>Ga0214544_1001693_pt1 | contig 46289 bp, 18 predicted proteins | sample CNSS3metaG_FD_160074 | JGI IMG/M metagenome (GOLD analysis project Ga0214544, IMG submission 160074) | Root nodule microbial communities from cowpea collected in UCLA plant growth center, Los Angeles, California, USA - CNSS3 | ecosystem: Host-associated > Plants > Roots > Nodule | place: USA...
AAGAGAGAAAAAAAAATTAAAAAAAAAAAAAAGAAAAAGAACAGAGACCATATAGTGTCTAGATGCAGTTGATATGGTTGATGATGTGAGTTGGGTGGGTGAAGAGTGAAGAGTGTGAAAGAAAGGAAGGGTTAAGGTTGGCGCGGCGCGGCGTGGCGAAACGTGATTGTGGACAACCCTACAATAGCGGACACCATAAGTCAACTCGACGTTATGTTTTTGAGTTTTTTTAGGTAAAACGGTAGCGGCTCGTCTCGTCACTGCTCCTCCCATGGACCCCACACCAAATCTATATTAATTATCAAACTTGTCTTTTCTTAATACCTTACTTAATTAATTAATGCCATTCAATATTTTAATAATACTTTTCTTTCAAATATTTTTGCTTTAAAGAAAATACGATTTTAGCTAAATATTATGTTTTTTCTTCACCGAAATTTCTGTACAGTGTGAACTTTTCAATTATTCTCTAGTCGATAGAAACTTTTATGATTCTTTATTCAAACTACGAAATTCGTTTGAGAAATAAAATTAATAAATACGATTTATACGGCTTTTACGACCGGATAAGGATCAGAATAATAAATGCATAAATAAGATTTTTTTTTTTTTTGTGTTTTTAATTTAAACCGCGAAATTGAAGAATTGTTTTTTAAAGAAGATAGTAGCCACGAGCAAGCAGAAGAAGACAACGCAAAATGGATCTGAAATGCCCTTACGGATTCCAAACGAGTGCGCCTCTTCGTCATTCATAAAAATTAGTTATTTATTCCCCTTCAATAATAATAAATAGTTTTAAGAAAAAATGTTTCCGATATTAAAAACAATATTTTAATCTATTTTCGTCAATTTATTTATTCATTCTATAACTGTATATAATTTAATAGAATAAACGAACGTCATTTGGTTTTTGACTTGTATTAGGTACAGCGTTGAGTTGAGGAAACGGGACACTTTTTGGAGAAAACGGGGGAGAAGTGAAGCGCACGCTCTGGGGTGGAAGGTGTGAGTGACGCGCAGGATCAAGACAGGGATTTGCATAGTAAAATATGTGGGTGTGGTGTGGATTTCTAAACCCCGTTTGTTGTATTTGGGAGAATAAGCACGGAAAGAGGAAAAGAGCAATGGTTGTGGATAGCTTTGTGTGAGTGCGTCCTTTTTATTCTCTTGTCCTCTGCTGCGTGCGTTCACAACAAAATTATACAAATATTTTATTTCACCCTAAACATATTTTATTATTTTTACAACAAATTAAATTCTCACTCTTTCCATTATTTATTCTCAAAAAAGTATATTAAAATTCTCAAATAAGTGCATTCTATTTTATTTTATTTAACAAATGTTCATATATTCTAATCCAGACACGAGTAAACTTAACGAAACTTATGAATATATTTGTTAAAAGTAATAGATTAATTTGTTCAAAATTTTGGGGAGCACTTTATCGTTGGGTTTATGCAATCTTGTAGATCATCCACAAAACAATAACCATAAAAACAAAAAAGTTAAGAGAATCTATTCCCTTATCTTTTACATCTCCCAGCCGTTGGATCTTCACACGTAATCCCATGACTTTGGATTTGGACCGTCGGATGGGATCCTGTACCGTAACACGGTCCCACCCGCACCCATCGCATCCACCGCCCACCCTTTTGGCCAAAACCGGCGAAAGCCGATTCTGGTTTGCTAATTATCACACTATGTGTGCCCGTATTACATTTGCGCCGTTGGATCTGCACAACGGAGATTATGTTTTCACAATCAACTGTGTGCGCGATTCTAAGCGCGAGAATTAAGAAGGAAAAGTCAATTTGGTTTCACTCAGACACAGTAGCAGTAGTGAGTGCAAAAAAAAATGTTTTTAATTAATTATTTAAAATTTGTTTACGAACATCAATGGAAAAGATGAGATTGTGTTTTTTTTTTTTTTAATTTTTTTCAGGTTTTGAAAGAATATACCTTTTTATATTCGGATCCTAGAATGCACGTGCCATGTTTCAGGGTGAGTCATGGTTGGGGTCACTGATCTCTCGCACACGCACACACCAAGTCACCACTCACCAACACAAGACAGCATTTTCCAAAGATGATAATATTAATATAATGTGTTGTTCTTGTTTTTCAACAAAATATTGCGAAATAGGAAAAGAAAAGTGGAAGAAAGAAGCAAGAAAAATAAAAAGTAGCATGTGGATCTCTACTCTGGACTTTCAACCATGTGTGCTTCTTTGTCCCACCAGATCTTCCTTCTATATCTTATTCTCACTACTTCCACTTGCACAGTATCAACTTTTTCAAAACAAAAATAAAATTTATTTGTACAATTAGGTACCTTTATTTTGTGCCTTTAAACTCCAAACGTTACACCAAAAATTCATCTCACAAGTGAAAAAGTATTGATTTTTGTTCGTGTTTGAATAGAAGTCCATGAGGAAATAGTGTCGAAATATCTGAAAATATTTGTTTTATTTATTATTAGACATTGATAGTTTGACCACTTTCTTTAATATTTTGTGATGATGTTTTTTAAGTGATTTTTTAATATAAAATAATAAGAAAATAAAAAATTACTTAAAATATACAAAAAAAGAAAATTGTTAAAAAAAATTTCTTTATTATTTGAAGGGTGTGAGTTTATGAGAATGGGATTTTGAATGGAAGTGGAAGAAAAGGTTTTGAGAAATGGGGGAGGGAAGACTGAGAGTGACGTTTGTCCATCCCCAATTCTCCACAAACCACAATCGTCACTTTCACCACTTTATGATTCTTCTTCCAATTCAAAGACCTTAGCAATGGTTAAGGTAACGCCACGTCTCACATCTTTTTCTTAACACAAAAATCTTCCCTGCAACCAAAGCATATTCTACCTTCATTCTAACCATTTTCCTCAAATACCCGTGCTGCGCGCATACACAAAAATTTCGACCCTATTTTGCTACACGTAGAACCAAATGTATCACAAAAAACAGCAAAATAAAACTATTAATTACTGATTCCAACATGTAAATTTTCCCGAGAATTAGATCGCATGTTTCAGATATTAATTTGTGGTTTATTGAACAAATAATACACACGTTCGGCTACATTATTGAAATTTAGTAAAATGACATAGGTATTTGAGTTTAACTATCTATTTATGAAATCTGAATTTTAATTTATTTATTAAAAGTTGTTACTTGAAATAAGGTTAAGAATGGAGAGGAATAAAAGAGAGTGTATGTAATTGGCGATGGGTGCATAAGGCATATTCGTAAACATGTATTGAAATGTAGTTTCTCCATGCTTCACCCATAGTGCACTATCTACGGAATATAAAAACTGTGGTGAGAAGAGCATCGACATATAACATATTCTTATGCTTCTAATAATGTTACCGTCCCAACGATGGACTCTTCACTCCTCTCTTCTATTGTCTGGTTGGAAGAACAGAACATGTTCTTTCCCAATAATGGTTCCTTTAAAGGAACCTCCACCATGTCGCTGCTGTTTATAGCAATCATTCAGATTTTATACTAGCTTTCTTCTTTTCTTCGCCTCTAAATTATACACAACACAAAACTTCCCTTTGCCCAGTTTCGCGGTGGGCCTTCTGTGGGCCAATCTTCAAGATATTTTGCCCAATTTGTTTTGGTCCAGGAGTTGGCCCATGATAAGATAAAGAAAAAAGAAATATAATTAACTAACTAACTATAAAGGAAAGTAAATAAAAAAACGCTTTGGTTTGGATTAGATGGAAATTAAATTAAATTAATTACACTTATCAAGCAGTACGTATAAAAGATAGAAATCCTTGCTTCAACACTAAGGTGAATCAAACGTAACTAACATGTAAATCAAATAGGCATATATTCGCAATCGTGAAATTATGAGCATAAAAAGCACATGATACTGTTACAGCGAAACTAGTAAACAGTCATGTTTTTTTTTTTCTTTTTTTTTTTCACACTATCATCAGTATTATCATCTGAGTTAATGGGCGTGCAACCTTATTAAAGTACTTTGTTTGAATTAATGTTATCTACACCGTTCTGGGTACTGTATTAGAACCAATGCGTTCATGTATTTATTATTATTGGTTTGGATCGCATGAAGTTATTATTATTGTTATATTATGTATGTATATATATATATATATATATAATACGTGTTGGATTAATTACTATAACTTTTATAAAACTCCTTGATTTAGTTTTGAGGTGTGTAGGTATTAACTGGGAGACTTATAGTGGCCCACTACTCGCAAAACTTCACTCAAATGAGTTTCCGATATCTAATTTCGATTATTTAATTCAAAATTTTTGGATGCCAAATTATTGGTTTGAATAGAAGAATTCTGTTTCACTATAAAACAGTGCTCATTTTTTTTTTAAATATACAAATATTGACACTTTTCTTTATCTATGTACAATAATTTTTTGATTTTGTACTTTTATAATTTGATTAAATATGTACAATAGTTTTTCTTTCCTAATTTAGTCTTCTAAATTTTAAAAATCGTTTCGAAGACAAATATTATCGCGGCAGATATCACGCTCAAGGGACTAATTAGGAAGTACCGGTTTCCAGATTTTTTATTTATTTTGTTTTTAAACAAATATTTTGAAAGCGTTGAGTTCAAATTAACAGAAAATAAAATATATGTAATAGGAAATGCAAACGTGGAGACTTTTATAGGAACTATAATTCAACGCTCAATTATCCTTATTTTTTTTTGTGGATATTTTTTACAATGCTTTTTCATGATAAAAAAAAACATTTTTCAAATATTAGTTCTCATTTGATCATGTAAATATGTTAACTCAACAGAAGATTGTTAGCTGAATTGACTAACCTAACTGAAAATTCGAAACTAAAGGTGTATCACACGATACTCCGAAACCCAACTATCCTATGATTCTACCAAGTAATTACGGTACAATCGTCATTCAATTGATTGATTAAAAACATGTCAAGAAATAGGAATTCCAAAACAAGAAAATAGGACGCGTTAAAAGGCTACTAAATAATTCTAGATAAGGATTTAGTTACTCACGACAAGAGAAAACTAAAGCAGTATAGAAATACATTAAGAAAATAGGAAAATGAATATATTTTTTCAAAAATTCTAGAGGAAATAAGATATAGGAACTCAGTAGCAAAGCAAAAGTTTACATTAAGTCAAAGTAAAAGCAGCAAAGCAAAACCAACCAAAACCAAGCAGAAAGATGAGCTCAGTAGCCAAAATTGATAAATAAATCAAAGAACCAAAATCAAACTCGTCATTGGACGACATGCTGGGGCAAGTGACATTTTTTCAGTTAAGGTATGGTTCCGTTCTAAATACAATTCATTTCCCTGTCTTCCCTAAGAAGATTGAAAAAAAAAAGAACAAATTTTTGTACAAGTACAAAACAGGCAGCAGCAGATGTTACATACGAAGTTATATTCAACAAAACTATAGCAAAACTCACAAGACAGACGTGATTCCAAATGGCAATTTGGCTGTAAGACAACAAACAGGTATAGGACCCGGCACAAAACTCCTTTGTCGACCAATTCAATACTTTAGATACCTCACCAGGCTCATCACAAAATCAAAAGATGTTGGCAATTTGATGCCGGAATTTCCTCAAACACGCCAAGAGGAAATTCTTGGGTGAACCGATTCAAGTGGAATCTCCCAAAGTAGTGTATTCTTGCTTGCATAAATTACATCCCCAGTCAAAACATTGTCACCGATTCATGCTACACATGGTAATTCATTCCAACCTTAATCAGAGAAATCTGAGGAATGTTTAGACCCACTGCAGGAGACCGACAATTTTTCCGCAGAAAAGAGTAGAGGTTGATGGCAAACTTCTTTATAAATGTTGAGTTCCACTTGGCCTTTACGTGAGAATGACCTATTACATACGCTGCTCCAGTGCGCTTGGCTTCTACAAGTTCCATGAGTTCTTCCTTAACGCGTGGGTCTTTATATATTACATTTTGCAACTCAAATCGAATTCGTCGTCCAGTGTTGAGCTCAGGTGACTCCTGCTCATACATCGCCTGCAGCCTCTTCAATGTCGGGGATTTACTGCTAGTAAGAGTCAAAGCTCCAGGAAGATTAGTATTGTTGCGTTCCTCAAAAGCAGAAGATTCGGACATAAGCAATCGTGTCCCAAATTTCCCCGATGTCCTAACCACTGCCATCCGTCCATCCACTGAACCCTCTGCATTTCCAGAGGAACCTTCTGCTTCCAATTGAATGAATTCAGCTATGCTCATCACTAGGTCATTTTCAAAATCATTTTCGTGACTATACACATCTTTATAGCCATTTCGAACAATACAACGATACATTCGGAAAGATTTGGGACCAATTCGGCCAATCAGGTAACGTTCTTCATGCGGCACACAAGGCACTGGTACAGTCTTCACACAAACAAAAACAACCACTTGGTAGAATGCTGGCAGATTTGTCAAGAAATGAGAAAAACTGGCAGGGACTCCAGTAGCTAATTCAGTGTAGATAAGGCCCATTCCAGGAACTCTAACAATCCCAAGACTAGGACCTAATCCAAGGATGGACCTCATCGAAATTTTGTCATGCATGTCAAGTAGATACTTTTTCCTAGAACCATAATGCCACACATACATAACAACCATGAAGACCGCCGAAAGCACAAGTGGAATCCAGCCACCTTTGGGGATTTTCGTACAATAGGATGACAGGAAAATAATCTCTATCGAACCAAAGAACAGAGCAAATGCCAGAGCAATTATAGGACTTTGATGCCATACAAGGATGATGACTAGTGATGTCAAACATGTGGTCACAAACAACAGAATTAGATATGCAATCCCTGTAAACAAAAATGATGTTATTAAGAATCATGAGTTGAAAAACAGCGAATGACAAAATTACACAGGACACTAATGTATTTTTACTCACGATCATTGAACCATCTATAACACATAATAAGTAATGTAAAACAAGTTTATTCACGGCTAGCACTAGCATAACTTCAACTCTAGGATCCAATATCGTGTTGCCAGATCATCAACAAAGCCTAACCTATTGGGAAGCTATTATTTTAGCGAGCTCTTTTAATCATGATATAAAATTATTAAATGCAGATTACACAGTTCTTATGTTGATAACATTTCAAAATTATACTAATTCTCACTTCCAGCTAAGGTTTTACCTCTATTTTTGAAATATATGGCGTTGTATATTGAGAATGTAAAGCTTTTTACAGTGTTAATGAATCATAATCCAATATTGTTGAATAAAGGTCTCTATTGTTGCATATCCTTTTATACAGCTGGGTTTAGCTGTACCTACCGAGCATGTCTAGGCAGTAGCCTTTATATCTGATTCCTGAGAGTTGAATTTTCAATTACTTAGATTTATATATAAAAATACACATCAGTGGAACCTAGTGAAACAGTGATTTTCAAATCTAAAACCACACACCTATATCTATATCAAGAATCTATTTCAAACACTTTTGTGTCTTTCTTCAATGACATCAAGAATCAGTTTGGGAAAACTATTAAATATTTTAGAAGCAATAAAGCCAAAAGAAAATTTCTTCAAACTACCATCCTTATCTTCACGTAGCATTCTACATCAATCTACAAGTCCTCACACACCTCAACAAAACCAAATATCTGAAAGAAAAAGTAGACACTTGATGGAAACTACACCCCCCCTAATGTTTAATGCTAATGTTTCTGTACACCATTGGAGTGATGTGATTCTCACTGCATGTTTTCTGATAAGTAGAATGTCCTCTTCTTCTCTTGTCAATCAAATCCCACACTCCCTTTTCCAAATGAGAGTGGCTATTCATTCCATATTCCCCCTCGGGTATTTGGGTGTATATTTTCTATTCATTATGCTTCCCCAAACATGGATATGTTGATTGCTAGAGCTACTAACTGTGTTTTCTTAGGATATTCTCGTCTTAAAAAGGCTATAAATTCTATCTCCAAAGTCAAGAAAGTATTCCATGTTCATTGATGTTACCTTTTTTGAAGAGACTCATTTCTTCTCTCCCTCTACAGAAGAACTTGTCTCCTTACAACAAGTGCTACTTATCCCTTATTTTCAATTTGTTCTATACTCCAAAAGAAAATCAACCTCATTCACCAACAAATAGTGCTCCTGCAGTTTTTCCATCCCCTTAGTATACCAAACAACAAATACAAATACCTAACAACCTCATTCACCAACATTTGCAGAGTGACCTGATTCATGTCCTTCACCATTAGACAACCCTACCGCAAAGACTACTAATGATGATGTTGGTTGGCCTATTGCCTTTATGAAAGGTATTTAATTCTCTTGAAACTCATCCCATTTACAATTTTTTCGTTTATCATCATCTATATGCTTCCTATGTATCTATCTTCACACATTGTTCATAGAAATGTAAAGCACTTGATAATCCTAAATGGCAACAAACCGTTATTGTTAAAATGTAGGCTCTTAATAGTGGTTACATGAAATCTGATTCCACTTCGTGCCAGTGAGAAACCAGTTGGTTGTTGATAGTTTATATCATTAAAGTTGAGCGTAATGGTAAAGTTAATTGTCTCAAAGCTAGGTTGATGGCTAAGAAATACACTCAAATCTATTTATTGCCTTGATTATGGTGATATCTTCTCTCCTGTGGCCAAAATCACTATTGTTCAGCTTTTTCTTGCTAAGGTTGTCATTCACCATTGACCACTAAAAATCTCTGCCATCATGGAGAGCAAGAAAACGAGATTCACATGAAGCAACCTCCTAATTGTTACTCACGGGGAGTCTAACTTAGTTTACAAACTGTAGAGATCTCATTATGGTCTCAAGCAATACCCTCATGCTTGGTTTGGGAAGTTTGGTCATATAGTATAGGAATTTGGGCTGAACGAAGTAAAATATATAACATTCAATGTTCTATTGCCATTATTCTCATAGGCAATGTGTCTACCTGTTGTTTATGTTCATGACATAATGATTACAGGGGATGATGCTACTAAAATTTTACAATGAAGTTATATTCTGATAATCATGCAACTGTGCACATTGTATCTAATTTTGTTTTTTGGGAAAGAACTAAATATATCGAGATTGAGTGTCATTTTATCAATTCCAATGATCAACTTTCAAATATTTTTACTAAATCATTAGAGAGGACCCCTAATTGAGTTTACATGTTGTAAACTTGATGCATATAATTTATAAGCTATAATGAGAGGGGAGTGTTGAATAATGATAGTCTTTTGTTGTACCTAGTATGTCACACGCCTCTCTTTATCTTTGGTTTCTCAAGAGTTGCATTTTCAATTACTCATATATATATATATATACACATTCTTCAGATACACACACACATCAGTGGAATGTAATGATACACACTGATTTTGAAGTCTAAAAGCTTCAACTAACATCAAATAATATTGAAATAAATAGCATATTAGATAAAAGAAATATAAAGGAACTCAAACTATTATTAACTAGATAATATATGCTATAAATAACATAATTTTTAGACAAGCTACGATGGGAATTGAGGGTTAGTGGCAGTTGTGTTAGAATGTTAAATAGTAACTTTCATGTTGACAACTCAGGACAGAAAGTTAGAACACATTATTAAATCTGTGTAATAGGGGAATCGTTTGTTCCATTGTCTAATAGTGATTTAATCTAACAATACAATTCTCGAATCCGCCAACTTACCATAAGCATATCCTATACGGTTCTTGTCTCCTAAACCAAATGTCACAGCCAAGCTGATTATCATAAGAATCCAGTTTATCTCTGGTATATATGTCTGGCCAGGGATCCACCTTCTGGAATGTACTGCCTTAACCCGAGGGAAACATTCAAATGCATGACATTGTTGGACTACAGAGAATGTTGAAGCAATGACAGCCTGACTTGCAACTATAACCGCCAAAGCAGACACCACAAATACTGGCCAAAAGAGAATATCTACAAAAATGAAAAAAAAAAATGAAATACATGTTGGAGACTTGAAAACAAGTACAGCAGTCTCATAAAAATCATATGGCAAGGCATTATTACCAACTCAACTATTTTGCTTTATTTACCATTAATGTAAGCTTGCTGCATAAATGATCCCATTTTGTTATCTTTTTTCTTTATTTTCTCAAGTAACATAAGAAAAACTTAGGCTTCAATGACAACAAGCTATAAAAACACAGTAAAACATCCACCCCAAAAAGAATTCTCTAAGGTTAAAGTCATTATTAGAGATCTCACATTGACTTCAAATATGGCTAAATTATAATATATATATATATATAGATGCAAATTTCACCTTGCAAGATAGAGTTACGCCTAAATCCACTTTCTAAAATGGCATCAAAGCCTACAATAGTAAGGCTTATTAGGTTTATCACGTCACCTGTTACTGAACCAGCACAAATATCTAGTCTGTTCAAGATGTTCAGTCTCCCCAAGAGGGAGATATGTTGGAGATCTTACGTCAATTAGATACAGTCAAACTATAGCATATAAGTACTGATTGTTTAGAGTTAAGTTAAAGTCTAAATGTACTTTGTGAGAGTTATCTCTCAGATATTCCTCATAAATTGGCCAAGAACCAGGTCAAATTGTAGTGCTGTTATCAGTTCATAATGGACAACTAATGACACAGGGAACAAAAAGATAATACTTCAAATTTCACATATTACAAAGATAGAAATTAGAACACACTCGATCATTCAAAGAACCCCAGTTTATCACCAGTTCAATGTACTACTGCTTAGAATGTTGGGAGACATTTGAAACAATGTAAGTGGCCAAGACACTCATATTTTCATTTGTCTGAAGGCAAATAATATCAATCCACAATCTTCTAGAATTCCACGAGAAGGCCTATTTGGGATATTTTATTCTTATTCTTAGTATTTACATTAACTGACCTGGAATAGAAGCATAAAAGCTTATAGGTACTGCAGATAAATTCTTGGAAAGGAAGGCCGCCTGCCCCATGTATTGAAGAACTAGACATGGGTAAATGATACAATAAAATGCAACCTGCACAGTAACACGATAGAATAAGAGTTACAACAATCATTTTCAAAAAAGTTTCCATTCTGTTTTAAATGAGGAATCAATATGCCACAGATAAGGCAAATTATGTGAACTACATTGCCCAATAGATAAATCAACTCAAATTTTGATTTCACACATCCCACTTTAGCCAAACTCCTCGTTAACAAACCAAGAATCACTTTCTAGATGTCATGGACCTACAGTTCAACAAAACCAATACTCCTTCACTTGTTATGCATGTCCATCATTTTAAACAAAGGTTTGTCTTTTACAATACTAATTCATACGTGCAATACACATTACTTTGTATTATTCCTTCTTTGTAGTAGCTTTCTATCTGATATTTAGTTCTTCCAAAGCAAAATATCATCAACTGTCTCATAGAACAGGCACAAACACCAAGTTAAAGTCTAAAAAGTATATTACAACATATTACACATGCTATTACTGACTAAAAGAAATCATCACCACCCCTTACAAAACATTTAGTAAAGTAACAGTAATCATTCTTAGGTATCTATTTGAAGGGTCAGTTATGAACAAAACATTGCAAAATAACCATGAAGTCAAAAACCAACATAGTACTTATTGGCCACACATACCCTTACAGGTGTTTGTCTGTAGTAACCAAGGTCTGCAAACATAGCTTCAGTTCCTGTAGATGACAAGAAAAACATAACGAATTTGGCAAGAATAAGGCTTAAGCAGAACTTTAATTTTGAAAGAGATACAGACCTGTAACGCATAGAAATACTCCTCCAAGGTTAGTCCAACCATCTTTTCCTGTAAGCATAAAGAACTTGTATACATAATATGGAGAAAGAGCCTGATATACTTTTGGGTTCCATTTGATGATATTGTAAATGCCAATCATGAAAATAGTCAGTAGCCATAGGATGATTACAGGAGGAAACACGAACGCAACCTTGTAGGAGCCACGATGTTGCATGACAAAGAGTCCAATCAGTAGAACACAAGAAATACAAGACACCATACCTGTGAAATGATAAATACAAATGTTTAGATTGAAATTTACATAATATTTTTTAATGAAGGAATATAGGACCAGTGTCATATAACAAGCATGTCAGTTGAGATTAGATCTTTTCCACTTACTTTTATTTGTAATCTTTGCTTCAATTTTCAGGCCTTCAACGGATGAAAGAACTACAGAAGAATTTTTATTAGCAGAGGTACAAATAGAGCTAATACAACAATAAAACTTCAATCAACTAAGGTTTCCCACCAGACACAATCACATATTTGTGTGAGAGAGAAAACTGTATCCTTACCAGAAATGGCAGGCATGAGTGCACCAACACAAATTGCCATGCAAGCACCTAGTAAAACAAAAATAAGCAAAGCCATCTTTGTATTCTTGTGTTTCTCAATGAATCTTTTCAAAGGCGAGGAAGGTATACTTCCATTTGAGGAGCCAGGCTTGCGATACGTAGAAAGCTCCTCATCGGAAGCTTGATGATTAGGAAGCAAACATAATTTTGCACTTCTGCAAAGCTGTGAGTACAAAGCAACAACTCCACCTGTTAAAGTTGAATGTATTAGTATTACCACAATAATTATAGTAATGAGTTAAAAAGGACCTAGTCTGACAGCATAATAAAATCAATAGCTCTTACCTTCGCCATTATCATCTGCACTTAACATAATAAGTGCATACTTCAACAAAGAAATAATTAAAAGAGTCCAAAAGATCAGAGAAAATGCGCCAAATATTGCATCCTCATTCTGGACATGTTTCAGTCTTCCGGAAAATATACTTTGATAGACATAAAGAGGCGATAAGCTCAAGTCACCAAACAAAAAGCCTAAACTTTGGTATGCCAAAAATAAAAGTTGTCTATATTGAAACTTCCGTTCTACCTGTTAACAGAGAAAAAAAAAAGATGTCATACACACATACAAGGTCTTTAAGTTCAATAGAACAAACTTCAGGTTAAAATTGAGAACAAAATAGATTATATAGATGTTCAATGCTTCTCTTTCCTATTTCATCTTGTTCTGCACTAGCATGCAACAAGTGTAATTTGCTCATTTTCCATTAGATAATAAAAGACAAAAAGAGGTGCAAAAGAACACAAGTGTTGAATAAAAATCATCTACTTATAGCGGTTTATGTACGGGAACAGTTTCATTTTCATTTTCTAAGCTTCGACCAACTTAGCAAATACTGACCACACTCTCCACACAACAACTTGCATTTCGTTCTCGATTTCTGATGCTGCAAAATATAATAAATGATGCACGTGATTGCCACAATGCCTTCTAAATTCCAGAACTACACAACAAAACCCTGACTCATTTCCAGGCTAGTGATCCACAGTTACATTGACGATCGAGTTCGAAACAACGGATCTCATTTTCACTTCGCATTCTCCTTTCACAGTCAAAAGTTGGAGAAAAGCGATGCTTATTCAATAATTGCTATATCACACATTCATACGTTAGGATTGAATCGATACTAAGGAAATCGAATCTGGAAAGACGGAAAGAAGAGCAGAAAGTTCCAGAAGTATTACAAAGTATATTTAAAGTTTAAAGATATACTTCTATGGTTAACTTAGGGTTTCAACTGAGTGAAAAAAAAAAAAAGAAGGGAAAACGTACCACGGCTGATGCACTTCGTTCACTAATCGCATCTGAACTCATAGCAATGGCAGAAGAAAACAGAGCAAGAGTTTCTTTGGTGTTGTGAGAGAGCGTTGTCTTGTCGTTGAAATTCCACTCCAACTGTATATTGGGTTAATTGCCTCGTATGTACACCATGTTTCATTATTTTATTATTTCCTAGGTAAACTCAATTTTTCCCATTGCAAAAAGGCGTGGTAATCGTAAAAGTGTCTGGTAAAATTTCAAATCAATCAAACTTTCCACTTTCTCTTTTTCATTTACTTTCAAAATACAATCTCGTTTCTTTGAACAATTTTTAATTTAGATGTTATAATGTTTACATGATAATACAGAAAATTACTAACAAAACATAAAAACTGACTAAATATTAATATTTTTTTTCAATTTGTATATATATAAAAAAAATCTTCCTTTATCGTTACAGAGTGAGTTGTTTGACCCCAGATTTTTTTAAAAGATTTTTTCTCATATCCTCTTGTACATTAAAAATATACCAAAAATATAATGTTGGTATATTAATATTTATTTAATATATTTTAAAATATCAAAATTAAAGTCAATAAGCATAACAGAAAATTAACACTTAAAAATCTAATAGAAAATTTATATTTGAGTTTTTTTTATCTTTTAATTTTTTATTTTATTAAAAACAATAAGAAATTTTAATAATTAGAATTGAAAACGAGTTTTAACGACTTCAACTTTTTTTAATACAAAAATTATAAGCTATTATTGCTCAGGTTAATTTACATATTGGTTTGAAAAAGACTAATATCTAATATTTGTTATTTTAACAAATAAATTCTTCAAAATTTAAGCCAGTAATGTTTATTTCTAATTTTATATTATATATTATTTTTATTAAAAATATTTTAGTTATGTTTCAATTTTTTATTTATTTTTGAATCTTATAGTATCTTAATTATATATATAAATAAACTAAATGCAATGTGGTATAATAAATATGTATTGTTTATTAATATGGTATAAACTTCCACTTATTTGAAAATCATAAATGATGTCGCAAGTTAAATATATTCTTAGGGGTAACGATGTGAATTGGTTTGTCGTCCACATTTTGTCCACCAAAATAGAATAGGATAAATTGAGCCACAACAATTGTAGACTTACGAGGCTACCTATACATCTAAAAATATGAAAAAAAGTTAAGATGTAGCCTCTTAATGCTCATACTTTAATCTTCTATCCAATAAATTATTCATCACATCGCCCAAGAAGTTTAGTGTTTTAGACACAAATTGAACAAGGTTATAGCTTGGTTTTATTTTATATATATAACTTGAAAATTTTATTTTTAACTTCTTTTCTTGTCAATATTTGTAATTTTTGTGTCGCTTTTATTGTTCCTTGTAAATCGATAACAGTTATTTTTTTGTCAATTTTTTATTGTGAATTTGTTGTCGTGCCCTCATGTTTTGTTTTAATTTTTTAAATAAATTTTTCATATGATGACTATTGTTAGACTTTTTGGGTGTTATTATTGTTGGGATGTCAAATTTCAGTAATACCTAACATATTTTTTGAAATTTAATAAACTTCAAAATTTGATTATTCATGGATGAAAAAACAAAGAGCATAAATGAGAAAAGAAAGACAATCCTACAATTGAGAAAAAAAAATCATAAATAATTTCTATAACCAAAAAGGCTTAACAAACCATTCTAGTTTGTTTGATTAGAGCACATATAGTCTCTAATCATGTAAACATAAATCTAAATATGAACTCTAATTAGATCTATAAACTTAACTATAAAAGATAAATTATGGAAAATCAAATTTGTATATCTTTCTATACAAAGTTTCAATAAATTTGTACAGAAAAATTTATAATTAAAATAATAAAAAAAATCAAATTAAATAAAAATATATAGATGGAATCTAATTTATTACAATTAAAGAAAATCATTTAAATAATGAAAATAAAACACAATTTTTTTCAATATATAATTAAAATAGGTATAAATGTGTGTATATAAAATAGTGTCACGTTGTAAATTTTTAGAATATGGAAGATCTTATCATAATCCATCACAAAAATGTGAAGTCAATATTTAAGTTCATATTAACCACTAAATAATTTTCTTTTTCTTCTGTTAAGGTTGTTGCGCGATGTTTAATGAGAGGGTACTAAAGTTTATTTTTTCAAGTACAAAATTACAATTAATTTTAGGTGTTAATATATCATGATTCTAATAAATACTGTAACGATCCAAATTTTTTACCAAGAAAGGCAAGGCAAGAAAATCAACAGAAATGTTGGTCCAAGAAAAATGTTGATGTTTTTGCATTATTCAATTAGTTCTGATGAGTAGGAAAAATGACAACGTCGACCTTAAGCCGTGGAGACAGAACAGAACAGAACTCCCACGTCGTATTCCTCCAACACATCATCAAGGAAAGGAAAGGAAAAAAGGTTACACAAATGACACAAAACAAGAAACCCTGATCAGAGAAGATTGTTCCAATCAGCTTAATCACCAACACTCGAACAAGTTGATATCCGCACGAAGCCTGAAATAAACCTCCCCTTCAAATGCATCCGTAGAGAGAGTGGCCACACCCCTAGTCATGAAGAAATCACCGGTCCCTCCAATCACCGAAATGTCCCTCGTTTTGTTCATCAAAGGGTCTGCACCTGCGAAGTTGATGCTACCCTTATGCTCCGTCGAGTTGAACACGAAGGAGAAGCCAAGCCAAGCCGTGAAAATCTCCTTCTTGTCGTAAATGTAGAACCCTTGGGCACGTCCTACGGCTGCTGAGTGCAGATTGTTGTCCAAGGTGATAGGGTCATCGAACACAACCAGGTCGCCGAAATGGTTCTGCCCTGCAAGTATGGTCCTGTTTCCCCATGCGGGTGATCCCACAATGGCTGAAGTTGCGTTCTTGGAGTTATGACCATTGTAGATTATGTCGTGGAAATAGAACACCAACTTCTTGCACGGCTCACGAACCCTTTTTCTTCTCCAATGGGTCGGAGAACCCGAAGATCCCACCGCCATCATTAGCAAGAAGAAGAGAGAAAAAACGAACCTCGTTATTTCCATTGTTACCGATGCCCCAATTATGGAAATATTGCTTGAAATTTATAAGCACGCAGAGTCCAGACTTTAACCATAAAGCAAAGTTACGTTTAATTAAATATATATGCCCGTGCAAAGACTTAGACTTTCAAGTTTAACTTGGACAACCTAGTTATTTGAAGCAATGTTGTAGAAGGTTAGCAACTTCTTATTATTATAATGCTTTAGGTGAACGTTGAATAACTCTGCTTATACTCTTTTGGTGTGAGATTTCTCTTACATGAGAACTTCTTTTTGTGTATCTAGCATTGTTAGGCTTGGCTTTAAAGGAATCGTTATTATGAGGCAAAAAGAAAATAAGACGGAAAAAATGCTTAGTTTTTTGGTTGCTTTGTGTCCACGGCATGCGACATGATTGGACGCACAAGACTTAAAAGGGGTCCAGAGTGACTGAACCAAATAATAAAGTAGTAAACGTGTTTTTGGTGCAACAAGAACTGGACCTGCTTCTGGTTGGTGCTGCGTCTAGCTAGCCACAAAGCAAACATCTCACCTCCAACTCCAAAACTCAGATTCATTTTTTAGTTTTAATAAATGAAATGGATCACTGTCTTATGAATTATCAAATGTTAATAAACTAATAAAGTATTTTTTAAGTTTAATTTTGCTGATTAAAATATACCAACTAATATTTAATGCTCTAAAATTTCAGATTAGAAAGAAGAGATTAAGTGGATGTTGGGACTATCTAAGTCGGAGTGGTTACTCCTACTTACTATATATATATATAATTATAAATTTTAAGTGGACATTGATCTGTGTTGAATCATTACATGTGGAGTTGTTGTGCGATATGTGCTCCATCATAGTATCATAATAGGTTATTTTATTAAAAGATTGAAATTAAATATTTTTAAAATTTTAGTTTATGATATAATAACTTATTATTAGATTTTATTATATTTTTAAAATATTATATTATAATATCTTAATTTTTTTTAATTTATGAGTAAGATAATATTGGAATGTAATTAAAATTACGGCAAATTATATCATTTAAATCTAACAAGTTACTCCACAAGGAACTGAGATAAAAGAAAGAAAAGCATAAAGGAAATATGATGTCAAGACCGAATGGGAGGTTCGAAATGAAAGAAAAGAAAAAATAATCATAGTGAATAGTAAAATTATTTAGATTAAAGAAACTATATTAGAAAATGAGAGAAAATAAGTGGAAAGATTAATTGATTTAATAAAAAATATTTTGTAAAATAAATTTTTAAAAACAATTTGGTATTAAAATAATTTGTAAAATAAAAAAAAAATTAATATAAAAATTATATTTCAAAATAAAAATATATTAAAATAAATTATTTCATAAAATATCAAAATCTATTTTATTTATTATTTTAACCTTTTTATTTGAAGTATTTATTTTATAACAACAAAAAAATAATTATAATTATATTAAAATAGAATCAATTTATACTTTTCTCTTGAATCTTTCTTCGATTGTGAGGAAAGTTTCTTATTAATAACAACAGTTCCTGATTTTTGCAATTTTAATATTTTATTATCTCGGTTTCTTTTTACTTAACGCTTAGCTCACATATGTGAAAATGTTAATATAAAATATTATTTATATAAAAAGAACTATCACAACTAATTTCTGTAAATAAAATTTAAACAACTGAAAATTATGTAAACAGAGTTTTAATAGCTGAAACTGAAGCCCCTTTTATGAAAGATGAAGAAAGTTGTATTATGTGGAAGTTAAATTATGACATAAAATAGACAATTTGATATCATTACATCTTATAAAGACAGACCCATTAATATTGATGAATTTATCAAGGTGTAGAAAATTCTGTACCAACAAAAGATCTTAAACTATCATGTAGTCTTAGACGGTCTAAAGACCTTAATGGTGTGTTTAGATAGATGAAACAATTCACTTTTCTGCTGAAAAACCAAGAAAAATCTGATATGCGTCACGATTCTCAATATTGGGGGTTCAAGGTGATTGACCACAAACTCTGTTTCTTGTAATAGCTATTACGAATTGCTGTAACATATGAAAGCTTCCAATTAAAGATCCAAATTCTTTTATTGCATGTGTAACTAGATATGTTCGGATTTCTATTCCAAAGCATGAAACAACCAATGACGCCACATTCCCGGTCCATGGATTTGGCTTCAATGTGATTTGATGTTTGGTTCTGCAAACCATGGCAACAAAATTATACCAATCTTCAGTAAACTTCCATTTTTATTTTCATCATATTCCTCCTGATACAATTAAATGTACATATTCTTTTAAATGCATTTAAAATCCATCAAACTCCTAAGGCAAAACACCTTGTTTCAAAGTCTGTTTCTAAAGTTTATCGTTTCTCGAGCACGAATTTCAGTTTTTTTTGCCCTGTTTCAAGAGAAGTTGAACTTCATGCTTGAAATAGTACACCCCACCAAATACACATGACTTTCCTGAAAAACTATTTGTTGCATTAATTGCTAGCACATACGTGTCAACTCAAGTGTTTCCCCACATCACGTAAGAACACTTCTGACTTACTGGTTTTATTCCACCAAGAATTTCTTTCCAGCACGTGTCAATATAAAATCGGTGACTATAATAAATTCGAGTACTCGATTTCATTAATTAGGTTCAATTATTTCTAGGAATTCCGAGTTGAAATCCAAAGTGGTACATTACATTGTTAGAAGAAAATCTCTGCGAAGAGAAAGGTACAATATCCAATAACATTTGATGAAGTTGAACGTAAAAGAAGCCTTTACTTTATTCAGCAGGGAGTTTTAACATCACCAACACTCGTAGAACTTGATATCAACACGAAGTCGAAAATAAACTTCGCCTTCAAATGCATCGGTCATAATGGTGGCAATTCCTCTGTGCATGAAGAAATCGCCGGTGCCACCAGTGACTGAGATGTCTCTAGTTTTCTGCATGATGGGGTCAGCTCCGGCGAAAGTGATGGTTCCCTGATGCTGAGTGGTGTTAAGAACAAAGGTGAAACCAAGCCACGAAGTGTAAGTGTTTTTGGTGTCGTAGATGTAAAAGCCCTGAGCCCTTCCCACGGGTTTTGAGTGAAGGTTGTTGTCGAACGTGATGGGGTCATCGAAAACCGCTATGTTTCCAAAGTGGAACTGGCTCGCCAGTTTGGTCAAGTTACCACCTTCTGGGGCTGCTACTATTGCAGAGGTTGCATTGCCTGCATTGTTTCCATTGTAAATGATGTCGTGGAAGAAGAGGACCAAGCTTTTGCATGGTGTGTATTGCTTCCTCTTGCCTGAACATGAAGCAATTATAAGGAGCATAAACAAAATGATGAAGGAAACTTTCGCACCCATTATAGTAAAGAGGGAGAGAAACACACGAGAGTGTTCTATAGCCAAGAACACTTTTGGGACTTTGTGTGTGAGGTTCTTGCATAGTTCTAGTGTCCTTTTATAATGATTTTGCAATTTCTCCAAAACAATTGGTAGGAAGCAGTAAAGAGGTAAAAGCACAATGATGTACGTTTTCAATGATGTTATGTTATGCATCGGTATCTACAAGACTTTTTTGGCCATGTTTAGTTAAAAAGCTAACAAGTATACTTAAAAAATCTAATGTATTCGTATTAAACTTTGTCAATAGGTACCCATTGAACATGCTAAGATGAAAACAACTTTTCATACGTTGGAAAATCACACATGCTTGGATCTTAAATTGTTTTTCTAAGTGTTTTTTAAGTATAGAAACAAACAACTACGTACTCAATACTCAATGTCAATTGACCTCAGTTTAGCAAAGAAAATGGCATACCAATTCAATTAGTCTTAATGTTCCTTAACTTTTTGCCATTTAGAATATTAATTCTTATAACTATGAGACTGGTCTTTTATATTGACAAATAATAACTAAATATAGTATATATCTCTTACTATTGTGAGTAAAGTTTAAAAAATTACGAATTAATTAATTGAGCTGAATACATCTAACCTCTGTTTAGTTGCATCGTCCAATTATTCATGCTAAAAGATTTGTTTTATTTATGTATTTATTCTAGGTTAATAAAATAATATTTCAAGCGCAAATTGAAAAAAAATAAAAATGAGTACCCTTATTTTCCTATTCAACCTGGTTCTGTTAGCCACACATTTATTCAATTGAATAGTGTATTATTATACAAGAGAGATGCGTAAAATAATTAGAGAATAAAAGAAGTAAGCTTCTTCCACATCTTTATTCCACAATGTCCATTTACATTGATGTGTAACTTCCGACGCTGATGGCTGAAAATGAAGTTGTATCTGTTAATTCCATTGAAGGACATTTATATGCCCTGTTAAGGGAGTGTCTTTCCTTTCAAGTATTCACTTTTTATATTTGGTATTTGTTTTTAGAAAGCGTTTTTTGAAAAGTTAATATTCTAATAAATGTTTCCCTAGTTATATTTCTTAATAAAACATTTTTTTTTAAATGAGAAGGTAAAAATATAATATTCTTGCAAAGGTAATGAATTTTAACAACGTATTTTTAACAGAATAATTAAGATATACTCATTTTTCATTTTTATTTGCATGTTGGGAGCCATAAGTTAGTTAGTGGAGGTAGGTGGTGTTAGGTAAATCTTGAATTTAGTGGCAAAAATGAGTCCTTGGAATAAGGGTTGGTGAGTGTTGCAAATTCCACATACTCACAGCACCACGTAACTGTGGTCATTGGGTCCGGTTTTTAAATGAATTTTTGTTTGGATTCGGCTTCATCTACCTCCGATGATATCATAAAGAATCCAGAGACAGGGATAAGTAGGTTACAACTGGTTACTTCTATTATTACACTTAATTAATAATGTTCCTAGAAATAATTGGTTTTATATATTCTGGGATCTGGTAGGGTTATTTTATTTTTTTAATCTACATTTCATTGGGGATATAACAAGAATCAACAATAATGAAGTACGAGAATAATTTATGAAACGGATTAATATCATCTTCAACAAAAATTAACTTTTTATTTTCATTTAATCTGAAAAATTAAGATATAACTTTCCTATTAGTTTTTTAACGGTATTTAAAATTCTTACACTTTTTTTTTATTATTTCAATAAAAATGATTAAGTGATTGATTGATGTAGTTATTATTCTGTTTTGCTATATTGTTTATCAACTTTGAATTAATTTTCAAATATTTATTTTATGTATTGATTATTTAGTATTTTTTTAATTTTTTTTTCTTAATTTTTGTGTTACATGATTGACATAATTACTATTTTGTTTTCTCATTTTGCTCGTCTTGTGTCTATAGGTTAAACAAAGTTTTGTAGTTAATATTTAAAAAAAAACTTTATTAAATATTTAATATTAAATTTTTAACATCAAATATTAAAAAAATAAATTATAATTATATGAATACAAAATATATTGAATAAAAATTAGATAAATATAAAATAGTTATAAAAAATGGAAAAAAATAACATATATATTCCAAAAATAACTTACGAAATTAATAAAAAAGGATTTTCTTTTTATCAGCAAATAAAAAAAGTTAATACATAATTTTGTATATAACCTAAAAAGTTAAAAATGTTTTTTTAGTAATTTAAAACATTGAAATGGGAATAAGTATGTATTAGTTCTCATGTTCCATTAAAAAAATTGAAATTATCTATAATATCAATACCTAATTATTGAAAAAAAAATTTGGTCAAAATTCAGACAGGTTTGGAGAATAGCTGTGTCGTGCTGAGTTTTTTTTTTTTATTTAGGATAAAATAATTTAATTATGAAAATAAATTTATTGTGACAAATTAAGAGCATAGATCAATTGTGTTTTAAAAGCTCATACTGCCTAATTTAAACTTTAATGGGCCATCCAGTGAAATCATAAATCTGAAAAGTGTACTTTTACCCCTAATCTAAAAACATTATATATATGCATGAGTTTTCTTATTGTATTATTTTCACCAAGTCGTGGTTCAAAGGAACATTTTTTTTATTTTTATTTTCAGTAAATTAATTGAAGTCGTTGACCTAAAACGTTGACATACTTGTCATAATATCAGTGGTCTTGGTGACCAATAAAAAGTGATATATTGGTATTAACAATAAATGAATGGTTGAATTAATAAACTATAGCCTTCATCTTATGATGTAAAGGCACCCTTTTATTCAGAATGTGGTTGGAACAGAAAAGAATACGAAGATCTTTCATAGTATTTAATATTAATATTAATATTATTATTATTAAGATGTAATCAATAACCTTTACGATATGATCCATTACATAGTGGTATAAACTATAGATTATAAACTGTTATTACAGAAGTAAAAATTATTGTATATTAAAGTTTCAACTCATTTTTTATTTTTTTTACATATAATATCGATACAAAGAATCTATTATGAACTATGTCAATTATTAGTATATATTGAAAAACTGAAGTGAGCAATCCTAATAAAGTTTCTCTTATAACCACAAATTTTCAATCCATAGTCGTGAAAAGCCCGTTTGTGGCTCAAATTAAATGAATCTGATATTTAGGGTAAACAGGTTCAATTCTTCTCATGTCAAGCACAATTTTTTCTCCCCCACAGAATACATTTTTTTTTTGTATTTCGAATTGTTTATTCTAAAACGTTTTTATATTGTATATTTGGAACTCAAAATGAAAAGAAAGTATTAAAATTTTAAAATGTGTGGGGGTACAGGATGAAATTACAAAAGTGCAGGAAGAAGAAGGATGAAATTATATAGATCCAATGGGTCGATTCTTTGGACCAAAAATCAAGAGCCCAATTTAATCTTAGTTACATGTATTCGAATTGTCACCGCCTAACCAACCAATGACAATATGTTGATGAATTAGTATTCGACGGGAAACATCCCAAAATGTTGTCTCATAACATTGATGGTTTAAAGTGACAACGTTGATGATAAAATGTGAGATCCATGGCAGAAGATGCTTCACTTGTTTGAACATTTCCAAAGCTTGGATAACAAGAATGTATAAGGTCCCTTTGTGATGAGGTTGCTGCTATGGGCACATATCTTGGGCCTCTATGAAACAGCATAAAATGGGAACTTCAGTAACAGTAACAGGTTCTAATAACGTTTTGGCTGCTTCAGAATCATGGTGACTTTTGAGGGGCGATAGAGAAAACATGTGAAACAGCACTCTTTTTTGGATTCCCTTCAATAATTGACAATGTCTGTTCGTCCAGATCGATAATGGCAGTACAAAGGGTGTGAAGTAATGGACCTGAAAACAGGGGAAAGAAAAAGTCATCATCAAGAGTATATGGACTTCAATGGATTTAGAGATCTACCTGTCATGTAGATGGGGTAGTTTTTGTCCTCCATATCTCCCAGAAGTGACAGGAAATCCCCTTTCGACGTTTTTGACAAAACAGATGCTCTTTTCTGCCTGCTCATCGAATTCTCATCGTGCACCTTTCAATGAAATCCAAATGATGTTTTATTTTGAGATACACATGTTACACTCATGCATAGTTCAGTTCTTTTATTGGTGAAGTGAATTGAGACACTTCCAAGCATATGCATGTGATTTGTACGAAGATGTCTGAATCAAACAAATGTAAAACAGGATTTCGTATCACTTGCCTGATTAATAGGAAGGTGGAGGTACATGTTTGCATGGAAGAAAGGTTTTTCCCCGACCTCATAAACTGAAATCCGATTCCTGGATGCAGTTTCAACGTTAAAAATCCTGCGGCTCTTTGTTTCTATCAGGTTGTAAGAATGCCCCACAGAAACTTCTGACGATTGGATCCTCTGACGAAACAACGACACAACAAAAAAATATTAAACTTACGAACTCAATAACATGGAAATGAAAAGGATGCAAATTCTTACCCTCAGTGCATCATCCATGCTTGTAGCTTCAAGAAGGTCTCGAGAAATGAAGTTCCGCCCAATACCACCAGCCACAATTTCATCTTCGGCCGGGGGTACGGAATCCAGAGTAAATGCCTGTGAATCGTAAATAGTACATAATCTCTAAGAATTATCGTTTTAATTACATGGTAAATCCTTAAATTCATTGCACTACATGTTTTAAATTGAGAAAATTACTTTTAGGAGAAAAATAAAGAACATAATTTATTAGATACAGTGATTTTTTCTTCTCATTCGACTCATGCATAGATAGTTGGTGAATTGGGAATTTTTACCAGTCCATGGCTATTGAAGCCAAATGCACAGCTTGGAAGCTCCCCAGCATAAGTATAACCAACAAAGAAGAGTCCATTCGGCAAGATTCCTTTGATTAAGTAGCTGCAGTTTGCAATTCCACACAGAAAAAACACTCATAAAGCGGTTTTAATTATTCGAATTCTGAAACCAGGACAAGACATAAATGAATCTATAAGCTTACGTGTGCCCGACCAGAGCAACATTTGCATCCTCATTGTGCGCAACAACAGCCATAGATTCACCGGCAACAACAACATCGGAGCAATCATCTGAGGTATCAAAAGTGACCCCTTTTGCCTCTTCTTTTGGAATAAACGCCAGAATCTCCTTCCTGAAGTTGATAAGTAAAATCTGCAAAAGCACACACACATCAACAAGACACTGAATATTTATGTTGTAACAAAACTCAAAGTTATGTTGCAGCATTTGATTATTTGTGTATAGAACATGGTTTTGCAGTTACATCAAGAAGTGGCACACCGCTTCCTGCTGCAGTCCCCAAGAGTTCATCCCAATGGGTTGGGAATTTGGTTTTGTTGGCATGAAAAAGTGCTTTGAGAAGTGATTCCGAATGAGGTGTGTGGGCAAGTGCAAAGGGTCGAAGATGATTTTGTAGAATGAGATCTGTGTCCACTCTGCTCCTTATGAGTTTGGAAAATCTTCGGCCGATTAAGAGACCCATTTCGTAAGCATCTTTGCATGGTCCAACTTCGAACATCTCAAGCCTCTCCCTATCCACACTGCAACTTTCCATTTTTGCCGTGACTGCTATGTTAAGATCAGACATGAAGAAAATATTCACTTGGTTATGTTATGTCTCACCCTTATCCTTAAAGCTTGAAAATATTAAATGACAAAAAAACAATTAAGAAAGGGTTCTATATTTTTAAATTAATATGTAATACATAATAATTAAATATTTATAAATATATCATATTATTACAATAAAAAGAGTAATTAAAAAATATTAAAATAATAAATAGAATAAATTTATTTATTTAAACTTTGATAATTTATTTGTATTTTAATTTAAATTTGTTTTAAATTTAATTTATATATTTTAAAATTTATTTTGTAAATTATAATTTTAATATATCAATATACAATTAAACTAAACTTATTATATCATATCAACTGAATTTATTATAAAATTTTCTTCATATTTTACTTTCTGTAAATTCAAATAATCTTTCTTTCTATTTTTCTATTCACTTGGTCTTAACGGAGACAACTTCCTCTTTTTTACTTCTAATCCAACTTCATCTTTTTTTTATTGCACCCCATTTTTTCTTCGGCACTCCATTTTTACTCCAAAAAATAGTTTTTATCTAATTCTTTTGTTTGAGTTGTTTTTTTCTTGGATTTAAAATTCATTTGGATTTAAAAAGCATATAAACTAAAATTAAATTCAAATTTGTTAAAAAAATTATAAATTGTTTTTTTCTATTTTTTTTAATTTTTAATTGATAGATAATTTTTTTTAGATAATTACGTCCTAAAATATTATAAAATTTGTAAGTATTTTTAATAAATTTTTTTGTAAAAAATATTTTATAAAAAAATTAGTAATTTTTTGTAAATTTTTTTATAATAAAATTTGTAAGTATTTTTACGAAAAAAATTTAAAATAAAATTAACAAAAAATATTAACTTTTTTATAGTATTTATTTATCCAAATCCAAGTTGAGATATTTACATTTTTTAAATTAGATTCATGAGAGGTCCATTTGATTTCATATCTATGGAAGACTGAAGTAGATGAAGAAATTTGTATTTTGTAGTAATATACATAAACTTATTGACCCACTAAATTAGTCTTATACGGCTAGAGTAGTCCCAAATTTAGAAGAAAAAAATAATGATTATTGGTTATGAACAAATTAACCTTGAGGTTTTTTTTGTATATAGTAGGTAACAGCTTTTGGTGATTTCATCTTGGAATAATAAAATAAATTATAGCAAGAATTTGAAGTTTAAAAAATATTAAGTAAGTTCTTTTTTATTTTAATCCTAATATATTTAATATACATGTTGATATTTATGGAGAAATAAGAATTTGAAGGTTCTAGACGGTTAGATTTTTAAAACTTTTAAGTTAAATCAATATTACTTGGCAGTCTAGTCTCATCATCCTCCCAAAGACTTGAAGTTTTTCTTCTTTTTTAAGTTTAGCGAAGAATTAGGTAAAACAGAACAATTTTTTTCATAATGTATAACCTTAGATGAAGTTAAAAAATGTACATGAAGTAATTTGTAGTTCCTTGCTTTATGTTATAAGATAAAAGTAAAGCAAGATTTATTGATTATTTTAATAGTTGTACATTTTAAATTTTGTAAAGTAAAGGAAATAATAATAGATTACCCTATATTGCAAATATGATGATCATATGTAAGATATAACATCTCATTGCAAATAGTAAATCTTCTAAAATACAGTAGTAGATATTTTATTTTATTATAATGTTTTAGAAACTTCTGGATATATCTACTATTGGATGGCGAGATATATTTGTATAGGATTATATAATAACTTAGTTATCATATATTCAGATATGTCTTATATATCATCCTTTAGATTAATTATGTATTGAGGAAATCGAAAAAAAGAGAATAAAAAGATAAACCTAAGGATAAAGAACCTAACACTTTGACTAGGATATATGACATTAAAGAAATAATGAAATGTAAGTTGTTGGTCATATATTATATATTATAAGAAAATGTTTCGTTATAATAATTAATTTGAGTGATCAAGAGTGATTAGTTATTATAAAATTAATTTAGATATCAATTTATAAAATAAAATATAATTGATTATTAAAATAATCATAATTATAAATAAAAAATTATAATAAATTTTTAAATAAATTTTTAAAATTTAGCTACCAAAATATTGATCATTCAACATTAATTACCGAGATTTGTTTTATTAAATAAATTAATTCTAAATTAATTAATGATTAATTTAATAACTAATTATAATTTTTTATTCATAATAATAATTATTTTATTTTATTAATAATTTTTTATTTAAAAATTGATATCTAAATTGATCATTATGTAAATACTTGTTTTGCAGATATTCAAATATAAATATGAAAAAAAATGCAGTACTTATACAAAACAAGTCTAATAAGCTGAGGACCGTGGAAGCTGGAAATCTTACAGTAAAATTACCTATAATCATACTAAGCGTAGTAATGGAAGTCAGAAATCAAACAAGATTTGTTGCTTAAGTATTTACCTAGATCAAGCATCGGTACTTAGCCACAAACTATAATTCAGAGTCACTGATCCATCAATAAGCGAACTCAAAATGGTCTCATAAATTTTTTTGGGTTATATAAGAGTTTGATAAGAGGGTTTTTGATTTATTGGTATACATGCACATCGTTTGATCTAATTGTAATATTCATGCCAACACATTTTATATATGGGTTGAGATACCCTTATATCTCTTGTCCACACACACACATAAATATATTCCACCGATTTTAATTGTTTTTTGAGATTAATTTACTATTGTTAACTTGGATGGATATCCAATTTTGAATTGAGGAGCTAAAGGATATTTAATTAGTTTGTATAGTTGAGAAGTGTAACTGATCGTGCTCAGCATATTTAATTGCTTTGAAGTAGTATGTTTGTGTACTATAATAATCGACCTCAAACACAGTCCACGAATGTTTGTTATTTTCTTATTTTTGTCATTGTGGAGGAAGACTCGAACAAAAGAACCTTAGCTACCTCACATTTCTAGCAATTGAAAATCCATGTTGATGCACTGAGTTCCACAAAACCGACTAGAAAATCAAAATTCCGAAAGCATCTTATCATTGATACACAATAAGAAGAGGCTTAACATCAGGAAGTGGACTTCCATCACACTTTTCACGAATAAATTAATTTTATCACGAAGATGTATTTTTCTAACACCTCTCAAAAAACTGAATCCAAAGTTATTAGGCTTGGATGCCATATCAAGGTTTATTTTACATCAATCTGTTTCGCACTACGAAAGAAAAGAATGATAATGTTATTATTGTCACATCAAGTAGATAAGGTTGTAGGTTGTAGAAATGCATTACATCCATGTGCAGTTTCCCTCTCTGTGTAGCCTTTTTTTGTGCGTATTCTGTTCATAGCTCTTATATTTTAAGGGTGGGAAGAAGAATTAGAACCCTTGCTTTGACCAGCAACTATTTTAGGAGGGACAAACAGATTCGCAAGCAAGGTCAGATATGAAAATTATTTATTTCAATATCTGACATAAATTCATACTGGGGAAGGCTTTAATCATTATTGCAAACTATGCACTTCACTAAGTCTTAAACATTTCCAAAGGGGTTGGAAACATCTTGGTCCCAGAGAATAAAGGAACATTAAGCTTTTAGGCTAAATCAAACATATTTGGATTTTAACATAATAAGCCAATATCCATTGTCAAGTCTCAGGTACCATATATAAACTTTATACTTACACATTAACTAATCACTTATTCACTAACCCTTTTTAGGTGATTGGCACATGGAAAATTCATATATTTTATCACTAAATTGCTCTTAATGACAAACAACTTTAGCCACTGTGTTCGCTAAAGATGGGGCAATCATCAATATAAACAAGACACGTAAATAGGGCTTTTAGATTCTATACATTTGGGAAAGAAACTACTTATTCAAATACTCCATTCTAGGGATTACAATTCATAAACCCTTATAACTTTAGAATCATTACCATATCTCAAATCAGAATTCGTTGATTCACTTCACCATAGTAACTTATATTTGATGCGGTAAACCTATGCAGATTAATGTTAGGAAAATAATTGTTTTGACAAAGATGTAGTTAACAAAGTTGACAAAGTTACCAAATAAAGTAACTTTTTTATTTACAGAAAAATATATAAAATTTATGAACAACTAATTGCGAAGATTATGTACAATCCATAAAAACATCTTAAAATAACTGTTCAAACAAAATTTATGAATGAAATTCTTAACTACACATTTCAAAACTCCAAATTGGAAATATTTTGCTCTTAACAAAGATTATTTTATGTCGTGATGCATTGACAGTGTAAACTTATACAGATTATTTACTTTACATTGTTAAGTATGAACATTGATTAAATACACTCCCAAGACTGTTTTCTTCATTATTGACTATCTCAACAATCTTATCCGAGTAGCGGATAAATTATCGTCTTCATTTGAATATTTATAAACACAAGCATTATTCCTAATAATTTAAAGACAATATACTCAATTCTACATTTGTTTTACAACAAAATATATTAATGACAATATAAAATTTAGTATTTCACTGTCTAAACATTACACCAACAAGAAGAAATGATAAATGCATTGAAGATTTATTTCAGGTAAAAACAAAGGAAGATCCTTAATAATGTCAAAAGATCCCTTATTTTTGCATAGACAAGTAGTAAATATTCTCCATCTTTCCTTACGACTTTTATTTATCATATCAATAAAAAAAAATAAAGACAAAGATAGATAACTTCTGGGAATTTATTTAGGATTTTTTAGGGTCGACACTGCGGCACCAATGCTTTTCAATATCAATGATTTCAATTATCAGAACTACATCGAATAAAATTACTAAACATCCCTAGTTGAAGGCTTTGCCCTCAACCATGATAGTTTGATCATGTTACAATAAAGATCAAACCAAAAACTTCAATGTGTATATACTGTAAAAACACTCATCTCACTAAATTAAAACATCAAAAAATAAGAAACATATGTAGAAGGACATGTTAGTAATTAAACAAAGTGGTGGCAGACACCATGTCTAGGAACTTGTTGCTGAGAAAGAGCGCGACCCGAGATGAGGTGGACGTTGTACTTGGGTAGAGTATGGGCTCGAGCTAACATGTCTCTCATGCGTAGACTCCAGTTACTGCTTGGAACTTGAACAACTGCAGTTTAACCTGCTACCAAAAACCCTTATCGCCATGCATTTTTTTTTTCATAAAAAAAAAGTCTCAATCGGCAACCTTAATCTATCCCTAATTGGAAAGCTGGTTAACCTCGTTGCATCCACAATCACAGAACAAACCACTTGAAAAGCAAATACTGTCAAAACCCTTGCATGTCGAACTTTCAATGTATAAAAAAACAGGTCAGTCAAGAAAAAGAAAAACATCAGATAACAGTGCAGTAGTAAATCAATATTAGGACAACAAGCCTTTTCTTATCATCTCCAAAAGATTAGAAGCTTAGATAAGTGAAGGATATTACAGATAGAGTAAAGAGGAATTGGATCTTACATAGAAAGGAAAAGGGAGCTCCCTTCAGTCCAAGTACAGGAAACTTAAGAATCAATTTGTCTCCCGCATCATTCACTCATTTGATGAGTATCTTTAAGAGTATCACTACTCAGCATTTGGATGAATGAGTCGGCAGCTAATTGAATCTTACTGCCACCTATGAGTGGACTGAAGAAAGCTCACTTACCTACATTTGTTAAGGTCTTAGCTTAGTATTAACGCAAGCACACAGATCTGCATGTCTCTCCACATACAAACTGTGAAAACCTTGTATTAGACATAACCACATAAAACAAGAATCTGATATCAACTACCGCTGGGAATTGAAAAGGAAAACACAAAGCAAGAAAAACATCTTACTAAAGAATCATGCAGTAACCCAGATCTCAAAAACTGACCACAACACTCAACACACTGTAACAAATGCAAGAAACTCAAACTCAACACACTGTAACAAGAGCAAGAAACTCAACTCGCAGAATCTATGAAGAAATGAAGGGCTTTTTATAAGCTGTAAGTGAGGAGGGTTCTGAATTTAGTTCTGAAAGTTGATATTCATTTTATTTTGTATAAATTATGGAATTAGACGTAAATTAACAAAAAAAAATGAACAGTTATATGTGTGTTGTGTGTTGAATTAAAAAATAAAAAAGAAAAGAAAAGAGAGAGCTACATCTATTATTTATTTTATCTATTTTACTGGAAAGTTATTCATATTCTCCTTCAATATAACAGCAGCAATGCCAGTCATTTCCGGCCTATAGAAAAAGAAAAGTAACGACTTGAATCTGTACGATTATGGAATAACTTTGGAAATAGAGAAATAGAATAGAAAAGTTTGGGGAATATTAAAATTCTAGAGAGTATATTTTCAAATGAATCGAGGATGAGTGACTTCTTTGCATTAGATCTTAATGGAATAAAATATAGGTATTTTTGGGTGATTTTATTGTAATAATCTTAAACTATAATTAGTTTTATTTATATGAATGTACGTGGTTAATATTTGTATGAGAGACTGAATATAAATTATTTATTTAATTAATAACTTTAACCAAAAATTACTAAATAGGATAATAACATTTTATATTTGTTTTTCCTCTTAATCTTTTAACTTTTGGTTTGGCATACAAACTACATAGTTTATTTAAAAATAAATAAATAGTTATACATTAAATGAATAAAACGTCTACTAATTTCATGGATCCTATATTTTCCTGTAACGGTAACACATAAATAAGTCAAATTTTAATTTTATTTTGGATAAAAGACAATTAAGAGAAGAAGTATATTACATTTTGAAATATAATTCTTTATGGTACAAATATGAAGTTTGCTTTAAAATTGTTCTAATTACATAAATTCAATTTGGTAGATGATAACAAAATGCACACTTTGACACCTAAATGTACGATTTGTACCAAAGATGGTGCGTTTTATATTTTTTGTTAATATTTAAAAAACACTGGCTGATAAGATAAATAAATTCATTAGTTTAGATTCTATTCGATCAGATTAAAAGAATAATTTTAGAGAATAATTATATTTCAATAATTAAATGATAGAAATAGAAAAATATATCTTATAGTTCACAAAAAAGTTATACATTCAAACATGAGAATTATTCAAATGAAAATGTTTTTTAACAAATGGAAGTTATAAAATTTATAAATATGTATTTAAAAATTAATTTTTATTTCAATGTATCTTAAATTTAATTTGACTGGCATTATAAATTCTTTTACATAATTATAGTTATATATATTCACCATAATGAAATCATTCAACTTTCATTATTTAAAACATTACAAAAAGGTTTTGTTAAAAAAATTATAATTTAGGTTAAATGTTTCAGAAGGTCACATCTGAAATTATACTTATTAAAAATCAACTGGAATAATTAAATGTTTCATCGTTCTTATTCTACTTTAACAACATATTACATCATTTCTCACAAATTATATCATTCATTACAAGTAACTAATTGACACCACACTAGAAATATTTAAATAATACTTCTTGAGAGCTTTTTTACTTTGACCATTTTTTTTAGGAAACAAAATTCTATTTTTATTCTATCATTATTGTTCTCTGAACCTAGGGTGAATATTTACACATACAAGTACACAAATATTTGAACTACATTACTAGTATTATTAGATATGTATGGTATTTTAGTAAATTTGTGAAGGCAAGGGTAGTTTTGGAGTGAGGTGTATGAACATCAAATCATGTGAATGGGTGGCTACAGAATCGGGTCTTATCAGAGGGGAAAAAAAAAAAGCTGTCTACCAAATGCGGAAGAGATATGGGTGTCTCTTGCATTTATCATTTCATTTCAATTTGTCCAATCACACCTTTTTCACACTCCCTCCTCACCTGTCCATCCATCCAACACCTATTCTATTTCGTGTGTAGATCTAACCTACTACGCATCCCCAATTTAAGACTCTTTTCGGAACTCGTTAATGTCAGCGCTTCTGTGAACACCTAAAACAAACAAAACATGTTCAGTTTATGTTTAAATGCAGTTGCGTGATTCTCTCATTATCACATGTTACCACTGTTGGGTAATTAAAATGAATTATGAAGGTAAAAATTGATTGGATTTGTTGATGGAAAGAAAAAGAAAAAGGTTACAGGAGCACGTGATGAGGTGTAGAGAGAGAAAGTGAGTGAGAAAAGTATATTATTAGAAAGAGAAAGGAGAAAGTAGAGAGAGGATAGATAGGTGCTGTGCTACGAGGTCACTTCATGGGACAACCCCATATGATATGATGTGTACAGTAACACTTCACCATTCAAACTCTTCAAAGCTTCCTGCTACAGCGCTGCATCAATCAATAACCATGGAAAACATCAATAACAAGGACCGACCAAAACGACCCCGTATCCTACCAAATACGGAGTAATTTTTAACTCACCTTAATTTCGATCAAAGAGCTGAATGCCGTTGGATATTTTCAATCCAAGATAATCAGAGGGTAATAATACTAATGAAACATGCTCAATACACTGATACAATTTCAAATTATAATGTGTTGATGAAACTTTAATCTTCTGGAAAGTTCATAATAGTTTGGCTACTCCCTTAGAAGTTCATTTGGAATTTGGTTGTTCCCATGAAAGAAGGTTAATAAGAATTTGTTGTTCTTTTAGAAGAAAATTTATAGAAGTCTAACGAGAATTTATTGCTCCCTTAAAATAAAAGTTATAGGATATTAAGTGTAGTAGATAGTTCATAAAAGATTAATTAATTCTTATCTTAAGAGGTAAAACATTTTTTTTATGGTAGAAGTTGTCCTCAGTTCATGTTTTTTTCTTCATCTTCTTTTCTTCTTTTTTTCTTCATCTTCTTCTTTTTTTTTTTTGGTATTTTTGTTGTCTTATCAATTTCACGTTGAATTATGTTTTCTACATGTGATTTTCTTTTTTTATATTTTTGTTTTTTTTCTCATTTGTAAAACAAGTTATAAGATTAAATTATTAATCGCACTTCACCAAATTAAGTTTAAGATAAATATAAACATTTATCCGTTATAAATTTCCTTATGGACAACAAAATCCTTTTGAATTATTATAACAATAATGAAAAGCAAAACAAAAAGACACTCCAATCAATATATGGTGTTTCATTGTTAGTTCTCCAAGACATTTATTTAGCTTGGAACATGACTATTTATATTTTTAAAATGTATTTTCTACAACACCTTCTCATTTTTTTCTTTTAAATAATATTTTCACCTTTCATGTTCTAAAAAAGTTTTCTTCAAAATTTTAAGAAAGTACAATTATATTCTATAATTTAGAAAGATAGTTTATTTTTAATTTCTAAAATATAAAAATCGAAAAGTGTCCAAAATAAATTTGACAGAATACTAGATGACTTGCATTTGCAATTGTACTTTTAAACTTTTAAAAAGTAAAGAAATCTCGTGTATATTTGTAATTTTATATAAATAGATGCATTGTATATATCATTCTAAAATAATAACTATATATAAATTTTTATAATATAATAATAACATAATATGAATTATGATTTTAGTTGCAAATGTGTAAAATATTCCTTTTTATTACTTTATCTTTTAAAATTATTTTTTTTTTCTTTTATCATTGGACCTTGTCATTATCTTTGAAACGACAAGAATGAAAAACATAAAGGTTATTATAATAAGGGTGAAAGGAATATATACATTCGCTGTTATTTTTTTTTTTTTTTTAATTTCCTAGATAATTTTGATTGCTTCAAATTGCCTTCTCGTGTTAAGACTATAAGACTCAGTGTAATCATTTTTTCTTATAACAGACTATGTGTGGGTAAGCGCGGGTCTTTAAGCATTGCTTCCATAAGATATTGGAATTGTCTGTTAAATCAGCAACATGCGTTGAGACGTGTTTCACCCAATTGTACAAGAAGTTTTGTGTTGAAAAAAGATTTGGGCGTCAGGAAGAGTTTTACTGAGCTTCAGGATGGGTGCCAAAATGTTATGGTCAAAAGGTACCGAAATGGATTAGCCAAAAACATTCAAAGTTGTGATTTGTCTTTTTTCCACTTCCTATGATCCTTTTATGTTCATCGATTCCTGACCTCCTAAATTCCCTTTTGTAACGTGGTCTAAAAAACTTTCCTTATTAACTATTGTCGTTAACCATCTCTTTCTCATTATGTGATCCTTTCCATATATTCAAATGTTACTTACTTAACTAATATTAAGATTTTGTTAACCATTGCCCTAAGAGTCCTGGTTAAGAATGATTAATATACATTGAATATTGTAAAATTTATGTCTTTTCTCCACTTCCGATGATCCTTTTACGTTCATCGCTTCCTGACATCCTAAATTCCCTTTTGTAACGTGGTCTAGAAAACCCCCTTATTGACCGTTGTCGTTAACCATCTCTTTCTCATTACGTGATCCTTCCTATATATTCAAATGTTACTTACTTAACTAATATTAAGATTTTGTTAACCATTGTCCCAAGAGAATTGGTTAAGAATGATTAATGTACATTTAATCTTGTAAAATTTCATAGTTAATTATAATAATAAATAAAATCTGACATAATAACCATTAATACAATTTTATTATATTTAAAGCACAAAAATACTCCTAAATGTCATAAAATTAATTAACGAGTTCATTAATACAATTTTTGTCAGTTTTAACTAAATGACAAAAAAAAAAATTAAAGTATCAATTTAAGACTTCATTAAATTTATTTTCTCTAATTTGATAACTTGTACAACATCTTTGTTAACTTAACAAAATTCCCCGTATTAGAAAAATATACAATATTTCAATATATTAAATTATTAATTATAAATACATAAATTTTGCAATATACAAAAAATTAATTACATAGACTTTTAGTGGAGACCTTAAAATATAATAAAATAAATATGTATTAATTATTCTTTAACTAGGATTCTTATAACACTCGTTAGCATTCTCCTCGATATTAAACTATTGGTATTACTATTATAATTAGTAATGTTATTATGGTTAGTATTACTATTAGTATTATTAGTGATATTAATAATAATATTAGTATTGGTATCATCAATATTAGTTTCAATATTAATATTAGTATAGGTATTATTATTAATATTATTATTAATAGAAATACTAGTAGTACAACTATTATTGGTATTATAATATTTATTGTATTATTATAATGAACAGACCAAAATTGAAGAGTGTGGGATACATAAATTGGGATTTTTGAAATAATTTTCATGAGAGGTAAAATTGAGTTAAGCTTTATCGGGTGCAGGAAGAAAAAAAAAGGTAATTAAAGGAATAAACAACCTACAAAATAGTACTTATGAAATATAGTTGATGGTTTCTTTCACCAGCATTTCATGGGCCCAGCGTGTCCTCGATTGGCCCATCTAGCTCAAACAAGTTTGACCCATCAAGTTATTTAATGGGCTATTTCTTGTTGCATTTTTTTCTTCTTCTCCTTGCACCTTTCTTCAGTTCTCCTACACCCTCAAAACATTTGTAAATGATTAGTTTGCCCCTTCGTTAAAATAAATTAAGTTTTCTCTCTCTCCTATTTATCGAAAGATTAACCGAGGCACATCCCAAATTTTGACAAAAAAAAAATTATGGATATCTTCCTTCAACAAGGAGTTTTGATGATGATGATGACTTACGAAGAAGTATGGAAGATTTGATGATTATGTATAGAAAAATGTTGAAGAGTTTAAAGAATCTTTCGACTCAAGAGATACATTGAAGACTTAGGGGTTTAGTTGTTTAGATCTTGTAAAAAGGCAAAACCTTAGCAGTAAACATCGGGCGAATTTTATTTATTTGCAAAGCTCAGTGGAGTAATCGATTATTCTTAATGATAATCGATTATCTTAGTTAAAACTGATTTTTGAGAAAAGCCTTTGTGATAATCGATTACATGTTGATAATATATTATCATGAGTGATAATAGATTATCACAACGAGAAAAATGTTTCTATAAAAGTTTATGTGATAATCGATTATCACTTATGATAATCGATTATCACTTATGATAATCGATTATCACTTATGATAATCGATTATCACAACAGTTATGACTTATCTTTTCATATTCTTAACCTAATTTCTAAATAGGCTTCTATAAATGGAAGTGAAACTTCTTAACCTAATTTCTAAATAGGCTTTTATAAATGGAAGTAAGACTTCATTTTGCAAAATATAGAAGTTAGAGAAGTCTTGAGAACTCTCTATGGGAAGGCTTTGAAAAACCTAGTGTGGATAGAGCGATAACTTTTATCAAGTTAGATCTTGAGCGATTGAGTGTTGCTTCTATTATTAGGAGAAGTTAGTCATCCTTTGTGTGTTTCAAAGGAGGTGTTCATTCTTTGTGTGAATCAAGGAAGTCATTTTCACCCCTTGTGGATCTTAAGGGAGGTGCCTTCATCTCTTGTGTGATTAAAGATAGGTGTTTCCAAACCCTAACTTTCTTATCAGTGATTGTAGTTGTGATTTATTTTAATGATTAAGTTAATCTCGTTTTTTTAGATTAACAATAGGACGTAGGGTCTTTTTGATCCGAACCTGTATAAATACCTTATGCAATTTTCTCTCTCTACTCTCTTTATTTTATTATGTTTATTAAAAAAACAATAAAGAATTTTAACTAAACTTTAATATTAAAAAGGGAAATTTTAAAAACATAATTTTTATTAAGAACTCAATTCACCCTCCCTCTTGATTTTGTCAAAACGTTAATCTTTCCGCTGTAAGTTTTCAACACCAAATTTGTTAATCCTAGCTCAACACTGTTTTGCCTACACTCTCACATTCGCAACTTCTCATTTTCTTTCTTCCCACATCCATTCAAGTTCTCCTTTTTTTCTTCTCCTCACATACCCAATAACTAGCTACTCTTCTTTCTAATTTCTACTTGGCTTAAATGGTTGTTTGCTTCCACTGCTTGTTTGTATTTTTTATTCGTGTGTTTTCTAGATTTATCTATGTATGATTTATGAACTAGACGGATTAGTTGTCCACTTTAGGGTCGAATGCAATTTTATTCAATAAGTACCGGATATCCACATCCGAGTGACACGTGTATGTCGTTATGAATGTCTTCGATTTTTTGTTATTAAATTGGTTCGTGGGTGTCGATATTCGAATAAAAAATTCTTTTAAATTCTGACACGGATGTTAATATCCGTTTTGTTGAATTGGTCTCCGAATATCAACATTCGTAACTTCGTTTTCGTAGGAACCTCTTTTTGCAGGAACTACTTTTATGTCACTATATCTAATTTTCTCCGATGTTCCAATGTCCAAAACAGGGTCTTACCCTTTGTGTTCTTCCATGATAAAAGAGCTTCCGAAGGCCTTCTCAGCACAAACTTCTCCATCTTCCCAAACACCAACCACGCCAGCACCAATAGAATTTTGTCCACCGTCCAAAGTGGCACACCAGCATCATTTTGAAATGTATAAAACATAAATCTTTTTCGAAATAGTGAATCTGGAATGCATGCAATCCAATTTTTACATTCTTATTATTATAAAATTTTTATAATGGTTTTCAAACATTAATGTATATATGTGTCCACATGCTAGACCATAGGATCTACAGTAACAATTTTATTGTTCTTATACCAGTCAAACGCAAGCGTACTCAGTAAAAATAAACCATAAAAAGTTGAATATAAGAATAATTACATATTCTACAAAAATTATAAAAAATAATCAGCTTCATTAGCTAATTCAATATATAATCTGTTACAGTCAAGAATTAAGAAGACTTTTAAACTAAAAGCATTTAGTGTGCTTTTATTCTTTCTCTATTAGCATTCAGCCTATCACTATACAGTCTCTTAAATTTTTAGTCCTTAAGATTAAAAAGGCTACCACATCCTTTGATATTAGGCTACCATGTGACAACTTATTGTATATATCTGTTTACTTATTTTATTTTTCTCTGTTTTTTTTCTTCTTTTATTTCAATTCATTCAAATAATGTATTTTATACTAGCATTGGATGACAAGTGATGACAACCTTAATTAAGTGTTACATTTGGAATGACTATTACTCGATAAAGGGGCAGTATATTTTGATCTTTTTCAGTATTTGAATATTTATTAAAATGTTAAAAATATTAATTTTTATGCTTCATTATATGAAATTTTATTATTTCATTAATTTATACATATTTTATTATATTTTTCATTTTTTTATTACTGTTAGGCCTGCGACCAATCCATTAACTTGGTAGCTGAAAAAGCTGGAAATAAAAGCGATTAATTAAATGGGTTTAGTTTGATTGATTCGAATTCAACATATACTCACCTTTATTACGAGTAACACTTGTTATATGAACAATGTTTTTTATAGATCACAACAACTTGAGACCGTGTGTTTGAACACAACAAGATCATTATAGACAATAAAATATTTTTAATTAGTTGAAATCAATTTATATAAAGTTAAAACTAAATGTAAAAAACTAAAAAAAAAAATATTTTTTACAAATTAATTTATACTTATAGTTGTAGTAAAACAAATTTTTTCAAGTATTTATGGAGAATTTGTCCACGCTTGCTTGGTGAAACTCTCAAATCTTGGCCCTTATTTTAGGTCTGTAATCTAGTTCTGTCAATATTACTGTTTCTTGGGCTGGCATCTTTTGGGCCTAAATGTCTCATTCGCCCTGAGGAAATCTCTGTTGCTTGAGGGGCCTAAGTTTGGGTATTTTGGTTTCGGCCATTTCTTCACGTACCACATGATTTCAATCTGCATCCCCCTTGGAGATACTAAAATGACGGATTTGTCCTTTTTTTCTCCTCTTTCCCATTCCTCGAATGTTCCAACAACTACCACGAGGCACCACCGCTAAGCTAAGCACACCACAACTTTTACAAACACTCCAACACCCAACACAGTAAATGCCTAATGAATTTAATTTCAGGAGGGTAAATTTGAAATTTGAAATTTATAGAGGTGCAAGTTAAAATTTGGGGGTGGAGGAAGAAATGCCCTTGGTTTCCTAGTGGAATTATTCATGATTTCCATTTTCTAGATATGCCTCCCATTTCGGGGGAGAAATTGAGCAATCAACGCATGCTTTCTGGCATTGTAGTAACAAAGATTCTCTCAGAGGCACAAGCCCAAATAGCCCCTTAGGTCATAAGATAGAATCAGAATGACCCTAGTTTGCGACTTTTTGAGCCTTTCTTCCCTCTGGAGTCAGTAGTTGGGACCCAAACCTGAGCATGCTTCTTCTTTGTGGAAAGTAAACATCATTGGACTTGGTGCTTGGTATATTTACCTACACAACGACCTCTATACTAAACAAATCCGATCAACAAGACCTAACACAGATCGCCACATTTCCATTCCTCCAATCTTGTCTTCACTGTTCTTTGTTTGAAGTGTTCATGGGATACAGTATGAACTGGGATTTCATCTGGGTGCTGCCTCTCACGTTGTGTTGCTGCTCCTTGGTGCACAGCTTGGACAGCACTCCTGCAAGTGAATCATTGAATTCCTTGGTTCAAGATTTTGCTTTCAGGTCACTGGTCAAGCACAGACCTCAAACAGGTGCTCTGTATGATGCTCTTCTTCCAAGGAACCTGTCTGGTATGGATATTTCAGTAGTACGTCTTCGAAGCAGAAGGCTCTGGAACAAAGGTGCCAACTTTAGCTACTTTCGGATCCCACCAAGAACCGTGTCCATTCCCCATGTCAAGAGGTTGGCTATTGTGTACCAAAACCTGGGCAACTGGTCAACCCTCTACTACAATTTGCCAGGTTACTCACTCATCTCTTCTGTTGTTGGCTTTCTGGTTTTCGATGCCTCAAATGTAACAGACACAAGTGAAAGAAACCTCACTCTCAACACAATGGGACAGCCTATTTCTATTCAATTTCCTAACATCACACTTATGGGTAGGGCTCACATCAACTCAAGGGTGAGATGTGTAGCTTTCAATGCCAATGGTACATTTCAACTTACTCAGATGAGTTCCCCTGGAGTGTGTTACTCAAGCGACCAGGGTCACTTTTCGGTAGTACTCCCACTGGAAAAGAAGAGGGGGAGATGGTATCTGTGGGTGATTGGCTTTGTAGTTGGATTTTTTGGTTTCATTATAGTTGGCTATGCGGGATTTTCTTCTATGAGACTTCTCAAGACCAAGAGGATTCAAGCAATGGAAAAACAAGCCAATGAAGATCAGGTTCTTGAAAGTAGATGGGTTGGCAATAGTAAAATGCCCTCAGCAGCAGTGACAAGAACTCAGCCAGTTCTTGAGTGCGGCGTTCTTTAGTTCACTGCATTTTCCTGTTGTAATCTTTTCCCCAATCACCCTTGTCAGTTAGCTAATACTCTTTGGTCAGTGAATGTATAACAAGCTAGGTTCGTTCATTCTCTGAAATGAACACAGCATGATTCTGACTACAAATGAAGGAATACTCTACAGATATTTTCTGCCCGGGGTTTCTCAATGGCATGACGCAATTTGCCTTTGTTAATTAGTCTCATACAACTGTAAAGTGTAGCATTAAACTTAGTAAAACTGAAGAAAAAAAAAGGTTGCGTAAACTCCAAAAGAAACAATATCACAAAAGCATTACTGAGTCCTACCTCCACAAGGTTGCCCAAAGAAAAGCAATATAAAGCAGGCTTTCATTTAACAAAAGGTAAAAATAAAAAACATGGTCACCAAGGCACGACAAGAAGCACAAAACCTTACAGTGCACAAACATGCAAAGTTACAAAGCGAGAAAAAGTGAACATCCTTCAGCACATACACCAAAATCACCTAAAACAATATAAACAGGAAACCAAGATACATTAAAGCTTTATTTGATGTTTCTAACACAGTTGACTTGATGCATGAATCTTCAACACAAATCTCATCATATTTTATCAAGAAATTCATGAATTTGTTCAAACAAATTACAAGGACCAAACGCCTATACCACGTGCATCTCTTTCTATAAACTAAAGTGGCAATTTCAATCAACCATCAATATCAAATGCATAAATGGTTTGGCGATTAGGTCCCTTAACCAAGGTTTTGATCCAATATTCGCCTTAAATGTGAAATCGCAACAGAAAAGTACTTTCGTTCCAAAATGGACCAATCATGTTACAGAGAGACAGAAGGAGTGTAATAGAAGTTTAGATACCCCTGGTTACAGAAAAAAATAGATATATCACTTGCACAAGAAATTATGAATGCATAGAAATATCAACCATCATTTTCTTGATACTTAAAGATTCTAAAACGCTTCTTGCTTTACAGGAGTCAACACAATTCTCATCATATTTTGTTAAGAAACTCTTGAATATGTTTCACATAAAATATTAAATTCAAGGATCAATATCTTCTTCTACAGTGTTACTTCAGAGAATCAAGCAACCATCAACACATGCACATACATAAAATAAATCAAATCCAGGAATGCAATTATAACTCTAATTTCAAACAAATATACACTTGACAAGAACATCAACAACTTGTACTCTACCAAAGCAAAAAGCCCCTGGAAGCCAAATGACATGCCTTCGTTTTATTAAAGAGCCAAAGCAGTTATAGCAAGAAAACAATAGTTGCTCTGCCTACCAAAGATCCTCATAGAAACAAACAATTATAACTCAAACGCTGCACTGCAGGACTAACAGTGAAACAACCAAAACTCATCATCAATTGAGAGCACCAACTCCAGTCCCACTTTTGCGTGCAAGCTTTGTCCACTCGGTGTGGAAAGCCCCAGGGCGATCAACCCTCTCATAGGTATGCGCCCCAAACAAGTCCCTCTGAGCCTGAACAAGGTTCGCCGGAAGCCTCGCCCTCCGATAGGTATCAAAGTAAGCAAGACTAGCACACATTCCCGGAGTACTAATCCCAGCCGAAACCGCCAACCCCACAACCCGCCTCCACGCAGCCTGCCTCTGCACCATTTCCCTAGCAAACTCCGGGTCCACTATCAAACTAGCCAAATTAGGGTTCCTCTGATAAGCCTTCTTGATTCTGTCCAAGAACACCGCCCTTATGATGCACCCTCCCTTCCAAATCCTAGCCAATTCCCCCAAATTCAAGTTCCACCCTTTCTCATTACTCTTGGCCCTCAACAAATTCATCCCCTGAGCATAGCTACAAATCTTTGAAGCATACAAAGCCTGTCTTACATCATCAATCAATCTCTTCTTATCCACCCCACTCACACCAGTCTTCCCCAATTCCTCACTCAACCCCGCCTCCTTCAACACCGTCGCAGCACTCTCCCTCTCCTCCTTTAACCCGCTTAAATACCGGCAATCCAACGACGCCGCAATCGTGGGCGCTGCTATCGACAGCTCCGCCGCCTGCTGCACCGTCCATTTTCCCGTCCCCTTCATCCCTGTCTTGTCCAAAATCTTATCCACCAAAAACCCTTCACCATCCTCATCCTTCACTTTAAAAATATCCGCAGTGATTTCAATCAAGAAACTCTCAAGCTCCCCTCTGTTCCACTCTGCGAAGATATCCGCAAGCTCGGAATTCGACAGGCCACCAACGTGCTTCAACACGTCGTAAGCCTCCGAGATGAGTTGCATGTCTCCGTATTCGATTCCGTTGTGGACCATCTTCACGAAGTTCCCAGAACCCCCCTCGCCGATGTAAGTGACGCAGGGGCCGTCCTCGACCTGCGCAGCGACTTTGTGGAGGATGTCCTGGACGTTGGTGTAGGCGGTGTGGGAACCGCCGGGCATGAGGGAGGGCCCGTTGCGCGCGCCGTCTTCGCCGCCGGAGACGCCCATGCCGAGGTAGAGGAGGCCTTTTTCGGCGACGTTGCTGATGCGGCGTTCGGTATTCTCATACCACTCGTTTCCGCCGTCGATGATGCAGTCGCCGGGCTCCAGGTGGTCGGAGAGGGCGGCGATGGTTTGGTCGACGGGGGCGCCGGCCTTGACGAGGATGATGACGGATCTGGGGCGCTGGATGGATAGGACGAAGTCACGAGGGGTGTACTGGCCCGTGAGCGGGAGGGAGCCCTCGTTGCGGGCCCGATCTACGGTCTCGTCGACTTTGGAGGCCGTACGGTTGTAGACGGAGATGGGGAAGCCCTTCTCCGCAATGTTTAGGGCTAGGTTCTGGCCCATGACGGCCAGGCCCGCCAGGCCTATGCGCGACAGAGCTGCTGACTCCATTCCAAAAGAGTTGGTGAGAGTGGTGGCTTGAGGTTTGTCAAGTGATGTTGGAGTATGCAGTTATGTCTGAGTAAGTGTCTTTGTAGATATAAACCTGGTGGCTTTGCTTCTGTTAATTATTAATTTATTATTTATTATTATTATTATCTAATTAGTAAAAGAGGGTTTAGTTAAGCAAGAGGAGGAATGAGGGCTTTTTATGGGCTTTTGTTTGGGTTGGTGAGATTGGCGGACCCGTCGAGGGAGTGAAAGGACAGTGACTTAACCACCAACGAGGAGGTGCCGTAGACGACGTTGCCTCCAAGACGTGTCAATGGGAATTTCCTCCTCGATCAAACGACATCGTTTTGTTAATCCAGTCAACCCAGATATTTTTTATATCTCCTGGTCAAACCTCTTTGGTCGCTACCTTTTTCTTAAACTACTCTTATGTTGACTGTGATTTCATATTTATGTAACTTCTGAGATGATTTACAATTGTAAAATAAAAAGTTGGACTTTACATATATCACACGCTTCTTTTATCCTAATTTCTAGAAGATTTTCAAAAATTCAAAAACTACAATTTGAAACATTTTATGAAAGAATTTCTTATAAATAAATTGTTATATATTCAAATTCTTAATATAATAATTCACTGCTATTATCCTTTAAGAAGTTGAAAGAAATGCATGTAATTCTTATTACCATTTAAATGTCTCTACTAAAATAGTTAATGAAATAAAACTTTTGAAGTTTTATGTTTGTGAGTGTAATTAAACGGAAATAAGACTTCAATATTTAAGTATAAAAGTTGTAAAATAATACCATAAGGTTAAATGTAAGAGCGTATAAGTTGATAAGATATCATTATATTGACTCTTTTCAGTCATGTCCAGATATAAAATATAAATAATGATGATATAATTATCTTGTAATATTACATCAAAATAATGTATATTAGTATCTTGGCTATAAAATTGATTTACTAGATAGTAACTAATTTATATTGTTATGAGTATTTCGAACACAAACATTCCAAACTTAAAATTCATATAATTGCTATACGAGTTTTTCTTTTTCGTTATGATAAATAGAATTTTTATTCAGTTCAAATTTTAGTTATCATATATTTATGTGCTCTACTTGTTTGGGTTTTTATCTTTTGTGTAATTCACTATTGTTTTAATTCGATTTTAAAAGTCAAATCAATAAGATGAAGATAATCAACTATATTTACATCCGAATGTATTTGAACACAACAATTTGACTACGGAAGTGTTATTACACAGTTTTTTTTTAGTTGTTACTATTATGAATAGTGATATAACAATCTTTTTTAATATATATATATATATATATATATATATATATATATATATATATATATATATATATATATATAT
>Ga0214544_1001694_pt1 | contig 46279 bp, 23 predicted proteins | sample CNSS3metaG_FD_160074 | JGI IMG/M metagenome (GOLD analysis project Ga0214544, IMG submission 160074) | Root nodule microbial communities from cowpea collected in UCLA plant growth center, Los Angeles, California, USA - CNSS3 | ecosystem: Host-associated > Plants > Roots > Nodule | place: USA...
ATAAAGGAAAAAAAAAAAAAAAATAAAAAAAAAAAAAAAAAAAAAAAAAAAAAAAAAAAAAGGTCTTCCAATCAAAGTGATCGAAAAGACCCAAATAGATGAAAATAAAAAACGAAAAAGAAGAGAAAAAACGTATTTTTTATGGAAAAAACGCCATGCCTACGAGGAAATTCAGGTGCTGTCTGTCGTATAAAATGTATGAACAAATTAGGGTGATGGACACTGAACGAATCTCTCGTAGGAAAGGTTGAATTATGAATGGTAGCGATCGAGAGTGGATTCTTACCAGAGGGAAAGAATCAAGGAGCAACGTCAGAGGCCTGAGAACTTAAATGGAAAACCCAGGAATTGATTCAACTAATTCCTGGCGATTTTTTCGCCTATGTTATCTCCTCCAATAAACTCCTCACTTTCCAACAACAACAAAAGAAAGGGAGAAAACGGTATTCTAACCGTTGGCCTTTTATAAATTTTTTCACCTGTGACACGGAACATTTTTAGATACTGCACACTCTATTTTGTAACCTGGAGCGTTTTGTTTACTTTTCTCACATTAATTAATTCAACATTTACTAATACCAACGATTAAAATTATATATTAAATGTATGAAAATTTGAAAAATACAATACCATAAATCATGTTTGAGCACGTTCATCGCTTGCAGTTTGTAAAGTAAAAAGTGTTTTGGCGTTTGAAATAATTGGAATAAATCATGTTTCTTGGTGTTCCATGATACCATGCATTATGACTCATAGTGCCGTTTAAGGTACACTAATAATGTGATTTAGTAACATAAATAAGTATTCATTAATTTTACTCTGTAGCATCGATCATTGCAACTCATGTGCCCTTGGTCCCACTGGTCTGCCCCCATGTCTCAATCATCAACCATTTGAAATGAACCAAACTTTCGGTCTCTATGAACGGTCTTATTATTATTTTTTATTTTATTCATTTATTTTTTTTAAAGAGATAGAAAAATTATTATGAAATTTGATTAAAAAAGTATGGATTTTCCTTACACAACAACAGCACCAGAAAAATAAATGGCATCTGATTATTATAATTCTCTTTGGGGTAACACCGACCTTAATGTGTTTTTAGTTTGCGGAGCAGTTATGGTCGGTGGACCGTTGCACACGTGTCATGTAGATACTGTTATACAGTGTATCTTTGTCTTTTTTTTTTATGTAAATTATTAATTAATTTGAATAAAAATATGTTGTTCTGTATTATTTATTTAGTCCCGTTGTTGCTTTGTATATGCCTTTTCCCTATGTTACCGAAAAAAAATGTCACATTGCTTACATATAGGGGTGATAAAACGGATCAGTCTAGACTGTCCGGCCTATACGTGGTTCGTAAAAAACGGGCTGGGTCAGACTGGTTCGTTAAACAGAAACGGATCAACAATCACAATCCGTCCTGTATTGAGTTGAGTCCATCCACTTTTTTTTTCTTTTTTTTTTATTTTTTTTTTTAACTTTTTAATTTGTTTCTAATTTTTTAAAATTTTTATTTTTAAAATTTGATTATATTTATATATAAATTATTATTAAAGACATATTTAATCAAATAAAATATTTTTAAAATTTTTAATTGATTAGTTAATATTTTTAATTAGATAAATTAAAATAATTATTAAATTTACATATTAAATTATTCAATTATAACTAATAATTGAAATTTAATTTATAGGTGTTGATGATTTAAATTATAATACTGTTATATATTTACATATTTAAAAAATATAATATAAAATTATTTTTTTTAATTACTTTTATTTTATTTTAATTTTTTAAAACGGATGAACGAGTCATGACAGAATAGACGAGACGGATCAAAATGGGATGACGAATTAAAATCTTCAACTCAATCCATCTCTTTTAATACGGACTGACTTGTTGGGTCCAACCTGCCATCCCTACTCATGGGCCGAAGAAGTTGTGTGGGCCGGGTTAATTATTGTAGCGGGCTACCTTGCGGGCCTGAGATTTATAAAGGGTGTATTGAGATTGACATATATTATGGTTACCCGCCAAAATAAGAGAACATTGGAGAGTTTGAATGCTTAAATTTCGATCTCTGCATGGGAAATTGAAGGATAATGAGTATGAACGTTATTGTGTACTTTTTAGTATCTACTGTAATACTATCTTCTACCTTTGTAGAATCAAGAACACTGTTCCCGTTCCAAGATCCTCCTTTCCGGCAACAACTCAGTCTCAGCCCCTCAACTGCACCTTCTTCTTCTCTGGTGCCGGCGTTGTTCGTCATCGGAGACTCCTCCGTCGATTGCGGAACCAACAATTTCCTTGGAACCTTCGCACGTGCCGATCATCTTCCTTATGGAAGAGATTTCGACACCCACCAACCCACCGGAAGATTCTCCAACGGAAGGATCCCTGTCGATTATCTTGGTGAACAAAGATCCTTTCTTTATCACTCACAGCCTTCTAATTCACGCATGTTTTATTTTCCCCTTGTTGTGCTTGATTCTTATTGAATGTTATATCTGGTTTAAAATTAAATGTTATTAGATTGATTTATTTGTGATAATTTTTGCATCAGCTCTGCGTCTAGGGCTTCCCTTTGTGCCAAGTTATCTTGGGCAGACAGGGGCAGTGGATGATATGATTCATGGGGTAAATTATGCTTCTGCAGGGGCTGGCATCATTCTCTCTAGTGGCTCTGAATTGGTTTGTTTCATTCAATTTTCTACGATTCTTGTTCTTTCTGATTAATCATGATCACGCAATTCAGAAGATGTTATTAGTTCAAATTCTAATGTGTAAATTGGTTCAGGGTCAGCATATCTCCCTCACTCAGCAAATTCAGCAATTTACAGACACTTTTCAGCAGTTCATTTTGAGCATGGGCGAGGATGCTGCAACCAATATCGTATCCAATTCTGTCTTTTATATTTCTATTGGAATCAACGACTACATTCATTACTATTTGCTCAATGTATCCAACGTCGATAATTTGTACCTACCCTGGCATTTCAACCACTTCTTGGCATCTTCACTCTGGCAAGAGATAAAGGTAAAAACAGTGCTTAAATTTAACTTCTCAGTCATTCATTATACTTCAAAAAAATCATGATATTCATCCATGAATGCATTGTTTTGGTGTCATGTTCGCGTGTCAGACATGCAGGACTTCTATGGTGAAACATACATAAGTCTGTACTTGCCCATGGTCACCGCCAAAGAAAGCAAGTCCATTTAAATTTTAAGAAATAGGGAAGTTTAGTTTATTCATTACTTTATGTTAAAATGTTATGTTTTGTAATTGAAAATAGAAAATAAGGTCATGATACATTTCTTACGAAACCAATTTTTCATTTCATTCTTCACCCTACCTCAACCCAGTCGTAGTACCAACTCTTTACCTTTCTGTTTTTTAATACTAAATTTTAGTTAATTTTTCAGTTTTACCTGGATTGTTCATACCTAGTTCAGTCAACAATTTTTGTTCTGAATAATAGCGTGATTAACCCGACACTTGTTTTTGTGCACATGAGACGTTCAAAATTTCATGTAATTTTAATACATATTTCAAAATTTTCTTGACTCTTTTGCATACAGTAACTGAAATTGACCTATCTGATATGTTATCCTTGATGACACAGAACTTGTACAACTTAAATGTCAGGAAAGTGGTGATCACGGGACTTGCCCCAATTGGCTGTGCCCCTCACTACCTGTGGGAGTACGGTAATGAAAATGGAGAATGTGTTGAGCAAATAAATGACATGGCTGTTGAGTTTAACTTCCTCACAAGGTACATGGTTGAAAATCTTGCTGCGGAGCTCCCTGAGGCCAATATCATCTTCTGTGACGTGTTTGAAGGTTCCATGGATATTTTAAAGAATCACGAACTTTATGGTACTAGTATTCGTTTTTATACCTCTCAGTCTTTTATGAATTTCAATTTCTGTAGCATTTAACATCACACATCTGCTTTATGTTCCCTAATTAGGCTTTAACGTCACAACTGAGGCCTGCTGTGGAATGGGGAAGTACAAGGGCTGGATCATGTGCTTATCACCGGAAATGGCGTGCAATAACTCCTCCAACCATATCTGGTGGGATCAATTTCATCCAACTGATGCAGTGAATGCCATTCTGGCAGACAATATATGGAATGGCCGCCACACTAAAATGTGCTACCCTAACAACTTGGAGGACATGGTTATTAAGATGGCAAAATGATATTCTGGTGTTAGTTTACTCCTTTTAGCAGACAAGTATTTGATGACTCTACGTATAAGTAGGTAGTTTTTTGCACATGTTACTGAAGACAACTAGGCATATACATATATACACATACATATACATATATACACATATATATGTATGTATATATAACGTTGTAAATGTACAATGGATATCAAATATTAACACTGACAAAAACTTGGTCATGTATAAAAAATCTATTCGACTGTTCGAACAAATAATGGCCTTAATAGCCACTGAAGAAAAGAGTTAAATATCTAACTGCACAATTGCAACCTATGGAAGTGAAGCTAGGATCTGGAATCACTTCTTTTATATGCTGCAGTGCAGTAACAAGAAACGGTTTACTACGTGACAACTTTTAACAGTACTATGTATGGAACAAGTTTCTACAATGATCCAAGTCTATACAGCAGAAGCGAACGCCTAGCTATGAAACAAGATAATGAATATTGTTATACTACAGCATACAAATAATGTAACCCATCCTCTAATTGTCTGGAGCACCTTATTCGCATTATATGATGCAGAAAACGTCAACATGTGTATCGAAACTATCTTGAGAACTGCAAGGCACACAAAAACAAGACTCGTTGCAAACACAGCAAGTTCTTTGGTTTCCATATTTGCTTGATTACTTGCAATCTTTCTAACATCTGATCTGAAATGAGATGTCAATTACCATACCGCAGAAAAAGAGAGAAAAGTCACTAAAGCAAGCAGTGGTAAAAGCAATCTTCTACTTCAAAATGCAATGTTAGCGGCAACAAAATGAGCAAGCAGGGTTGGAAATGACTAAAATGAGATGATTTCAAGCTTCTCCAATGAGACAACATGATGGAGTAGATAGATTTTAATCAAAGTTATCAAAAGGATCTACTACACTAACCTTAACATGCTGTTTTCTCTGGCTAATTCGTTAAGCTGAGATGAGACAGCATCTTTCCAAGACTCAACCTCAGATATTCCTTTTTCCTGGTTAAAGAAAAGACATGATGAGAAATTTAAAGAGGAATGAAACAGGCACTGCGGCATAGGGTTACCCACCAAATTTGTGTTCCAGTGCCAGAGATCTCTAATCTGTGACTTGCTTTGTCCAAGACTTTCTGATAATCTGGACAACTGTTTCTCAAGATCCGGTATTTTAGCTCCTTGTCTTCTGTTCAATTCTTTGAGGTAATCCTCAAGGGCTGATAAGTTAACCTCTACTGACCTCACTTTCTTCATCAAAATCTTCAGAACAGTGTCACCAGCCACCCTACCATTCAGCTGTTGTCTAAGTTCTAATACAGGATCTGTATTCAATTTTGCGGTCGTTGTCATTTTTGCCGCTTCTGCATCATATTCTCGAGTGGTATCATTGCTTGATACCTCAGCAGCCACGGTATCATTCTTAGTATCAACTTTCTTTCCATTTTTATCATTTTGACCATCTTCTGATTTCAGAGAAGGGGTGTCGCTGTTAGTATCCACAGGTGGCTTATCAGGAATAGATCCCACAGAAGCCACAATAAGATCCTTAAGCATTCGCTCTATTGCATTGATCCCATAAACTTCTACAACACTCAGTGTGCAGTAAAACTCAGATCCATAATGACTCAGCAAGGTCAACTTCAAATACCTCACCCACTTGGGCTCAGACAGTTTAAAGACCTGTGCATGCTTGACATTGGCAGCAACAAATTTTCCCAGAATGCTCCATTCTTCAGTTGGATAACTCAAACTTCCAGCCAATTCAAACTCCTTGAAGTTGGAAGAATAATGCTCAAAGTTCGCGATCTTCACAGAATCAACAAGGGTCTCTTCTGAAAGCTCAATAACAACAAATTTCCCTTCAACAGAGCAAGGGTTTCTCAGGTACTTGTCATGGTCCTTACCGAGTATATTCGTTGCCCCTTTGGCCTCCTTATTATGGGCCACCACCTTTGCACCTTTGGAATCGGAGGCATAGTTGTACACAGAGCCATCAGATTCTAGCCTGTGAGTTATGTTAACAAGCGCTGAGTCCATTCCCTTTGTTTTTTCTTGTCCTTCTGTCATGTTCTGGAATTCATCATAATGGGGTTGGAGTTTCCCATCAGATATTTCTTGCAGCTTATTTTCCTCTTGCGGAGGATGCACTTTGCACACCAAATTACTACCATTTCCTAAAACGTGCAAAAACACTTGTTCTATACTAGTTGTTTCAGGAAGTGAGTACAAGGGCTTTGTAAGTTTCTGACTAACATTGTTGGAGCTACCTGATTCATTTAACTCTAACATAGCTGCAATTGTGAAAACACATGCAAGATCAGCGAGCCACACATGAATATGTACGCATGCACATGATCATCATTATTCCAGATATGTAATTGCACAACAACATCAACAATAACAAAAAACAAAAACACCATGAATGAAATTCCAACAGAAAACATCCAAGAAGAACATATTATGTTGATGTCTCGTAAAAAAATATTGATGGGCATGCAACGTAGGAAGATCAAATACGATGGTTGCATAAGGATGAGAAAAAGGGTGGACCTTTACCTCCAGTGCCATGAACGAGGCGAAGCTTGATGTAGAAGAGGAGGCACCATAAGGAGAAAATGAAAGAGAAAGAGATGCCAAAAATGCTGGTACTGCATTGATTCCTTGACGTGTGGAATTTGATGGGTGACGATGATTCTTCATGTTTCAGTCTCATCGGCTCATCGATGATTGAATACCGATTGATGGAAGCCAGTGCAGAAGAAAAATCAGAAACGAACAAAGAAAACAAATTTGCGTGGCGAAAAGAATGAGTGAAAAACTGAGCGCTTAAATAGAATAGGCGCAGAAATAGGACTTAACGGCCACTCCCAACAATTACTCTTTTATCTTCAACCGCACCATCTTAACAAAACTTCTATTTTCAGTAATTTTCCACTTCTCTTATTTCCTATGCCTAATACCTCATTAATTCATTTACTCTACTTAACTATCATTTTTACTAATCATAACCATTTTCAGGGTCACTTGCTCCACTTCCTTCTTATTTTGTATAACTGACATTAACCGTACTAATTTAAATGCTTTTTTATTGGAGAATGGGAACAATTAATTGTTCTTTCTGTTTCATAAAAACTATACATTTATTTTAAATATAAATAAACAAAATAAATAACTTTTTTTTTTTAATTAGAGTTGTCAAAATGGATTAGAACTCGCGAGTCAACCCGGCTCGTCACGGATTCGGGTTGGGTTGAAATTTTTTTACAAATTTCAATATGGGTTGATTTTTGACCCGGATCACCTAGAATCCGGCTCACTCGGGTTGAATCCGTAGTGAGCCGGGTTGGCTAACTAACCCGCAAATAAAGGGTCATACAATTATTTTTTGTTAAGTTGGGCTTTGCATTTGGGTGAGGTTAGGTTTTTTTCATTAGTCAACACATAGATAATTTGTATTTTTGTGATTTTGATTTATATTTGGATTATATTGAAGTTTATTTAGATTTTAATTAGAATTAGAATTTACTTTTGATTGAAAAAAAAAAAAACTTGTATTTTTTTGTAATTAAATTAGTTCATGAGCCAACCCGTTTACTGAGTTCGGATTTTTTTGACTTGCTAATAATGAGTCGGATTGGATTGACATCAACTCGTGATGAATTGAGTGAAGCCGGATCAGATTACAGGTTCTAATAACTCTATGTTTAATGATGCCATTGCTTACCATTTATTTAATTAATGATGTTTCTATTACTGATATTTCAGAAGATAATTAAGTTTGAATATTGAGATTTGTGAAATTAAGTGAATTTTATCTTCATTGCGGATAATAATAATTTCAATTTTATTAGTGACCGATCCACTATAAATGAAGTTCAGTCATGCCTCATGAATGCCCATGTATACTATACTTAACATCAATATTCATACAACATATATAGGTGTATCAACTTTTTCTAATAACAAAAAAATTAACTATCATTTTATTGATAATATATATATATATATATATATATATATATATATATATATATATATATATATATTTTTTTTATATACTCACGAACTTAAAAATTTATTGTATAAATTTCTATTATAATTATATATATATAATATATATATATATATATATTATCGCAATTTTTCATTTTTTAAATATTAAATAGATGAATTAAATCCATTTTTATATTAAGTGATAATACTTTTAAGTTATTATATTTGTCTAAATTAATTTATAGATAAATTAGAGTAAATAAATATTAGTTTTTAATTTAATTAATTCATAATAATTTATGGTGTCTTAAGACACTAGTTAAAGAATAATTAATGTATATTAATTTTATTTTTTTTACATTCAAAGCTAAAACAATTAAGTCCACTAATTAAAATAATATAAATATACATAACAAATTTTATAAAATTGTTCTTCAAATTTTTAAGATACAAAATAAGCAATTTGAAATTTTTAAGATTTTTACTAAAAGTTTAAATAATTAATTTTTTTTATACTAAATTTATGTATTTATAATTAATAATTTCAGATATTGAAATATTGTTTGTTTTTCTAATACAAAGATTTGTTGAGTTAACATAGATGTTATAAAAGATTATCAAATTAGAGTAAAAGGAATTTTTTTTTTATCTTTAAAAATTTATCACTACTTTTAGGTTTTTATATTAATTTAATTATTTTTTAATTTTTAACAATATTAAAATATAATTATTTGATTTTTTTTAATTTTTATGGATAAATATCAAATAAAATATTAAATATAATCGTATAACATTTAAAAATATTTGTATTCTTTAAATATAATAAAATTATGAACAAAAATACTTATTAGTTATCAAAATTAACTAAGAATCTTTATAAAATTTAATACTTATTAATTATCCTTCACTAATATTTTAAATATTCTAAGGACACCTATTAACCTCATCCATACTTTAATATATAGATTTGAATCCTATATCTTAGAAGCTTCTATAGCCGTACGTGTCTATGGTATAGTGATCCACCAATATTGGTTTTGTTACAACCGTGTTACAAGCACAACAGATTAAAAAATTAAAAATCGTTCGTCTGATCCGGTCTTCGATGAAGTGATTGAACCGAACTAACTTTAGAGACATGGATGGATATGCACTAATCTTGAAAAAAAAAAAAACTAATTTGAAACTATGTTTTATAAGTAAATATTTCAAATTTTTATTTTATCTGTAAACTATGTTTTAAAATTAAAAACTAAAATAACATAATTTAAAGTAATTAGACATGCAATTATCTTTTTTTTTTCTTCCTATATAACCAGTATTACTATTTCTTTTAGGGATAACAAACACTAAATTGCACTTCCCCGGAATTCTAAATAAAGGAACTGGTTGATGTAATTTATTTGTATCAGTTACAGTTTAGATCTATTTATGTTCTTAATGTCAGTTCCTTTAAAAAATTAATAACATATTTAATATTTTCCAATTAAAAATTTATAATTTATTTATTGTATATTCAATTATAATAAATATTAAAATTTATTAATTACATATACCAATAACTCATTGAAATAAATCATTAATATAATTATTAATTACAAACACTCCTGCATCTTCCCTTAGAAATCAGATAATGGTTATATCAGCCATCCAGAATTACTTAATTGTAAAATATTACAGGATCAATAGTACAGTTCAATTTTTGAAACTAATAAATTGAAATCCAAACTATTGCTCAATGAAATAAAAAGTAAAAAAATATTTTAGAAAAAAGTGAAATTAATTGATTTTTGAGTTAAATAAGTTTTTAATTTCTTAACTCTCACTAAATTTTAAAGTTAATCTATTTTGATATTTTGGATCAATAGATAAATACGTAAATTTAGTTTTTTTAATCAAATTTTGTTAGATTTATTAAATGTTTTGTACGTATTTTAGAATTATATTTGAGTTATTTATATTATTTGACACATTTTTATTTTAATATTAAGTTAAATATTATTATAAAATATGCATGTGAAATAAACTTAACAAAATTTAATTAAAAATAATTAAATTCATATATTTCAAAAGATGAAAAATTAAATTGGTCTAAAATTTTGAAATTGACTAATTATAAAATAATTTTTTAATATTAATTTCCATTGAGATTTTTTTTTTCTTGTACTGGACAGACACCTTTTTGTTTATATTATAGACTGCGTGTGAACCAATTGTGTTCTCCATTTACGGTTCCTTCAGACAGTCGCAGTAAACAACGCTCCGCCATGAGCGCCACCACCCCAGCCCTCTCCACCGTCACCGACGCCAAGTTTCATTCTTGTTTTAAGCCATTATCTCTTTTCCCTTCTTCTCTTCATTTTCGCACTCTTCACTCCCAACAATTTTCTTCAATCAGGTTCTTCTGCAACCAAAACTCCTACTCCATTTCTGTTTCTTCGCTACTTTTTCATGTCCGAGTGCTCATACATGAATGCATGCTTTAACCTCCTTTTCTTGTGAAATCAACAAATATATAATTATGCTAGTTCATTACTTTCATTCAAGTGTTTTATCCACTGTCGCCTAGTCGTCAACTTGAACTCCAACCCAAGTTTACCTAATTTTCGACTAAAATGAAACTCAGATACTCTTATCCTAGCTCGTGTATTGATTTCGCTTTCTGTAAGATGTCAATGAGTTGTTTCGGATTCCTTTTGTTCGAGTAAATAATGAATGTGAAACTAGCACGGATAGTAGTACTTGGAAGTTTAAACTGTTTAGCAACTAAATTAATTTCTAATGTCTTAATTTGTTTGAGTTTTTCTTTTATTAGTATTAATTTTATGTTCCGAGCTTGGTAGGAGCATATCATATGTTATTACTCTGTGTATAAGCCATGTTTGTGTTGAATGTAGATGCCAATCGATTAATACGGATAAGAAGAAATCAAGTAGAAATATCCTTGACAATGCAAGTAACCTCCTTACAGACTTTTTAAGTGGTGGAAGTTTAGGGTCTATGCCCATAGCTGAAGGGGCTGTAACAGATCTGTTTGATCGGCCTCTCTTTTTCTCACTGTATGATTGGTTCTTGGAGGTACTTACCTTTTTATCTATCATGAATTTCTCGTGTCCTGCTTTACATAAGTCGTATATGTGGTATTTTTTTCTTCATTTTGGCTTATCATTTTTGTTTTCATCTTTGGATGTATTTGTTTTAATTTTTGACTTTCAGGTGTCAGTATTTTTACTTCAACGCTCCTATAGCTATAGTTAATCAAGAGAATATATAGTTTGTTCATAAATTGGCTCAAATTGTTTGTTTTACTTTTTCCATCATAGTTTCCTTTACTCAGTCTGTCATATTTTAATTATCATCTGAGGATATTATTTTTAACCTGGCACAGCATGGCGGAGTGTATAAACTTGCCTTTGGACCAAAAGCATTTGTTGTTGTATCAGATCCCATAGTTGCTAGACATATTCTGCGAGAAAATGCATTTTCTTATGACAAGGTATGGTCTCAGCTCTCACTTGAATTTTGTTACACTTGGTTCAGTCCATTTTCATATAGATTGTTTGTCCGTGACATCCTTTGAAAAAGAAAAATGTGAACTTTGTATTAATTGAATTATTCCTCTCTGGATTTTTACTCATGAAGTTTGTACCTAAAAAGGACTAAATGTTTTTTTGGCTATTCCAATAACTGGAATGAAATGAAGAGCGGAGTTCAGTGCCCAGCATATTTACCCTCAATTAATCTTATGTTCACATGTACGAGATAAATATGAAATAGAAAACACTGGAAAAATTTTCAGTGATATTTGATAGCTAAATGAAAGTGGATTTAATTTGTGAAGAATGTGGTTTTACTCTTACTGACCTACATTTTATCTAGTAAAAAACTGTCCGACTTCTCGAGTTTTCTACTGCAGTTTCCTGCATCAAAACTATAACTCTTTATCCTCGGCTTCCTTCTACCCTGTACCCTCTTTCTAACTAAGAACCTTCATGATAAATTTAACTCCTCCCTTGCTAACCCCTCATAGTTTTATGAAAAATGATAATTAAGCTTATGAAATTAACAGGCTAATTAACCCCTCCCCTGCTTACCCTCATCAGTTTTATGAAAGTGACATTGAGCTTCTGAAGTTAACAGGCTAATTAACTCCTCCCCTGCTTACCCATCATTAGTTTTATGATAGTGACACTAAGCTTATGTACTTTTCAGGATAATTAACTCTATCCCCTGCTTAACATTCATTAGTTTTATGCATGCTTCTGAACTTTATAGGCTAAGTTCATATGGTCCTTACTGAACAGGTTGAGAAGCCTTGTAACAGTGGAAATTGGTACGTTATTTTTTAGAATAATATAATAAATAAATGCAGTAACTAAATCCTGTTAAAGTAAATGTATTCCTTTGTGAAATATTTCGTGACCAGTGGGCTACCCACTAAAATATAGCTAAATGTAAAACATGTTCTGGCCGTAGATTGTAAGCTTGGATATGTTGGTTTCCTGGCAAATCTACGTGCCTATTTCATTGAATTGTGTCTATTTTATTTTACTTCAATTTCATCTTCAAAATGTCTCTAATTTCTGCTAATTAAAAAACTAGGGAGTACTTGCTGATATCCTAGAACCAATAATGGGCAAAGGACTCATACCAGCAGACCTGGATACTTGGAAGCAAAGGAGAAGAGGTGTACAAACTTTATTTAATATCTTTGTCATTTTCGTCCCTTTTTATGTCCTTGATTCTGCATCTGATCCTTTGTACAATTTACAAATCTTTTTCTCTGTTCATGAAGATTTAGGATGTAGAAGGTATAAAAACTAAAAGCGGCTTCTACACTAGGTTCTTTTCATTAAGTTTGGTTTTTTACTCTTCCGAGAGCAATTCCAGTGCACATTTTATGAGACAGGCTTGCTTTTGTAGCCTCTTTATGGTTTTCTTGTTTTTACTCTAGGAATTTCAAATGATAGATTTGAAAAGAGATTTGGATGCTTCTTTGAGCTGATGTATTCTCTTCCATTTTATCTTTGTATCTTATAGAAGATTTCTCATCCTCCATTTTCTCTTGTCCCTTTAATGTCCAACACTCACCCTATGGAGTATAATTGGATGTATAGCGTGATAAAACTTTCCTTTGAGCTGGCTAGGTACGTTGACGTTGCTAGATATTTGTGTTATGACATCTTCAATTTAAACTTTAAAGTCATATTCCTCTTGTCTTGAAAAAAGTTGCAATTCATTTTTTCCTCATTCCTACTTGAGTGGAAACCCTTTATTTCCAAAGCTTGTATCTAAAGCTCAAGTGCTAAATTTAATTGCTTCCTTTGATTCCCTAATCAAAATTAGATCATCCGCTAAAAGCATTCAATTAGGAACAATCTTTTGTGTGTCCTTGGTAAGCACGTCCTAGACTAGATTAAACATCCATGTTCAGTACATCAAGTTTTATGTTGGATGTTGAGGGCCAAATACAACCGTCTTTCTTTACTGGGTCTGTGACCAGGTAAATAAAGTGCAATACCTTTTACTAAAGATCTAATGAAATATCCATAAACATTTTAATTTGGAACTGCTAATGATATTTCCCTGACCTATATTTAATTTTTAAAAGTTACTTATAGTTATCATAGATCTTCTATGATAGTGTCTTGAAGTGTTTTCCATTAGAACTAATGAAGAACCTCAAACAGTCATCTTTCGGGGCCTATGTGTTCTCCCAAATGTGTTGTCAAATATCATTTTCAAATCAATAAATGGAGTTCATCATTCCAATTTTTAAGGACTGCAGTAATCAACCAAATTAATACAAGAAATCAGTTACAACTTATTAGTATGAAGAACTTTTAAATCATCAATAGTTTCTATAGGTTGTTTTTGCGGTGGTGGTAATAATGTTAAAGGATTTCATGATTTAACCTAATATTAATTTTTTCTTCACTTTGTATTTCTAAAATATGCAGTCATTGCTCCGGCTTTCCATAACTCCTACTTGGAAGCTATGGTAAAAATATTCACAGCTTGTTCAGAAAGAACAATATTGAAGGTTAATAAGCTTCTCGAAGGAGATGGTAATGGTGGACCTAAGTCAGCTGAATTGGATCTTGAGGCAGAGTTTTCTAGTTTAGCTCTTGATATTATTGGTCTTGGTGTGTTCAACTATGACTTTGGTTCTGTCACCAAAGAATCTCCTGTTATTAAGGTTTGTCTGAAAGGTTATGCATTCCAAGTATACAGCGATGTTGGATTGATTGTAAATGGAAGTAGACATGACAATTTTCTTTCGTATATTTTGCCTCCTTAAAAGTGGTTAGCTAAGTATTTATTTACTATTTATCTAAATTCAATCTCTAGTGTGTTACATGTTGAGAGATTTGTGCGGGTAAAAAATAATAGGACTTTTCATCATTAATATAAGTAGACAACACACCTTACATGTCTGCAAAGCTTCTCATCTTGTCAGTAATAAACTGCTTGTTTATTTAATCATAGTTTGTGATGAAATGCAAGTCTCGATTGTAGGTCTTATTGGAAAATGGTGTCAAGACCATAATTTTTTATTTGCTTCTCTAACCATTGGTTAGGAGAATTCACATACTCTCTGCTCTTAAGTCTCTTATAGGCAGTCTACGGCACTCTTTTTGAAGCTGAACACAGATCCACGTTTTACATTCCATATTGGAAAATTCCATTGGCAAGGTGGATAGTCCCAAGGCAAAGAAAGTTTCATGATGACCTAAAGATCATCAATGCGTGTCTGGACGAACTTATTAAAAATGCAAAAGAAAGCAGACAGGTTAGTGATACTTTAGTTTCATGATTGAATATTATGATTGATTGCAGGAATCAGTCTCTTTGTTAGACTGTCACATTATTTTGACTGTACATGACATGGTCTTGAAATGATTCTATTTGCAGGAAACAGATGTTGAGAAATTGCAGCAGAGAGATTACGTAAATTTGAAGGTGTGTTATCTTGATGGATTTAATGCTAATAGCTTATGTTAAACTATCAGAATACTTACCTGAAAACTTGGAGTTCTTCAAATACCACTGAGTTTATTAATATAGGAGTTTACAGGATGCAAGTCTTTTGCGTTTCTTGGTTGATATGCGGGGAGCTGATGTTGATGATCGTCAGGTATATCTAATCCTAACCCAACATGCTTACAAAAGCCATGCTGACTGAAATTTGGATGCTTTGGATTAGCGGCAAAGTTGCTTGTGTAGACAATATATTTCATTTCAGGTAGTTGTTCAAAGTAGGCTGTGCTTCTTACTCTTTTTGTGTCTGGACAGTTGAGGGATGATTTAATGACAATGCTTGTTGCTGGTCATGAAACAACGGCTGCAGTTCTTACGTGGGCAGTTTTCCTCCTAGCTCAAGTATGTTTGTGTAGCGTACCTGAATGTGCCACGATAACTTCAATTGTTGGTTGTCATGACTTTTCTTCAGACATTCCTGTTTTTGCAACACCATCTTATTGTTTTTCCAATTTCCTTGTTACAGAATCCTAGTAAAATGAAGAAGGCTCAAGCAGAGGTAGATTTGGTGCTGGGTACAGAGAGGCCAACTTATGAATCACTTAAAAAACTGCAGTGGGTTCTTATTTCATATTTACCTTTATGTTCACTGGAACCTCTTTGATGACCATTATTTAATTCAGAAAGATTAACTAAAGTTATAACAAATTGGCAATAGTTTTGTTGTCTAACAAAAAGGGAACAGATATGTCATATCTACATGAAAGACAAGCATAACAAGTAGTTACTTTCAATTGTTTTTTTCATGATGTGAGCTTTATAATCAATCAGCTTTCTTGCAAGGCAAGGTTTGCAATGAATATCAGAGTTCACTGTAGGGTGTTTTGGGGGAATATCACATTCTACTGTTCCAACTAAGCAACAAGAGTAAAATAGTTTGTTAAATACATCGTATGCTTTCAGGTATATTAGATTGATTATTGTTGAGGCTCTTCGTTTATACCCACAACCACCTTTGCTGATTAGACGAACACTCAAATCTGACGTTTTACCAGGTATTGATTGCTACTAATTACTTGATAAAGATGGAACGGAAACAAATTACATTAATTGTTTTTGTTGCTTGGTATCTGAAATTTTAAATTAATATTAAATTTCTTAATGTGTTTAAAATCCCAACCATCAATACACGGCATGAAAATAATAGAATGTTGATAGGAACTTGGGTAATATGGAGTGCATGAATCCTACGTCGAGTAGAGTGAGATGTTCAGTGGAGTATTTAATTGTTTGGTTCTTCCTTCTTAACAGTTGTTTAGTGTGGTTTTCCAAGTGATTAGGTGTTTATAAAATGTTTTAGGGAATATTAGTCTTGAAGAGTGAACGTGTACACTGTTTGGACTTCATAGTTGATATACTTCACCCAATTAATTAGCACGGGAAACATGGATTGCAAGTCTCATGCATGACATAACATAATATAGAATAATTACAGAGATATAGAAAGTAATTTGTAGTAAAAAAGAATACATTGCTGAACAACCAGAACTCAGAAATCCTCTGAAAATCGATAAGAAAAATGCAGAAAATGCATCAATTCGAAAGAGCTAATCAGTTTCCTATGCTTTTGGAACAAGTAGACAGAAGAAAACAAGCATATTCCACAAAGGGATAAGGAGGGATAGATTTCTGGCCTTGCACTCTTGCCAAATGGACTACACTCTAGACACAAAAACACAATTCCACAGCATCTTTCCCTTTTTTTATCAAACATTTAGCTGGATTGAAACAGTTCAAAGCTAGGTAAACAGATACAACGTTCCCCTAATAGAAACTAACATGCAATAAGGGGCTTGATATTTGCTTCTTCTCTCCCGAAAACGGACTTTTAAAGTCGATCTATCTGTTGATGGATTATGAATCAGAAACTGAAATAAGGATTCCCTTATGAATGAACAAAAGGGGTTACTTTCCAAAACTGGAGGAATCAAGAACACCTAGAATAGAAGCTTAGTAAAGATGGGTAAAGGAATACAAAGAGAATGAGTTTCCTTAGATTAAGGTCAAATAGTTTTTGTTGAGATATGTGGTGAATACAAAATAACATTCTGTGTATCTATTACAACGGAGGAGCATGTATATGCAAGTGTTTCAATTACAAAGAGATGTGTCAAGGACCATATATTAGTTACATTTAATAGTTTTAAATTAGAGTTTCATGACCATATAAATTATAAATCTTCTTAGATATTACTTTTAAAATAATTATTAGAAAATGACACTTGGTAGAAGGTGATAAAGATGGATAAAGGAATACAAACACAATGATTTCCTTAGATTGAGGTGAAATAATTTTAAACTTGAGTTTCATTACGACGTAATGTTAGTCCAGAGATATTTAGAATTAGAAATCATCTTTAGAGTAATCATTAGAAAGCTCAATAATCTTAACATACATGACAACCTGTACTGGGTCATAGTGTACCTTTTTAGTGTCAATTCATTTTAATTAATGTCTTTAACCTGTATGCATTAACTTAATTTGGATTTAAAGATATACATATTTGGTCAATGAAGGAGGTCAGACAGACTTCTTATGCATCACCTTCAATAACTAATGTAAATGATTACTTACTAGGAATCTGTGTTTCCAGTAACTGATATTTCGACGATCTACACTCGACTAATGTGTCTGTTTCTTTCTTGTCTAGTTAGTTTTGTTAGTTAATTTTTATTTTTTGTTTCCATTTGCTTATATCCATGAACTTTTGTGATGCTTCCAGGAGGGTACAAAGGTGACAAAGATGGTTATGCAATTCCTGCCGGGACCGATCTCTTCATTTCTGTGAGTACAAACATACGTGGCTCCTTGTTTCTTTTATGAACAAACGCATGGATTTTAAGGACTAGAATTTCCCAACGTTCATGACAGGTTCCCTTCATTGAACAATTAATTTGCAGTTTCTTAACAACCAAGAGAAGTGCACCGAGTGGGAATTCCCCACACTGGCAGTTTTTTGCTTGTAACCTTTTTCGTGGGGAAATAGGCTATCCTGTAGGTGGGGGCATTGCCTTCGGGATCCAAGACATGCCATTAATAGTTTTTTAATATTGGAGTAACCTATTCTCCCCCTACAATGACCTATCCATACTAGCCTTTTTGTTCTAAAAAGAAAAATGAATAGTACTCATAATTTTACCACTAACACTTCAGTCTGGTTATTTTGTTTTTGCAGAATTTCACTTCATATATTTAAAATCTTGATATTTTTATTTCTGCTTAAATATTCGTAAATCCAGGTATATAATCTCCACAGATCTCCATACTTTTGGGATCGCCCTCATGAGTTCGAACCCGAGAGATTTCTAGTGGAAAACAAGAATGAAGAAATTGAAGGATGGTCCGGTTTTGATCCATCTCGAAGTCCCGGAGCCTTGTATCCGAACGAGGTTGCTTCCTGCTCCTTTTTATTTTCCTTTGTGTTGTCTCATTCCTGAACAGTGACAACAAATTTTTACCTGATCAGATTATATCGGATTTTGCCTTCTTGCCTTTTGGTGGCGGACCACGAAAATGTGTCGGAGACCAATTTGCTTTGATGGAGTCCACTGTAGCGTTGACTATGCTGCTCCAGAATTTTGACGTGGAACTGAAGGGGACCCCTGAATCGGTGGAACTAGTTACTGGGGCAACCATCCATACCAAAAACGGACTCTGGTGCAAATTGAAGAAGAGATCTGATTCACATTGACATACAAATGGTGTACATTTTTCTTATTCAGAATAATGTATCGAATTTGGGACAGCTGAAATTGAAATAATTTCAGCTGTTTTGTAAGGAAATAAGTTATTTGAGAAATAATTTTTGTGAGGAGTATGCCGAAAAGCATTTTGAGAAAAGAAAAAGTTTTTACGTAGCAGATAGGGTATGTATTAACTTGAAAAAGTTGTGCTTGAATGAAATTTGTGAAATTTGTGAAGGTATTTGCTAATTCTAATGCACAAGTGAAGAAGAACCCATATTTTTGGGATTGAATAGTATTTGAGTTTTTCCAATTTTGGTCAGAACACGCATAAAAAGTTGTCGGAAAGTTTTACGATAACTTGAGAATGACATCGTGGGAATAGAAAAACCGTTGAAAATAATTATCAACGTTAAATTTTCTAGTACGTGAAACAATTTGTTTTAAAATAACTTTTATGGAAAACTTTAGCCATGGATGAATTTGAATTTTCTAGTGATTTTTATGTACTATATTTTTCTGTTGTATGATATATCGATATCACTGATTTTAAAATTTTAAAATATATCAAAAATATCTTTAAAATATTAAAATAATGTATTTTTAATATTTAGTAAAAAATAATAAAAAAAATTATAAGAGAAACTAGACTCGTTTCAGATGTATTCATGCAGTCAAAATCAAACTCGCTAACAGCTAATTTATCGAAAATTTAACACGAATACGTTAGTTAATCTAAAATAAGTAAAGAAAATTTGAGTAATTGCACGGTAATATTCATTATTTCTTATTTTAATTTGTTAAATAGGAAGACTTAGCTTTTTTTCTTTTTTTTAACTAATGGTATTTTTGGTAAAACAAAGTACGGAGTAATTTTTACAGAAAAGGATATATGTTTAATGAGCTAATATTATTTTCAGAAATTTTTATATACACAAAAATAAAAATTAATCCTTAATTATAAGCAACAAGGTTATCATTTTCCTTTTTTTAATTGACACTGTTAGACTTATTTTAACAGCTACTTTTTGCTAGACAAAAGCTTCCAAAAGAATTTCAAGTATGTTAGTTTTTTACTCCCACTTTAAAATGTAAGTGAAACAATTAATCACAACTATTTATCAGAGATGAAAATAAACCAAATTAACTCACGCTACAATTCAGGATTCGATGCATAAATTATGTGCAATTTTTTAACCCAACCAATAAAACACGTTTCATAATACAATTTAGGTTTAAAATACCTTTCTAAAACAATCATGGTTATAAAACAAGACAAAAAATAATTAGGACAGTAAAAATGTATAACTACTCTTACACATTAACTTTTATTAAATGATAAAAATCCATGATACCGAAATAGTTTCACATTGTGAATGTTTAAACATAAGTCTGGATAAAATAGATAGAATTTGTAAGTGAAAAAATGTTATTTATGTATGTTAAATTCGTTTTTTTTTAACCATTTATAATTTATTGTAATAAGTTATTTATATTGGTACTTTTGAAATAACTTATCATAGGAACAGTGTAATTCTTCGAGGTGCCTACATGTTCCAAATCAACACCATCTATTTATCATTCCTCTGCACTTGGTTGTCATTTTATAAGATTTGATGAAAAAAAGTCACGAAAAATATCAACGTATAACCTGATGAATTATTTTATTAATATAAAAATAAAATAAAAATAATCAACACAAGAATATAATTTAAAAACTCTAAAACTATAACATGTTTTTAATGATAACTACATAATAACATTATATAAAAAAAAATTACAATAAATCACTCTTTTACGTCCTTTGACTCTAAATACAGTGACATTTTCTAAAACAATAATTTAAATTAAACCTCAAAACATTATACTACAATAATACAAATTAAAACAAATTATTATAAGACATTTATTGAAATGTTTAAACATCATACATGGATTTTAAGTCTATTATATAATTATTATTAATCACACCATTATTTATGATAAATGATATAAAATTTTTCAAGATATATTATTTTTATCAACAGATCAAAATTTTACATGAATATTTTATAAGCACTTCTAAAAGAGTATCAAATTCTTTTATCTCAAATAAAATTCTCATGTTGTATAACAAATAATTGGTCCTCAAACTTTAAAAAATATTAATCTAACAATGTCATTTTCTTTATCTATTAAACAACTCAAATGGTCTAAACCGTTCAAATAATCTAAACAACTCATATATCGTTCTGAAACGATACTTGTCACATTTAACTAATTTAACACAATTAACTTAAAAAAATTTATATTCATTCATTTTAAAGTTTAAGAATCAAATTATATCAAAATTTAAAATAAAAATAAATTATAATTTTACTTAAAAATTAAAAATTAGAAAGTAAAAATATATTTAACTCGTTTATTTTCAAATAAACAATAATAAAATTATCTTTGGAAAAATTCCCCCACACCAGCAAAATATTAAAGAAGTTCCTTACAATAAACATTACTTGCATAAAGAAAAAAAAAAGTTTTGTAACTAGAAAAGAATAGAGTTATTATGCAGTAGTGATTTGATTAGACGGCACCTAAGGAGAAAGTAAGGTGGCGTTTGGTAATTTGCAAGAAAAAAAAAAAGGGTTTGGAAGTGCCACCTAAGAATCCACAAATAGAGATAAATGAACAATCTACTTTTGGAGTCTTCCTTAACATCCTTGTCTGTTTGTCTTCGATAGAATAAGATATTAGCCATTGTAATTCCATGGCAAAATAAAACAAAACCCATTTCTTGGAACCATTTTAACACTTTTCTTGCCCTTCTCACTCACCCCACTAGGAGACAAATCTGAGCCCAATGTTTGTCTTTGCTAAGGCATGTTTGGATTCTTGCAACCTTAGGGAATATTTTAAACCCTCGATTCCCCATCCACCCAACGTCAAGACAAACACACCACTCTAAACACAACACACAAACCTTAACCTTTGAACTCTGTTCTTGCGTTTGTTTACTTGAGTGATCAAACAAACACACACCTTCTAGAGTTTCCACACACACAAACGACAGTTTTCGGAACATAAAGACAGAAACAACCGAACCAAGACTCTCACCAATTCCTCACTCCATCCACTAACCACTCAACGACAACAAAACAATAAAGACAAGAGAACCCCTTCACGCATTCTCTTCTCTTCTTCTTCCCATGAACCACTCCTTCAATCTGCTTCTTCTGCTGCATCGCTCCAAACTTTCAATTTCACTCTCAAACAAACTCATTCGGAATGTTCACACCACCAAGCTTCGCCATTTTCAAGGGGCTTCTTTTCCTCTCTTCTTCAATTGCAAAACCCATCAGCGGTTTCGGTTTTCCTTCATCAATTCTCAAAATGCGGTTTTTGTAGGATTTTTCTATCGGTTTCGTTTCTCATCACCGCTTCCTTACTTTGCTCCGTAAATATTTCCTGAAATTCGTCGGAAAAGTCCCTTTAATGCATTCATGACATCGTGATTTTTTCGCTTGCATTGTTAGTTCTATAACTCAGGTTTTTGTTCATACCTTGGGGAGGTTTGGTTTCATCAAACCTGTGTGCCTCTTGATAATTATTACCATTCTACCATCTCTTCCTGGGCTATATAAGATTGTTGTGGTTGGGTTCATGGAATCCGTGTTCCAAGAAGAAGGTTCATCTTCTGTAACTTCTTCGCCCCTTCAGTTCTTTTCCATGATGTCTCTTTCACCTGGCATAGGATCCCCCTATCCCTGGCTTAGAGAACTGAAATCTGAGGAAAGGGGTTTGTGTTTGATCCATTTGTTGATCAGTTGTGCCAATCATGTGGCTAATGGTAGTCTCGAGAACGCAAACATGTTGCTTGACCAGATTTCCCAGCTTGCTTCCCCTGATGGGGATACTATTCAGCGTGTTGCTGCATATTTCACCCAAGCACTCGCTGATCGGATACTGAAATCATGGCCTGGCCTCCACAGGGCACTCAATTCCACCAGAATAGCCATGGTGTCTGATGAAATTCTTGTTCATAAGCTCTTTTTCGACCTTTTCCCGTTCCTGAAGATGTCCTATATTCTGACAAATCAGGCCATTGTTGAGGCCATGCTGGGGGAGAAAATGGTGCATGTGATTGATCTCAATGCTAATGGACCAGACCAGTGGATTGCGCTCCTCCGTGTTCTGAGTGCACGCCCTGGAGGCCCTCCTCATTTGAGAATCACCGGTGTGCATCACCAGAAAGAGATTCTGGATCAGATGGCTCATAAACTCACTCAAGAAGCAGAAAAATTGGATATTCCATTCCAGTTCAACCCTGTTGTCAGCAAGATAGAAAATCTTGATTTTGACAAACTTCGTGTGAAAACTGGGGAGGCACTGGCAATTAGTTGCATTCTGCAGTTGCATTCCCTCTTGGCCTTGGATGATGATGCCTCGAGGAGAAGATCTCCTCTTTTTTGGTCGAACAATTCAAATGCAAATGCAAATGCAATTCAACTGCAGAGAATCCTGCAGATGAACCAAAACACACATTTGGTTGAAAAGGATATGGTTCACGGCTATAGCCCAAGTCCAGATTCAGCCTCAGCCTCGGCCTCGGCCTCATCCTCGCCCGGTTCTTCATCTGCATCGATGAAATCTGAGAGCTTTCTGAATGCCTTGTGGGGGTTATCACCAAAGATCATGGTTGTGACGGAGCAAGACTTCAACCACAACAGTTCAAACCTGATGGAGAGGCTGCTAGAATCTCTGAATTCATATGCTGCATTGTTTGATTGTTTGGAATGCACTGTGTCCAGGGCATCCTTGGACAGAATGAAGATCGAGAAGATGCTTCTGGGTGAGGAAATCAAGAACATCGTAGCTTGTGAGGGAGCTGAAAGAAGGGAAAGGCATGAAAAGATGGATAAGTGGATCCAGAGGCTTGATTCATCTGGTTTTGCAAGCGTGCCTTTAAGCCGTCAAGGTTTGACTCTGGCAATGAGGTTCATGGAGAACTATGGTTGTAATGGGTACAGAATGAGAGAGGAAAATGGCTGTGTGATCATTTACTGGCAGGACCGTACCTTGTTTTCTGTGACAGCATGGAGATCAAGAAGGTGAGGTAAGAAGATTCTTGAAGCATCATAAAGAAGAACAAGAATAGTGATGTAGTGATGAATAAGTTTTTCTTTTCTTTGTTTCTAATTGTATGAAAGAGTTTTACCAATATATATGGTTTCGTCTAGTGATGAAGATCAATTCAGAGATACTAAACTCTCAGAAGAGGGAAATGGAAAAGTGTGAGAGAGAGAGAGTGAAACAATTATCTCTAGTTGTGTCCACCATTCCATTGTTTAGTTCTGTGTTCATTTTGTTCTTCACTAATCCCTATACTGTAACCTCTCTGTTGTGTAAGACCTAATATAAGTTTCTTTTTAGCTCAAATTTTGTGTTGAAATTTTTTTCCCTTCTCAATTTGCATGTTTAGCATAAGTTGGTTTTCTCAAAATTCAGACTTTGGTCGATTCTCATTCCCCCATTTAGCAAATCCCATAGCCCCAGACACACGCGTCTCTTTCGACAATTTCTGCATAATCTTATCAGATTGTAACGGTTCACTGGAACAGAAAAAAAGAACGAGATAGGGAAAAAACAGAAACATGGCCCTCGTGTTTGTCATTTTTTGAGGCATTGGGAGGTTTATTCTGAAAAATATTTTAAATCATCTGATAGCATCTTCTTAGAAATTCTCTTAATAGCTTAACTAAGAAAGGTTAAATAACTTTATGAACTACTTGCTGGGGTTTCAAAATAAAAGATCATGATTTAGGAAATTATAATTAAGTTAATGAACTTGTATGTCAGTTTTAACTCAAACTTGGACTACTTTTATGTTGGTATTTAAAAACTCTTAAATATATCAGTTTTAACTCGAATTGGATTATTTTTATGTTGATATTTAAAAAGTCTTAAATAAATTAGGAATTTACGGTTTATTTTAAACAAGAAAAAAAAATAGTAACCTGTGAATTTTTTAACATATTTAATTTACTTGTATAATTGGGAAAAAGTTGTTCAACATCATTTGACAATTTTGTAAGTGTAAAATAATTTTAGAAAAAATTAACTTTTATATTTTTAAAAGGAAAAAAAAGTAAATAATAGTGAGAGACAATATCAAATAATCAAAATATCGATGTTCTTTATAATTTTGAACTGTTTAAAATTGAATTGTCTTTATTTGTTATTTTACCATCACCAACACTAAATAAATAGACATCCTTTTAATCATTCAACTTTTTAAACAAGAGCATAAAACATCACCAAACATAACCTATATAATTCTTGAAAAATAATATTTAACGATCAAATTTTGATAATAACTTTTACAATTTGATGTCTTATTTTTCATATGATTACGGTAGTGGTTAAAATATTATTATTCTTGATTTCATATTTTTTAGGTTTTTGAACATCTCAAGTTTCAAGTTAGTTTCTTAAATTCCATAAATTTCATTAAAACACACGAAAAAAAAAAGAGTAAGGTTTCAATCGCACATCAACGACATCATGTTTCAATCATGCTAAAAAATGCATATTTCCATCCATTTTAAATTTTCTTTTCTTTAGTTTTTTTTTTTCAAGATTTAGAAATACATTTATTTTAACTTTCTTTCCCACCATGAGTATATAATATTCCATCATTGCTCCTAGATTTGCATGATTCATTGGATTTCATTACTCACACTTCAATGAATAGGAATTGCATGTAATAAAACATGTTAAATAAACTAATTGGTTAACTCTGAATCTTTGGTGACGAAATAAATAGATTGAAAATGGAAGTTTATTGGAGACAATTTCAATGTAAGGATCATGAACTTAGAGACAACATGGTTGCAAAAGTCATAGAAGAAACAAAATAGTTATCTCAAAAAACAAGTCTACACATTGAAAACATCAACATGGTTGATTATGAAACCAAACCAAAATACCAATCAATGAAGATTATGATTTGTCATTAGTGTTAGAGAAAGAAGGCTCCCCACAACATATGTTTTTACAACATATTTATATTTATAATAAATTGATTGAGTTTAGGTGGAGACATAATCATTATAGCACTTTAAATTGTGTCTCCTAGATATTATTCATAAAATATTTAGATAAAGATTTTTTTTATCATGGTGTATTTTTTTTATCAATAGTATCTAACTAGCATTGCACACATAATACTTGGTCAAAATTCTTTCCTCATAGTGAGTACGATTACAGTAAATTTGATTTTAATATATATATATATATATATATATATATTTATTGCCTTTTTAGATAGCTATCAAGTTATAAAGATGATTTTATCTCTCCATACTCATTTGTGTTATATATTAAATGCCTTCTTTTTCACCTTTTAAACTTGTAGGTTGAAAACAAACATTGAAAGTCTATAAGTAATTTATCCAATATCTTACTCTGTTTTATTTATTATGGTCATACATCAAGTTTATGCTTTAACCTCGTCAATATTTGAAAACATTTATAGAAATTAACAAACATCTATTTTAAGAAAGTGAAGATATGAAAACTCAGTTGTCTACAAGCTAAAATCTTAAGCTAAATACAACTTCGGAAATTCAATCATCACAATTGATTAGTGAAATATAAATTAATTGATACACAAATATAAACTTTTTTATAAGCCATTCATTTGATATTCACGTGCTAAACAATTTTTAATTGTTATCTCCAAAGATATAGGAGTCCCATTTAGCAAGGAAGTGTGGCCTGTGACTCACTAATTAGAAATGTGGTTCATGCAAAAATACCATTCTCCATCAACCAAACTTTCACTTATAACAACATCTAACATTGTCAAACTGGGTCAAAATTCGTAAACCAATTCAATCCACTACAGATTTGGATAAGATCAGGTTGAAATTTGTTTATAAATGTCAGTATGAATTAATTTTTTATCCAATTCACCAAGAACTCAACTCATTTAGATTAAATCCGTGGTGAGCCGGATTAACCCACCAATCCGTATGATCAATAATAAACAACAATAATATTTACAAATATTAATAAAATAAAATTTATGTAATTTTTTGTTGTATGTAATAACTATGGCAACCTTTCTAACTAATTTCCGTGAATTAGTTTTTCAATTTTTTTATTTACAAGAGATTATTTATAGTAAGTATACTGTGATGGCGAAAGATCGAAGAGTCTTTGTTATACAATGGTAACCACGGACAAAAAATATTAATTTTCATAATATTTGCTTCCTATTTTATTTTTATAATTGATATTATAATTATTTTGTTGTCCTTTTTTAACATGATTATTTATTTTCTATTAAATTAAAATAACAGAAGAAGAGGAAGGGATAAGATTGAATAAGAACGTTGGAAGAGATGTGATGAGGGAGAGTCTCTGAAATGGGTTTCGCTTTGGCATACACAGCTTCAACCACCGCTAATCTTCCGAACCTTCAATCTCACTCTCTTTTTGCTGCATTCAGATCCAAAACCTCTCTCTCTCTCTGCAACACGTTTCCAACGAAACGCATTCGAAAACGTTTGCCACATGTTCGTGCTGAATCTGAAAATGGAGCTCTGGTTACTTCTGAGAAGCCACTTCAAAATTACGGAAGGCAATATTTCCCCCTCGCTGCTGTTGTAGGCCAAGTAATTTATGATCTCTGCTTCTTTCGTTCATATATTTTGCTTTCGATGTTCATTTCTCGTTGGAAATTGTAGTTAGATATTTCATTTCTTTGTTTGCTCTCGTGTGTTTACTTAAGTGTTTTCTTATCTTATTCAATGCGGCATTGCCTTCTAAGTATAGTGCGATTTATATATTTTCCTTCTGAATGTTATTTTGTTACGAAAGCATACGAGGATTAAACTTATTGTTAGTTCGTGGAAGGTGAAAAGGTATACTCTGATGTTTTACGTAGATAGGAAAATGTAGCGTACGTACGATGGATTATTCAAAAAGGATTACAGGTAGTTTGGCTAGATAGTTCATGGAATTTTGTTTTTTATTTCAAGAAATGATCGAAGCGGAGAGAAAATTGTCAGATAGGTAGCTCTAAATTGTGCCGTCTTTATCCTTAGAGTATTTTACTACTCAATTTAACAATTCATTGCTAAATATGCAAATGCAAATCAAATTTGCTCTTCTATTGAAGGATGAATCTTACAAGTTCCACTTGCTCTTCAGGATGCTATAAAAACTGCTCTTTTACTTGGGGCAACTGACCCTGGGATTGGAGGAATTGCCATATCTGGAAAGCGAGGAACTGCCAAAACTGTAATGGCACGTGGATTGCATGCAGTACTGCCTCCTATTGAAGTAGTAGTAGGCTCAATAGCCAATGCAGATCCATCGTGCCCAGAAGAGTAAGGTCACTTGTTTCTTCCATTTATAAGAAAAAGTTTACAAGTTTTGAGAAGATAAAAGATTTGACTATTCTAACGCACAAAGACAAAACCAATATGAAAAATGTGACATTGTTTTTTATGTCATACAAGTAGATATGATCTTAAAGGAGGAACGCATCAGCATTCTAATCTTATGGCGTGATTTTGTTTGTACTGTTTCAGTGGAGCATGATTTGGTCATTCGTAATTGATAATGTTGTATTGCTGTTATGGTTCTTATTGTATGTCGACTTGCTAAATTTTCACTTGTCATCTTTGAGATATGCCAATTAACCCTATTGATAGAACTAGCTATAGTAAATTCACAGGAAACGTTGCTTTGCACTCTTTTGTGGTGAAGAGTTATTAAATCGATCCTAGGTAATCCTGATTGACATAACATCTTTCTGATCAGGATGAGGCAATCCCTTTTTTTCTTTTATCCTTGAGTTTTTGACTTAATATATCTTGGATTCCTCTCTTTCCTTTCTTCCACTATTTTAAATTTAAATCAGGAGGCTTAATTTTTGTAGGTGGGAAGACGGTCTTGCCGAGCGCCTGGAATATGATTCTGCTGGAAATATTAAAACTCGTATTGTCAAGTCTCCCTTTGTTCAGGTACTGTTCAGCAAGTTTGCTTTGCGCATATTTTATTTTGTTCAGCTACCCAAGGTTCATTTTCTTTTTACGCAGAAATTCCTTTTCTATTGAAAAAAAATCACGTGTTCATTTGTACATCAGATTCCTCTTGGAGTAACGGAGGACCGACTGATTGGATCGGTTGATGTTGAGGAGTCTGTGAAAACAGGCACAACTGTTTTCCAGCCAGGCTTACTTGCAGAAGCTCATAGAGGCGTTTTATATGTTGATGAAATTAATCTTTTGGATGAGGGTATCAGTAATTTGCTCCTCAATGTTTTGACTGAAGGAATAAATACTGTTGAAAGAGAGGGGATCAGCTTCAAGCACCCTTGCAGGCCCCTTCTCATTGCCACCTATAACCCAGATGAGGGTGCTGTTCGTGAACATCTGCTGGATCGCATTGCAGTTAATTTAAGGTACTGCTGTAATAAACTTTTTGAGGTTTACGCTGGTTCTCAAAGGATGTTGGCTGTGGAGATAGGGAGAATTGGATAAAGCATTTAAAATAGGAAAATTTTCACCTAGTTAAACACCAAATAAACAACTTTTAGAGTTTGATTGAAAATATCACGAAACCATCATCTGTTACCATCTGTACATACTGAAGCCATCCTCAAATGATGAAATTCTTTTACATGTTTTCTGCCTCTATTTCCTGCCCCTTCCTTGCTCCTTGATCTTTCTTTCTTTTTTTCTTTTTTTTTTGTTTCTCTCTATTTCTGGCATCTGACACCGTAAAGAAGACCCATTGAAAAGGTTTTTAAATTATCATGACTAGAAAAGACTACATGGGCAATAAAACCCTGACCCAAATACATATTCAATGGAATGAATTGTCAAAATTTTGATCACCTCTCTTATTTCTAACTATGCACCCTTCTGCAGTGCAGATCTTCCAATGAGTTTTGAAAACCGTGTTGCAGCTGTTGGAATTGCTACAGAGTTTCAGGAGAACAGTAGCCAAGTATTTGAGATGGTTGAAGAGGAAACCGACAATGCAAAAACTCAAGTATGTTTAACAGGGAAATAATAAAAACTTGATCAGAAAGGGGAAGAACAAATAGAGAAGATTAGAAATTTGTCTGAATATTTATCTCCTTGAATCAGAATCAAGTTGATTAAAGCATTAAGAGAGAAATGGAAACACATAAGTTACAAATAGGCATCTCTCACAACCCGAGGAAATCTGAGTTCTTTCTCTCCTGCCAACATCTACTCCAAATCCAAACCCATTTCTATTATTTCCATCCAACTATTTGTTCCTTGTCATTTCTCCCACTCCTAGTATTTCTAACTAACTAACTAACTAACTAACTTACTGTAATTTAAGTTGTCGAGGACTTGAACTGGGCCTAGTTTTCTCCTAGCAGAAACTGACCCTCCCAATTTCTCTTCCCCTGTAATCACTCTTATTCATACTAATATATAGCTTTTTAATTTTGGTCTGCTAACTTAAAAATAAACAGCAAAGAAAGTATTTGTTAAGATCTCTCATATAGGCTATTAATGTTGCGGTAATACTCCTTATAAGGCTTGATGGGCAATTCTCCTCCATTTTGCTAGCTTATCAAGTCTTGATGTTTGCCCACTTGTAGATATCTAATCTTACAATTTTCACGCTCTGAATGTTCACTCCTGCAAACTTCAGGATCTTCTTATCCTAGTTGGGTAATATGGTCAATACTTCTTATAAGGCTTGTGTAATTCTCTTTTCTTTTGAACTAGAAATTGAGTTAGGTCTGATCTATTTCTATTACAATACTAGAGCCTTTCCAATTTTTATGTTGTGTCATCCACATATGTCCATGTGCATGGGTTGTAATGTACTGACTTACGAAGCAAATTTCTGTCAAGTTTTTTTGTTATACAAGCTACTGTATTATGTATAGAAGGAACTTATCGTATAAGATTGTAAACAAGGCAAATAGGTTCATTACATGATTTGCATAAAATGAATGGGGCTCATGATAGACAGCTACTACCTTTGGGCAACAAAGTCAAAATCACGATTATGGTTGGGATGGTCAAGGACTCAAAATCATAAATTGTGAGATCGTAATACAAATTGTTCCTAGTACTCCTACATAATTATGAGATATATACTCATACAAGTAATAATTAAAAAAAATTGGTTACAATGTCACACTTTAAAATACTTGATCAAACTTAAGTTCATCAAAAACCATAAGAAAGAAAGCATGTCAACCACGTCATAACTCCTGAGTGCAAACAAAACAATTGAAATACCTAATTACTTAAGTCTAAGTAGCCTAAACAAAGTACCAAACTATAAAATAGCTAGTCCAAGACAAAGAAAAATAATTTGAGTTAGTGTCCAGTTTCAGTTCATTCTAAAAGGTGTAATCCAAAGATGAAATTTCAATTTGAAGATTATTTCCTCTTTTTGTCATCATTAAAGTCTTTTTGTATCTTCTCCTTAACCGGATCCATTCCCTTGTAGATGAAACCAATGGCTGGTTTCGCATAAGAATCTACCATTCTAGATACTTGCTATAAGAAAAGCACCCGTCAAACATTCTTTGTATAAAACCACATCTTCAATTGAACTTCCATCCCTTGTATTTGCAAAATGAGAATTCTTCCATTCGTCACTAGTAAACATTCTAAAAGGGCTCCTATGCTCCAAAAGACACTCTAATGTTAAGTAAGAGGTAGCAAAGTGAGTAAATCTTGGCCTCATGTGGGAATGAATAATAAATCTGTGGTTATACATTGAGTCTCACATGAGATATTGTACGTCAATGAACATTGTTGTATGTTGGTCTAGTCTCCACTCCCTTTGCTGTTATAATTTATATATTCTTTGTTTAATTAACTGCTTAATATTTTCCTAGTGCAGATCATATTGGCCAGAGAGTATCTAAAAGATGTTACTATTAGCAGTGAACAATTAAAATACCTGGTCATTGAAGCTTTACGAGGTGGTTGCCAGGTAAATTCTCTGCAATTCTTTCTATACTTACGCAAAACCTTTTGTATGGTACATTTGGTGTACGTGAGAGATATTCTGAAGTTACAAACCATCAAAGTGAATGCGACAAACGTTATGAGAGAATGATATAGTTAATCTGGACTGTACAATACAACCATATATGACTGGTTAGGACTAAAAGTTAATGATCGCCCCTTAGCTCTTAAAAAGTCACATGGCTTTATCTTTTAATCTTTAATGATTTAACTGAATAGCCACGATTCGCTCTACTCACTCATAATAAAAGTTCTCTCTTGATATGCTCCCTATTATAGCTTGCACCATATATTTTGTTAACAATCATCTCATATACTAATTTTGAAGGTTTTACTAGTTGTTTTTATATTGATTCATACAGTTTAAATTATGGGAGCATAAGAAATTTTTTGTATGCCTGGGGTCAATTAAGGATTTTAAATTTTGTGTGTTTTTTCTGTTACCCTTCACTATACTGAATACTGATTACTGAATTGAGGTTATTAAATAACACGTCTTTATTATCCCATAATAAAGTCCCCCCTTCCCTTAAACTGATTTATTGTTTTGGCGTTAATTCATGAGTATATTTGATGTCGTATATTTGTGATAATGGTGGGCATGTAAATTATACTTGCCAGAGGTAAGAGCAAGAGCGTAAGAACTAGGCTTTTGTATAAAAGACCTAGGTCAATGTATAATTCCAAAATTTTGAATTGGTGATACCAGGCGAGAGTTAAGCTTTTTTTGAAACGTTGTGACATGACACTGTCCCATCATTCTACAAATAGTCTATTCAAGATAAAAGAAATGAACAATTAATTTGTTATGTGTAGTGTTTCAGTCATTGCAGTAGTTTGGAGATGAAAAGCCAATTTGCAAATTGTTGTCATGTTGATTGATATTTTGAATACTTGTGATGAAGAACAGGGACATAGAGCTGAGCTATTTGCTGCCCGTGTTGCGAAGTGCTTAGCTGCTCTGGAGGGACGTGAAAAGGTTTATGTGGATGACCTAAAAAAAGCTGTAAGCTTCCGTTGAAAATTGAATACAAGATTTTTGTACATCAGTTACTCCTTGGTCTGTTGGCTTTACAGTTCTTTCAGCCTTCTCTAGGAACATAACCAATTAAGTTGTTAGTTTAAATTTGAATTATGGAGTTTTCTCCACCACCTTTCCTTTTTTGTGAGGATACCTATACCCCTTATCAATTAGGGTCAATATCTAGCCTTGCTTTGCACTTAAAATATAAAATTCAGCCACTTATTCACTTAAGAAAAATATGTCATGCACTAACAGTGTTGATGAGACTGTCATCAAATCACAAATTGTCATGAATAGAATTTTGGACTTTAGCATAACTGCTTTCGAAGTCATATTTACCATGATTTCTTATTGCTTGACCATACTTTTTTCTTACATTGATAGAACACAAATTAAATTTCACTCCTGTATTAATTTGTTTCAATAAAATATGATTTGTCGCTAGATATTTCCTGCTAATTGTTGAGGACATACATGCCCCTATGATAAGAAACGTTTACAAAAGAATTTCCTTGATTCACACTTTCCAAAAGGATTCGTTCATGTTTATTTTCTTACCATGGTCTTTATGTTGTCAAGTTTAATTTTGTGTTTCTATGAATTGGAACCATGATGGAGAAGTTTTGAAAGAATTAAATGCTACTCTAAAATTATCAACTACATGAATCAGACCATCTTTGGCTGATATTGCTAATAGGTCTTTGGCACCTGGTAGCATCCTTCTTGGTAGTCGTCATAATTCATTTTTTCTGTATTGAAAACAGGGGAAAGTGGGATTTGAGTATTGATTTAAGTGTGTGTAATGGTATAAATAGAGTGAAACTAGACAATAATGTTGACTGAAAACAGATTGGTTGTTCCCCAGATTGTGTGATTTCAAAGTAATCTAACAATTTGATCTGCAAATCCTCATGAAAAGGACTAAGGAAAGTTATTCAATATTCTGTGGCATAATTTCAGTATTTTTTCATTATTTTGGAAGGAGATGTTGGGGGTTAGTATTTTTATCCTAGCTTTATAATTTAGCTTTAATGCTTTGTGTGTGAGAGAGAAGTTTTATGAAAACTGATTGTTATACCCTGACTTGATCATCTTCATTCTTTATGTATACATTTATACCAGTTATGAGTTATTCTTAGGTAGGTACATCTTGTAAAATAATCGGTAGAAATTGTTATTTTACTTTTTTTAAAATAATAAAGAACCTATACAGTAAATTGTTTATCATACATTTTCTGATACAGGTAGAATTGGTCATTCTGCCCCGGTCAATTGTTACTGAGAGCCCACCAGATCAACAAAATCAGCCTCCTCCTCCTCCGCCTCCTCCGCAAAATCAAGAATCTGGCGAAGAACAAAATGAAGAGGAAGAAGATCAAGAGGTTGAGTTAAACCATCGTTCAAGTTAATTAACTCTTTTAAAGACAAATCCTTTTTGAAAGTAATAGATTTTGGACCATTTACTGGAGAATATTATTCTAGTCATGTTGTGACCTTATGATTTCCTTTATTTTAAAATGAATGTTTGTATATGGACTTATTTGCATAAGATTTTATAAACAAAAAATTATAGATCCTATATCGATTGAAGTTGTCTTGTGGCCCAAATAGAGGCCATAAAGGCTTGGGAAATCTCCCCTTAATGACTAAACTTTTGGGGTTAAATTAAGCTCAACCTGAATCAAGATGGTGTCATAACCTATCATAGATTTGATATTGGGTTACTATCAAATGTCCAGAAAATGTACTTAGCACAGTTTTCCTTTACCAATCCTAGCCACAACTTTCTCAGTGCAATGTAAAAAAATTAAGTCCCACTGTCTCTATGATCCAGATGTCCATTCTGAGTGTGAGGAGAGCCTTGAGATCTAACATCCACTATATACCAAGCTGGAGTAAATATTATTATTGAATTGACAATTCGCACCTTATGAGCTAGCAAGTGGGGTTCAGTTAGGTGCAACCTAAATTCAAGAGCAATGTTCTTGATGTTATTAAGTTTTAACGTCCACCTTCGTGTACTTGTAAAATTCAGGATGACAAGGATGAAGAGAATGAACAGCAGCAAGAACAATTACCTGAAGAGTTTATCTTTGATGCGGAAGGGGGCTTGGTAGATGAAAAACTCCTTTTCTTTGCCCAACAAGCACAGAGGCGCCGAGGGAGGGCTGGCAGGGCCAAAAATGTTATATTTTCAGAGGATAGAGGTCGATACATCAAACCAATGCTTCCAAAGGTTGGTACTTCTAACTCCATTTGTTTGTCCTAGAATCAAAATACATAGCATCAAATATACTTGTTTACTGTTGAAAGTTTTTCAATGGAATTTTGATAAACACTGTTCATTTATCTACTTGAATGTTTTTATCTGTGTATGCATTTGCATTTTTGTCATGGCTTTCAAATTTAACTATCGTGATGCTCATTGACTAGTAAACTTTAATTGCCATCAGTATTGGATATGCTTTTTCCCTCAACAAATGCTCTCACTGTTTGCAGGGGCCTGTAAAGAGGTTAGCTGTTGATGCAACCCTCAGAGCTGCTGCACCTTATCAAAAATTGCGAAGGGCAAAAGACTCTGGAAACAGTAGAAAAGTATTTGTGGAGAAAACTGACATGAGGGCAAAGAGAATGGCACGGAAAGCAGGAGCATTGGTACATGTCTTCTCATTCAGGATTTCTATTCACAATAATTAATTTGAAATCTAAATATAAAGAAGGATAAAAATGGTTTTGGTTTCTTCAAAATGTTGGTTTTTGTGCTATAAGAATTTAATTCATTTCTAGTCCTTACAGTTACTTAAAAAAGGTGCGGTTTTAGTCCTTCATCAGGAACTAAAATCATGCTAATTAAAGTTCTTACTGTCAATATGATTAGTAACTAAGTCATTCTGATTTTCTTTTTTGTAGGATTTAAACGTCAATATTTTTTATCTGTATTCAACCAGAGGAATTGATTTCATAACAAAAGCTTGTCTGACTAGGCTAGTATGGAATCTAATTTAAATCACTAAGGTAGTCTGATGTGATATTTGCTATGAAAGCGGTTATTAAAGAATTATTGAACTTGTTTGTGGTAAGCTTTTATGCATTTTCTTTTAAAGCATCTTAATAATCGCCGCAGGTAATATTTGTGGTTGATGCAAGTGGAAGCATGGCATTGAACAGAATGCAGAATGCAAAAGGTGCAGCACTGAAGCTTTTGGCTGAGAGTTATACAAGCAGGGATCAGGTGCTTAGGTCATGTAAAGTTTTAACATCTATGAATTTATTTATAATTGAAAAGGAATCAAAATTATTTTCAGAAATTACATATGCCAATCCACCATGTAGTTTTTAACGAATGAATTCTCATATTGAAGACAGAACTAGTAGTTGGAGAGAGAAGGCATACTCAATGAAAGAACTAGTGCGTGCGTTTGTACTTGTTCAGTGTTAACCTGTGCGTGGCTCTGTTTACAAATAACACCATGATTTGCATATTGGTTCCGTTGCAAATCCTTGAACCAGAATCACTGTTAGAATGAAACAATAAATTTGATTTTCTCAGGTCATTTATCGCATGCTGCTAAATCCAAACATACAAAAGTTTAATTGATGATATGCTGGAGTAAACAGAAAGCACGGCTCATTCTATGATGCTGTCTAAATAATCTTTTTTAAAATAATTACTGCTCTTGTTAAATAGGTGTCTATAATTCCATTCCGTGGAGATGCAGCTGAAGTTCTCCTGCCACCTTCTAGATCAATTGCAATGGCAAGGAAACGTCTTGAGAGGCTTCCATGCGGTGGAGGGTCCCCACTTGCCCATGGTCTAACAACAGTATGCAGATTTTTTTCATGTCAATTTTATTTTATTCAAAGTTTTGAACGAACAGAAGTTTTACCACTGTCAAAATTATAGAACCCTGTACTTCTATTTAAATTACTCAAACTGTTCTCAATGGTTTAAATGATTTCCAACTATTGACATTTTTAAGCTAAAAGGGGTTTCCAGTTATATGAAAATGACAATGTCCATAGACTCTAAGAAGAAGAGAGATGGATAATGTCAGTTTTGATCGTTGGTGGTGCAGTATTTTCTGATTTAGAATTCTTTTTATAATTTCATATAAAATTCCTCTTGATGCTAGTTTCATCTTGCTTGTGTCAGGACTTTCTTCTATAACATTTTAATTGGATTTAATTAAGTTTTTTTTTAGTTTATTAATTCGTATTTATGAAAATATTTAGGCTGTTAGGGTTGGATTAAATGCGGAGAAAAGTGGCGACGTTGGACGTGTAATGATTGTTGCAATCACTGATGGAAGAGCCAATATATCGTTGAAAAGGTCAACTGACCCTGAAGCAGCAGCTGCTGCTGAGGCTCCAAAACCTTCAGCTCAAGAATTGAAGGTATGATTAAGCTTTGTAATTGGACTCGTAATTACTTTCAAGTGACACAAACCTAAACTGTCATATTCTGTTTTGTCATTTTTGTGTGTGGTGGCATGGGCGGATGCACATTATGCTTCTTATTCTTACCACAACGTTTTTTTATATGAAAAAAAAAAAAAATCCCCGTTAAAATTTATATTTTGCCCCCATATTGCAATTTTGGTAAAGCTCAAACATAATATGATATGCAAACTAAATTATTTTATATTTCTTTTTCATGAGATATGCACTTTGTAACACCTTGTGATTTTTACTTTTGTGAAATTATTATAAATTATTTTTTGGTCCCACTGAGAAAGTTTTCTGGACTCCCCATTGGTGGGGTTGGTGAGGAGTTGGATCCATGAGGGTTAAGCAGTTGGGCTCAAGGAAAATGGGTAGCAGGGGGAGGGGTCGATAGAATGAACATGCATCCCCATTAAGGATCAGTCAGGCATGTGGGTACCATCATGACAAATCCCAATGGCACATGGAAGCCATTTCCTGACACCAAAAATTTAGAACATGTTATCCATTGCAGTGAAGAAGCCAATTATATGTAGTTCAAGTAATGCTCTTTCCAATAATACTATATTTAGTTTACATCGTTCTCTGAGCTTTCATTATATATTTTCACCATTTTTGCAATGCGGAGGCTTATTAATCTTAATGTGAGATTTCTTTATCTCCTTTATTTTAAGGCAAAACATTATTTGTTATTTCACTAAGCTTTTACTCCCATGATCTTTTGAATCCTGTTATGTGTGCATTGGCAAGATTTACTTACATACATACATATATATACATCACAGGTTCAGTTCCTTGTACTTGTCCAAGTCTGAACTAACCGTTAAGTTTGTTTTAATAAAGGATGAAATTCTTGAGGTCGCTGGGAAGATATATAAGGCAGGAATGTCTCTGCTTGTCATCGACACTGAGAATAAGTTTGTGTCAACGGGTTTCGCCAAGGAGATTGCTAGAGTTGCCCAAGGTTTGTGTACTACAATTTTACTGAATCGAACTGTTAGTTTGTGCAATATATTCATAAAATAACTTCATACTGCAGGGAAGTATTATTATCTTCCAAATGCTTCAGACGCTGTTATCTCATCGGCAACAAAGGAAGCTTTGACAGCCTTAAAAAGTTCATGAAACCTTTTAAGAATTAAGCAGACAAACTGGGTTCCTTCCCCCTTTTGTCATAAATGTTAATGAAAATAATGCAACTATCTATTATGATGGGAAGGAAGCATAAAGCATATTGTAATAGCTAGTTCCATTATTTTTTTTCATGAGTAAATTTCTCGTGGCCATTTTCATATACACGGGAGTCTAGCTGTATCTAGTGTCTGGTTGAGAAATGCATTTGGATTAGGTTATATTTAAGTATGTATCTTAGGAAAATGAAAAATAAAATCAATCAAAAATAGCATCTGCTTATTAAATTATTTCTTTTAATACTCTAACTGAATTAAGGTGTACAATAAGTCATTTAAAAATGATGAAAATTCTTTAAAAATCTAAAATTCGAATTCTCTTTTATGGGGAAATGGTCAAGTATTTTTTTTATATATATACCTGATTTTCCTTTAGGAAGGTCGTCTATATTTAAATTTTCCTAGATGGATAAGTTTTGAAAAAACGCCATAGCCGGGTAAGTAGTTTATTTAATGTGATCAGAATTTCTTGTATAATTTTTTTTTTTAATTGAAAAGTTTGCAAAATTCATGTGCAGTGATTTTTATCATATCATAGTATGTCAAAACAATCCAAGTCTTACTGTGCATGAAGATAACTCTAAATAGATTCTAAAATATTTATTATGCAAATAATAGCTAATCTACCCATTATCTATCAACAGATTATTCTATACTAGTATTCATAGATATCTATTTGTAATTTTTTTTAAATAAAAGCATTTACAAATTATTCTTTAAAACATAATTTTAAATAAAAAAATTGAAACTTAATATATAATACATACATTTTTTTATAAAATATTAAAACAAATACAATAAATTTCCCCACACTATAAGTTTAAACAAAATCAATTATAATTCCATATTTCTGAATAAAAATCCAATACAAAATTAAATTCTAAAAAATATTTTAAAATAAAAATGGTTATAAACGAGTAACAAATATTTGCAGGCATGACTACTATAATACCGTATTTACCACGTCAATAAGTAGATAATTAAAGTACAAGTTTCCATTACCTATAAATATTCATTAAAAGTATTTGCTTTATATTATCCATTGGAAATTTTATACCCGCGCAAGAGAGCCTATATTACTCCAAACTGCTGCATAACAATTTTTCGTTTCGTTAGTGAGAACTTTCAACAGTAAGTAGTCAAAAGGACTAGCGGCAAGATTCATCTAACACCCAGCAAAATGACAAGAGTAACAAAGACAAGAAGAGTGAACCAGAAAACATAAGTTAAAAGGGTAAGTCAAGATATGATAAACTATTATAATGCTGCAATAGGAACAAGAACACAAGGTACTAGAAGACTCATTCTTTATGATGTTAACTGCCTCAGATTGTACTTGGAAAACTCCTTGTATTTCTCAATCACCCCGATCAAGCACACAGTCTGCCAAGTGAAAGAGGATGATGCATTAGTTCTATGCCAAACTGAGAAAAAAATTACTTACTATGACCGACAACTACAGCACTTCAGAACAAAATTCAGCATTCAAATAAGAAATGCACTTGTAACTTTTTGAGGTGACAACACAAAACAAGGCAAAATCAGAAAAAACCGCGAGAGAAGCCAGAAATTGGTGGTTTAGAGCACTGGTGAAAGTACAGGTAGAGATTTTTATCAAATTAGCTTTATTTTCCAAATAGTCAAATTTAAACAGTTTTTCAAGGAAGTCAATAAATAATGGTTCAACAGCAACGTTAAGCGGAAATTTTGATGGGGGCAGTTAAGCAACTAAATAAAATAGCAGTCAATTTGAAAGAAAAAAAAATGTAGGACCATAATGTGGCGCGTCATGACAAGTACTTCACAAGATTGCTGAAGCTAATGGAGAGAAAAATGAGGTGACGAGTACACAAGATAAGCTGACTGACCATGGCTTTCTTACCTTAGCAATTTCAACTACTATAGTTTTATCAGGATTTTTTAGATCAACTTTATGGGGTCCAGGAACTGACTTTGCCACAGCATCAATGATTTCCATCCTGTCAACACCCGTATTTGCCCGAGCCTCGTACAGTACAGCAAACTACATACAAAAAGGCATGTCAAGTATTTAAAAGTACAGCAGACAAAAGGACCCAGCCATAGAAAGAATTGCGCATACTTAGTTAACATTTGTATCTTGCAGACAACATATATATAGTACACAAATGTGTATATCTCTACACTACACTAATGAAATTAGTTTTCCAGAGTGCTTGAAAGCAAACTCCTCTTATGCATCCCACTGTTGTAAACATAATGCCCGTGCCAAATTTCATCTTGGATAAATTCTATACAGAGATAAGAATTGGAATCAAGTTTAAAATATTCTTTGGAAAGTTGGATGCATGCTATTTGGAAATTGTAAAGCGTGATTCATTAGTGTCAAATTTATTGATAAAAAATTTATTCGACAGTACTATCAGATTTATGCATGCATCTGTATAAGCATACCATCTATTAAAATAATTTCAAATCCAATTCTGACAGTCACCACTGTTATTTTTGATAATAATATATCTCCATTGCTTCTGTAAAAAACAAGTATCATAATTGCTATGATTGAACTTTTAGTAGATACAAATAAAATGGTTTCAATATAGTAATGGCAGCAAGGAATAATGGTGGTAAGAAGCATTAATTAATATTGGAGACCACGAATGGAAACAATGATGCAAAGGTAGCTTTTGCTACAGTGCCAAAACAAAAGGAGAGAACATAGACAGTGCTGATGGAGACAACAATGAGCACAGGTGATATCACGGGGTTATATCAATGATAGGAATGAAAACAGTGGTAACAGCATTGAACTTAACCAGCCATGTGAAGGATTTTATTTTGTTGTTTTCAAATCAAAAGGAATTGGATCCCAATAGTAAAAACCACAACAAACATGAAAAATTACAATCTGATAGCTCAACATCTAACTTCAAATTAAGATCCCTAGGCACCCAAATGTAGCTCCAGTTATTTCATTCACAAGATATCGAAACGAAATAACCTTCGCCCCTGCCCCCCTTCAACAAAAAAGAAAAAATAAAGAAGGTTGGCTTTATGGTGTTTCAGAAAATAAGTTCTTGAAAGCCAGATACGTATAGAGTTTCAATTAATTTTGAAGGCAGTAAAGCTAGCTTTGCAAGCTTGCAAGAATAAACATAACTGAGTGTAGAAGTTGGAGCATTAGGTAAAAGAGGAATTGTAAAATGGACTACAAAATACCAAGTACCTACTCAGCTATATTAATTTCAAAATATTTACAATAAAAACATTTGTGTAGTTTGGAATGCAAGTTCAAAAGAAAATGTAATACAAGAACAGTATTACCTTGTGTGGATTTTGAGTTTCCTCAGGGAAGTACTGTTCCACAAGAGGCTGCATTGCTTTTGAAATTTCCTCCTTTGAAGCGTAACATGAGACTTCAATTGGCAAAATTCTCAAAATAAACCTAAAAGTAGTCAACACTGCATCGGTTTTTTTCTGTGCTTATGTTATATACACACACACACATAAAGAGAGAGACTACAAATATACCTAGACATATGTTTCCTTGTTGATGCAGCTGATGTCACTATCTGATGAACGATATCCTTGGGGCTTCTATCTCCATCTTTCTTCCTCATTTGAATAAATACCACACCATTACAACCAGAATCAAGCTTGACAAACCGTCTCTGTTCGGAAAAAAAAAAAATCACCTTAGCAAAACACAAATTCACAATTGAAAGTTGAAACAAATCCTAGGGTCAGATGTCTGCCACAGTACCCTCAAATCATACTCCAACACACAATGAACTGAAGAATTGAGCACAGTGCTTTCTACAATTTTAATTTACTCTTCTCTTCACCCAAAAAATAAACTCTACCAAGGAAAAATGATAAATATAAAAGCTGATCCTAATACTACTTGATAAAAAGTCATAAGCAGTAATTATTTTAGATATCCAGATAATATAATACTACTCTTGAAGTCAGTTTTTGCCCCAAAGCATCTTATGTTTTTACATTTTTAATTACAAAAAATGTCACTTTTTAATTTTCAAAAGTTAATACAAAAAGTAGCAAAAGCAATAGAAGTTATTTTCTTTCGAACAGTAACTGGTACTTATATAAGGTGGTTTTTCTTCATTAAAAGTAATATAAGAATGAAAGTAGAAATTTTATAAAGATAAACATGCCCCAGATAGAGACCTCAGCATTAGTTGCACGAGTACGTGCATATGCTCATAGACAACAAAAAATGATTGGGTGAACCCGTAAATATAAGAAACATAAGTTCTGTGAGCCAAGTTTTTCAGTGACAGAATAAAATAGTATACAGAACATTAGTCTTATGAAGTCACCTTATTCTTGTCTCCCAATTCTTTCAATTCTTCATCAATTAACTTATCAATAGACTTCTCTACCACGTTTGTTTTGCTGCACTCTTTCACAGCTGGTAGTTCATCCACTACCGCTTCTGCAGTCTTAATATTATCTATGTCTCCTTTACCCTCACTAAGTTTATCTAATGCCTGAGTGTGTGGTTCATCAACTTTACAAGGATCTGATTCCCCGCCAGTTCCACCATCAAGACCAACATTTTCATCCTTTAAAGTATCCAATTTGGGCTTTTTGTCCGCCTTTGCCTCATCCTCCTCCTGCCGCTCCTCCTCCTCAGCATTATCATCATCATCATCGTCCTCACTACCAGAAGAGTCAGAATCTGCAAACGTGATTTTTTTATTTAAGGGTTTGCTGGGTAATTCCTTTACACTTGAACGTTCCCCACCAACTAGCTCTTCATAAAACTGCATGACAAACAACCGAAAGCATGATATAGTTTCACAAAGCAAAAGAAACCAAAAAAATAGTGCCCACTTCAAAACAAAATATAATTCAACTCAGATTTTAGTAAGGTCACGTGTTTGAATGTTGTGAATGTTGTGCTCGGAATAAACAAACATTCAGATAGCACCTAAAACAACTCAGATTGACCAACCAGGGCCAAAGTGATGGGAACAACCATACAGTGTCTAGGTTCGATAAATGATAAAATAAACTAACAACAGAAATAAAACCCTTGCTCTAGTGGAAATTTGCATTTGAACAAATGGCAAAACTAAAAGTTAAGCGGTATCGGTATCTCCTTAAAATTGAAGGTGAAAACTCATATTCAGAAAACTCTACCCATAAATATCGTGTTTAATTCTTAAATATAAATGTATATCATACGGAATCAAGAATATTGAGAGCTTCCCGAGAGGCTTGGTGTTCCCTTCCGCCGTCGCAAGTGATGAAAAAGCCTTGCACGCCAGGCCGCAGAGGATACGAACCCTTCTTCACTGTTTTCTGGAAAAACTCACGAAAACAAAAACTCAGCCACAAAATAAGAGAAACTTGGAAATGCAAAAACTACGTAAGAGAAGAGACACGAGAAAACAAACGTTATGAGGAAGATAGCGTCTTCTTTTTCGGCCGTTGGCAGCGGCGGCGCCTGCATCGGATTTACCTTGGGACGCCATTGCATACAAAAATACAAGTTCGTAACGCTGAGTAGCGGTTTTGAGTCACTTTATTTTACGATAACTGTTATTTTCTCCTTTTTCTTTTCTGTTCAAGAAGATAATAAATGGATTAAAAATATATTTGATATATTTATTTATATTAAAAATAATATTTGTTCTGGGCATATCAGTTACTATATTATTCTTGAAATATTGGAAAATAGTACTGATTTTAATAATTACCAGCGAACAAACGCTGCTATTCGTATTTTTTAATTTTTAAAAATATTAATATCAATAATAAATATATAATTAAATATAAAATTAAAAAAATAAAATATATAAAATAATAATTTAAATAATAATTTAAAATAAAAGAGATTTGTAAAAAAATATTAAAAATAAATTATTTATAAAATAATTAATTTTTAAAATAATTAAGGATACGTGAAAAAAAAAAGAAATCATCTTTATTATTATAAATAATGTATATTTTAATTATTAATATATTTTTCACAGAATACATATTTTTTACTCGATACCATTTATTGATATTCTATTATCACACACTTTTATCTACTTAAGTTTTTAAAGATGCTTTCATTTGTGTGAGTAATTATCATGAATAATTATTTAAATTTTAAAAAATAATTATTAAAAAGATAAAATTAAAAAGAAAATCCTTAAATTTAGAAAAATAATTTTTAAAAATTAAAATTAAAAAAAAATTATATATATATATATATATATATATATATATATATATATATAAAGAGTGAATCTCTTTATTATTAATTTATAAAATATTTTAAAAATAATTTGAATTGAAAATAAAATATACTACACTATAATAATTTAAGTTGACTTAAAACATCTACCTAAATAAATAAATAAATAAAAAGTGTTTTAGAATTATTTTTTTGGAAATAAAATAACTAGAAAATTTAAGAATAAAATCAAGGAAAAAACTGTATCTTTACTATAGTATTTATTTTTCAGTGCTATTTTGATTGTACCAGATGAATGATTTTTCTGCATACGAATACAGCTAATAAAATTGTATCTACCTTATGAATAAAAATGGGATAGAAAACTTGAGAGGACCACGTGATAACGTGGCCTGCTTCACTCATGTATAAAAACATTATGCTCAAAATGTTAAATAATTGTATTTAACTAAAAGGATAAGCTGTATGGTTTATTTTAACATATATATAATATAAAATATATCAGTATTTTTACAAACTTTTATCAATAAAAGTGAAATTGCGATTAGTGGTACTAAATGACATTGATAACTCTCTTTTCATAGTAGATTTTTACCACCTTTTAAACAGGCCACTCACAATTTTTAGTTGTTTCAATAAATATTCATAATTTTTATGTTTTCAATAATAAGCCACGCCATCCCTTAAATTTTAATAAATGAGATTTTCTTTCATTGTTTTATTTTAAAATACAAAAAGTAAGTACCTTTTATAGTAAAAATTGAATGATTTAATTATTACATACCAAAAATATCATGAAAAGCATATACCCATACAACATAATAAATAAATTAAAGCTTAAAATGATTTAAATGTTTATTAATGTAAACTATTTCTTCATACGTGAAAAATAAATACAAAAGACAGTTGAGAATAAAGTCACTAAACTAAGAAAGGATTATGAGAGACAAAGAAAAGGGAAGAAGAAATTCAGAAAGACTGCGACCTAAATTATTTATTTAAATAAACCTGAAAAAAGTGGACGTTCGAATAAACATTTTAATATGGTAAACTCATCACAACAACGTTAATTGTTGGGCTTGTCATCGACAAAATCATTGTAGGCTAGTTAATAGGTAACTGAAAAAGCATTCAGATATAATAATTTGTTAACAAGAAAACAAGACATAATAAGCAAACTTCAATCACAAAAGATATCACTCCTTCCTAGTCACAGGCGAGACATCAATGCCATAAACACACTGCGTTAAAAAAATAATAATCATATAAATGAAGATAACTTGGTCAAAGAATAGACGAAACCTTCCTTTATACAGAGATATTTAAAATATGGAGAACAAATTCTGATTTACATGGCTATACGTGTGTGTGTGCCTATATATATATATATATATATATATATATATATATATATATATATATATATATATATATATATATATATATATATATAAAAAAAAATATATATATATATATA
>Ga0214544_1001695_pt1 | contig 46258 bp, 21 predicted proteins | sample CNSS3metaG_FD_160074 | JGI IMG/M metagenome (GOLD analysis project Ga0214544, IMG submission 160074) | Root nodule microbial communities from cowpea collected in UCLA plant growth center, Los Angeles, California, USA - CNSS3 | ecosystem: Host-associated > Plants > Roots > Nodule | place: USA...
ACCATAAAGTACTCTCAACCACTTGAGCTAGTACTTTTCCACGTCATAGCTCCCCGCATTTATTGCTTTAAATATTCTCATTATCCGTCCTAATTAAATAATTAATTAAATAACTATTTAATTTTCCTGGATCATACAGTGTACCTCTTGAGATTACCTTTGCTACCTTTCTTTTTTAGATACCTACCAAACCTTTTGACAAGGAGATACAAGTTCTCACTATCACATAATTCAGCCACCTCATCCTCAGGTTCATCATTCTTCTTGGTGCTAGTCTTCAAGGCTATGTTCCTTACCTTTTTCTCACTTGACTCTAGGTCATTTAGCCTTTGCTTCTCAATCTCATGCTCCGTTAACTTGCCAAACAAGGTAGTTGTAGTCAATGTGGATAGATATCTTGTTTCTACGATAGTTGTGACCTTTGGTTGCCAAGATCTATCAAGACACTTCAATACCTTGATGTTTAACTCTTCTTTGTCAAATTCCTTACCTAAACCTATGAGATGGTTAACTATGTGAGTGAATCTCTTGTGTACTTCCCCTATAGACTCTCCTTGTTGCATCTTGAATACCTCATACTCTTGAATCAAGGCATGCTTCCTTTCTCTCTTCACGTCATTGGTTCCTTCATGAGTCACTTCAAGAACCTCCCACAGTTCCTTGGCACCCTTGCATTGTGAAACACAAAAAAACTCATCCATGTTTAGAGATGACATGAGGATATTCTTAACATTGCAATCATATTGAGCTCTTCTCCTCTCTTCCTCTGTCCATTGAGTCCAAGGCTTATCAACCTACATATTTCCAACTCTATGCTTAGGAGTATATGATCCATTTATGATTGCATCCTATATCCCTTGATCTATTGATTCAATAAAGATTTTTATCCTAATTTTCCAAAATTTGTAATTAATGCCACTAAACATAGGGGGTCTATGAATGGAGGCACCTTCAACAAAAGGAAGCTTGTTTTCAACCATTTCAAGTAGTTCAAAAACATATTTAGTATCTTACTTGAGCAAATTTCAAGTACCTAGCTCTTGATACCAATTGTAAGTTTTGAAATGGCTGAAATGCCCAAAAGGAGGGGGGTTGCATTGGCTAGTTAAAAAATAAGGTGATTTTTAAAGGCTTAAAATTGTCGTCAATTGAATCAACCTAACCAACAAGTAAGGATGCAAAAACTTCTGAACTGAACACTTTTAACCTATCAAAAACAAAGTTATTCGATTGATTTTATTAAACAGATGCGGTACTAATATAATAAATCGATTGAATCACCAAAACAGTCGACTAAAATACTGAGCAAAATGCAAAAATGCAGGTTCATAATTTAAAGCAATATCAATGTAAAAGATCAGTCAAGACAGGTTCCAATGAGTTATATCAATGTTCCAATGAGTTATCAATGTGGCAGATAATGCTAAAACACTCAAGAATGTCAAAAAAATGGTTTAGAGCACAATTCTTTAAACTTTAAATAAAAAGGCAAAAGAGAAGGGTTAGAGAAAAGAGTAATGCACAAGATTTTTATATTGGTCCACTCAAACCTTTGTTACATCTAGTTTGTCAAAGCAACCCGAGCCTGATTTGGCACTATTTAAAAAGATTTACAAAGTTTACACTCTTACACTTTCAAAATATGCAAAAACACATACAAAAGACTCTTGAATCATATAAGAATCAAACCAGCACATCAAGACACCTCTTGCAAACATGGAAAACCACCAAGCACATACACAAGGCTTGAGAAAGATCAAACCTCAGTGGTAGCACAACCCTGCCTACCACAACCACCTTCTCCAAGCTTCAAACACCAAGCGAAATGCTCCAAGAATTGATCCAAGATCAATCTTCACCAATTGCAATCTGTATGATCAAGAAAGATAGAGAATCCCCAGGTTTCCAGAATGATTTCGTGTTAAAAAATGGTTGTGCTACCTCTCTTTCAAAAAATACAACTCTTATAGTCAAACTGTTAAGAAAATCAATAGGTTGATTTTCAAATCAATCGATTGATTTCACTTAACTTAAGAGAAATCAGTCGATTAAAAAATAAATCAACTGATTGAATTAGTCACAATTAAGACTACTGCAGCTAACATTTTAATTTGTTAAAAATTCATTCAACAGATTAAATGACACCATTTAACCCATTGAAAAATATTTCAACAGATTAAAAGACACAATAAAGACCCTATACATCTAATTATTGCTAAATGGTCTACAAAGTGAATTACAATCTTCAAGCTTGTTTTCTCCATAATTGATCCATATAGAGGGCATGCATATAGCGCTTGATCAACATGAATAACATCAAATCTCCATATCTTCATCAATGTAAGCATGGTTCCAAGGCATTGGCTTCAAGTACCTTCATCAAAGCTTCATCAAATTCTCAAGTAAAACACCATCCAACCTATGCATGTCAACAAACTTCATTTGCTTGCATAAATTGATGTATTTCTATAAGCAATAAATTTGTTTCTGTACATCTTATATGTCTACCCTTGTGATGTTCCGAGAAACGATTTAATACACCATTAATTTTATGAGGTATAATTTTATGCCTTTGGACAAGGATTAAGATGCATATTGATACAACAAGGAAAAGTGGAAGCTTTTGCTTCATGACAACTCAAGCAACATGAAGTTAATTATCCTACACATGATTTAGAATTACCTGTAGTCATGTTTGCATTGAAAATATGGAGACATTACTTATTTGGGGGCAACATAGATGGATGAAATTTCTTAACGATTATGATTTTGGGTTGCACTATCACCTTTGGGAAAGTAAACGTTATTGCAAATGCTTTGAGTGAAAAATCTATGCACGCATCCATGATGAAAGTGAAATAATTAGATTGAAAAAAATAATTTAGAGACTTTAACTTATTTATAGAACTTAGACTCAATAGTCTATGCTGAGGAAAGTTAGAAATATGAAGTGGGTTATTGGAGAAAAAATAAGAGGAGCTCAAGAAAGAGATAAATTTTTGCAAAAAAAGTTGACAACAAAAATAGAAGAAAAAGAATATGAACTTTGCAAGTATTCTAGTGGAATCAAGAAGTTTAGGGATAGAAATTGCAAACCTCCAAAAGAAGAATTAAGAAAATTAATGATGGAGGAAACTCATAAGAGTAGCTTAAGTATTCATTTGGGTGGCACAAAGTTGTATCGAGACTTTAAGAAAATGTTTTTGTGGTTTGGGATAAGGAAATCAATGGTAGAGTTTGTCAGAAAACAAAAGTTGAACTATAAAAAACTTGTGAGGAACAACAATCCATAAATATTCTAGAAAGGAAATGGGAAAGTTTATCTATGAATTTTATGAAAAGTTTACCAAGGATTGTGTTTGGTTATTAAGCACATTAGGTCATTGTAGATAGATTAACAAAGTCTGCTCACTTTCTACATATTAACATTAGATTTTCTTTAGAAAAATTAGCTCATCTATACATAAAAGAAATTACCAAACATGATGTACTTTCTAGTATAATTTCTAATGGAGATCCTCGTTTCACCTCTAGATTTTGGGATAGTTTAGAAAGAGCCTTGGGACAAAAGTTAGGCTTAGTTCAACTTATCACCCTTAAATTGATGAACAATCTAAAAAGACTATCTAATCTTTAGACGACTTGTTGAGGGCATGTGTCTTAGAAAAAATTGGAAGTTGGGATCAAATTCTACCATGGATAGAGTTTACTTATAAAAACAATTTCCACTCAAGCATAGCAATACTCCATACGAGGCTCTATATTGGAGAAGATGTAGATAGAGTGTCAAGTCCAAGATTTGTTGGAGTAGGGTTGGATTCAAAAGAGTATATTAGTCTTTGTGTTGTGCCTATTTTGTTAGTACCTAAGAAGGATGGGAAGTGGAGGATGTGTTATGATTGTAGAGCAATAAATAACATAACCATTAAATATAGTCATACAATTCCAAGGCTTGATGTTTTCTAAAATTGATCTAAAGAGTGGTTATCACCAAATAAGAATAAAAGATGGTGATGAGTGAAAAACCTCTTTTAAGACAAAATTTGGACTATAAAAGTGGTTGGTGATGCCTTTTGGGCTCACTAATGCAACTAACACATTCATGAGGCTTATCAATCATGTCCTTATGGTGCGTTTGAATGAGAAAATTCAAGAGGTAATTCATTTATTTGAAGAATTTGAAATTCTTTCAAGGAAGATGACATGTTTGGATGAGGAAATTAAAAGGAAATTGAAATTGAGAAATTTTAAGAATGTATTTCAAATAATTAAAATAGGAGAATTTAAAATTCACTCAAAAAAAAGAAGGAAATGGAAGTTCCCTAAGTTATGCAATTGCTCATTGGTTAGGACAAAAAGAGTCTACACGTTCAAAATGTCGAGTCGGACAAAAGGTTGAGATGAGTTGGTTCGGGTCTAAGTTCAAGCCGAGTTGAACCGACCCAAAGGTCGAGTCCAGCCAGACCAATCCGTGTTGGAGTGAAGGTCGAGTCGGACCGAACCAAATGTTAAGTCGGGTCAGTCTAAGTAGGGTCGAAGATCAAATCGGGTTGCCCCGAGTCAGGTGAACGATCGAGTCAAGTCAGATCGAGTTAAAGGTCGAGCTAGTCGAAGGTCAAGTCAAGCTGAAGCTCGATGATGAAGGATTATCTTGTTTCCTTTTAAGATTATTGAATATGGTGTGAGTTGATTAGGAAAACTAAGTGAAATCCCCACTGGACATTAAGATAGCATGCTATCTAGATGTGAAGCTTCCTTTCACAAAGCTCAAGAAAAGAAGATGATGGATTGATTCAAAACAAAAACGAAATGGAAGGCACGTAAACCATAGAAAACCAAGAACAATTAAAGGAAGAAGAAAACATAAAATGGAAAGGAAAGGAATGGTAAAAATGTGAGAAGCACGCCACTACAAGGCTAGGCTAGAAGCCATGGCGACCTTGAAGATGAGTGGATGTGTGCCGCCACTTGCTATGCAAGATAAGGCTTAAAAGTATTCATTCCCTGAGGAGGAAACTCTCACAAATGGATGAGACACAAGAGTGTTTTTACTTTAAAATGTTCAACCGTTTTACATGTCTAGGAGCACCCCTTATATAGAAGAGTTTAGGGGCCTCTAAGTAAATAAAAGATACCTAAGGATGTCTCTACAAAAACCCAACCCTAACTTCTAGAAACTAGTTCAAATAAGGTTACAAAAATAAGAGACAAAAGAGCTAACAATGGTGTGTGCAAGGATAATTTCGTTCTAGCGAAAAAGGAGACAAAGAACGTGTCTCATATGTCTCCAAAAAGTGGCCAAAGTGTGCTTAAAATAATGGATACCAAAGGCACATAGGTACACTTGCTTTATGCCTTTTATTTTATGTTGTATGCCTTTGTTTTACTCTCTCTTCCACATCATTTATACTCCTCGATCACCATGCGCCACCTAGCATTGTTTTCTTACTCCTAATTAACCTACAAAGCAAATAAACATAGATTAGCATGTTGGCTTAAGTCATATCAACTATAGTCAACAAGTCAGACCTAGTTAAAGGTCAACAAGTCAACTAAAGTTGATTCAACTAAGTCAACTTAGGGAATCAAAAATAACAAACACAAATTAAAGGGGTGAAGGATTAGTGAACTTCCTTTGTAAACATGCTTAGTCTTCTTAAGCATGTTCCTCCATCCTTGGTGGGTGTCAATCCTTCATCACTCGAGTTGAGTCAGATCGTGTCAAGTCGGGTCGAAGGTTGAGCCAGACTGAAGGTCAACTTGAACCAAAAGTCAAGACAAGTTGTTTCGAATTGAAGGTCGAGCTAAGTTAGTTAGACTTAAAGGTAGAGTTGAGTTTGCCCTGAAATAGAAATTAAATTGATTTATCCAAACAAGAAAAATGAAATTTAAAATATTTCAATTAATTCATCCAAACTAATTATCTAAGAAATGAATAGAATTCAATTGCAAGTAATTCAATTACTAGGTATTTCAATTTCTTAGAATTGTTGAAATCATTATTTTGATGAAATTTTGATATATAGTAAGAGTTTGCATGAGCATGTAGATCATCTTAGGTTTGTCCTTGACATTCTTAGGGAAAATAAGTTGTTTTCAAACATAGAAAAATGTAACTTTTGTGTAGATAATGTCATTTTTTTAGGTTTTGTAGTCAATAAACATGGGATTCATGTGGACCTTGAGAAAATAAAGGCCATCTAAGAATGGCCTACTCCTAAAAATTTAGGAGATGGGTTAGAAGCTTCGATGGGCTAGCAAGTTTCTATAGGAGGTTTGTTGCTAACTTCTCAACTTTAGCTTCACCCTTAAATCAGTTGGTAAAAAAGGATGTATATTTTAGTTGGTGGGAAAAACAAGAGTATGGTTTTCAACAACTCAAAGAAAAACTCACTAATGTACCCATTCCAGTCTTACCAGACTTTTCAAAAACTTTTGAGCTAGAGTGTGATTCATCCGGTGTTGGTGAAGATGCAGTATTGTTGCAAGCAGGTCACCAAATTGCTTATTTTAGTGAAAACTTAATGATGCCTCCCTCAACTACCCTACCAATGACAAAGAGTTGTTTGCCTTAGTTAGGGCCCTTCAAACTTGGGAACACTATTTAGTGTCCAAGAAGTTTGTTATTCATAGCGACCATTGTAACATGCCTACTGGAATTTACTTGATTAAAATAAATAAATAAATAAATAAGAATAAATAAAGTCAAACACTGCACTTTATTACTCCCAAAATGCGGGAAAAATTAAAACATTATTAATCATGCCATAATTTAAATGAAGCTGAACAGTAATTTTATTACAAGTTCCAAAATCCGACAAAATAATGGAAATCATAAGAAAATTCCTAGCTCAAAATCCCCAAGCTAGCCCTCTCTCCATCTCAAGTGTTAGTAGCATCACCTGTATCATCAACTACTCCCGTGTAAAGAATTATACGATCATCGCCATGCACAAACAAAAAGGGTGAGCTCAAAAGAATATAAGAAACATATCAATTAAATAATAGTAAATAATATAAATACACCCCATGATATTATCATGGCTAAACCATGGTCAAATCCTTAATACCCCCAAGGCTTTTCAACCTCCAATTCCACAACAAAGTTAGCCATGGACTCAAGATTTATGATGCTCACACGAACCTGCCCGCTCGTGGTCCTGTCTCTACGAACCTCCCCGCTCGTAGTCCTACTCTACGGACCTGCCCACCCGTAGTCCAACACGTGTGATCCACCAGCTACATACCTCCCCGCACGCAGCATCTCTCAACTGTGAGCATGGAACATACGAACCTACCTCGCTCGTATCCCCATAGGAGAGTAATTGGGTATGAACCTCCCCGCTCATACCATCACATGTAACCACCATCCATGAACCTACCCGCTCATGGCACAACATCTCTTGATCCATGTTCTAGAAGATGGATTCATCAATAAGGGAGACTGGCGTTCTGCGGACGATCGTTGGTGACGAGTGGAAGTGTTAGGTTTGGATCGTTCCCCTTTCTCTCCTCTATATTGCTATTGGGAGCATCCCTGGTGCCAAACCTTTCTATTTCTCCAACAAACACGTTAAGCATTTCTCACTAGTTCCAACAGAACAGTTATTCAATATCCCAATATGAGTCTTGTGACTGATGTAGTTAAGGGTATAAGCACGTTAAAACCTCACTGGAAAAGTGATCGAGTCTCTTATCTTTCTGTTTAAAATTTTGATCGTGTGAGTTGAGGAATGTGATGGATTCAATGGTATGTAGCATGATGAATATGTTTGTGTTTGTTGATATTGGTTTAAATTTCCTTGCTCTATGTTACCTTTTTTTTGGGCTTTTATTATACTATGTTGATTATAATATTTTTTCTCTAGTGTTTATTGGCGTTGATGGTGAAACGAATTGATGCTCTGTATTGTGTCTGGAGAGGTTAGGATGTATAGGTGAAAATGGATGGAGGTTGTGGGTTGTCAGGTTAGAGATGATGAAAGTGATCGGAGGTTAAAAAGAGAGTATGTTTGTTCTCCCCACATTATAAGTTGTGTATAAGTTGTGTATATCAATGAAACATGAATTTGAAACCCCAATAAAAATTGATGAAAAATATTGACTACATTGTATGAGTTTAAAACTTGTTGGGAAGTGGTAGAGGTTTTAAAAAGTGTCAAAATTTTGCGGGTGTAATATCCCGATCAGATATTAATAATTTTAATAAAATAAAATAGAAAATATAAATAAAACCTCATTTATTTTAATGTCTTTTCCCAAAAACGCAGGAAAATTAAAACATTTATTACAACGGTAATGATCCAAAACCCATCATTTATAAAGCTTGATTACAATATCTAAGTCTGGTAACATAAAGATTTACAAAATTATTCAAAACCACAAATGATAACTTAAATCCATAAAAATCATAAACTCAATGAAAAGTGTTTCCTAGCCCCTCTTTGATGCTATGTCTCACCAGAACCACCTACTGCGAACCACACCCGTCAGGTACTATGCGCTAAGGTGTTATTTGTCATCCAGTAGTCGCCTAGCAGAATCGTCCCCGTCGCCAAGCGATATGCACTCCAGACCCCACTGATTTTGTAGTTATTGCATGGCAGTCCAAGCCTCACCGCCAAGCGCTAACCCAGTACAGCGAGTTGTACTGGTTGGTCAGAGTCTTGTATAGTTTCCAACAATTCTTTTCTAGCTCAACACTCACCCAAATTTATAGACTTAGTTAAATATTATCAACACTGCTCCCCATTATCATATATTATCTCATGTGCAATTAATTAACTCCATGTTGTCCCATATGTAAAAGGTTATGCTTGCTACTTATCATTTCAAATGGCCATTATTGTACTCTTCCTCTAATCCTTATTACAGCCTTGATTCACCCTTACCAAATTACCCTTTCAATTACCTGCCACAATATACTACCCTTTAACACATTGATTTCGCACTTGGCTAATTAGGCACTCAACAAGAACTCAATGACTAAGTTCTTTTCCACAACTAGCCATAGTGATGATCCTATTTTATGAACTAAACTAGAATGTATTCACTATCACAATTCTTCCACTTCCCAAATCGACCCATAGTTCAAGTGGTACTAATTTTCATTCATTTATCCCTCAAACCTCTTATTCCAACACTAAAAATTTTCATGAACTAAGAACATTTTTCCCAACAAAACCCCAACCTTGCAACTACACCTCACAGCCACGAAAACACCAAAGTCACTACGTTGGCGCTTGGCGGTAAACAAGGTACCGCCAGGTAGTGCATAAAGTTTTGGATACTACCCAGAAACTTTTGCACCTGCGAAGGTTCCAAGAAACTCCCAATTTCATTTCTCAGCCTGTTCTCACAACCCTAAAAAGAAATCCCGCTTACTATTGTGCAATCTCTCGGCCCAAACCATTCCAATAACATTTCCACTTCAATTCAAATAACAATTAATCTCAGAGCTCCAAAAAACCCCAATTTCCAATTACTTCCACTCATAGTGTAATTCCACAAATATTGGTATCCAAAAATTTAATCATATATAAAGCTCCTCTTTTCCTCGATTAGAACCATCTAGTAATCACCAAAAACATTAAAATCAAACCAACAGGGCTCACGTCGCCTGGCGGGTGGTCCTCACCGCCACGTCCTTAATGAACGAGCCGCCAGGAGGTTCCTCACAAGAACCTAGAAAACACTAAAATTAGCATGCATCGCCTAGCAGCTTCGAAGGCGCGCTAGGCGGTTTCTGGAAATTTTCCAAGAACACGAAATTATGCATATTTACACAATGTAAATTATCCAAATATACATACAATGATACAAAAGAGTAATATAATCAAATTCATGTTTCATGATTCATGATACACTCTCTTTAACCATCCAATTCCAAAGCAAGTGCACAACCAATATCCAATTCATGTTTCATGATAATTCCTTTATATCTAGGATTATATTATCATTCATCATGATTAATCATATTATCAAAATAATACATAATTAAAATAACACATAATTTGGCATACACAAGACTTGAACCCAAGTCCTTTCAACATAACCAAGTACTTTCAACCACTTAAGCTAGAACTTTTCCACATTATTAAAGTCAACATTAAATTTCATAAACATTCTTACTACCCGCCTTTATTAATTAATTAATTAAATTTCTCGGGTCTTACAGCAAGGGTTTAGAAACCGTCTAGAAGTAATGAGGGTTTGAAACCACTACAACATAATATGGGTTATAAAACCGTAGGTGACGTTCACTTTTCAAGGGGTTAGCGTCGTCGATAATCTATTAACGACCATAGTTTTTAGCCAGGGGAAAGTTAAGGCATGGTAAAGTTCTTAGTGAAGGTTAAAACCCCAGAAACATTATATATAACCCTAAATAAAACCAAGATGATGATTAAATGAAGAATGCGAGAGAAAATTCAAAAGTATTGAATTATTCTCATATCAAGAGAAAAAAAAGTGAGAATACTCTAAAAGCATAAAGTCAAATCTATTTTGTATAGAGTGATATTGGATTGAGTCATAACCATTGTAATATCCATCACATAGTGAAGTATACCTTGAGCATGATTATACTTTCTTGCGTGGGAGATTATTTTATTCATTATAATTGTGAATTCTCTATCTTATGGGGAGATTGAAAAGGACACCTAAAGAGATCAAACTCATTATAACCTGGAGAGGTTTATACTCGTGTTTCTTGGAGAGGGCAAACTCATAATACCTGGAGTGATTGATACTCATTGTAACCTAGAGAGGTCGATACTCATGTTAGTCAAAGATTTTTTAATGAAACTTCTTAAACATGTTGCTTAAGAGACTGAATGTAGCCTTAGGTGAAGGTAATCACTATAAATTCTTATGTGTATTCTTCTCTACATTAGTCTTTATTTTAATTTATTTACAATTCTCAACACAAAATGATCTTAAAGTGTCTACAAACTCTATACAACTTCCTTTCAAAAGCCACCTCACACCAACAAACATATATATATATATATATATATATATATATATATATATATATATATATATATATATATATATATATATATATATATATATATATATATGTATATATATATATAGTTATATTATTATTAATGTTCTCTCTAAAAGAGTCTTCTTGTACAAAAAGTAATAATTCCAAATTTTAATCAAGTAACAAATATTTATATAATAGTCAGAGCATTAAATTGGGTGCTAACTAGATTAAAACTCTTTGTTTTGTTTCTGATGGATGCATTTTATTGTTGATGGCGGGTCTTGTTGTAAGATTGGGCTCGTTGAGCGAGAAAAGAGTGGCACTGGGCAAAAACTAGTAAAAGGTTTCTATGAAAGTTTTCTTGATTTAATGAGAAAGGAAATTTAAGGACTTTACGGTGATGATGTTCGTTTGGTTGAATAAATCCTTGTTGAATGTTAAAAATCTATCGGCAGAAATGTGATTTAATGATATTATGACTGTGTATTGGATGGATATGGTGATTTCTATGGAGAAGTACCATATTGTATAGTGTACTGTATACATTGGTGTAGGGATTTTCACGTGAAGTCATCATAACTTTTCTAAACTTATAGACTTATAGATAAAATATGGTTTAGGTGGTGAGAGTTGAAAGAGGTTCCTTGTCTGCGGTATCGGTATGAAATAAATGATTGATAAGAACTAACCTTATTATAGTAGATTAGGCTAATGTCCAACAACTTATTTGTACGTCACCAAAACTAGAGTCTTATGAGTTTATTTGTGATAAACATAAATAGAGGGTAGTGCAGAACAGGGGAGACCTAATAGTATAGGAGATTATGAGAGGAAGAAATGAAAGTTATGATTATGTTTGGTTTTATATATCTTCCTTGCTTTTACACCCCTTAATACCAAATATGTTGCGATTTGATTAGTAGATTAATATATACGAATTAGAATCGTTACACAAATTCCATGATAACCAAAACATATATTATTAAGCTTGCAAACATCGAGTAATTTCACTTGCATTAATAAAATAAAGCTAAAAGATGAAAAAATATTTTTTTTAAATTATAATTTTTATACCAATAAATATTTCAATAGATTACTTAAATGAAAATGCACAAAAGAAAAAGACTAAACCAAAAATAATTCATATAATAAAACTTTTATCCTTTGAATTTTAATCTAAGTGGATACTAATAAAATTCATCGAATTAAATAGTTATGTCATAATAAATGAAATGTGTTTGTACAATTTTAGATGTAAAATTATGCTTATGAGAATTATTTACAAAATAAAAAAAAATTATATAAAACATTTAAAATAGTATTTTATATGATAAAAATAAATAATAAATAAAAATATGAAAAAGAAGTAAAAATAGTCAATTATGTGTCCTAGAAACGATTTGGAACACCATTAAACAAAACTTCGAAATGAAATGTATAATTAAAGGTATGATAAAATAGAAACTGCCTTAAATATCTAAGAAAACTTGTTAGATATCGAGCCAATCGAATTATTGAGAGATAGTAAAAAATTTTAAGCTAACAAAGTTTTTTCAAATGAAAAAAAAAAACTAAGAATCAAAGAGAATAATAAAGATAACTTATTTATGATAGTTAGTAAATGAAAGGCTTACACAAGAAATTGAAATTCAAATATTTGAATGTGAAAAAACTAAATAATAAATAAAATTATTAAAAATTAGTATAAATAATCTAATCTATGTCCCAAAAACTATTTGATTAAATGAAATCGATATTACACAATTTGAAAGTAACCATAAAAAGGAAAAAGTGTGTAACAAAGGTTCTGATAAGAGAACTACAATGGAAATTTTAGTGGATTTTGGTGAATACAAAGTGAACAAAACAAAACTATTAAAAGGGAGAAGGAACAAATGCGTAACGAAAGAAAAAAGAAATAATGGTTACAAAACTACCAAGAAAATAATATATATATATATATATATATATATATATATATATATATATAATATATATATATATATAAAACTATTTTAGCTTACATAATAAACCATGGATATTTCAAAAGGTGACGACATTGATCACCACAATACCTCCCATTTCCATCATGGCGTAGGTCCACCATTGTTCTCTCCAACTGCAAACGTCGTTGTGAACCAGAGTTGCATCGGTATCGCAATTGCTACCACCAGTGCAAACTCTGCCCTCGAATCAAAATTCGCTGCAAGCCTGGAGAGTGGAGAATAGCCCAAATTGTCGCAGGAAGTGTTGCTTGTCTTCCTCTTTTATCGCGCATTATCTGGTTATAATGAACACATGTCCTTGATGAGGCGAGCTAGAAACCACGGGGATGGGTTCAATGAAGTTGTGTTGGTTTTCAATTGATGAATAAAGCTTAGGGAAGAATGGTATGAAGTAGAAGCAAGGATGATTGGGAAATTATTTATTTATTTTTGTTAAATTAATCGTAGCATGACATTCTGAGTAAAGGTAAGATTTTCCTCTTCAATTAAATATTGAAAATCTGGAATTGGAGTTATATAGAGTAGTAGTAACCTATGAATCTTCAACATGGTGTCGCGTGTCCCTGACAGGGTATCGGACGCAACGGACGCACTGAAGAAGATACGTCTCGGTTGTTGGAATCGCCAAAACTAGTAAGTGAAAGGTTGAACCATTTTGTGTAGAGAATGGAGTTGCGGATAGATGAATGAAGAAGAAGAAAGGGAAAGGACTAAAGAAAAAAAAAAGGTACGAAAGCTTTTTTTTCATTGAATAATTTAATAATTTAAATATTTTATTAGGTTCTGATTTTTCTTCTTTGAAAAATTTTCATGTTCTTTTAAAATTATTATTTTTCATTTGAATTCAAAATTTAAATATAATGTATGACTTTTTATATAATTATTATTATATTATATATTTTTTTATTTGAGATCACTTTTATATTTTTATTTTATTTTTAAATTGCAGAACATAAGGTTACAAATTTTGTAACATTAATTTATTATTTTTAAATGATAAATTAAAGTTTTATTACATATAATATTATAGAAAATAAATAAATTAAACTTTTACTTAGTGAGTCACTAATGGACTCACTTTAAGTATCAAGTATTTCTTAACTAGAAATTTTCATGTAATACAATTTCATAAATTTTGTGATAAAAAGTCCAAAACCAAATTTCTTTAGTGTGTATGTGTGTTCGCACCCCTAAAAACTAAAGAAATGTCACTAATATTTTAGAGACCTTTTCTTCCTAATCTTGTCATGGATATAAAAGCACTAAAGCATTGAAACTAGACAAGTTTCTAAAATGAAAGTCCAAATAACACTTAGAATCTCGTGGGACAATTTCACAAGTCTAAAGTGAAATTATACAATGTTTCCAATAGGAAATGAGATTGCACCAAATACATTTTCCTAAGACACCCGACAATAAAGAAAACTAAAGTAATATATAAAAATATAACAAAAAATTTGTGACAAAAAGTAAATTGAAGCACAATAATCAAGGTACTTATAGATTTTAGCTATATATTCAAAATTTAGTGACAAGTTTTCGTTACAATCTCAGTTTTCAAGATTTGAAGTCCTTTTGAAAATGAAAATAAGTTTTATTGTCTATGTTTCTTCTCTCAAGTGTTTACTCTTTTTAACCCTTTCTTCTTTGTCTCTAAAATTCACCACAAGAGTAGCGTTCATAGTCCTCCAATCAACACTTAAAAATGATACCTTAAAAGAGAGGTGAGTTTCAACAAACAAATGGAATATTAATCAATTTATTTTTCACTTAAGTGAAGAAGCAAAAATTCAAGAAAAAGTTAATATGGAAACTAGACTATTTCCAAAATGAAAGATTGAAGATGACAAACTCAAAGAAGATTAATAAAATAACATATCATATCGAATTGATTTAAAAGGTTACAAGATACAAAAGACTTTATATAAGATGTCAAACCCTTATTGTGATCTTTCTAATAACCATAAAATATTAGATATATCTTTCTAATAAATCTTATAATTTACAATGAATCTATTTAAGAATTAACCCTTATATATACTTATTTTATATTGTGATAACTACTTTATATATATATATATATATATATATATATATATATATATATATATATATATTAGGAAACTTATATTATAGTAACCATTTTATATATTTTTTAAATAAAATAAATCTCTTAAATAATTAGTAAACTATAAATATTTAAAATAATAATAATAAACCACCTTGAATATATATTTTCTAATTATTATAATCTTTCATGGTCTTACATTTAATTTATGTATGCACAAGCTTGTCTAATGTATATTGTTAGACATGTCTAATCAATATATAGATGTACTCATCTAGTGCCTGTGTATAGACTCGTTTAATTAGTGTATGGACATACGTTATTCTAAATGACTATATATTTAAGGTTTACATGGCTAGTTTAAACGACGAAGTAATTAAAAATTATAAAAGGATAAAATTAAGAATAAGAAAAATTGTATTGAAGAAATATAATTAATGCTTTTTACCTATAAGTTATTCTTTAATAATAAATATATAAAATTATGTTGGAAAAAAATTTAATGATGGGTAAAATGCATCTAATGACACACATTAAAAGAAGTAATTATTTATTTATTTTAAAAATTCATGAATCTTTAAATTCATTTTAGGGACGCATATCATGATTAAATTCAATTTCAACATTGACATAATTGACGATTCAAACATTAGGTGGACATTTTAAATTATAATAGATAATAAATTATTTTACAAAATAAATTAAAATATATTTTTTAAATTTAATTTTATTAAATGACTAAGTAGTAAAAAATGATAACACCAAAAAAGTAGTATAAAAATGAATCAAAAAAAGTCATGGGTAAAAACGTAAATTAACTCTCTAAAGACATATGGCAAAAAAAATGTTAAATGACAAACTAACAATTGGGGCACTTGTTAACAAAATAAAAATGGGTAAGCAAGTAACTTTCCTAGATAATAGATAAGTTATTTGATAATATGTGCAACTTTCTTTTTCTATATAGCTTTTATGCATCAATATTGGTATTCCATTTTTGTAAAATGAAAAATCTTTTAAAAATGCCTTCATGCAGGATCGAACTACAGACCTTCAGTTTACAAGACTGACACTCTACCACTGAGCTATAAAGGCTTGGTACTTTAAATCATTTAAATTCAATTTGTTTTCCTCAATTATGTCATTAATTTATTGGATTGGAGGAACTCTTGTACAATAATATGAAGAATGCACATTTATATGAGATACATTATAATAGATTAGGTTAGACAAATGATATAATACAAAGGCATCATATTTTTTTAGATAAGGGTATAAGGGCCACAATATATATGATATTTTTGTATGAATGAACTCAATGAATGGGGGTGGTATGTGATGGAGGAGCTCCCATCAGTATGTCAAAGGGTAATGAGTTGACCATGCTTATATACATTATTGTGAATATGGTATATGGTGATGATTTGGGTTGGTTTTAGCAAATTGAGTTTATATGAGAAAAAGTAATTTCATACATGGAAAGAAATACAACAAGAAATTTTGAAGTTGGATGAAGAATTCACTAGTAGGCATTATTGTGGATGAGTAATAAATATTAGATTGAGATGCATGATTGTATATGCAATGATTTGTGATGATTACACAGGGAAGTAAAGCAAAGGATTTGCAGTAAATGCTTAATATACATGTGAAAGGCATACACCTTTGAATTATATACAAATGTTGACTTCTTCTATATTTGGGGATTTGGAATGAACCATCTTCTCTTGGATTGAGTTTTCACTTCCTCTGATAGGGAAATATTTACTCTCTCAAGCGTAGTCAGACTTAGTCTCCTTCCATAAAGGTTAATTTATTTCTCCCGTTGTTGTTGTATTCCATGTATTTTTAAGTTTCTTTTTTCAATTTGACCTTTGACCTTCATGTTATAAAAACTTTCTCTTTAGAATTCTTTTCAAAATTTCTCTCTGCCTTCTCTCTATTTTTCTCATTCCACCACTCATTTGTTTGATGATCAAGAACCACTACTGGAGTCAACAAAAAACTGAATATAAATTATTTATCAGAATTGAAAACCAGGTAAGTTCACTTGAATATTTAATTCTAGTGAGCTCTACGGGTCTGAACATTGGACACCAACACTATGCCGCAAGACATGGGCTTAGTGACATTGTGTGCAATATCCCTACTTTTAAATAATTATAACATTCATTTTATCCTTATTAAAAAAAAAAGAGGTTAGAAAATCGTACACTTTAACTCCTAAGGTTAAGTTCATGTTTTGTATTATATTTACACAAATTTTGAACATTGAAAAGTAAGTCAAGTAGTTTTTAGTAAAACTAAAATAGTAATGAAAATGAATAATAAGAACATAAAAAACATAAAAATATTAATTAAAAAGTTAATTAATAAAATATTATTAATTATTTTATATATATATATAGAGAGAGAGAGTGAGAAAGAGATAGAAAGATTTTAAAAGTCTGCACACTTTATTGTATTGACCCGGAACAACACACCCTCCAAGTTGAGTCACATGAATTTGCTCCTCTACTTCACCATTCAGAAAAGTAGTTTTAACATCGATCTAGTGTATCACTAGCTTATAAATAGCTGTTAGAGCCAACAATACTAAAAAAGAGCAAATCCTAACCACAAGAGCAAATGTGTCAAAGTAATCTATGTTGGGTTTTGGAGTAAAACCTTTTGCTACTAATCTTTGCTTACATTTTTCTATGGATTTATCAAGGTGATACTTTTTCTCAAAGATCCACTTACAACGAATGGGTTTTTATCCTTTAAGCAAACCTACTAAGGTCCATGTATTATTTTTCTAAATTGATTCAATTTCAGTCTTGATGACCTTATCTCATTGTTTTTGCAGTAGGAGCACTAGTAGCCTCTACAAAGCTTGGTGGATCATAATAAACGAGATAAGTATAAAAATGATCTCAAAAAGAAGTTTCCTTCCTCTATCTTTTACTTCTTCTCAAATCCTCACACATGGCATCACAATTAGTATATATAGGTTGATTAGATGTATCACTAACCTTTAAAGGAAATATATGTTCAAAGCACTTAACATTTCTTATCTCCACTATAGCATTATGCTCAATCAAATAACTTTTAAGAACAAGAAACCTATAGGAAACACTTTGTTCAACATAGCCTAAGAACATACAATAAAAGGTTTTAGAGTCTATTTTCCTTTTCTTGGGATAGGGTAACATTGCCTTAACTAAACACCCCCACACTCTTAGATATTTAAGATTAGGTTGATAACCTCTCTATAGCTCATATGGAGTTTTACTCGTTTTCTTATGAGGTATTCTATTTTGTAAAAAGCATGCAGTAAGAAAGGCTTCTCCCCAAAGGTTATCAGGTGCACTAGAACTAATAAGCATGACATTCATCATTTCCTTAAGAGTTTTATTCTTTTTCTTAGCTAATCCATTAGACTCACGTGAATACGGTGGGGTTACTTCATAGATAATACCTTCTCTAACACAATAGTTGTTAAACAATACATATTCACCACCTTTATCTAATCTAATCCTCTTAATTTTCTTATTCAATTGATTTTCTACTTTCGCTTTATAAGTTAAAAATACATCAAAGACTTCATCCTTATGTTTGATTAAATACACTTTTGTGTATCTCGAATAATCATCTATAAATATTACAAAATAATTTTTGCCACCTCTAGACTTAATTTTTTAAAATCAGCTAGATCAGTTGCATTATCCCTAACAACTCAGTTTGATATTCTACAAAATGACAAACTTTCTTTGTTATTCCAGATTTTAGAAATATGTCACATTTACTTCTCTACTTATCATGCATATTGATTTATTCTAGTCGTTGTAATTTCATAACATACAAGGAATTTACATGTCCTAATTTAGTATGACACACATCGTACGAGTCAATAACATAGGCAGATGAACAAGGTTCATTAATAATTTCGAAAATATTGAGTATAAAGAGACCTTAATCACAATATCCCTTCCCTATAAACATGTTATTCTTTGTCATAAAAATCCTATCAAAGTCAAATGACACTTTAACCCCAACTTTTCCTAACATGGCCATAGAGATTAAATTAACTTTGATTGATGTCACATGTAGCATACACTCAAGGCTAGAGATTTGTTGTCATGGAATCACCGAGATACACATGTTCTTCTCCATCCCCACACTTGTGTTGGAGGTAAAAACACTTTTGTTTGAACATATGTGCCTAGTAGCACAAGAGTCTACCACCCATTGGCTCACATTGGTCACAAGATTTGTTTTAGAAAAGACTGTAATAATTATATCTTTTCCTTTGGTTATTTTGCCAAAGGAGGATTGTCATTCCTAACCCTATTTACTCTATTTTCCTTAAAAGTGGGGTTAAATGCAATGGGATGAGATTTTTTAAAATTAATTTTACTCTTGTGATCAAGATTTCCTCGTACCTTTTGAGCTGTAGCAGATAAATTCCTAGCCCTTGTAGAACCACACTCTTTAGTGTCTTTATTGGTATCTTGGATATTCAAAATATCCAAGAAAGGTTTCACAAAGATTGTTTATGTTCTACAAACACTGTTTGACATCTCTAGTGTATAGTTGGTGTCGACGTCCATATCGTCAGCTTGTAAGTCCTTACAATTGTTGTAAAAGCTGACGAAAACACGAAAAAGATTGACATCCTAAGGCATGTAGATTCACTACCTTCAAGGAATTATTTGTGGTGTATTGCGCAAGCCCCCTAGGATACAATAGGAACTTCCCAAATTTTTTTAGGATCTAAAAAACTAGTAAGAAATTCTCTTAAAGAATAAATAAATAACCCAAGGCTTCCTCTAGCCTCCTTCCTTGAGTGTTGGCCTAACCTCACTTGAGAGCCTCTACAATTCACCATCATTGAACCATATACTCTCTATTACTCATTTCTTTTACGCCTTCAACCTCTATGGATTATCTCCTTTCATCTGCATAGATACATAACTTGAAGATGGATTCATCATATGGTATCATAAGCCTTGTTTGACGTAGGATTATCTTAGTTCTTTTTAACATTCATGAATATAGTGATGATTTCTTAAGAAAATTAAGTGAAAATTTCCATTATACATTAAGATAACATGCTACACTAGTGCAGGGAAGAGAATATGTCGCGGTTATTTTGGCTTTTTGGCTTCGGTTTTACACCCGAGACATATGCTGGCAAGGTAAAAAGATATGTTTATGCCTCGGTTATGAACTGAGGCATATGCGAAGGTTACTGCCTCGGTTTTAGAGGGAACCGAGGCCTAATGTGCATTTTAAATTTAAAAAAAAAAGTATTTTCTGACCCAATAACAGCATCACACATAGTCATGATCCTTGTAAACACACATACACCAACCACAGTGTGCCACATCATCATCTTCAACCTTCTCCCAAATCAGAAACCCTAGCCACCATTCAAACCCTAAATGCCGCCAGTGTGTCGTCACCACCATCTTCGACCACCGCATCACGCCGGAACAGCTTCACGACGCCTTCATTCATCTCGCCGGCGACGTAGAACAACCTTTCTTCACCACTATATCTGAACAGAAAACGTGAAACATCCCACGGCTAACCACCGTGACCCAAATCATGACTTCGACACACACATCAATGTTCGAAACCCATAGGATAGTTTTACGATTTGAAAAAGGAGAAGCACATACCTACAAGCAAGATTGAATGACGACAATGGAGGCGGCTTCACAACCTCTACGACGACAACAATGGAAGAGCCTCGCCCGACGAAGGAGGGCCGTTCAACGGCAGACCGGTGGTGGAGAGATGAAACTGCAGCTACGTGGAAGAAGGAACCTTTGCGTTCTACAACAATGGCGTTCGCAAATGGAAGAAAAAAAGTTGTCGCTGCACCACGTGAAGAAGATGAACAGTGGCGCGATTTCTTTTAAACCCTAAGAAGGCTTATTGCCTTGGTTGATTTTAAACCAAGGCATAAACATATATCTGCCTCAGTTATATGTGACCCGAGGCATATTCCACTCGAAAAGCAATCAAATATGCCTCGGTTAAAATAGACCCGAGGCATAAACATCTATCTACCTCAGTTAAATATGACCCGAGGCATAAAAGTCTGCCACCAATTTAAAAATATCAATGCAGTGGGAAAAATAAAAAATTTAGGGGGTTTATGCCTCAATTCTAAGTACAACCGAGGTATAAAAGTTCGAAAAATTTACAAAAGTGCCACCACGTCTTCATATGCCTCGTTTGCAGGTGAACCGAGGCATATAGAGCGCGGTAAAAAACCCATTATGCACTAGTGCTATCTAGATGTGAAGGTTCATTTCACCAAGCTCTAGGAAAGAAGAAAATGCATTGATTCAAATTAGAAAAGAAAAGTAGAATGCATGAGCAAGTAAAACTCGAGAGCAAACACTATGAAAACCGAGAACAATGAAAGGGAAATAAAGCATAAAAGGGAAAGGAAAGAAATGGAATGATATGAGAAGCACACCACTACAAAGGAAAGGCCAAAGCCATGGATTCCTTTGAAGATAAATGATGGTGCCACCACTTGAGTCTAGGCTCAAGATAAGGCTTAAAAGTAGTCACTCCCTAGGGAGGAAACTCCCATAATGGTTGATACACAAAGGTGTCTTAAATTCTCCAAAATGTTCAACTCTTTTACAAGTGTTAGAGGTCCCTTTAAATAGAAGTGTTTAAGGGCCTCTAAGAAAAACACATAAGTTCCAAAAAGGGCTACAAAGTAAATAATAAACTTAGAATCTAGAAGGTAGGTCAAAAAAGGAGCACATGTGCATGTTCTAGAAGCCAAGGCAAGGATGAATGCTCCTTCTAGATGCTTCTAGATGTCTTGGTGGCCAAGGCATGTGGTAATCCTTTCTAGATGTTTTTAGAAAGCTTTGCTCCTTCTCTCTCCTCCACATATGCTTTCCATAAGCCATCGAACACACCACTTGTTTTTCCTTTGCGCCACCTTTTAATCATCCTACAAAGCAAGTGAAATTAGATTAGCATGTTGGCTTAGGTTAAGCTAATCTTGAGTCAACAAGTCAACCTAAGGTCAAGGTCAACAAGTAAACTTAAAATAGTCAACCAAGCTAACTTCATGGAATTCAAATTAAGAAAATGCTAAACAAGGATAAAGATGGAAAAGCCTCCCTTTTTGTCATGCTTCTTGTAATCCTCCTTGGGTTGACTTCCATAGTGTTATGCAAGGTGGTCATGCCTTCACCATGCTCCCTTTCTTAATTTGACCATGAATTCTTAAGCCTTACATCAAAAGGAGAAAGATCACTTACACTGAAAGAGTTACTTATGTTATAGCTTGAGTGTAAGTCTAACTCATATGCATTGTTATTGATCTTTCTAAGGATTTGGAAAGGTCCATCCCCTCTTGGGAGAAATTTGAACTTCTTTTGAGTAGGAAACCTTTCCTTCCTCAAGTGAAGCCACACCCATATCCCCTCCTTGAAGAGGATTTCCTTACTTCCCTTGTTGCCATCCTCTTGATATTTCTTCACCTTTTTCTAAATGGTTTCCTTGACTTGTGCATGTAAGTCTTGGACCATTTGGGCTTTGGCTTGCCTATCTTGGAAATTCCAAACTTCATGAGTGGGAAAGGGAAGAAGATCTAGAGGGATCAAGGGATTGAACCTATAGACGACCTCAAAAGGAGAAAGAGAAATGGTGGAGTGCACAACCCTATTGTTTGCAAATTCTATGTGAGGGAGAAGGTTTTTCCACTCCCTAATGTTCTTTAACTATCATACATTTCAACATTTGACCTAAAAGTCCTATTCACCACCTCAGTTTGGCCATCACTTTAGGGGTGACAAGTGGTAGGAAAAAGAAGTTTGGTGTCAAGCTTCCCCCACAAAGTTCTCCAAAAATGGCTCAAGAACTTTGTGTCCCTATCACTAACAATGGTCCTAGGGATGCCATGTAGTCTCACAACTTCCTTAAAGAAGAGGTTTACAATATAAGTTGCATCATCCACCTTGTGGCATGGAATACAATGGGCCATTTTGAAAATCTATCCACAACCACAAAGATGGAATCCTACCCTTTCTTTTCCTTGGGAGCCCTAAAAATAATCCATGGAGATGTTAACCCAAGGCATAGAAGGGATGAGTAAGGAAGTGTAAAGACCATGGGGTTGGACTTTGGACTTGGCTTTTCATGCATGTTATGCAAGATTTACAATGCTTTTCTACATGCTTTCTCATTTGAGGCCAATAAAATTGCTCTTTTAAGACCTATAGAGTCTTGTTAGCCCCAAAATGCCCCATTAAACCTCCCTCATGTGCTTCCCTAATGAGTGAAGGTCTTAGAGAATATTGGGGAATGCAAAGCCTTTTACCTTTAAAAATGTATTGATTGAGGAGGTAAAAGTTATAGCTTGCCCCTAGGTGGATTTTACTAAAGATGGAGGAAAAGTTAATATCCTTGGCATATAATTCCTTATATGATCAAAACGAAGGAACTTGGCTTCATGCATGGAAAGGAGGGCATGCCTTTCTGAAAGCCCATTCGCCACCACATTAGCCTTTCCTTGTTTATGTTTGATCATATAGGGAAATTGTTCAAGGAATTTTACCCCCCGTGAATGCCTCTTGTTAAGCTTACCTTGGCTCTTCAAGAACTTAAGAGATCCATGATCACTATGGACCACAAATTCTTAGAGAGAAGGTAATGTTGCCAAGTTTGCAAGGTCCTCACAAGAGCATAAAGCTCTTTATCATAGGTAGAGTAGTTAAGATGAATTTCCTTGAGCTTTTCACTAAAGTAGGCTATAGGGTGTCCTTCTTGGAGAAGCACGACCCCAATACCTACAGTGGAAGCATCACACTCAATTTCAAAGGTTTTGGAAAAGTTAGGAAAACATAAAAGTGGTGAATTGATCAATTTTTCTTTCAAAGTTTCAAAGGCCTTTGTTTGATCAATTCCCCACTTGAAGTCCACACCTTTCTTGACCAATTCATTTAAGGGTGCGACTATGGTGCTAAAATTGGCACAAATCTCCTAGAAAAGCTAGCCAACTCATGAAAAGACCTTAGCTCACTCACACTCTTGGCGGTAGGCCAATCTTTGATGGCCACCACTTTCTCTTAGTCCACACGGACCATAGGAAGATCACATGATCCATTCCAAAGATGCATTTATCCATGTTAGCATACAAGGATTCCTTTAAGGTTTCTAGCACTTCCTTTAGATGATGTAAGTGGTGTTCTTTAGACAAGCTATAGATGAGGATGTCATCAAAATAAACCACTACAAACTTGCCTAAGAACTCTCTAAGAACATGATGCATGAGTCCAACTTAACCTAGAGGGTTGCCCTAATAAAGCCATCACTCCTCTCTCCTAAAGAATCCATCACTCAAGACAAAATTAGAATTGGAAATAAAGATGAGTTGTCAAAACCAACTAGCTATGGTACTTGGTACAGGAGGTGAAGGAGCTCCAATAGACACAAGGATACACCATAAGTGACCTGCTCCAACAACTTGCTACCTAGGTGGTTGATTAAGATGAATTAGTTAGTTAATCTAGTTAAGAGTTAGCTTAGTGTTAAGAGGGAACTTTGACGGTTACCACAACCTGTAATAGGCACTCTTAGGGGATGAAAAATTGTTCTATATGCTATCACCAATCATATGGACCACACCATACGAACCCCAACACACATCATTAAATCATTCTCGATTCTATGCTCACTACACCACCATACATTTTCCTCTTATTTTCTTTTCTCTGTTTCCACTTTGCTTATACATTTTTGGGATAATCCTTAGAACAATGACAACAGAATAGGTATTGGATTAAGGATCTCCTATTTTTCATCATTTTTGTGAGTATTACTTTCATTTGTAACCGATTCTTGCTGTTTTGAATGAATGAATCTTCAATTTCAATTTTGCTATCATGTGTCCTTACACTTTTAATTCCATTTTCTACTAATTAATTCATAAGTGAGTTTTGAATGGTTGAGATGTATGATTCAATATATTATTGGATTTAAAGTGTAAACATGATGAATTCAAGTAGATGCACAATCATCTAAATTTTCTCAAATGTCTTTTGGGTAGAATCTTGTGCTTAACCAACCAAAACTGACTCATTCTTCTTAGTTCGGCAAAACCATTCACACACACACACACAGTTTCATCTAATTTCATTTGTAAATTTTGTGATGCCATACGTGTTGCATTCAATGCATTTCTACATAAAATTTGTGATTCATTATGTTTAATTTTGCACTAGCACATATGAATGTTAATTTCGTTAAACCAGGGTTCATAAATTGGGAATTTACGATTTACTTAATCATTTTACATGATTCTTGTTTCTATGTATAATAAAGATTAGTCCAAACCACTTTGCATCATAACATCGTTGTTCCATTCAATCTAAGTTGATTTGCGAAGCTATCCTTGTAAGACCCGAGAAAATTAAAAAATAAATAAATATTTATTTAATAAATGCAAGGACAGGAGTCCCTATGTTAATTAATATGATTATTATGGTTATTATTATAATAATTAATCTTTGTGACTCTATCACTCATATGATTCTTATGATTCTTCTTTTTAACTTGGCATGATGTTTAGAGTTTTCTTCTAAATACGACACACTTATGATTATTATTTATTATTATTACTATTATTATTTTATTTTACAATTATTTTATTATTATTTTTATTATTATCATTGTCTTATTTTATTAATGATTTTATTATCATTATTATTGTTTTATTATTATTGCTTTATTTTATTATTATTATTATTATTATTTTATCTTATTAGTATTACTATTTTATTATCATTATTTCATTTTATTTTATTATTATTATTATTATTTTTTATTTATTAATATAATAAAAATTATTATTATTTATATTATTGTTATTATTTTTATTTTTATTATTATTTTTATTATATTATTATTATGGTTATTTATATTTATATTATTGTTATTATTTTTTGTTTTATTTTATTTTATAAAATTTTTATTATTTTATTTTGCTATTATTTTATTATTATTGTTATTATTTTATTTTATTGATGATTTTATTATCATTTTTATTTTATTACTAGCATACACACATATACGTGAAATTATATTAGTAGGTGATGATAATGTAATGTTATTAAGTTATAATATATAAAATAAAATTATATTTATAAAAAATAAAGTGAAATATATCAGAAAAGATGAGAAAATAACTATTGATAAATAGAAAAAAAGAAAATAGCTGAGATAGACGATTTTATAAAAGGGTTTGTAAAAGTAACGGTAAATTTTTAAAAATTTTATAAATAATTATATTTTAAAGGGTAAAATTAGTATTTTGAAATGTGGACACAAAATAATTATATTGTTTTACTATTATTCCTTTATTTTATTTTGTTATTATTTTATTATTGTGGTTTATCTTATTAGTATTATTATTTTATTATTACTGTTTCATTGTATTTTATTATTATTTTCATTACTATTATTTTTATTTTTATTATTTTATTTTATTATTATTATTATTGTTGTTGTTATTGTTGTTGTTGTTGTTGTTATTTTTAGGGTTAAATATGTTTTTAGTCCCTTAACTTTCAGTGACTTTTGGAATTAGTCTATTTTGAAACTTTAGACCAATTTAATTCTTCATCTTTCGAAATATGTGGATTTAGTCTTTTAATCAAATTTTGTTAAGTTTATTTGATATTTGGTATGCATTTGAAGATTGTATTTAAGTTGTTTATACTATTTAACACATTTTTTTAAGTCAAATACTATTATGAAACGTGCTTAAAATGTCAAATAAACTTAACAAAATTTGATTAAAAGGACTAAATCCACATATTTCGAAAGATGAAGGACTAAATTGGGCCAAAGTTTCAAAATAGACTAATTCCAAAATTCAATGAAAGTTAAGGGACCAAAAACATATTTAACCTTATTTTTATTATTATCATTATTACTATTTTATTCCACGTGTAATATTTTAGGGGCAATGAATATGTGTTTTTCCTTATTTGTATATTATTTGGTTGTCCAGGATTGTGTGTTGGGTATGACACTTTGTTTTGATGATTTTATGTGAATTTATTGTGATTCTTTGGTATGTATGAAACAAGGATATGGTGTTCATATGTTGACATACACATATAGAAGATCCATTGATGTGTTTGGTGGATATTGATTAGGAATGTGGATATTTATCTAGCTGTGTTTTATGTATGACTATATGATATTGTGTACTTAAGTTCAACTTAAAGATATGAAAGTGTATCTACTTGTTAGGGATGCATGTTTTGCATGAATTGAGTGTCTTGTGTAAATAGGTTCACTGGAACCTATTCTGGAGTGCAAAAAACTAGTAAATTACTAGTTACTGGTGTGCCGCCTAGCGGAACAATGTAAACCACCAGGCGATAGGCCACAAAGTGAACTTTGGAGCAAAACCCGAGAGTTGACGCCTAGTGGTGCAGGATGACCTACGAGGCGAAATTTTTGAAATTAGGCTAAACCCAATTCCAAAGGGTTGGCGCCTAGCGGCGCGAGTTTTGAACTTGGAGCAAATTCCAATGGGCTGGTGCCTGGCACGAGAAGTTTTGCCAGGTGGCTTGTGTCATTTTCACCAAGCGACACTAAGGTCGTGTTAGGTGACGCAGAGCATGTTGTTGGATTTGTTTAGGGATTGCTACAAGACTCTAGATGATGGTCTTTGAGGAGATGACTTGTTGGGGGCCTAATTATGAGTGTATCTTGTATTGGGGTAACACATGACAACTCGAGGTTGTAGCCTAGTGGTTTGGAAGTCCAGTGGAGTGTGCGAGATCGTGACTTGTACGAATGGGTTGCGGAAGATTTCCCTCTTCGGTGTTATCCGACGAGTTTGGTAGTCTTAGGACAAATACGGACTATGGTTTGTATTGGGGAACTCCACTTGGTGTTGCGGATTGTGGCCGTGACAAGATTATTTCCACGTGTGGACTATAGGTGGTGGCCTATAGTCGGAGGGGGGTGGCGAGTAGACACTCGTGGCAGCAAGTATCAACTAAAGGAAGCATAAGAGGGTGTAGAATCTGGATGCTCACGGAGACGACCGTGGGGGTGGGGGGCTAGTGACTAAATATGGTACTTTTGTGAGGGTCGTCTAATTAAGTTAGTAAATTGGGTTTTTGGGGTTGTTTTCTTTTATATTGTCATCATTTTCTTTTATTTTGAGCTCACCCTATTTGTTTGTGTTTGTCGATGATCGTGTAACTTGTTACGCAAGAGTAGAGGATGTTACAGGTGGAGCTATTGAAGAGTAGCGCCGGAGAAAGGGCTTACATGGGGATATTTTTTAAAGACGTATTTATCTCATTCGTTTTCGTGGAATATGAACTTGGAGTTGTACTCTTTTAATTGAATATTGGTTTTGGAATTTGTTTTCATTTAGCGCAATTAATAAAGATGAAAATTTTTCCCGTGTTTTGAGTAAGATGAATAATTAAATACAACTATTTAATGATATCATATTTTATTTTAATTAAATTAGTAATATTCTACCGGGATGTTACAATCATTCACTTTTGCATACGTATACACTCATAGACATTCATTCATCATCATATTCTCTGCATATCACCTTCCAATTCCATTTCCAGTTATTGCATTTAGTCAATTCATGCATTAGGAAGCATATTTTGATTAGGTTGTTCATAATTTCATAAAATTGGTTTATTACTATGCATTAGTTGCTTAGGAATTTCATCAAACACCATACATGAATTTTACTTCTCTTAGTCATTTCATCAAACACCTTGCATCCATACATTTCCATACCATTTTCAGTTCATTTTAGCATCTGTTTTAGTAGATTTTATAGAGATTTCCTCCAATTCACCAAGCTTGTTCAAGAATCATTTAAAGTTCAATTGCCTATCCTAAGACTAATCCTTAGTTAATCACTACACTACATAGGCAGTGAGAAAATTAAGTTTTGACTAAATCTTACGCGACTAAAGGTTTATCAAACATTATGAGGTTCTTAACTAGGTTGAACCTTGAGATAAGATATAGGGTTGAGCTTCTACCTTATAGAGATTTGAATGATTTGGTTCAAATGTGTATAAAGGTAGAACAACAGTTATTGAGAAGATCTTCTAAAAGATATCCAACTCCCTCTAGCTACTATGTCAAAGAGATATTAAGATGGAAAACGAAACCCCCCCTAAGAATCTAGCCAAGGAAAATGACAAAGGCAAGGTTGAATCATTTGCACATGCTCGCACTAGTGATATTAAGTGCTTCAAGTGTTTGGGAAGAAGCCACATAGTTGCTCAGTGCCCTACCAAAAGGAGTATCATCTTAAGGGCACTAATCACTGTAGTAGTCAAGAAGAGTCAACCACTAGTGAGGGTGAGGGTGAGAGCTCTAAAGAGTCAAATGGAGAGGATACATACCCTTGTGAAGGAAATCTTCTCATAATTAGAAGACTCATTAACAACCAACCTAATTTATCACACATCACACAAGGAGATGCAAAATTATGAGTGAACCGATGTAAAAAACTTTTTGCATTGGTTTAACTTTTTGATCTTAATTTGGTCTTTGTTAAAAATCATCAAGAAAATCAACTTAATTAGTCTTTCTTTGTAATTTCTACATGTTTATATAATTTGTTGATAAAAAATTGCTTTTGTTGTTAATTGAAAGTAATTTTGACTAAGAAATTGATCAGATTTGAAAGCTTCTATTAATTAAGTTTTCTGCATATTTAGTATCAATAATTTAATTTGTTGATCCTATTTTCCAATTGGTTGAATTGTGTTAATTTATTCAAATACTCATTATTAGTATTTTTAATCTGCTGACTCTATTTTTAATTAGTTAAAATGTGTGATTAAGAAATGGTAGATTACTAAAAACTTTGTCAATCAGACTCAAACAAAAGATTTTCACAAGTATAAAATTGAATCTAAGTTTTTAAAAGGGCCAATTCAACTCCCCTTCTTGGCTAAACACTTTATTTACTTTTGACAACAATAGGTGGATGACAAAAAGAATTTGGGGATAAAGCTGAAAATTTGAAGGATAAAACTCAAATAAAGAGTTTGGGGATGAAGGACGATGATGATTTCTTTGAAAATACTTTGAATGATCAAATTATGGATGTTAGCTACACTAATTTTAGGGTACTAATGAAATAGTTGAAGATACATATTTTCATATTTCAACCAGTGTAACAAAGTGGAGAAACTTAGTATTGAAAATGAGAAATCGGTCTTTGGCAAAAAATGAGAAGAAAAATGATCTAGTCCAAATTTCAGTAAGAGTTGGTGATAATAAGCTCGAGTGAAAAGTCATTCATGAACTATATCAAAAGCGTTAAAAACACTGCATAAATGTTGGATGGTGAAAAAGGATTAAGTATGAGTAATATTCTCTAGCAAAGTGTAGGTGTCATCTTTTTTAGGATTTCTATTAGGAAATTTGTAGAAAAGGTCTAAGGAAAACTCTAGCTAGGAAAGACAAGGTTCTTAAGTTTGTCCATTGTGACTCACCTATCTTTCCTGGGAGTCTACTTAGTAAACCTTCAACAATATCATACAACTAACAATTTGAGTGGTACCAATATAACCTTCTTCACAAGAAAAAGGAATTACTTGTTACTAGCGTTTGATAAGACAACACTTTGACAATGAACACAATAAGGAGAATCGCCAACTTGATCTAAACTTCAGACATGAAATACAATAAGAGTCTCAAATATAAGAAGAGGTGTACACAACAAAGATTTGCTCAACAATACAACATCCGAGTAAAAGAACGAGTTTAAGCTTAGAGAAGTAAGAGGAGATAAACTTGAAAATCCTCATAATGCCACTTCATCAAAGGTTTTGCAACTTCCAACATCAATCAAAGGCAAGGAAGAAATCAATCTAGATCCTCGGTCAAAAATTAAAGACCCAACCCAAGTTTCAAAAGTTCGCACTATTCAAGAAACATGAAAATGCTATGCAATCATATTTCATAAATTAATGTAAATACTCATAAAATTGTGTAATTTAGTTTAAAATAAATAAGTTGTTTGATTATATATTAAACTTTCTTTTTTATGTAACTTGTTCATATTTAAATAAGTTATTTGGTTACATGTGAAACTTTCTTTTCTATTTAGCTTAATGCATTAATATTATTATTCATTTTTCTAAAATGGAAAACATTTTTAAAATGCCTTCATGCAGGATCGAACTACAGACCTTCAGTTTACAAGAATGACGCTCTACCACTAAGCTATAAAGGCTTACTTATTTAAATTAAAGTTTTTATTCCTTAATTATCTCATTAATTTCTTGGATTGGAGGAACTCTTGTACATAATGATATGAAGAACAATAATTTAGATGGGATACATTGTAATAGATTAGGTGAGACAAATGATATTTACAAAGACATCATATTTTTTAAATGAAAGGTATGGGGTGTAAGACCCGAGGAATTTAAATAAATAATTATTTCATAAATACGGGTAAAGGAGCCTTTATGGCAATTAATGCTAGCCTTTATGACGTCAAATACTACTAGTTCAAGTGGTTGAGAGTACTTAGTCATGTTGAGAGGACTTGGGTTAGATTAATTGTGTATTATTTTGGTAACATGTTTGATCCTGAGGAGTGATATTATAATCCTAGATTTATAGGAATTATCATGAAATATGAATTGGTTGAATGGTTATGCATTGACTTGATATTAGCATGGTTATGTGTTCGAACCTTTATTTTGTAGTCAACACAACTTCTTATGTTTTAAATAGTATGTTGATTAGGCCAATTTTAAAAAAACACCCTATGAGCTTTTCAAAGGCAGGAGACTTGCTTTAAATCACCTAAAAGTATTTGATTGCAAATGTTTTGTCCTAAACAATGGCAAAGAGTAACTTGCAAATTTGATTCAAAAGCGGATGAAGGAAGTTTTGTTGGTTATGTTACAAATAGCCATGCATATAGGGTTTATAACAAAAGGCTAATGATTGTTGAAGAGTCTGTACATGTTGTATTTGATGAAACTCACCCAATGCTCCAAGATCAAAGGCATAATAAGAATACAGATGATGAAGATGTGCTACTAGGAAAGCAATTTGGTGCAAGAAATAAGTTAGTTGAAAAGGAAATTCAGTCGGCTAAAAAAGTTGCAGATAACAACTTACCCAAGGAGTGGATTAAACCCAAAGGACTATCAAAAGATAACATAATTGGTGATATCAGTCAAGGAGTATCCACTAGATGCAAGCTTGTATTTTTTGAACATGTTGCATTTGTGTCTCAAATTGAACCTAAGAATGTGAATGATGCATGGGTGATAGTAATTGGGTTGTTGCTATGCAAGATGAGCTTAATCAATTCACAAGAAATTATGTGTGGTCTCAAGTTCCTAGAATTAATGAAATGAATGTGATTGGTACTAAATTGGTGTTTAGGAATAAAATGGACTAAGATGGTAACATAGTTAGGAATAAAGCTAGGCTAGTTGTTAAAGGTTATAATCAAGAGGAAGGCATTGATTTTGATGAAACATATGCACCTGTAGCTAGGCTAGAAGTTGTGAGATTATTATTGTCATATGTTTGCATGTGTAACTTCAAACTTTCTCAAATGGATGTGAAAAGTGCATTCTTGAATGGTTTCTTAAATGAAGAAGTGTATGTATCACAACCCCCTAGATTTGAAGATAACCTCTATCCTAATCATGTTTTTGTTGACATGCGTAGTCTGGATGGTTTGTTACTTGAGATTTGATGAAGCTTTGTTGAAGTAACTTGAAGTCATTACTTTAGAATCATGCCTACATTGAGTAAGTTATGGAGATTTGGTGTTCCTCGAGTTGATCAAGCCTTATATGCATGCCCTCTATATGCATCAATCATGGGGAAATGATTATAATTCACTTTGTAGACCATGTAGCATTTATTATATGTATAGGGTCTCTATTGTGTCTTTTAATCTGTTGAAATATTTTTCAGCAGGTTAACATGTGTCTTCTAATCTATTTAATGGACTTTAACAAATTAAAAGGTTAGCTACAACAATTTTAAATTGTGACTTATTCAATCAGTTAATTTATTTTTTGATCGATTGATTTCACTTAACTTAAGTTAAGTGAAATCAATCGATTGATTTGAAAATCAACCTGTTAAATTTCGTAACAGTTTGACTATAAGAGTTGTGTTTTTCGAAAGAGAGATAAGAAGACCATTTTTGAGCGCGAAGTCATTATGGAAACCTGGGAATTCTCTTTCTTTTGTGATCATACAAATTGCAACTGGTGAAGATTGATCTTGGATCAATTCTTGTAGCATTTTACTTGGTTTTTGAAGCTTGGAGAAGGTGTTTGTGGTAGGTAGGGTTGTGCTACCATTGAGGTTTGATCTTTCTCAAGCTTTGTGTGTATGCCTAGTGGTTTTTCAAGTTTGCAAGAGGTGTCTTGTTGTGCTGATGTGATTCTTGTGTTATTCTAGAGTCTTTTGTGTGCGTTTTTGCATATTTTAAAAGTTTAAGGGTGTAAACTTTGTAAATCTTTTGAAACAAAGCCAGGCTCTGGTTGCCTTGACCAACTGGATATAGCTAGGTTTGAGTGAACTAGTATAAAAATCTTGTGCATTACTCTTTTCTCTAACCCTTCTCTCTTACATTATCATTTAAAGTTTAAAGAATTATGATCTAAACCATCTTTTTGACATTCTAGAGTGTTTTGGCATCATCTGCAACATTGATCATGTTTGTATAACTCATTGGAACTTGTCTTGACTGATCTTTTACATTGATCTTGCTTTAAATCACGAATCTGCATTTTTTGCAGTATTTTAGTCAACTGTTTTTGTGATTCAATCGATTGATTCAGTACTGCATCAGTTTAAAAAATCAATCGACTAACTGTTTTTGATTGGTTGAAAGTGTACAATCCAGAGGTGTTTGCATCCTTACTTGTTGGTTGGGTTGATTTAATCAAAGATAGTTTTTAGCCTTTAAAGGTTACCAAAAATTTTAACTAGCCAATTCACCCCCCCCCCCCCTTCTTGGCATTTTTCAACCATTTCAAAACTTACAATTTTCAAATTGAAAAGGCCTTGTATGGTTTGAAACAAGCACCACGATAGTGGTATGAGAGGCTAAACAACTTTCTTTTATCAAAAGGTTGTGCTATAGGTGTTGTTGATAAAATACTCTTCGTTAGATGCAAGTAATGTGATACTTGTTCAAGTGTATGTTGATGATATAATCTTTGGGTCAAATAATAACTCCATGTGTGAAGAGTTTGTGGTAGCTATGCATGGAGAATTTGAAATGTCTATGATGGGTGAGCTAACCTACTTCCTAGGGCTGCAAGTGAAGCAACTCGAACATGGGACATTTTTAAGCCAGTCAAAATATTGTTTTGACATGATGAAAAGTTCAAAATGGAGGATTGTAAAGACGCTGCCACTCCAATTGCCACAAACTACCTTATGGTTGTAGATGAAGTTGGGCAGCAAGTTGATTCAACCAAATATAGATGATTGATTGGTTCTTTGCTATATCTAATAACTAGTAGGCCATATATTCAATTTTGTGTATGCTTGTGCATATGCTTGGTAATAAGGTGGATTTGAGTTCGAATCTTGGCTAGTGCTATCCTCAAATCAAGTGTCAAGGGTGTTGAGATGGAGATTGTAAGACTTGAGAAAATTAAATGAATAAATATTTAATTACAACAGTTGTGGATTACAGATAGATCTAAAAGAATTAAAATGTCAAGTCCTAGTAAGAATTAGTGGTAGCTCAAGTGGTTAAGAATACTTGGTTATGTTGGAAGGTCTTTATTGATGTTGATAATATTTGAATATGAAAGAGTATACAACTAAAAATTATATGTACTTTAAGCCCTTGATGTTTGTTGTTCTGATGCCCTCTCTTGTGTCAACTTTTTTTAATTCCTATATTACCCCTTTAATATAATTAGTTATTTATTTTTAAAATAATTTAACATTTAACCGTTATTTTACCGTTTCTTTCCACATCACTCAAAGTCATGGCCCTTCTTTCCTTGCAACAACATCATTTAATAATTGTTGATTTTTGAAAGAGGAAGGCTTTTGTTTAGTGAAGTTGCCTTTGTTACTTGACTGCATTGCTTATTGTCTCTCCTTTGACACTTTGTTGTTAGTATTGTTGTCTCTTCTATGACACATACTTTGCTGTTACTATTTTTATCAAATGAAGGATTATCTTCATTGGACAAAAGAAAAAGGGGTATTCTACTGTTCCTTTTGATTTATGATTACAATGAAGCATGGTAGTACTATATTAGTGGATAACCCGTGTGTATGGTTGTCATTTCTACGCCTATAGTTAGGACATTAGCATTGAATGCCCAATTCTCCAGTTTCTCATTTTTTGTGCGCATATCTTACGAATTACTCACTTTTGATGTTTCAGTAATCAATCAATTTGTATTTAATTCTCTATATTGTGTATCAATTTTGCTTGCTATCTTTATCCACTCTTTTAATGTGTTTATTATTATTATTGTTAAATCAGGATGTTCAAACATATGTTAATCTACGATGTTTCGCTTTAATAAAGTATCCACCCCAATGCTTTATGTTTTCCCGTAATCTCATATCTTATCGCTAAAAAAAATATTATTAAGTGGAGATTTATTGTAGGAGGTTATAAAAATCCTCTACAAAATAACATTATTTAAGATGATTATATTAGAATGTTTAATGTTTAAATTAGTGAGGGTTTTTATTTCTTTTTAAGAGGTCTGTAACCTCCGAAAATTATTCTGCACATTTTAAATTTTTTTGAACCTTTCCCTCCAAAGGTTGTACACTGCTCATGCGTTTCCCCAAGTTTACAAACCTTGGTCTAAATTTACACTGCTCACGCTTTCATCTCCTTATCTCCGTTTTCTCGATTCGTTGTATCTTCGTCTCGTCGTCAAACCGGCGTTCATCTCCTCATCTCCGTCCAACCATCAAATCGGCGTTCTGAAAGTCGTCATTCATCATCTCCGTCGTCTCTATTATCTCCGGCCAGTTCTCGTCGTATCTGTTATCTCTGGCCAGTGCTCGTCGTCTCCGTCATCTCCGGACAGTGCTCGTTGGCCATTGCTCGTCTCCCGGTAGTTGTCGGCCTGTGCTCGTCTACCAATGCTTGAGGTACGAATTGTGTGGGTTGGATTGTGTTGTAGGATTTTTGGGGGTTTTCGTTGCTTGGATTTGATACGGATGTTTTCCTTATTTTGAAACAAGGAGGACAATGTTCGGGTGAGGGTGAAAGAGGTCTCGGAAAAGGACTTTTGTGTTAACGAAGCTGCTTCTGTTGTTCCTCAGTTTCATCACCCGAGAGGGCAAACACAGGTTTGTCTCTTAATTTTGCAACTGCCCTTGCCTTTGGATATGAGAAGTATATCACATTGTTTCATAACATTTTTGTTTTGCCATTTTTGACAATTCTGTGATTGAAGGTAGATGCATCTTCTGTAGTTTGTTCGGCTATATATACATTCTTTATATATAAAGAACCTATGATAAAAGTGTACCCATCCACAAGTTTAAGAGCATTGGAATTGACACTTTTTGCAGTTACAACTTTTGTCCTTTACACGTTCTCTTTATTTGCTGGTTCTCTTTCTTCTCTGGTTCTCTTCACAGGTTATAACTTTAATGCTGCCACGCTTAGTCTCATATATGTAATTTACAGGTTCCATTTCATGCATTGTAGTTCACGCTTGTTATTTGGAGTCATGTATGTAGTCAATATGGTTTAATTCCCAATGCATCACACAACTGCACTATTTGATTAAACTAAAAGCCCTGCCAAATCTTTTGCCTACTTTGAAGATGAGTTGCACTATTATAGATCTCTAGCTTCATCAGGATTGTTTACATTGCAACCTTATGTGGTTCAAAGTATGCTCTTCTTTGCTTTCCAACCAAATTTATCGTTGTGCTGAAGCTCTCATAAGCATATAAGGGAAGTCAGTTAGTTGCTTGACATCCTATAGGTCAAATGAGTCCAGGGGACATAATACTTCCTGGTTGATTTTTAGCTTTCAGCAAATGAATATCAAATTGTGCCACTGGTGGATTATCTGCTAGAACATTTTTTTTTGCTTTTCATTTTATAATCCAAATTTAGTTCACAAAGTAGGGTGCCTCATGATCATGATATAATTAAATACTAATAAGACATACATATCGTAAAAGAAGTTGTTAATCTTTCTATAAAACATTGTACAGTTTTCATATAATATTTATGTGTAAGCTATTATTGTGTAATATTTTTATTTTTAATGGGAATTAAATAACGCAAGGGGTATAATATGTATTCTGAGTTCTGATTCTTCCTATTCTAAAACAGGAAATAGTTTTTTTTTTTTTTTTTTTATTATTATACCTTACCTATATATTGAATAAAGATCCATTGGGAAAAGATAGTAGCGTTGGGTGTGTCACTTGCGAATTCTTGTGCCAATGCTCTCTTTATTGATCCTTGTCTTTAACGTGGTTACTAAGATTGCAACTTGCAGAAGGAAAAGAGTTATATTAATTATATGATTATTATTTAGAGTTATATTAATTGCAGCTTTCATTAAATTGCTTTCTTCGGGATGAATCATTCCCTTTGCTTTCTTTCAAGAAGCAAATACACTCAAATACCTTGTATTATAGACCTTGTCATGTTGTGTCACGTCATATTGCGTTTTATTGTCAATATAAAGTTAGGTTGATAAATTCTGGTGGACCGTTCACTATAGAAGTGAGTTATGTTTTCTCACATTCAAAGGATACGGCTACAACTACAACATATCCAACTTTTGTTTTAGAAATTTCTAACCAAATTTCAAACTATTAGATAACAAAAGATAAATTGCAAAAATTCTTGTCACATACACCTCTGTTTTCCATTCTGGTGTTTAAATTTTGCTTCCTAATTCCTCTCCGGGGTAAGATTTGGCTCCTGACTTATGCTTAGGTTCTTGTTCTCGACCTCCACTGTTTTTTTGGTGGTTTAGGTTCTGTACAGTTTAATTTGTCTAAGCTCCGGGTACGAATCTTAATGCAAATGGAACTATTAATTTAATTACCCCATCTATTTAAGCTTCCATTTTCTTCTGATTGATTACTTAAGTTTCATATTATTAGTACACTCGCTAATTGAGATGGCTATTATGAGAGACTTATTGACTGTTCTTGTGAGTGTATTACCGGAATATATAAATTTATTGATGTTGCGGGTTGAATTTTCTTGATTAAATATCTTGTCTCAATTCTCAATTTCAAGGTACTTCAACTCAAGAAGATCAAAATCATGGGGCTGGTTTCTGATCCTAAACTGCACAGCATACATCCTAAATTGAATTTTTTCTCCTTACTCCAATCCCCAGCAAAAACAGAAAAAAATTGCTTGTCTTAATTTTTTACATATTTCAGAATGTTATGTATTGAAATGTGTTCCTGAGGAACACATGCACATACTTTTATTCCCGTAAATTATAAGTTTTGATTGTTGACCTTGATAGTAGAATTTAGACTATTGTGTGTGTAAGCTTTAAGTTTACATGAATGTACTTAATTATTTCTTTGATATGTTTAGATGTTGGGCTAAAAGGGTATTGTTTGAATTGTTATAGGATGTATGCATTTGATGGAGGTATGGTTAGGGCCGACACGGGGCTTTTGGAGCAATTGATGTATCCTTAAGGAATATTATTTAAAATAAATAACAAAAGATAAATATTGAATATCAAAGGTCGCAATACTATTATTCTCAAACACGGGAAAAATTCAAATTATGAAAACACCCGCCAAAACTGATAACATAAATAAAAACGTGTTACAAGTTTCAAAATTCTTATTCATAGACCAAAAACATGATAAAATACATATGAAAATCTCCTAGCTCAAATCCCCAAGCTAGCCCTCACTCCATCGCTTGAGCGTCCTCAACATCACCTATATCAACATCTGCTCCCGTGTAACGAATCACACGATCATCGCCATACACAAACAGAAAGGGTGAGCTGAGAAAAATAAAATAACAGATATAACATAGGTAAGATAAGTCATACACTCATCTTAGTCAATCTACTTAGTTCTTGACCAAGACCTTAACCCCAAGGCTTTATAGCCTTCAAATCACACAATTGGTTAGTCTTGGACTCGGGAATATGATGCTCACATGAACCTGCTCGTTCGTGGTCCTGCCTCTACGAACCTCCTCGCTCGTAGTCCTACTCTACGAACCTCCCCGTTCGTAGTCTTGCTCTACGAACCTTCCTGCTCATAGTCCTGCTCTACGGACCTACCTGCCCGTAGTTCAACACATGTGATCGTGGCATCTCTCAAACGTGAGCACGAAACATACGAACCTACCTCGCTCGTATCCCCACGTGAGAGTAACTGGATATGAAACTCCCTGCTCATATCATTACATGTTAACCACCATCCATGAACCTACCCGCTCATGGTACAGCATCACCCGATCCAAGCATAGCATCATTGTCAATTAAAAGTAACACACACAAGTCATAACATGGAACACAATTGCCTGGTGCAGCACCCAGCACCGCTAGGCGACACAGGCTCAGATCGCCTGGCGGTACCTTCCTCCTGCCAGGCGCCAGCGTCTCCAGACTCACTATTTCACAGGCGTCGCCTGGGGGAGCGTACCTTGCTGCCAGGCGCCACGCGGTGCAGGGACCTCTCCTGTAGTTCCTATCGCCTGGCGCACTTACCCGAGCCGACAAGCGCCATGACAGTAGTGAAACCCTTGATGTTATATGCACTCAATACTATCCGGCTTAGACCCCAACGTGCTCTAGATCATTGTAGCACCCTCACTTAATGGACCTCAAGCCTAATCATCACATCACACAAATCTCTTTCTTACCACACATACTCACATTTCTACCCTTTCAAACTAGATAATTTACCCACCATCAAGAAGAACAATATAACTTATCAAGTTATAGCAGAACCCACTCTCGTATTATCCCCGCATCAATTTCCACTGAATAACAGTTCCACATAGTCCAGATACCTCTAAATATGTAACTCTTATTTCTATTGCAACTTTAACATAATCTCAATTCAAATCCTTTCCAATGGAGTCTACGTCTAAGCTTTCACTTAACAAGACCCTTACTTAGCCATCATTGCATCTACATTATACCTCATCGGTGATAAGCTATTTATATACGTCCATCATCCATCCATCATCCACACTTCATCTAAAATCATACCATAACACACATGTACCTCTGTCTTCCCCGTTTAAATCACCAATTGCACCATTCCCTTTAATTTACCAAAACCCTCTTCCTCCCTTCCACGAAACCCACTGCAACACAAACCCAAATGGGGTCTGTCCGCGCTATCGCCTGGCGGCTAGCGAGGAGCCGCCAGGCGGCATACCAGAACCTGGCCAAACTGCCCTCGTTTCTGCATTCTTCGAGACTTCAATTCTACTCTTCTTCTTTCCAGTCACTCATCACACAGTCATATTAGATAATTAACATAATTTTGTGATACCAACCCACAGCAGAAGATGATATCGACTTAGGAAAACATTACCAATGTCAAATTTCAAGAATTTAAAACCCTACCATCACGTAATTGAACCCTTACAGGTTAAAACCCCAACCCGAAACATAATCATCTCAAGTGAAGCAATCATGCACAATTAACATTCCTATAGAATAATTTTCCTAATGGAATCCCCAATACACGAAGAAATTCAAGAAAAACACGTAAAACAACAACAAACATAAGGACCACCTGGCGGAATGCCACCCACCGCCAAGCAATTCAACCACAAACACCTAGAACTAGGCCAACACTGATGTGTCGCCTAGCGGCACATGCATGTGCTGCCAGGCGGTTTTTGGGCAGATTCCTAAAAATTCACAAAAACAGTACAATTCAACATGGAAACTCATGCAATCCAATTCATATTGGCACAGTACAATATGCATGGATCAAAAACATCAAAAACAACTCCCCTTACCTGGAATTCCTTGCTAAAACGTGAATTCTTGATGTGCCTCTAATCCAAAAGCCTTCTCTTGCACTTCCAACACGTTTTTCAGTTTCTCCACTCCTTACAACCAGTATTACCGTTCTAAAAACTCAGTATCCAACCCTTACACGCAATTGCAGTACCTTTTGCCTCTCCAATTAGCCTTCTCTCTCACTTACTACCCAATTAAGTGTGCTTAATGCTAAAAACGAAAATACTTTAAGCATAATGTTAATAACTACTCATGAACCTTTATTGAATGGTTTCTAGCCTATTAGGCTGTCTCCCTATGCAGCTAAGGTTTCTACGTCTCTTCAATACCATGCAACAAAGAATTTGCCAAAAAGAAAAATTAGTTTTGTTCTTAGTAAGGGTTGAACCCACAACCAATCAATTAACAAATGAAGTGCATAACCAATTCAACCAATTCACAATTGTGATAATTCCTCAATTTCTAAGGTTATGTTATCACGTCTCACATCCACAATATATAGCATAAAATTTTATAAATTAAATAACATGCAATTGGCATACATAGGACTCGAACCCAAGTCCTCTCACACAATCAAAGTACTCTCAGCTAATTGAGCTAATATTTTTCTACATCATAGCAATCCGCATTAAATACTTTAAATGCTTCTATTACCCGCAATTATTAAATAATTATTAAATTAACTATTTAATTTTCTCGGGTCTTACAATGTCCAAGACCTTCAAAGAGATCTCAAATTAGTTTCGGATTGTAGAATATGAACTTTTTTTTTATAGTGTTTGTAATGTTTATGTTTTGACTTGATCGGGCCTTTAGTCGAATTGGGCTTTTTGGTGTTTTGGCCCATAGTATATATGCCCTTGTGAGACACATTTGTATTCAGATTTGAGTTATATGAAAATTTGAGTTTTCTCTCAAGTCTCGAGGTTCTCCTTAGAACCACCGATCCTTATCTTTGAATCTCCGATTCAAAGTGGTGGATCTTTCTCACTTATCTTGGAATCTTCTCCAAGTGGCGTGATTTCTCCTGTTCCGCAAAACCCCCAATCGACGTCCTCCATTTTCTCCTATTTTCGTTCTAGGGTTTATACCTATTTTCATTCGAGACGAATTTCACCTCCAAATCTGAGACGATTCCTTCATTATATGGTAATCAGAGCTCGGGTTGGTGTCTCTCCAAGGTTTGTTTCAGATTTGTGTTTTTCCTTCCGAAGTGCGTCTTTGCGTTTTCCTTTCGAAGCAATTTGTGGTGTGTCTCGCTTGATGTTCGTAGTTCTTTGTCTCGTAAGTCCTTGCACCCAATTTTGAATGCGTCATCAAGATTCACGTGTTTTCAGCTCCTCCAACCAATATCTTCTTTGTTGACGACTTTGTGTATATTTGCCACAATCTATTTTTCTTGGTGAACTTCGGTGCCAACCATTAAAGTTTGTGGTCCAGCTGAACGTTCTGTGCAGCAGCCAATTCATTAACTTAAAACATTTCTAAACGGTGCAAGTGGCAGCCTTGTCGTTATTTAATTGGTGTTGTCTTGGGAGATATTAAAGGTGGTTTGATGATTGTTTTGGGCATGAAACTTTCTTGTTTGGACAACAGGTGTGGGCGTGAATTGAGGTGATTTTTTGTGCTTTTTTGGGTGTTGTTTGGTGCAAAATTGTGGTGCTTTAGTCATGTCTTTTGTTGATTTTTTGATGTGCTTTTGCATTTAGCTTTGCCTATTCTTACCACCTAGAGTCATTATTTGTTCACCTTTGCTTTGCTTGAGTCTTTTGTCTATCATTTTCCTTTGAGTTTGATCTTTCCTTGGATTCTCATGTTGTGGAACAGTGTACCTTGAGCTAAATCGTTGGAAGTATTGCTTGTGGGAGTTTGAATTAATCGTCACAGATTAACTTGGGTATTTTGTTTCATATTTCCAATGGTAATTCTAAATACATTATTTAGATTACTCTTGTTTTTAAAGTGCTTTTCTTGTTGTCACAGTCTTAGTTTTGTCACCTATTTACTCCCTTTGGTTTCACCCTTTTTTTTTACTTTGGTGATTTTTAGTTTGTCTTCAAATTTCCTTGGTTTTGTTATAGAGTGTTCCTTTCTTTGGTCTCTTGAGTTGAGCTTAGATATGTTACATCTTTCACTTTGATGTTGAATTCTTGATGGGTTGATTAGAGGTTCTTTGAAGAATTGAACAAGAACTTGAGAGTGGGTGAATACACTTTGAGAGTGAAATACGAGTGGGATTGAGTGTAAACACGTAAGGAGTGGTGAGACTCATTTGATAATTTAATCCACATTACTTGTGCTAACCATTTACTGTGTTTTTTGTTAGTTCTTGTTTCTTCTCTCTCATTGTAGAAATTAGCAATTTTGAGCACTCCACAATGTTCCATACACGTTCGACCTTGATAGAGGATCTCAACTTCATTGTGTCCAAAATTATCAAGTTGAATATATAGCAAACTTGGGGAACTTAGAAAGGAGCACAAACATGATAGAGGATCATTGCCAAGTGACAAAACAAGTGCTATTAGGTACACCAAGTGTGAAGGATATGGACACGAAAATTATCAATGTCCTAATTGGAACGCAAAGTACATGACTCTTCAGGAACTCCAGAATTACATTGTATACTTGAAAGAGGTGAAGAGGAGTGTTAGGCAAAAGCTCGAAGTCAGATGCGAGCAACAAGCAAAAAGGGAGCATGAAAAGGTGGAAAGAACACTAAAGGAAATGTGGGAAAAGGCAAGACAAGAGAGAGAGTTAAAAAGAGAGAAAAGAGCTAGAGATGAGAGAAAGAGAACAACAAAAGGAAGAGCTCAAAGAAAGAGTTAGAGAAAGAGAGGTGAGAGTACAAATGAGACTACAACGATTTGAGATGTTGGAAAAAGCAAGATAAGTGGACAATTTGGAGAGGGAACAAAGGAAGAAAGCGCTAATAGAAATAAAAGAAAATGGGCTAAGAGAGAAAAAGAAGAAAGAGTAATAAGAGAAGGAAGAAGAAGAACGAAGAGAGAAGCAAGAGAAAAAGTCTTTCTTAACACCTCTTACATATATGGTTGAGACGAAATCCTTAAAGGGGGATTGTAATATTTTGAATTGTTGTTCCCATTCACATCATGATTTTTCATTTTCATTGGGAACACTTACTCACCCATCTCTTTTTGTCTTAATGCCTAGGGAAGACTTATACATTAAGGAGTAATGGCATAAGTAATGGGGTGAGCAAAAGATGATAGAAAAGGCAAAAACAACGTGGGGAAAACATGAACCTGACTCTCATCATATGCTTGTGTGTTTGTTCTATCATGAAAATCCTAAGGGATTTCAGAGACACTCTTTTTCTGTTCTGTTTAATATGGTGTTTTTCCTTTTTGTTTCACTGTGAATAATATAGTTATGTTGAAACTTTTTTATGTGTTATGCAGGTTTGTCTTTGACCTTCGAGAACAATCTCCAAGCACCTTGATAATAAGAGAATGACATTTTCCAAGAGTCTAATCTCATTTTTAGATAACATTTTATTTCTATCTTTAGAGTATTCTGGTTTTTTGTGCATTCAGCACTTATGTTTGTGTGTTTGTTTGTAGGTAATAAAGCGCTAAAATTCGAGGTCGAATTTTCTCCAACCCGGAGGCAATGATGGAGGCATGGTTAGGGCCGACACAGGCCTTTCAGAGTAGTTGTTAGAATCATGCCCAAGACCTTCAAAGAGATCTTAGATTAGCTTCGGATTGTAGAATAGCAACTTTTTTATTGCTTTTGTAATGTTTATGTTCTGACTTGATTAGACCTTTAGTCGTGTTGGGCTTTTTGGTGTTTTGGCCATAGTATATAAGCCCTTGTGAGACACATTGGTATTCAGATTTGAATTATATGAAAAATTGAGTTTTCTCTCAAGTCTCGAGGTTCTCCTTATCTTTGAATCTCTGATTCAAAGTGACGGATCTTCCTCACTTATCTTGGAATCTCCTTCGAGTGGTGTAGTTTTCCTGTTCTGCAAATTCCCCAATCAACATCCTCCATTTTCTCCCATTTTCGTTCTAGGGTTTATACATGTTCCCTCCTGGATGGAGAAGATCTCCAATAAATTGAGGTATTCAATAAGCCAAGGAATCGGGCTAAAATTCAAGATAAAAAACACGTCTCTACGGAGCCAAGGTCATTACAAGAATCTAAAAAGATGTCTCCACAAAGCCGAGGTCATTGCATGAATCTAGAAAGATGTCTCCACAAAGTAAGGTCATTTCAAGAATCCAGAAAGATTTCTCCACAAAGCCGAGTTCATTGTAGAAATCCAGAAAGATGTCTTCATATAGCCAAGGTCATTGCAAGAAGCCAAAAGATTGTCTTCCTAGGACCAACACCATTGCAGATAGTTGGTTGATGGTTCAAGATTTACGAGGTTGTCATCCTAAGACCGACCTCTCTTAAGAAGCTAGGATTGAGGAGATGGTGCACGTGAAGATAGAATCTTAGATTATATAAAGTGATTATTTTGGTTAAGAAAATATTTAAAAGAAGATACATTAGTTATTATTTAGGGAAATATTCTAGTTGTTATTTAGGGGAATATTTTAAATTATCTCTACTGCTATTATTATGCATTAACCAATTATGTATATCTACAATATTTGTAACCGATTTACCTTCTATAAATAAGAATGTTACTCCCATGGTCAAGGGACAAATTTATTTTGGCCTAAGTGAGTCATTAGCTAAGTTTAAAATACTTCTTTATTTTTGTCTTCGGTTAAAGGTTATTTTACACCTTTTTTGACCGGAACATTAGTGCCCACCATGGGGTTCGATAAAACTCGATCCTAACTCCACTTACCATAAGAAATTTACCACCATGAGGAATAGAAAAAACAACTCCAACCACCAAGAGGAGAATGAGAACGACAACACTCCCAACAATGCAGCAGATTCTGCCTCCGCAATACTCATAAGAGACTTTTGACATATGTAAGTCATGAGAAGATGATTGATCTATCCTCAGTCTCCATTTACAGATCAACATTTTATCATTGCGATTGAAACTTACACTCTTTCTCGATACAGGTAAAAAACAAAAAAAAAAAAAAACAAAATACAAAAAAAAAAATAAATTTTTTTTTTTTAATAAAAAAAAATAAAAATTAAATTTTTATTATATTTTTAATTA
>Ga0214544_1001696_pt1 | contig 46238 bp, 41 predicted proteins | sample CNSS3metaG_FD_160074 | JGI IMG/M metagenome (GOLD analysis project Ga0214544, IMG submission 160074) | Root nodule microbial communities from cowpea collected in UCLA plant growth center, Los Angeles, California, USA - CNSS3 | ecosystem: Host-associated > Plants > Roots > Nodule | place: USA...
CATATATATGTATATATATGTATATATATATATATATATATATATATATATATATGTATGTATATATATGTACAATTTATTGTAAATTTTTTTATCATTAAATTTATTGCCTTTATTTATAAGTAATGTTATTAATGTTTGTCATTTTCATTTTAAAACAGGAAAATGTCTTCCGATGAAGGCCCGCCAAAGAGATCTGGCAGAGGCACTACTAGATTAAAGTCCCTCCTTAAGAAGTTAGCTAGTGGTGAGAAGACACCGGTGGATGTCGATGTCCACACTGGTAGGGCAACTGGGTCTAATGCAGAGATATTTCACACCTATCTTAGTATAGTGGCTCAGGAGAAGATTTCTATATTGACACCATCTTGGGATCATGTCACTAAGCATGAGAGAAACATCATTTGGGATGATATTATGGTAATTAATTTTGTAAATTTTAAAATCTTTATGAAATATTAGATGTTCTAATTTATATTTTTTTACATATATATGTAGATGATTTTTGATATCCCTAATGTGAGGACGATGAAGTCAAAGATTTTGTCTTCGGTTGCCATCAAATGGCGTCAATGTAAATCAAAATTGACATCACTCTATGCTTATGGTGCAAGAAAAGGAGAAAGTCCTTGCCTCAAGTATACTTGCATTGTTGAAGAAACTTGCAACAATTCTTACAGATTCGAGAAAGTGAAAAATGGGAGGTTAATATTATCATTTGTATCTATTTTATTCCATATTCTACTAAATACTAAATAAATTTCATTAAAATATTTATAGGGTGTTCGAAAAAGAGCACAAGACATACAAGCACATAATGAGATTCCACACTTGTTTTCTCGTGGTGGCTATCAAAACCTAGAAAAGAAGATAATTAGTGAAAAGTTGAAGGCACGTGGTGGTTCAGGTGATGACGATGGTAGTGCAGATTCCATTGAACCTCCATCCCCACCATCTAGGCATGAGAAATGGAAGCAGGCCCGTCTAGAAAAATCAGGAACATGGACTTCAGATGAATCACAGCGGGTTGCTGAGCGAGTTGTGAGTAATTTTGTTTCTATGTTTTAACTTTAAACTTATTATTGCAAGGAAAATATTTTAATTATATATGTTTCCTTGTTGTAGGATTCTCTAGTTGAACAACAAACCCAGGGTGCCTTCAATCCTCATGGTCGAGAGGATATTCTTAGTATTGCTCTTGGACAACCTGAACACCCTAAACGTGTTCATACCGCTGGATACGGTGTGGGGATTCGAAGTTACTTTGGAGGGTCATCGCATCGACAATCCCATCCATCATTTAATGTGAATACAGAGGAAGCCTTGCAGAAAATGAAAGCTGACTTAGCAGAGCAACTACGAGAGGAGATGAGACAAGAACGGGAGTAGATCGAGCAAGAGCGTCAAGAGATGAGATTAGAGCGACAAGCGATGATGGATGCATTTGACAAACGGCTAGAAAGCTTACTACTCTCGCAAAAGTTCCCCACTGTGGGAGAACCTAACCTTTCTACCGATGTTGTCAAAGTCAGTACAAAAGGAAGTTGTTCAACTACAGCTGAAATAGGGGGTGACATTGGCTTGGTCCCCAATGTGAGTTGTACACATTGGTAGATTATGTATCTCCACCTTAGTTGGTGGCCCATGGGAAGTGCTTTGAAGGTTCAACCATATTACATGGTCAATGTCTACCCTCTCACTTATTAAAGGTTATGGTGGAGACGATATGTTATGGTGATGCTGCAGTTCCTATACCGACATCAGAGGTTGGTATTGTATCACAAGCAGTTGGAACTTTCATCGCTTGGCCAAAACATCTCGTAGGGATGACACCACACATTGAATTGGTTTGTATATGTAGTAATATTTTTCCATATGTACTATATATATTATCCTAACTAATAGTATGCTTGTTTTTGTTTGTAGCAAGATGAACCAGAGTTGCATGTGTCAAAAAATTATGAGGATCCAATAGCGGCATTAGTGGAATATACTACAAGCATGACTACAAATGCAATTTCGATTCCTTGGAATGCCACTGTTTTTGGCAAAGAAAGTGAGTTATCGTTGTACATATATAAAAATGATTTAATGGATATATATATCAAGGACGGAGGACTTAAATGTGTCTATTGTGCAATTATGGATGATATAAGTGAATCATTTATAAATCATTTTTTAATCATTTCCTTCTTAGATATTAATTGTGTGTTTTCATTGTCAAATTAGGTACTTGCATGGTTTGAGTGTGGAAGCGGGAAAGGATGACATATATGGGTTTTTAGACCCTCATTTCATGACTCTAATGGGTAACAAAAACCCTGGAACAAAAACTACATCAAAAATTCCATAATGCAACGAAATAAAAAGATTTTTATTGCTCCATATATAGATAGGTAACTATATCCTTATCTTTAATTTCATAAGGTCTAAATTTTGTAATAATAATTTTTGATGTATTTAAATTAATTTTCATTGCAGTTGTCATTGGCAACTGCTTGTTGTATCAGTGCTAGAGCGTACTGCTTTATGGTTTTGCTCTTGTCATAGACCTCCTCCCCCTATATGAAGAGCATAATTGATACGTAAGTCTTTTTCAATAAATGCCGTCATTTACACTTTAATCTTAAATATATATAATGTTATGTTTTCTAACTTTGATAATTTTAATTTTAGTGCTTTTAATGGACAAAGTATATTGAGTGGTAGATCAACTGCCAATACTAAAAAGGTCACTTGGATTTCCCTTCGGGTACTTATACGTTATATGTCATTCATTTACTTTAGTATTGTCATGTGTATTTATAATTAACTACAATTACTATAAGTGTAGTGTAATAAACAAACTAGGAGTTTTAAGTGTGGCTATTATGTGATACAATGGATGGCAGCCATTATGCAAGGCAATTATGAAAATGGTTGGGATGACGTAATATACTAAGCTATTTCATGTACCAATTTTAACTTGAACTAATTTATATATGTATTGCTAGTAATTCTCCTACACTTTTACAGAAATTCAATGACCCAAGTCCGATGGATTTAGGAGCAATAACTTATGTTCAATAAACCTGGTCGAAATTATTTTTATCTAGAGTTAGTGAAAGTTAGGTTTAGGGAGACTTAGAAGTTTAGACTTATTTTATCATATGATAAGTTATTTGTAACTTTGTTAAAATTGTCTGAGTTTGAACTGTGTTGGCATTGTTTGTTTGTATTGCAATTGTGTTGAATGTTTTTTTGACTTCCAGGTTGGTGTTAAGAAATAAAACAAGTCTGCCTTAAAAAAACGAAATTAATGATAGTTCTTACCAATACCGCTGTTAATTTTGAAACTTCCACGACGACTAATACCAAGACCGTTGTTGTTATTGGCAGGGAGATCTCATCCTGCTTCAAAGAAAAAGCCATTTCCACGACGGCTTTTGAAGCGTCATGGAATAATGTCACAATGACGACGATGTTTTTAGACTGTCATTATTACCAGTTACTTTTAATGACAGTCTTATCAACGACGGTTTTTGAGCCGTCTTCATAGGCTTCCAATAATCGTCGTTAATAGGAGTTGCTACAGTAGTGCCACTTAGGTTAGAGTCATTTTTACTACTTTCAATTTACTTTTTTCAAATGTTTACTTCCATGTTAATTTAAACTTATTTTAATTTGTTATCTTTTCAAGTTGTCTTGATTTTTTTTTTTGGTAAAAGTGTAATTGAATCTATAAAATTAAAACTTGATTTGTTTTTTGTTTAAAAAGGTGTAATTGAAAATCTATATACTTCAAAATTTATAGAATTGATAACGTGATCTTTAACTTTCATTATCTAGAGTGATATTGTAACGATTATGAAACGTTAAATTTAATCCTTCCACTGATGAATTGCTCAATGAAATTAATTGTCTCGTTTAAATTTATTAGTTTATATTATCATCTAAATTGAACACATTATGATTGTTGGTCTAAATATAAAGAATCTAAAAATTGTATTTGTTTTGGTTGAATTAAAATATTACAAATTAATTTCGGCCAAATACAAATTAAAAAATATATGTGGTGGAACTGTAATTATATAATAATGTGTACGTTTGTATGATTATGTTAATATACTTGTATGTTTGCATTTATGTTTATCACTTATTTCTAGTTTTAGATGTAAGTTTAAGTTTGTTTACATAATCATAATGTCTACTAATTAAGTAATAATAATCAGAATTCGGAAACTACTAATAACAAGAATGTCACAATGCAAGGAATACACAATCATATGCAAATTCATCTATTGCATTGAGACCTACATCTACAAGTCTTGTATTAATACATGTTGTTTCGACCATAATCACAAGAATGAAGCAACTTTCTCCATTTTTGTTAATAATGAATTTGAAGAAGGGACATTGTTTCAAAGGAATCAAAATGGTACACTTGTCAAAAAGTATCCATGGTATGCCTCAATCACAAATCTTAACTTTAAAGCTTTTCTGTTCTAAATGAATTTTAGGGTCAAAGTTTGATTTTATTCTTTTTATCATCAGAGAAAAAATATATAAACAACGAAGTACTTGGGTATTTCAACCCCGTATGCAATAGTGTAATTTATACAAAAAGGATGATTGCGACTAATAATTTTGCATCTTGCATCTAAGCGTACATGTCCAAGGTTCTCACCATGATACATCATAATCTCCCTTCAAAATAGTGTGAAGAAGTATTGATAAATCCAACTAATTTAAATCAGGAAAATGATACATTAAGAAAGCTTTTTTTGACAAAATTTGACAAATTACTAAATAATATAGTCGATGTTGTTCTGTGACTGCAACAGCAAGGATACTACACCAACATGATATTCAGATTTGCACAAATTGTTCTTACTGCAACTGCAAAATTTCCCCCAAAATTTTTGGTTAAGTTTATTTGCCTAGTGTTTCGGCACTTTTGTTAGTGAACCATTGAATATGTTGGGCTCGGTGACGAAGTTAAGCCTCGATATGGGTATGCTAAGATCGTTGACATTTCCAATTTTTGTTTGACCCCTCCTTTGATAGCATATGAATAAATTTCTTTTAAGTTTTTTTTATGTATTCTTCTTTGTCCTGAAAACAAAAACGAGAACCAACAAGCCTTCTCCGTAGGAAGTGTTTTTATTTTCCAAAACTCCTTAAACATGTCAGAATCCTCCCCTCCCCTGCAGTTTTATAATTTGTTATAGGTCGACTTTACTGTGTATATTACCGTTTCAGTGTCATTCCATATCCACGTATCTTTTTTTTTCTTTCTTTAAAGTTTTTCCTTCTAATTCTTGAATCAATATATTAATTTGTACCCTTTCCCACTCAAAGCATTCACAAACATCCTCTCATTTAACACATGCTATCTTTCTAGTTTCCTCCTCCCATCCCTACAAAAATGTACTTTACATTTTCCTAATTTCAGCTCCTACCTTAGTTGGTAATTTAAAGAGTGACAAGTAAAAAAAGTGGTAGTGCTGTAAGAATAGATTTTAATAAACACACTCTTCCTATAAAAGTAAAAGTAAAGTATCCTCCTTTCCTTCTTGCTAATATATTCTTAAATTTGTTCAAAACTGGCTACCAGAACTTAAATTTCCCCAGATTGCCTTTCACATTTATTCCAAGGTATGTAAATGGTGAATGCATAATGATGCAAATAGGAATCGAAGAAGAGGTTTCAATGATTGATGTGTCTGTCACCCCTATTTTACTACTGTGAAAGTTCACCTTAAGGCCAGACACCAATTCCAAACATCTTATAATGCTTTTTATAGTCATTATGTTCTAAATTTGAGCCTCCCATATTAATAGTGTGTAATCTGCAAATTGTCCAAGCCTTAATATAGAATATGGAAGATATAAAGCAAATAAAATGGCAGTGGGAGACTAATAGTTCAAAGGGAAAACACTTGTCATTTTGGTGAGACACGTGTAGAATATCCTGACATCGGAACTCATTCATATCTAGTGTCGTATCCATTCTCCTATCTAACGTTTTACTCGTATATAGACCAATTTCATTCATTGACTCAACAGGAAGCGAGTGAAGCGGAATCTACAATTGAGGCAACAGAGTCGAGAGCGGGAACCTTACTCCTCTTACGCTTCGGCACCATTTTTATCGGTTTCAGGCTTCTCCGGGAAGCTTCAGGGATTAGGTCACGGATTTCGTTCATCCTCTTTGACTGGCTTGAGACTGGGAAGCTCTCATCGGAGGAAGCAGGCAACATGCTCTTGCCTTCGAAAAAACTGATTCTCTCGACGGAGGTTTTGTAGCACTTCTGCCATTTGAGCTCTGCCAAATCCGCCACCACGTCCTCTACTGTCACCGCTGCAAATGCCGACACACTGTAACGTAGGGTCGAACGCAGCACATCTACAAGATCCAGCGACTCCACCGCCTCCACCAGCACCTTCTGCTCACGGAATCGAGATAGGTTTTTGCAATTTCTCAAAACGAAAACCTATTTGGTAATCATCTCCTGTTGTTCGAAGATTTGTGGACAGATACCTAAACTACCAAGGCAATCTAGAAGTTCTAATCTTAAAGCGCATTAAATTTAAAAGAAAGTGAGGAATAAACATTAAGGAGAAAACGATGAAAATAGGCAACGTTTTCCCGCAAATTTTTGTTACCAAACGGAACTGTTGCACGCGCGTTAGATCGGTGTTTGTTAATATGAAAATATCTACCCAAATCTTATAACTTCTCTCACTGTCCGACTGACGTGAGAGACTTTTTTTCTAATTTTATTTTATTCTCTTTCATTTCCCCATTGACAATGTTTTTAAATGAACGCACGAGAGAAAAGTTTTTTTTGTGTTCGTGAGAGAAGTAGAGAGTGTTGCAAAAGTTATTAAGAGGAAAAACAGACATGGAGTGTTTCGTCTTTCCCTCAAGCTAAAGTTTATAAGTTTAATCTTTTCCTAAAGCTCATTACTTTGTCTTGAAATGAATCCCATTTTCTTCATTCATTCCCCGTTCGTTGTCGTTGTTGGTGACGATGTCGTTGGTGGGTAAGCTTTGGGTTTGTGCAATGGTGGAAAGTGTTGGTGGGAAGTGGTTCTTCTTAATTTTCATGGAAAGGAGACATTTTTCCACTACTGTAGTTAGTGGTGTGGATAATGCAAGAGCGGCATTTGCTTTGGTTGATCGGAAAGTTGTTGGAAGGTAAGTAATATATTCAAAACTGAGTTTTAGTGTTGATTTTTCGTTTTCTTGATGGGTGTGTTGTACTTTGATTTTTGTGGGGAAAGTAAATTTTTTTCGTTTAGGGTTGACTTGAATTTGATCTTCCACATTTGTGTTTCGATGAAGGAAATGAGGTTACATGTTTTAGTTATGGGTGTTCAATATAAATGTGTTTGGCTACAAGGTGAATTTGTTATTGGTTTGGTTTTTGTTCAAAGGCAAATGGCAAGTAAACAAAAAAGAAACTCTTCAGCAAAAAATGTTAAAAAGGAAGTGAGTAAAGTAAAACCATTAGGGAGTAGACAGAAAGCATCTGTGAGTGATGTGAAAGCTTCTGATAAGAAGGATGTAAGTTAAATAATGAATTTATGCATCCAAATACGTGATTTATTCATGATATTTATAAAGCACACGTATAAAGCGATTATATAACTCCTCAAACCTCAAAACATGTCATATAAATCAACCATAATTGCAAAACTATCAATGTTGCTCGTGTCGCCTGGCGGACCTCCAATGTCGCTAGACAGTGTCTGGGGAAAACCTAGAAACTAGTTAAAAGTAGCTTGCGTCCCTTGGTGGCTCAAGAACACTATCAGGTGATTTTTGGGTAGAAACCTAGAAACCCAATTTTATTGCGCACACGAGAGTGAAAAAAGTTATCATACATGCAAAGCACCACAAAAACATATACTTTATGAAATACACATAAGTGCAGCTCCCTTTACTTGTATTCCTTGCTCCAATGTGCTTTGAGGATTCTTTCTTGCACCAAAGGAATTGCCTCCACTTTGATCCTCTCTTAATCCTTTGTAGAAAAACTCCCATAGGCTCTCTTTACCCACGTTTTGATGCTCCCAGGACACTCCTCAGCACCCCACACGAATTGGTAATCTCAAAAACCCCTTCTCTTCTCCCAATTGGTTTTTAACTTCGTTTTAACTAAGCTTAATGGCAAGGAAAACGAAAATTAATTAGAATGAGTTTAATTGCCATTCAAGAGCCATTACCATATGGTTTTCCAACCCTTCCATCTACTCTTCAAGACGATTAGGGTTTCTGACTCTTTCCATTCATGCCAAAAAGGATTTGGGCAAAAAGAAACCTACTTTGCATAAGTCAAGGTTCAAACACATAACCATGCAATTACTAAGCCAATGCACAACCATTTAACCAATTCATGTTTTGTGATAATTCTTATACATCTAGGATTATATTATCACGCCCCATGATCAAGATTATTATTAAAATAATAAAACAAGTAAATAAGTACTCTAATGAAATAAAGATAGGACTCAAACCCAAGTCCTCTTGACACATTCAAATACTCTCAACCACTTGAGCTAATATTATTTCTTATCATAATTTTCTGTATTAATTACTTTAAAGATTCCTTTAATTGCATTTATATTAAATAAATATTTCTTTATTTATTTAATTTTCTTGGATCTTACATAACGCATTTATCACGTTTAATACATAGTGTAGGGCCTTTAATCACTTACCTCTTCACAAAATGAAACCGTGAACCCTTTCACTTCGCAAGCTTCTCAATCGGCTTCAATCACCTCGTAAGCGTTATTCACAAGGGTTGTTTGCAGGCAAAGAAAGGGGGCGAAAATGTGGCTCACTTTTGCGATTAAAGTTCGTCGTAAAGAAAGGGGCAAGCTTGTGCATTTCGTTGCTTACTTGCTCATCGCCATTAAAGCTCACTTGCTCAAGGAAGCTTGTTGTAAAGGAAAACGTTTCTCTCCTGCTTGTGGCAAAAAGGGGGACAACGAACTTGCACTCGTGGCAAAAAGGGAGAAAATGAAATGGGGTAAACCTAAATGGGGTTAAACATTCACTACAAGGTGAAACTCACAAAGCAAATGGGAGGCAATAGTGAAATTGGGAGAGGGGGAAACGTGAAATTTAATGCAAAATTGGGCCATCCGTCGCTACAATTGAGGCCTTATAAGTCGGCCATCTGATGCCACTGTTGATTCATCATTTTCCTTTGATTAATATCCGTAGAGTGGGTTGTGCGTTGGTTTAGCCGACGCCTTTTGCGTCCTCACAACAGTCAATGCCATTTTTGGAAGCTAAATAGTGACATTCTTGTAGTTAGTGGTGGTTGTAGTGGTGGTGGTAGTTCTTGTGGTAGTAATGGTCATGGTGGTGGTGGTGGTGGTGGTGGTTATGGTGGGGACTTGATGGTGGTGGTGGACATTGTGACAGTGGTGGTGGTAGGTGGTGGTGCATGGGACGTGTTGGTGGTGGTAGTTATAGTGTTAGTGGTCGTCGTGATGGTGGCGGTGGAAATGATGGTGGGCGTGGTGGTGGTTGTGGTAGTGACCATGGTGTTGGCAGTGGCGGTGATAGTCATGGTCGTGAGGGTAGTGGTGGTAGTAACTGTGGTAATGGTAGTGGTAGTGACTGTAGAAGTGGTGTTGGTGACCGTGCCAGAGGTGACGGTTTTGGTGGTGGTGAGTTTTGGCCATGGTCATGATGGTGGTGGGAGAATAATGTTGAATTTAGGGGTTTGAGACAATGAGATAGTAACTAGAGGTATGAATAAGAAGAAGGAGCATTCTACTTACATGATTGCGATTGCGATGGAGCATGAGGGTCAAGTGTTTGATAAATGTGCTCGAAGCAAGAAGAAGAGTGAATGTGTTCGCAATGAAAGAGTAGTAGATCATTCATGATGCATTTTTTAGTTTCGCATAGTTTTTTCGCAATGTTCTGATCTTACCGTGAGAAGAATGAATGTGCTCTATAGTGTGAGGGGTAGACCGTTCAACCTTCTTGGAATGTTTTGTAGTTTCTCAGAGTTATCTGCACTATGGTCTTAATTTCATGAGGGAGGAAAACTTTTTATGATTTTAAGCTATTTATGCGTATACTATAAATTAAAGGCAGGAAAAAAAATATAGTCTAAAATATCAACATGTTAAAACTATGACTTAACATTTTGAAAAGTGTGAACTAAAATATCCATATTTTGCAAAATGTGTTCTATTATGTGTCAACAATTTAATAATCGTTTCTTTAAATAAGATAGATAGTGTTTCTACACTACAAAAATAATTGTTTTTTGTGGGGGTTATATTTGACGTTTCTGGGAGTTTTAACCCCCACTAATGGCTTTACCCGGGGTTTGTAATTCCCCTGAAAGAACCAGCGTGGCTAACAGATTACCGGGGTTTTTAGCAACCTCTGGAAAAGAGCAACTTGCTTGAGGTTTTTGAACCCTTGCTTTCCAAAACCCCCACTACTGCCTGGGATTTCTAAAACCCCCGTTACTGCATAAATTTTTTGAAACCCCCACTATTGCCTAGCGTTTTCAAAACCCCCACTACTTCCTTGGGTTTTCAAAACCTCAATATTGGTTATTTATTTGTTTCATATTTTTTAATAATACATAAATCCTGAAATAAAAGAAAAATTATAAAAGATAAATATTTTAGATTTTTGGTATTTATAATTTGTATGTATAACGTTAATAAAAGGAACAAAAAACAAAGTCTACAATTTTAATATCAAACAATGGAAATGACAAAGCGTAAAAGTTAAAATTTATATATCTCATCATTAAGTGTAAATGTGTAACAAATATATCCAATTTGCAAAAAAAGCTAAGCATAGATGTGAATTTCCTACAACTTCCATTTCTAGATAATTCTCAATCTTAAGATACAGTAAATCATGCAAATCAAGGTGAAGAAAACATTAAAACATAGAAGAAATAGAAAAGTTGAGATCTAAACATGGCTTTCTTCCAAGTTCTCACCATTGTTGCATTATTCATTCTTCTAGCCAAACTTAGTACAGTACCACTTTAGCTTGTGAAAATTCTACCATCTCCACCAACTTCAACCAAACAAAGATTTATTACAATGCCAACAATTATGGAAACAGAAGCACTACACAATCCTTCAAAAACTACATCAAAACCTCATGCAACTCAACCACATATCCATCGATATGCTACAACACTTTATCCCCATATGTTGCAAAAATTGGAGCGAATCCATTGAAGTTGTGCAGTGTCTCTCTCTCCATGGCGTATAAGGCAGCACAAAGTGCATCCATAACCATATCAAAGATTCTGAAGAAAAACAACATGACAATGATTGCTGGACAAGTGGTGCAAGATTGCTTTGGAAATGTGAAGGACTCCATTGGTGAGCTCTAAGATTCCATTGATTTATTGGGAAATTTAGATGGTGCTGACAAAAAGTTTCAGTCAGCAATATAAAGACATAGGTGAGTGCTTCCATCACAAATGACCAAACATGTTCAGATGGGTTTGATGAGATTATTTTAGAAGTGATAAGAAGTTTCATGCAAAAGAACTATGACACTTCTTCCTTTTTCTATTATTTTATTATAATACCAATGAAAATGTTACTGATAAAAGTAAATTCACAATATATAGAATAGTAAATAATAACAATAAATTAATAAATCCTAATGATAAAATTAATAATAGGATTAATTTCTTATATTTGTAACAATTTTTAATTATTTTTTTATTTATTTTTGACTAGATGTGGTTCTTATATTTTTTAAAGAAAACTAATGTAATTTCTTATGTCCATCAACATTAACTTCATTTTTCTTTTGTCCCTAGAATTTGACAATAAATACGTGGTGATTGCATTATAGCTTATGTCTTACAATCACGATTGTGTCACAATATCATAACATATGACCCGATTAGTAAACATTGTATACATAAATAAGTATGTAATGTGAAATTAAAAAGATGTTTGATTAATAATACTTTCATGAAAATGTGAGGACAGCTTGTAATCTTACAATGAGCATCTGTACTCAGGAAATGCTCCAATGAGGAGAACCATGTTAGGATGTCTTATGTTGCATATTACCTCAACCTACACATGTGAGAAGGAAAATTTTCTTTTCCAGCTTGCATAAACATGGAAGTTTGATTTGATACACTATAAATAATTTTATACTACTGCTAATGAATTAAAAGTTGTGTGACATTTAAAGTATATTAGTTAGTCAGAATATGCAGAGTACACATATATCATACCTCTTTTGGAACTGCATCCTTCCATGGGTAACTTCAGGGTTCAAAATTTTGATTGCTACTTGGGTGTGTTCAAGTTGGCCTTTAAAGACAAGTCCATATCCATCCACCTTTACCTACTAATAATCTCTAAGGCCCTACTAGCAGAATAAAACACACTAATATAATTAATAAAAGAAAAAACCTAAAACAATTATTGATAATGGGTTTTGGAGTATTTATACACCTGAGGCTACTTTTCAATGAACGTATTAGAATTGGCAAGTGTTATTGCTGACTTAATTTCCTCATCAGTTGCACCTTTTTTTCCATAGATTATGTTCTCTTTGATACTTGCTGCAAACAGGATAGGTTTTTGACTAACAAGCACAATTTGTTTTCTTATCCATCTAACTTGAAAATTCTTCAATACCTTAAAAAAATATCATTTCTTAAGATTGTGTTATTTTACTATAATTAACAATATATAAATGTTATTTTCATACTTGGAAAAATATATAAGTTGGGAGTCATGTCCACAGGAAATTTCTTCATTTCACATGTAATCATAATAATTGATTAATAACCTTAGCAAATTAAAGGGCTTGTTTAAGAGAATATTTATAAAGCATAGAGAATGAGAGAGAGCATACTCTGGACTCTAAAATCATCAGTACTGCGTGTGTAACATCCCGCCAAGATATTACGGATTTTTAATAAAATAAAGAAAATAAATAAACACGTCGTATTTAATAATACCTCATTTCCCAAAACGCGGGAAATTAAAATTTTATTAATGAAAGCCAATATCCATCATTTATCAAAAATATGGAAAATAGTCTAAAACATCTCATAAGAGTATACATCTGATATCAAAATCATAAAATACATAAAGCATAAAACTCCCGAGCTATCCCCTCTTCGTAGCTAAGCTCCACCAGAACCACCTGCATCAATGTAAGACCCGTGGAATTTAAATAATTAATTAATAAATGCGGGTGGGAAAATCATTTATGACATTAAATTATGGTTGGTATGACGTGGAAGAGTACTAGTTCAAATCGTTGAGAGTACTATGTGTGTCCATTGTGTGTTAATTACTTATTATTGTTTTAATATTATGATTTGATCATGTTTCTTATAATATAATGCTTGAATTGCATTAGTTAGCATGAAACTTAAATTGGCTTGATGGTTTGGCATTATCTTGGCATGTGCATGATTGTGGGATCAAACATTGTTGAGAACCAAAATTAAACTTTGTTTTAGTATAATCTAAAGGAGGATCATAGGTGATCAATGAGGAATTCATAACAACTCCAATTTAAGCTAAGGAAAACCAGGTTAGGGGAGCTGGACTCCGATTTTCTTATTTGTACTAATAATTATATGAGTAGTATGATAATTGGATGTATGCTTTCTGTTTAATTTTGCGTTTGTTTCTGATTTTTGGGAATTTTCCCGAAATCGCCTGGTGGCTACACATAGCCGCCAGGTGGCTCATGCCAAAATTGAGTGTTCTTGGGTTCTCACGAGGCATCGCTTGGCGGTGAAGCCCTGTACCGCCAGGCGACGCAAACTTATAACCATTTCTGGGTTTCTCTGATGAATTGCTTGACGGGGATGAATTTCTGCCAGGCGACGCGAGTCTGTTTGGCTCGATTTTGTAATTAAGTGCATTCTAGAAGGATTCTAATCGGGGAAGAATCAAGGTTTAGGTCTTACGAGATGATTGATGGGTTATTTTGTTGAATTTCAGTATAAACGTTGATTATAATTGATGCAACAGTGATAGGGCTGGAAAGTGTGGAGATATCTGCTACTAGACTAATCGGTGGAGAAATTTTTCAAGAGGAATGGTAATAGTTGAGTAGGGTTTACACTTAGGGCTGTATACGAGTGAGTTAGGGTGTGAACTAGGAGAAATTGGACAGAACAAAGGTTTAATTGTGACATTTGCGAGCTGTTACAGGGAGGAAGAATTCTAGAAAATCCAGAACTGATTCGCACCGCCTGGTGGAACGGGGTTTACCACCAGGCGCTATTGTAGAGATTTCGTTTTCTTTGTGGCGATGCTGAATTATTTAGGATCTGTGATTTTGGAAATGTGGGAATGTTTTATTGTATGTAAGTGTACAGTAAATGTAGGATAGCAAGCTTAGTAAACGACATATGCAAGTGAATGGTAAGAATCTAGTACCAAGAGCTTGTTAATGAGATATAGAATAATGCAGAAGTTGTTATAAGTGTTCATTGATTGGGCTGTTATTGAGGGAGACATGTAAAGTTAGAGTTAAATGAGAACTAACACAGAAAGATGGTAGTAAGTTCAGATGTGATGGTGCTTTCGGACTAAAAAGGGATGGACAGTATGAATATGACACTTTAGGGTGTGTTGACTTAGCCTATAGTTTATAATTAAGTGATGGTAAGGAAAAAGGGAAGTAAGGATCGTAAATTAAGATGGTGAGACCCAATTCGGTGGGCTAAGTCGACGGGAGGAGTTTAGAAAAAGACATCGAGGCGCTAAGACATTTTTAATCAGAACCATGAAGTTCTGGTATAGCGCCTGGCGGTAGGAACGGTTCTGCCAGGCGATACCGAGGGCATTAGAGAATAATAAAGAGAGCGGCGCTTGGCGGTCGAGTCTGTTGCGCCAAGTGATAGATGGCCAATAGTGGGTCACTGGTACGTGGGCGCCTGGCGGTGAAGGCAATTCTGCTAGGCGGTACCTGCAGCGAGAAGGGTTTTGAGGCGTTGTGCGCTTGGTAGTACGCAACACCCGCAAGGCGGTCTAGGAGCTGGCAGCGCCTGGTGGCACGTCTGCTCCGCCAGACGATTTATACTTTTGCAGCTTGGAATTTTGATTTCATATGTGTGGGCTACAAGGCTTCTAGTGGTGCTTTAAAGGTGGGATTGCTGGTGTTACTTGAGTTGTGGCTCGGAATGTATCCCTTGAGTTGTGGCTCGGGATAGGGGTTAAGCACGTGGTATTCCTTGAGTTGTGGCTCGGAATAACATCTCTTAAGTTGTGGCTTGGGATGGCGGATGAAGACGAGGAACCCTTGAGTTGTGGCTCCGGTTGGCTAGTGTTGCCGATATGAGTGTGCTGGTTGTGGCCAGTACGGATGGGTCCAAATAGATTGCCCTCCTTAGTTGTTGGCTGACGAGTTTGGTAGTCTTGGGACGATGCGAACTATGTTCGTATATGGAAACTCTACCTGGCGTTACGGTGTATGATCCGTAGCATTGTTTCTCGCACGTGCTATCGATTGTTGCCGATAGGTATGGCAGCAAGTCACCTTGAAGTAATCACTATGAGAGGTAGAACACGAAAGTATGGTGTGATCATAATATCTGGTATTTTAAGGATGTTTGGACATGAGTGAATATAAATGTGTTTTATATTATGTATTGATTTTATATGTATTATTTGTTAAGCTCACCCTATCTGCTTGTGATTGGCGATGATCGTGTATGCGGTACACGGGAGCAGATGTTGTTGATGCAGGTGGTTCAGGTCAAGCATAGTCGCAGAGAGGGGATAGATTCGGGGAAATCTTATGTTTTATTTTTATTTAGTTTTGAGATCAGTTGTAAACCTTGATGGGTGCTATTATAACATTTGATTTTGGTTTTGGTGACTGATGGTCATGAACATTGTTTACTTATTTAACAAATTTTAAATTTTCCCGCGTTTTGGGAAAATGAGGTATTATTAAATGCTGTGTTATTAATTTACTTCTTTATTTTATTAAAAATCAGTAATATCCTGACGAGATGTTACAATTGGTAACAGAGCGATGGTTTTCAAAATGATTTTTGGGGTCTATGGGGAGTGAGCTTATCATGATACTCTTGCATGACTAATTGTTTGTATTGTTGTACTAATTTTTGGATGTGAAATCCTAATTCGAGTTGTGTTTGTGAACAACTATAATATGTGGCGAGCGCAAGCTATGGCTAACAGGAGGAGAAGGAACACTACTGGAGCTGATGACATAGCTCAGGCGATTCATCGCTTGGTGGACGCGATGCAGCCCATAGCAGCGCCACCCAGAGCTATAGTTGCACCTACTAGGCCAATAACTATGGAGGATTTTATGAAACATAGGTCCGCCAAGTTCTCTGGCAAGGCTACTCCTGATGAGGCAGACGCCTGGATGCGGGAGTACGAGAAGAATTGTAGGGTACTGGAGTGCACAGATGCCCAAAGACTATTATTTGTCACCTTTCTTTTGGTGGCAGATGCAGAGTATTGGTGGCAGGGGATGCAGCGGCTGATGCAGACCCGAGGTGAGGAGATGACATGGGCTACCTTCAGGACGAAGTTCCTGGAGAAATATTTCCCGGACAGTGCGAGGCATGAACGAGAGGCAGAATTCCTAACGTTGCAGCAGGGAACCATGACCGTGGAGGCTTATATTGAGAGGTTTGAGTACCTTGCACGTTTTTACTCTCCAGAGGTCACTGAGGAGTGGAAGTGCAGGAAGTTCGAGGGTGGACTAAAACACGAGCTGCGCAGATTTTTGGTACCCCTCATGATCAGAGAATTCCCAGTTTTGGTCGAGCAGGCCAAAACAGTTGAGCAGCTTGAGATGGGGCCCAGCCGAGCAGCACGATCACAGAAGACTGCTCCAGATGTCAGATCACAGAAGAAACCATATAGCAGGCCACCGACTACCTCCAAGAGGCTACAATGCTATAACTGTGGCGGGGAACACTTGAGGAGAGATTGTACTAGACCTGCTAGCAGTACAGGTGGAGGCAGTAGCACTGGTAAGTGCTACGTGTGTGAGCAGACTGGGCACTTTGCACGTTAGTGCCCTAATAGAAAACCAACTGGGGGTACACCAACTAAGAAACCTATCGGAGATCGGCCCAGAGCACCGGGGCGTGTGTTCGCCTTGACGACCACCGAGGCAACACAGTCAGGTAATCTATTATAGTTTTTTTATTTATTGTGTAACCACGAGGTTGTGGTGTTGTTCGAATCAGGAGCCACCCATTCATTCGTATTTAATGAATGCGTGAGGAGGCTCGGGCTTGCGATGCGAGAGCTGGGCTGCGAACTGATAGTTGCGACGCCAGCATCTGGTGAGGTATCCACCAGTTCTGTATGTGTGAGGTGCCCTATGGAGGTAGCAGGCCGCAGGTTCAAGCTGAATCTTATTTGCTTGCCAATGGAGGGTTTGGACGTGATTCTGGGCATGGACTGGCTATCGAGCAACCATGTTGTCATTGATTGCGGACGGCGCAGGATAGTGTTTCCAGATACAGCCGGGTTGGAACTTATCTCGTCTAATCAGGCTGTGAAGGAGATTGAGGCTGGAGCTACATGTTTTATGATAGTGGCTCATGCAGAGAAGAGTAGTATTGTAGAAAAGATCAGTAGAATTCCTGTAGTGGATGAGTACGCAGATGTTTTTCCGGATGAAATTCCAGAGTTGCCTCCTAGTAGGGATGTGGATTTCTCCATTGACCTCATCCTTGGCGTTGGGCCAATTTCTATGGCACCGTACAGGATGGCGCCAGCTGAGTTAGCTGAATTAAAGAAACATATTGAGGATCTACTTGAGAAGAAGTTCATCCGACCGAGTGCATCACCGTGGGGAGCACCGGTTTTGTTAGTGAAAAAGAAGGATGGTAGCTCCAGGTTATGTGTTGATTACCGGCAGCTGAACAAGTTAACGATAAAGAATAAGTACCCGCTGCCGAGGATTGATGACCTGTTGGATCAGTTGAGGGGAGCTACGGAATTCTCGAAAATAGACTTGAGATCTGGATACCATCAGATCCTAGTCATGCCGGAGGATGTCCAGAAGACCGCTTTTAGGTCGCGATATGGTCACTATGAGTATGTGGTGATGCCATTTGGGGTGACCAATGCGCCGGCCATATTCACGGACTATATGAATAGGATTTTCCGACCATATCTGGATCGGTTTGTGGTAGTGTTTATCGACGATATTCTGATTTATTCTGAGAGCAGAGAAGAACACGCAGAGCATCTGAGGGTGGTGTTGGGGATTCTCAGAGAACATTAGTTGTATGGGAAGCTATCGAAATGTGAGTTCTGGTTGGAGGAGGTACAATTCCTAGGCCATGTGATCTCAGCTCAAGGAATAGCAGTCGATCCGGCAAAGATCGAGACAGTGGTGAAATGGGAGGGGCCACAGACAATTACAAAGGTGCGGAGTTTCCTGGGTTTGGTAGGGTATTATCGATGATTCGTGGAGGGTTTCTCCAAGATGGTGAGTCCCCTAACACAGCTCACCAGAAAGGACTAGCCCTTGTCATGGACAGATGAGTGTGAGGCCTACTTTGAAGATATGAAGAGAAGATTGACTGCCGCACCAGTACTGGCAATCCCTGACACGACTAAAATGTTTGAGGTATACTGTGATGCCTCGTATCAAGGGTTGGGTTGTGTGCTAATGCAGGATAAACGGCCTGTGGCGTATGCATCGAGACAGTTGAAAAGTGCATGAGAAAAATTACCTGACACACGTCTTGGAGTTAGCGACAGTGGTGTTTGCCCTCAAGACATGGAGGCATTATTTGTATGGGGCGCAATTTCAGGTATTCAGCGATCATAAAAGCTTAAAATATTTGTTTGATCAGAAGGAGCTAAATATGAGACAGAGGCGTTGGATGGAATATCTAAAGGACTACGACTTTGAGCTATTATACCACCCTGGTAAAGCTAACGTCGTAGCAACTGCCCTAAGTAGGAAGAGAGTTCATGTGTCGGCCATGATGATTAAGGAATTGGAACTGATAGAGTAGCTACGGGACATGAATCTAGGGTAGGATATGGGGGCAGGAGAGATACGGTACAGTATGCTCAGGATCACGAATGAGTTCCTAGATGAAGTTCAAGTGGAACAAGGTAAGGATCAGGAGCTGCAACAGATCATTAGTGAGTTGGGCACTAAGAAGAGGAAGGATTTTTGGATGGGCAGAGACGGTATCCTACGGTTCAGAGAGAGAGTGTGTTTCCAACAGTAGAGTCTTGAGGAAGATGCTCTTAGATGAGGGCCATAAGAGTCGTCTTAGCATACACTCAGGTATGACTAAGATGTACAAAGATTTGAAAGGTACTTTCTGGTAGACGGGTATGAAAAAAAATGTGGCTGATTACGTCGCTTCCTGCTTGGTATGTTAGAAAGCGAAGATTGAGCATTAGAGGCCGGGTGGTATGTTGGAGCCTCTGGATATTCCACAGTGGAAATGGGACAGCATTTCCATGGACTTCGTCACACACCTGTCGAGGTCGGTGAGAGGGCATGACTCAATCTGGGTAATAGTAGACAGATTGACGAAGTGTATCATTTTCTACCGATTAATCAGAAGATGACCATGGATAGACTGACAGATTTGTATGTCAGAGAGATTGTCAGATTACATGGGGTACCGGTGAGCATTGTGTCGGATAGAGACCCAAGGTTCACATCGTGGTTTTGGCAATCATTACAGAACGCCTTGGGCACTCAGTTGAGAATGAGCTCCGCCTACCATCCTCAAACTGATGGGTAGTCTGAGCGGACTATATAGTCATTGGAGGACCTGTTAAGGACATGTGTGTTACACCATTTGGGTACATGGAGTGATGTGTTGCCGCTGGTGGAATTTACTTATAATAATAGTTATCACTCCAGTATTGGAATGACGCCCTACGAGGCCCTGTATGGTAGGAGATGCAGGATACCATTTGTGTTGATAGTAGGATGGTGAGTCAGTGGTTCTTGGGCAAGAGTTCTTACAGCAGACCACAGAGAAGGTGAGAGTGATTCAGGATCGGATGCGCGCAACTCAGAGTAGGCAGAAATCTTATGCAAACAAGAGGAGGAGGTCGCTTGAGTTTAAGGCAGGTGATCACGTGTTTCTTCGAGTGACTCCTACAGTAGGCATTGGAAGAACACTTAAATCGAGGAAGTTGACTCCTCGATTCATCGGGCCATATCAGATCACGAGGAGAATTGGTCCTGCAACATATGAGATCGCGTTGCCACCACACTTAGCAAACTTACATAATGTTTTCCATGTGTCGCAGTTGAGGAAATACATAGCGGATCCTACACATGTTCTGGAGGAGGATGATGTGCAGGTGCGGGAGGACTTGGCAATGGGAGTCGGACCAGTGAGAATCTTGGATTCTCAAGTAAAACAGCTCAGAGGGAAGGAGATCAGAACGGTGAAGGTGCTCTAGGATGAGGCAACCCAGGAAATGACATGGGAGATGAAAAATGTCATGAGGAGGTCTTATCCTCATCTTTTCACTGGTAAGTTCTCTTTTTCGAGGACGAAAAATTTTAAAGGTGGGGTAATGTAAGACCTGTGGAATTTAATTAATTAAATAAATAATTAATTAATAAATGTGGGTGGGAAAATCATTTATGGCATTAAATTATGGTTGGTATGATGTGAAAGAGTATTAGCTCAAATGGTTGAGAGTACTTTGGTTGTATGAGAGGACTTGGATTCGAGTCCTATGTGTGTCCATTGTGTGTTAATTACTTATTATTGTTTTAATATTATGATTTGATCATGTTTCTTATAATATAATGCTTGAATTGCATTAGTTAGCATGAAACTTAAATTGGCTTGATGGTTTGGCATTATCTTGGCATGTGCATGGTTGTGGTCTCAAACATTGTTGAGAACCCCAATTAAACTTTGTTTTACTATATTTTTAGTTTTGGCTTGAATTTTGAAAGGTTGAAGGGAACCCTAGCAGACATGGTAGCCAAGAGGGGCTGGAAAATAGTCCTTAATGAGTCATTGAATGTAATTTATATTAGACTTAAGTCATTTTCGTTTTGGGATGAATTAAATACAATTAAGGAGCAATTGAGAAGGGAGAAAAGAGAATGAGAGAAGGGTTTGGAAAATTATCATTAGTCTGTGATTTTAAGAGTGAGAATTCAGAGAGGATCTGTGGTGTGTACGTGAATAGAAGGCATAATTGGAAGGGAATCCAAAGGAGGATCATAGGTGATCAAGAAGGAATTCATAACAACTCCAATTTAAGCTAAGGAAAACCAGGTTAGGGGAGCTGGACTCCAATTTTCTTATTCATAATAATAATTATATGAGTAGTATGATAATTGGATGTATGCTTTCTGTTTAATTTTGCGTTTGTTTTTGATTTCTGGGAATTTTCCAGAAACCGCCTGGTGGGCTACATATAGCCGCCAGGTGGCTCATGCCAAAATTGAGTGTTCTTGGGTTCTCACGAGGGACCGCCTGGCGGTGAAGCCCTGTACCGCCAGGCGACACAAACTTATAACCATTTCTGGGTTTCTCTGATGAATTGCCTGGTGGGGATGAATTCCCGCCAAGCGACGAGAGTCTGTTTGGCTTGATTTTGTGATTAGGTACATTCTGGAAGGATTCTAATCGGGGGGAAATCAAGGTTTAGGGCTTACGAGATGATTGATGGGTTATTTTATTGAATTTCAGTATAAACGTTGATTATAATTGATGGAACAGTGATAGGGCTGGAAAGTGTAGAGATATCTGCTACTAGACTAATCGGTGCAGAAACTTTTAAAGAGGAATGGTAAGAGTTGAGTGAGGTTTACACTTAGGGCTGTATACGAGTGAGTTAGGGTGTGAACTAGGAGAAATTGGACAGAAGGAAGGTTTAATTGTGATATTTAGGGGCTGTTACAGGGAGGAAGAATTCTGGAAAATCCAGAACTGATACGCACCGCCTCGCGGCATGGGGTTTACCACCAGGCGCTATTGCAGAGATTTCGTTTTCTTTGTGGCGATGTTGAATTATTTAGGATCTGTGATTTTGGAAATGTGGGAATGTTTAATTGTATGTAAGTGCAGAGTAAATGTAGGATAGCAAGCTTAGTAAACGACATATGCAAGTGAATGGTAAGAATATAGTACCAGGAGCTTGTTAATGAGATATAGAATAATGTAGAAGTTGTTATAAGTGTTCACTGAGTGGGCTGTTATTGAGGGAGACATGTAAAGTTAGAGTTAAATGAGAACTAGCAAAGAAAGATGGTAGTAAGTTCATATGTGATGGTGCTTTTGGACTAAAAAGGGATGGACAGTATGAATATGACACTTTAGGGTGTGTTGACTTAGCCTATAGTTTATAATTAAGTGATGGTAAGGAAAAAGGGAAGTAAGGATCATAAATTAAGATGGTGAGACCCAATTCGGTAGGCTAAGTCGAGGGGAGGAGTTTGGAAAAAGACATCGAGGCGCTAAGACATTTTTAATCAGAACCAGGTTGTTCTGGTATAGCGCCTGGCGGTAGGAACGGTTCCGCCAGGCGATACTGAGGGCATTAGAGAATAATAGAGAGAGCAGCGCCTGACGGTCGAGTCTGTGGCGGCAGGCGATAGATGGCCAATAGTGGGTCACTGGTACGTGGGCGCCTGGCGGTGAAGGCAATTTTGGTAGGCAGTACTTGCAGCGAGAAGGGTTTTGAGGCGTTGTGCGCCTGGCGGTACGCGACACCTGCCAGGCGGTCTGGGAGCTGGTAGCGCCTGGCGCCACATGTCCCCCGCCAGGCGATTTATATTACTGTAGCTTGGAATTTTGATTTCGTATGTGTGGGCTACAAGGCTTCTAGTGGTGCTTTAAAGGTGGGATTGTTGGTGTTCCTTGAGTTGTGGCTCGGAACGTATCCCTTGAGTTGTGGCTCGGGATAGGGGTTAAGCACGTGGTATTCCTTGGACATGAGTGAATATAAATGTGCTTTATATGATGTATTGATTTTATATGTATTATTTGTTAAGCTCACCCTATCTGCTTGTGATTGGCGATGATCGTGTATGCGGCACACGGGAGCAAATGTTGTTGATGCAGGTGGCTCAGGTGAAGTTTAGTCGCGGAGAGGGGATAGATTCGGGGAAATCTTATGTTTTATTTTTCTTTAGTTTTGAGATCAGTTGTAAACCCTGATGGGTGCTATTATAACATTTGATTTTGGTTTTGGTGACTGATGGTCATGAACATTGTTTACTTATTTAACAAATTTTAAATTTTCCCGCATTTTGGGAAAATGGGGTATTATTAAATGTCGTGTTATTAATCTACTTCTTTATTTTATAAAAAATCAGTAATATCCTGACGGGATGTTACAGTCAACATCATTTGCTCACGTATACCGCGTATACGATCATCGCCAAACACAATCAAATAGGGTGAGCTTAATAGATAAAACATATAAAAATTGTATACACATATACAATCACATTTATATAAGCAACACAATCATCCCAATGAATCTCATTCTTTTATCTCATAACATTGGTCGCCACCAGGTTATTCATGTTCTACATCTTCTAGTGATTACTTCTAGAGGACTTGCTGCCATACTTATCGGCCACAACCGATAAAGAACGTGCGGGAAACCATGTTACAGATCATACACTGTAACGTCAGATGGAGTTTCCAAATACGAACATAGTTCGCAACGTCCGAAGACTACCAAACTCGTCAGTCAACTACTAAGGAGGGCAATCTATTTGGACCCATCCATACTAGCCACAACCAGAACACTCACACCGGCAACACTCGCCAACCCGAGCCACAACTCAAGAGTTCCTCGTGTTCATCCACTATCCCGAGCCACAACTCAAGAGATGCTATTCCGAGCCACAACTCAAGGAATACCACATGCTTTAACCCCTATCTCGAGCCACAACTCAAGGGATACGTTCTGAGCCACAACTCAAGGAACACCAACAATCCCACCTTTGAAGCATCACCAAAAGCCTTGTTGATCACGCCTACAAAATCAACAACCCAAGGTTGTAGCAGCAAAATCGTCTGGCGGGGAACATGTACCGCTAAGCGCTGCTACCTTCTAGATCGCCTGGCGGGTGACGCATACCGCTAGGCGCCAAGCGCCCTGTTACTTGCTGTTTCACCGTCACCGCCTAACGCATCATCCGTTATCGCCAAGGCGCCACATCCTCTGATGCTCACTAGAACTACAGTTATCGCCTGACGGTCTAAACCCATCACCAGGCACTGTATCCGTACCTGCACAGTTCTGGTATCTGAGTATTTCTGCGCATATTTGACTCATCACTATAGACCTCAATACTCATATTGCCTTCCACCAATCCAGTTGACACTAGTGCAAAATTTCCTTTTTACCTCGCCTTATATGCCTCGGTTGGCCAGGAACCGAAGCATATAATGGCACGGTGGCATTTTTGCAATTCCAGTCGAGTTGTATGCCTCGGTTCAGCTAACAACTGAAGCCAAACAGAGTTATAGGCCTCGGTTCGCCCAAAACTGGTGCGAAAGAGAATTATATGCCTCGGTCCAACAAGACCCGAAGCCAAAAAGGGACTGCATTTTTGAAAAGGTGAACTAGTCGTTAGGTGTTTGGCCTCGGTCCAACAAGACCCGGTGCCAAAAAGGGGCATATGGCTTCGGTTGTTAAAGGAACCGAAGCCATACGGTTTATTTAGGGTTTCAATTTCGCGAACCCCCTTCTTCTTCTCCGCGCCTCTGCAACTCTTTCCTCTCTCTCTCTCAGCTGCTGCCAACCCAAATTTTTCTCCTCTGGTTCACGTGTGCAGGTGCTCTTTCTCTTCCTCCCTTTAATTTTCAAACCTTTTAAAAACACTATGTTTCAACAAACCCAAATCCCATATTCCCTTTTTCTTGTACGCGAACGCCGAACTACTCGCGTTTTAGGGTTTTCTTGATGCAGAGGTGTGTTGCTGTGTTTTTATGCCTGTGTGTTGGCGCGATGTTGTTGTTCGTGAAAGGCGAACTCGATGGAGCTGTTGGCCATGGTGGCTTCAATGGTGGATTGTGTTCGACGACACTGCATTGAGGGTTGCTTGTGCAGAGGCAATCTAGTGGCTTGCTCACAGTTCTGTTAGGTTCGCGTTGGAGGGGATGTGTGGCTCGCGGTCTACTTTGCTGGCGCGTCTTGTTTCTAGCGAGTTGTACTCTAGTGCGGTTCATGGATTCAAAGGCGAGGGTGCAATGGTTGGTTGTAACGATTAGGTGGTTCCATGGTTGTAACGTTGATGGTTCAACGAGGTGGTGCAATGGCTGGTTCTGGTCGTGTGGACTGCGCGCCGACGACGCTGTTGTTCTATGTGTTGTTGCAGGTTGGTGGCGTAGTGGCTGAAAACAGCTGGTGCGTGAAGATAGCTTCGGTTCTCATATACCCGAAGCAAAAAAGTTCCTCTATGGCTCCAGTTCCTTTGCAATCGAGACCAAAGGTTCTTCCTTCTAGTCTCGTCTCAATATGCCTCGGGTTTAAAACCAAGGCAAAATGATGAAAATAATCGGGACCAAAAGCCCTTACTGCACTGGTGTTAATCGCTTTCCGAGTGGCTAACTTACTATCCAGATTCCTACTTCCATCTAAGTCCAACGGTCCAAGTGTACCAAAATTGGTTTTCTTAAGTAAACATTATTCATCACTTCATAACACAATGTGCTCACAGTGCTTATTCCTTAATATCATAATTAACTCTATACCAGATTCACTATCTAGATCATGCACCCAAGTTAACTAAATAACAAGCAAGATACTCCACCGTAGGCCAAAGACACAACACTACCTACTCTTACTACCACTTATCTCTGCTGCCTCAACCCAAAGCAATTACACTTATTGTTTAGCAACAGGACCCTAAGTGATTCCTCCAAATAGCACCACCATTTTTTCTCCACTTAGCAAATTATATTTATAGAAACCTATACCAATTGCGGTAATATTCCAGACCTCTACCACAATCTAATTATCATTAATTTCTATCAGCACCATTAAACCATTCCAATTCTTCCTAGTATAATTCACACATCAATCACCCTAGGTTTCTGTTTGATCACGTTTCTTAATAATAACTAGGTATTTACTTAGTTTTCACGGACCCAGTTTCTCCTAGGCACCTTCCAACCACGCATATTATTTAAACTGCGTTGGCGCCTAGCGGCTCTTTGCGTGCCGCCAGGTAGTGCATAGCCTCTTGGAGTTTTCCAGCACCTTCGCAAACTCTAGCAACTCTCAACCTCGCGTCTTTGACAATTTCATCCCGTTTCCACTTGAAATCACTTATCATCATAAAGACTCGCATTCCTTTTACACTATTAACCTTTTCCAGCCCAATTACACCACGAACCTTCCTTAAACTACAAATCCCCAATTTTTCCAACCATGAAAGCCTTACTTCACTGTTTCATTCAATCACACGCCCTATGACGTCAAATCAATCGCCATTTAACATTCAAACTCCCTTCAACGAGTAAACTTAGTTTTTTCCTCCGATCAAAAACAACCTATATCACATAAAACATTAAATTTGAGCCAATTTGCTCACGTCGCCTGGCGAGCCACTCGCTACCGCCAGGCGCTTCATACGACCCAACGAAAACTGGGGGAAATCACTGTGTCACCTGGCGACCGGGAATATGTTGCCAGGCGGTTCCTTCTCCAGGAACCTAGAAACACCAAAACATGATGTGCCGCCTAGAGGCTATGCATAGCCCACTAGGCGGTTTTTGGCAATTTTCCAAAAACACAGAAATCCAAGCAAAACAGGTATCATTCATATTATTCACAATGTATAGCATGCGATTCAGGCTTAAAATAAACTAGAACATATAAAAACTCCCCTAACTTGGATCCTTTTGCGATTCAGTATTTTTCGGTAGATGTCTCGAACAGAGAAAACATGGGAGAAATTGGAAGCTAGGGCACACCCGATTGATTTTGATTAGAAGCTGCGATTGTCTGTGATTGGAAGAGAAATGAAGATTTGCAGAGAGCATAAGTCAGATGAGGTTCCGATTTGCACAAAGAGAGAGGCCATGCGGGTTCGATTAGTAGAAGGATCACGCAAGTAAAAGAGGGATTTCGGGATACAAAATGAGAACGCTTTAACTATATGAAATAATGAAATAAGAAAGGAAGGATTCTAGAAAAAAGAAAAACAAGGAGAGGGAAACAAAATTTACTGGGTGGATTAAGAAATTCAAATACTTATCGGGGGTTCTTAAAGAAACCCCAATTACTTACAAGAGGTTTAAAAAACCTCCATTGCGTATATTCATCGGCAAGGTTTTTGTAACCTCCTTTAATAAACCTCTACTAAAATTAATGTTTTTTGTAGTGCTACTATTCTTTTCGAGAAAAATGAAATTCTTTACATAACCAAAAAAAAATGTTGCTTATTTATTTTGCTTATTTATTTATGTAACGGTTTTCAAATATATATATATATATATATATATAAAAAGCGTGGATTAAAGGTTACTGAGTAAGAAAGTTTGCAGATTTTATAACTAGGAGATGAACGAGTAAGGTTTTATTTTATTTCTCCTTGGAATCATACTAATAGTACTATTAAAATATATGCTCAAAGAAAGCCACTTGAGGGTTTCTTGATCAATGGTATGAGATCACAATAAGAACAAATTTAAAACATATATAATACAATTCGGAAAACTCTACCAGTAATTTAGCAGTGCGAATTTTGAGCTCATTTGCATCAACTACTTCAATTTCTACTCGTGAGGGCCTTCACAACTATTGGACTCCTGACATAATGCCTGCCATCTGACCATATCAGTTTTCCAAACACGTAGTTATTGGTAGCCTTTCCTTTCATGACCTTAAAGGTTACTTTAAAGCGTTTTTCTTCACCAACATTTGTGAACTTCAAGATGCTTGGCTTCACAGAAACAGTGATTCCATCCGGGTTTTGAACGTGAGCAATGTACGTGCTTGGAGAACCAACATTTTTCAATGTCCTCGTAACTGTCACTGACCCAGAGAGATTTGGAACTGTGATCGAGGGATAGTTCAGGTTGAGGAGACTAAATTTCTTGCGGCACACGTATGGTGAACCTTCTGTGAACACTGAGATTTGTGTCTCGTTGTATCCTAAAGCACATAAGAAGTTTAAGTAATCACCAATTGTTGTGTCATAAACTAACCCAGGATCCATTGCTATGTTTGGTTGAACATGTCCTGCCCCGTAACCGAATGGTGTTGCCATGCCATCACTAGCATTCAGCAGAAGCTCCCCTTCATTATCGAGTGTTGTGGCTGAAAGTAGCAGAGGACAAATGATCAACTTTTTCGTAGCTATATTTACCTCTAATTAATCCCAATTTGCTTTCTCTATATAAGTATTTTGAGATGCCATGTTTTATATTTCCAACATATTTTATACCTGTGGTCATGATTGCTGATTTAATAGCAGCAGGACTCCAGGAAGGATACGAGGCTCTCAACAGTGCCACAATGCCTGAAACATGAGGGCACGACATCGATGTTCCTGAGACAGAATTATACGGAATCCGACGCTTATCAAACACTTGATTGGTTGGTCCTTGGGCTTCAGTATAGGCTGCTATAACTGACACTCCCGGTGCGGTGACATCAGGCTGAATATTGGGACAAAGTAGAGTTGTTAGATAGTTATATATGAAAGCCATGACAACAAATTTCAAGGAAAATTATACTTGGTGAGTAATGCCACCTTTAGGATCTCTGGCACGAGAGTATTTGGCCCTTTTGATGAAAAAGCAGCCATAGACGGGGCTGGCTTGGTACCCAATTGAGTCTTTGGATGTGTAATATACGCCACTGGGAACCTAAGCCATGTTGAAAAGCTGAGTTTCATGATTATCCTTTACATTGCTCAGGAAAATTAGAACGGGATCTTACTTGGTTGAGTTGATGTAATTGAAGACAGAAATACCATCATCGAAATTGATATGAGAAGCAGGAAGGACATGAGGATCAGCTATAATTTCATTGCCATGGGCCTTGTCATTAGCGAGGACCATTCCCACGGCACCAGCTAGTAAAACTTGCTCTCCTTTGTCCACTCTCGCATTTATCCCTCGGAGACATACCACGATCTTTCCCTTCACCTTGTTGGGATCCAAGGTTCCATTCTGGCACAGCACCCTGCATGCGTGCACATAAATTTTATTCACCATATCGAATACGTTTTTACTATCTGAATTTTGACGTAAACTTAGAATTCGTATCGGTCAAAACCCTAAGTTTTCTTTTTATGTAAGTGCTGATTTTCAACCAATGATGGCAATAATGACGTTTTATACTCACGCATCTTCTGTTCTTGCACTGGCCAATTTAGCATCTGAAGCTTTAATAATTGGGTACAACTTGTGTGCCAATCTTGCAGCTGATAAGCTTTCACCCTTCAATTCAAGCAAACAAGATTATTGACTAATGTCTATTTAAACTCAAATCCACGGGCCACATCTGCATTTAGAATATGGGTCGCTACATTTGCAACTACACGAACAAATAATTAGTGAAAATGACACGACACCCATAAAATAATAAATTCCAATATCAGTTATACTTTGTATATTAAACAAATACGATTTACGGTTAAATTTTTCTTTGTTTCAAATTTGATATATTATTTCTAATGATTCACAGTTAAATTTTTCATTATTTTACTCTATACTCAGCATTTGTCACTATATATTAATACATGACATAACTCTTTGAAAGTTTATTAAAAGTTTAAATACGTTTTAGTGGTTCCAAACTAAAAACTTGTTTATTTTGAATTTTTAATTAAAAACTTATATATTTTAGTACTTTCATTTTCTTGAAATGTTAATTTTGCCTTGAACCCTTTCTATTTATTCTAACAATCTAAAATCTCAGTTAAAGGCGCAATAATTCCTATACCAACTAAAAGAAGCATTAATCAAAGCTTATCTAACATGCTCAGAATGGGTAATCACATTTCGACATGGTGCCATAACTTGTGGGACACCAAAACTAACGACATGAATGCTTGTAGGTAACATTTTTTATTCGTAAAGAAAATTCATGTATATAAATACGTTGTCCTTCCAAAAAATATAGGAGATATAAATTTAATAATCTTTTAAAAAATCTAATCACACTCTATTAGATCTATATGACAAATGCTGACTACAACACTATTTATCATATCATCAACATCATTAATTGATGTCACCTAACTTCATAAATAATAAATAATTATACGAAATCAAACAACTAAAAATCGTATCATTCAATTGAGTTAATATAACAAATATTAAGTATATTATTGTATGTCATATCATTAATATAACTAATTTCAATTAATTATAAGAATTAAAATTAAGATTTTTCAAAATCAAAGCCCTAAGAAATTGAATTTTTTTTATTTGGAATAGTGTCACACCAACGGTAAGGATTGAAAATGAACATGGAGAGTTTGGATGTTACTTAATGTTCGTAAGATGTTAATAATTACTTTTAACTAAAAAAGTCCCCGATTTGTTTATAAGAATTTTAAAATAAATAAATACGAAATAAAATTTATATAAAATTAATTTTTCAAATTTTATTGTTATTGTATGTAGGATAATTTTAACATTAAAATAGTCAAATTAATCTTTACATTTAAGTTGAAGGAAAACATCTTTTTATAAAGTTAAATAGAGTTTTGGTTCTTTAATTCCAAGTAAAAATTAGAATTAGTTTCTTTTTGAAAAATTTGAATTAATTTAGTCCCTCAATTCTAAAAATATGTGAATTTAATCTTTTTTAATCTAATTTTATTTAGTTATTTGACATTTCAAATACGATTTAAGACATCAAATAAGTTTGACAAAAATTTGGTTAAAATCTAAATTCATGTACTTTTAAGTTGGGGGACTATATTAGTCTAAGATTTTGACGAGAGACTAATTTTAATTTTCACATATTTAACCTTTTTTATATTATTATATTGGTTTAATTATGCCTTTGGTTCCCATTTTGGAGTCAAAATCTCAAAATGGTACCCAAATTTTTAAAAGTCTCAAGTTGGTCCCCTTTTTTGTTAAAACGTCTCACGTTTGTCATTTCCGTTAAGTCAAGGTTGACGCCGTTAGAGGGAGTGCCACGCGTCAGTTCCTCGATTTTTTGAATTTTTTTATTTTTATTTTTTTGAATTTTTTTTTTTATTTTTTGTATTTTTTTAAAAAATCAAAAAATTGCCACGTGTCAAGTTGTCATCGTGCCACGTGGCAGTGACAGAGTGATGTGGCAGTGACAGAGTGATGTGGCAGTAACAGTGACACGTGTCAGTATTACGCCAGGTGTCATTTCTTTAGTCTCAATTTGGTCCCTTTATTTTAATTTATCTCAATTTAGTCCCAATTTTTATAAAAATTAGCAATTTTGTCCCTCTCCAAATTGAAATCAAATTTAATTTTTATATAAATGTACACAAATATTTCCATCAAAATAGATATTTCAAGTAAATATTTTTAACCAAATTAAGTTCATTTAATTAATATTTTACATTGAACTTTATTTAAAATGGTTTAAAAGTTGTTACCAAATTAGAAATTGAACTTAAAAGGTGAATTATGGGTACCTTAGCTCCTTAGGGATATCATGCATGATGGTGGAATTTATTTATATATTTGGTTTATAACTTTAGCTAATGGATCGGTCAACTGAGCCAACCCAAATATGGAAAATTACTACGGTGAAGGCAGCTTTTCCACAACTAAGTGTATTGGTGTGATTGAGGTGCTTAATTTTCTAACCCATCTTTTGGGATTAGAAGACTTGGAAATTTAACAAGTAATGTATTGATTGAAATTGAAGAAACCCTTGCTAAGAATAAGACTTGGTCCATTTAATCACCATTTATTTCAATCTACAAATTTAATTTTAATATTTAAAAAAAATGACAACTATTCGAAAAATTTTATATTACAATTTAGATTGTTTGTTGTAAATCAATAATAAAGTGAAATATTTGTTTATTGCAAATTTTAGTTGTATATATACAAATAAGTTGTATGTAATGCTTATACTATAATTCTAATTTAAATTTAAAAGAACTGTATTAAAATATTATAAAGTAAGTTGAAGCAATTAACATTATAGGCTAAATATCAATTGATGGTTTTATTTTTAGAGAAATTTATTAAATGGAGATTATGTAAGTGTGACCTAAGTTTAATTTATATAAGAAATTTATACTACTTTTAACCAAATTTTTTAAAGCATGGATTTACATTGAACTTTATTTAAAATGGTTTAAAAGTTGTTAATAGAAAAAAATTCATAAATTAACTAGTTCATGTAACAATAAAACTTATATAAATTTAAAATTTGAAAACAATTTGAAGTAAAGTTGAATGTGAAACATAATTTTAAATAAACTTAGCTATGTTCAAAATATATAATAAAAATATTAATTTGAATAAAAATATCAAATTTAATAAAAATATTTGTATAACATTTATATAAAATTAATTTTTGTTTCAATTTGAAGATGGACAAAATTGCAAATTTTTACAAAAATTGGGACTAAATTGAGACAAATTAAAATAAAGGGACCAAATTGAGACTAAGGAAATGACACCTGGCATAATACTGACACGTGTCACTGTCACTGCCACGTGACACAATGACAGTTTGACACGTGACAATTTTTTTATTTTTTTAAAAAAATTCAAAAAAAAAATTAAAAAAAAATTAAAAAAAAATAATGAAAAAATTCAAAAAATCGAGGAACTGACACGTGACACCCCCTCTAGCGACATCAACCTTGATTTAACAGAAAGGGCAAACGTGAGACGTTTTAACAAAAAAGGGGACCAACTTAAGACTTTTAAAAATTTAGGTACCATTTTGAGATTTTGACTCTAAAATGGGGATCAAAGACATATTTAAACATATTATATTAGTTGAGAACCCATTCTAAAGGTATTTTAGTTATTAAAAATATTAATTTTTTATTTGGAAAGGAATAAAATATTTAAAGATAAAATAATACATGTAAATGTAAAAGGTTAAAAATAGTTATTTAACATTAATAATTATCATTAACTATCATTTCATTTGACAATTCTTTATAAGGATGAAAGCTTCCTTGAATTTTTGAATTTTGAATGAAAATAAAAGAAAAAAATAGTGTGGAATAGAAGAAAAAAAATCCTTTTGGTGTCAAAATACCATATTTTATTGGGTTAAATATGTTTTTGGTCCCTTAACTTTCAATAAATTTTGGAATTAGTCCATTTCGAAACTTTGGACCAATTTAGTCCTTGATCTTTTGAAATACATGGATTTAGTCATTTTAATCAAATTTTGGTAGGTTTATTTGATGTTTCGTATGCATTTCAGGATTGTATTTGGATTGTTTATACTATTTGACACATTTTTACTTTAATGTTAAGTCAAATACTATTATGAAACGCACTTGAAATGTCAAATAAACTTAACAAAATTTGATTAAAAGGACTGAATCCACACATTTCAAAAGATGAAGGACTAAATTGGTCCAAAGTTTTGAAATAGACTAATTCCAAATTTCACTGAAAGATAAGGGACCAAATCATATTTAATCCTATTTTATTTTAAACATACCCTGACCGGAAAGCCTTGTTCATTGTTTAAAAAAAAAAAAGTAGTTGAAAAAAGAGAAAGCACCTTCAAGATGATATTATCACCGAGGACAACGTAAGCTGGGAATTCTCTATCCATGGTGCTAGCGGCAACCGTAACATGCCAGGGTGCAAGATTTCTCACAGTGCCATCCACAGGCCCACTATTTCCGGCGGAACAAACCACAACGATTCCTCGCATCGTCGCATGGAATGATCCAATCGCTACGCTGTCATCAAGCAGACTCGAGGAAAATCCACCGAGCGACAGTGACAGGACGTCCACACCGTCGTGGATGGCCTCGTCAAACGCGGCCAAGATATCAGCGTCGAAGCACTCTCCAGGGACAACAGGCAGCCAGCAGACCTTGTACGCCGCCACATGGGCTTTGGGCGCGCCACCCTTGGCTGTTCCGAAACCCTGGCCGAAGACGCTAACTCCGGGAACGGCGTTGCCAGCAGCTGTGGAGAGAGTATGGGAGCCATGGCCCTCTTTGTCACGTGGGGATTGAAAGGAGGAGTTGAGTGGACCCACTGCCGAGACGTAACCCTTGTTGAAGTACCTTGCACCGATTAGCTTCCTGCATACGCATTCTACATGTTCAGCAGTGTGTTCAATTCAAAGCAAACAGGTTAATGACGATGGCCTCAAAACATTTTTGAAAAGTTAATGACAAGGATTAAACTTTTTTTTCACAAATTTGACAAAGTTTATTTTTTACACACGAAACTTTATTTTTTTTTATTTTCAAATTACATTAAATTTTTTTTATTCATTGACTATAAATTAAATGTTTGACTATAAATTTTTCTTAAAAATAATTTTAGTAATTACAATGGTCTTTCATGAGAAATAAATGGTCTTCCACAATTCCAGATTGCAGTACTTGTACCATATGTTTCTTTTTCACAATTATTAACCCGGTTGCTCTTTGTATCGTTTAATAAATATGTAATCAATATAATAAATAACATTATTTTAAAAAAATACTTGTACCATATTCGGTAATGTTTCCTGAACAATATTGCTACTTTGGTTGAAAATAATCTTAAAAAAGTTAACCACATTTGTTCTTTATCTTCTTTTGTAATTTATTAAAGACTTAACTAATTCAATTTTTTTATATTTTTTAATTAAGTTTTTGTCATTTTTTATTATTTATTTATTTCTAAGTAAAAAATGAGTACTATTAAGTTTACTTCTTTATTTTCCAATATCCAAAGCAATCGATAGACCTTGGAGGCAATCGAGTGAACTAGTTTAATATTGACCCTTTCAAAAAAGTTGGTAATACATGACAAATAACAGCATCATCAGATGTATACATGTCAAGTTATGTCGTGAAGATATCGACATGTTGGTCATGATCCACGGTTTTGTCGTACGAATTCATTGTGAGGCCTTACCTCCTAGGTGGGACTCCTACCTCCAATATCCCATGTACAAAGGGATGTCGTCCTATTTTCTAGGTTCCTCCAAGGGTCTGGTTGGCCACAATACCTGTAATCCTTTTATCCATATTGTATCTGCTTCGTCCTCAGTTTGTAGGTGATGAGATCTTTTCGCTTGACGGGAAGTATCCTCGAACTGCCTGCACATCCTCTGACAGTCTTCCCTCTAAGCATATAAAAGAGTTTTTGGAGGAGTGGTTGGCACTATACCAACCTCTTAGGCCAACAACGTCTTGGTAGCTACAATCCCAATTTATTTTCAAAATTCTAATTACAAATGTATTGTGTAAGGCTCTTAATACATCTAGTCCAAGGTGTAATATGAAATGATGCATATGAGTCCATAATCCATAAATCAATAGAACTATGTAAGCTACATAATAGTGCATCTTCAATTTCATCAGTTGTTGCATTTGTTGATTGATCACCATCTAGCTTTTGTTGTGTTGTGCTTCCTTAGAGCCCTACATTGATTTGTAAAGAGACCCCCTTTTTGACAATTCCAACAAGTGATATCATTCCGAAATTTTTGTTGTGATCTCCCTCTAGACTTTGATCTTCCTCGGCCTTGATTACGATATTTCTAGCTATTCCTTCCTCTAGTTTCAATACTCAATGCTGAACCAGAATTAGAACTGAAAGATTCCCCCAAAATTTTCCTGCGGACAATGTCGCTTATGATCAAGTCGCGAATGTTATCAAGATTCAACTGGCTATTACTTGTAGAATTACTAACTATAGTAATAGTTGCACTCAAACTTTCCAGAAGAGATGATAATAAAATTAATGCTTTCACCTCATCATCAAATGTTATTTGAACTGATGTCAATTGTGAAATAATTGTATTAAATTCACTAATATGATTAGTAACCGAGTTACCTTCACCCATTTTTAGGTTGACTAGCTACGAATCAAATACACTTTATTGGTTGCAGATGGTTTCTCATACATATTTGACAACACATGCATCAAATCTACGATTGTTTTCTCGTTCATTATGTTGAACACAACATTCTTAGCTAATGTCAACCGGATCACACTGAGTGTCTGTCGATCTAACAATTCCCCTTCTGACTGCTCCATGTTGATTGGCTTCTGCGTTAAGGGTATATACAACTTTTTCTTATACAAGTAGTCATTTATCTGCATCTTCTAGAATCCGAAGTCACTACCATCAAACTTCTCAATCCTCACCTTCCCTTCTTCCAATGTCATTGCTCCTACTGCTTTGAAGAAAGCTCCTACTTCTTTGACGAAAGCTCCTACTGCTTTTGACGAAAGCTCCTACTACTTCTCTAAATTGAGATTCCCAAGAAGAAAAAGAAACCAAATCTTTTCTGATGTGGAAGATCAGACAATGTTGCAACCACAAAGCATACTAAGAAAAATGGCTCTGATACCAATTATTAGGAAGAAGGCAATAAAGGAAATAATAAAGGAAAGAAAAACAAACGATACGAAGAATTTAACGTGGTTCGGCATACAATGTGTATGCCTACATCCACAACTACACTAGGAAGTATTTTTATTTTGGTGTATCTATCAAGTTTTACATAAGTTCTCTTATATAGAAAAATAGAGAACCACATCTCATAATCCTAAGCAATGTGAGACTAAATCAAGCACCATAATACTAACAATAGACTCTTGCTTAACTTTGTTTGCTACCAGCTTGTGTGGCAAGTTTATAATATATGGTTGATTCTATTTGTTTTGGATAAAGTAATTTAAATTTTTAAAGTAAAATTCTATTTTAAAAAATATTTGGATACTCGGCTCTACCTCTAAGAAGACTCATGTAGACCTTCGACATGATGAACTTGTCTTGACGTTCGTTCTGCTTACTTCGTCTCAACCTTTGACCAAAGGTCGATCATATTGACTTGGTTTGTCATTCATCTTAGGACGAATCTGTTCGACCTTTAGTCTACACCAAATAGTCTCAACCTTTGGCCCACATCAAATTGGTTCGACTTTCTTTCAAAATTCTTATATTGTTTAGAATATTTGAAATTGTTCTATTTAATTTCACAAGAAATGTTTCAGTAACAACCAATTCTAGTGACCAAACGTTGTTAATCACTATAGTGACTAATTTAGATACTAATTTACAAAATAAAAAATTATTGGTTACCATAATAGTCACTATTATGAATAAAAAATTATAATTGGACTCTAAATTAATTTCTAAAATTTAGCTACCAAGGTTTTAGCTACCAAAACAAACTAGTTACTAAACATTAGCTAACAATGTTTTTCTACTAAAGGAATTAGTTTCTAAATTAGTCTTTAATTAATTAGTGATCAATTATAATTTTATATTCATAATAGTAACTATTTTAGTAACCAATAATTTTTTTATTTTATAAATTAGTATTTAAATTGGTTACTATAGTGACTAAAAACTTTTGGTCACTAAAATTGATTGTTAATAAAATATTCTCTTACAGTGTTTGTTTGAAATATCTTTAAAAACATTTAAAAAATTTTAATTTCTTTCCAAATATTTTATCCAAACAAATCATTTTAATGTAAAGAATTTTAAATTATTCAAATAAATTAATTATCATTTCAAATTACCTCTAACAAACAACATTAGCTTCATTACTCAAACAAATTTGTTTTTATTTAAGTTATAAATTTATAAAGAAGTTTACTTTGAACTGCTTCGCAAATCATCTAATTAATCGTCAAATTAAATTTGATGCAGGAAAAATAGTGAGTCGAGAAAGTTTAACTTAAATGCAAATTAAAAATAAAAATTTAAGCAAAAATAGACGAGAAAGTTTCTACATATAGTTTATAAATTAAAATATTATACATTTTACTTATATTCATACAAATACACGAACACATCTACCTGACCACATACATAAATAATAATAATTTTAATATAAATTAAGTTCAGAATTTTTGTAAATAGAAAATAAATGGAACCTACATGCTTTTCTTATGTTTGATCTTCTTATCGGTCAATTTTTGAGATAGGCTCGCTCAGTATAAGATCGAAAAGGGTTTGGATTTTCCTATATTTTCAAACAAGAAAAAAAAAACCAAGTTTGTGTTAAATATTTCAAGAAAATTGTCTTCTTTAAAACCATTTTTTAGTTGTTGTGTTCTTATATTATTGTTGTTGTTACAATGGTCTAAGCTGACCATTAAGACTAATAGGAGACTTTGGTATAACTGATGAGTTTTTTCATAAAGGTTCATTAGAGATGGCACAATGAGTAAGTCCAGCCTATTTTGACCTACTCATTAGTGACCTGATAAGAACAAGTCAGGTGGGGTTGACCCATCAAATAGAAACAGGCCAATAATAATAATTTGTCCCCTACAAGACGAGCTAACGAGTCGGGCTGTGTCGGCCTATCACTTTTTTTTTAAATTTTTTAATTTTTTTAATTTTTTTTTCAATTTTTTAAATTCTAAAATTTGTTTATATTTACATATAAATGATTATTAAATATATATATATATATATATATATATATATATATTTAATCATTTAAAAGGTTTTCTAAACTTTTAATTGATTAGTTAATATTTTTAATTAGATAAATTAAAATAATGGTTAAATTATACATTTGGTCTCCATTTTCGTAGCAAAATATCAATTTGGTCCCTGAATTTTTTTCATCTTAATTTGGTCCCTATTTTGGGAAATCTAATGCAATCAAGTCTTTTTCGTTAGTAGTATAGTAACGACGTTAAATTGTGTGACATGTGTCATTTCCTAGAATTTTTGAATTTTTTTTATTTATTTTATAAAAAATTTACAAATTTATCGGGTGTCAAGCTGACATCGTGCCACGTAACAGTGATAGTACCACATATCACTATTATGCTAGATGTCATTTTTCTATTCTCAATTTGATCATAAAATTTTTATTTTTGTCTCAATTTAGTCCCAATTTTTGCAAAAATTGTGCAATTTTGTCCCTCTCCAAATTGAAACCAAATTTAATTTCTATATAAATATGCACAAATATTTCTATCAAAATTGATATTTCAAGTAAATATTGTTAACAAGATTAAGTTTATTTTAATTTACATTTTACATTAAACTTTATTTAAAATTGTTTTAAAGTTGTTAATAGAAAATAATGCTAATAACATAAAAAATTCATAAATTATATTGATATTTTATTACATTATACTTTAATATTTTTTTATTTGAATTTATATTTTAAATAATTGCATATTTTTAAAATGTGTAAAATTAAATAATTTCTATACAAATGTTTTAGTTGGTGTAAAAATAACAATTATATAATTTAAGAAAAATTAACTAGTTTATGTAACAATAAAAAATAAATAAATTTAAAATTTGAAACAAATTTAAATAAATTTATTTTTGTTGAAAATATATAATAAAAATATCAATTTGAATAAAAAAATCAAATTTAATAAAAATATTTGTATAACATTTATATAAAAGTTAATTTTTGTTTCAGTTTGGAGGGGGACGAAATTGCACAATTATTACAAAAATTGGGCTAAATTGAGACAAAAATTAAAATATAGGGACCAAATTGAGAATGTGAGTATGACACCTGACATAATAGTGACATGTGACACTGTCACTACCACGTGGCACGATGTCAACTTGACACGTGGAAAATTGTTATTTTTTTTAAATTTAAAAAAAATAAAAAAAAGTTCAAAAAATCTATAAACTGACACATGGCACCCCATTTAACACCGTTACTACATCACTAACAGAAAGGACTTTATTGCATCAAATTTTCCAAAATAGGAACCAAATTAAGATAAAAAAAATAGAGGGACCAAATTGATATTTTGCTACGAAAATGCAGACCAAAGGTATAATTTAACCTAAAATAATTATTACATTTATGTTAAATTACTCTATTGTAACTAATAATTGAAACTTAATTTGTAACTATTAATGGTTTAAATTACAAAATTATTATATACTTACACCCTTAAAAAATACATATAAAAAATTAATCTTATTAATTATTTTTTATTTTATTTATTTTTAAAAAAATGGAACAACGAGCTAGGCTAGACTAACCCACATTTTAGCCCATCAATTTGACGGCTGGACAGGTCGGGCCAAAACTGGATGGCCGTTAAAATCTTCAACATGGTCCGTCCCTTTTAACATGTGCTAATAAGCTATTCCGTCAGACCTATTATGTTTTGCCACCTGTAGGGTTCACTACGGTGATGTTACATAAGTGTGACTTGAGCCTAACTCACGTAAAGAATTTACACTACTTTTAATTGAAAATCTTATGACAATAAATTTATAAATTTTCTTACATGGTGTTTATCTTTTTCACTTTTATCTTATGTGAGTTTCTTATTAAAAACACTTTTAAAGAATTCAATCTTAAATTTTATTATTCAAGAACTTACTATATCCAAGTTATGAGTTTTAAGAATTCTTATACGTGAAATGGAAAAAATTTAATTGATTCTTACTATTCAAACATATTTTACATTCAATCTGCCTCTCCTTATAAATATATTTTACTAAGAAATAATTTTAAACTTTTGGAAACAAAATTATGTAGTCAACTTTGAAAGATTGAGAGCCGCAACAGAAATCATCACCTGTTGGGCGATGAGTTTTGGCTGTATTTATCTTTCCGGTTTTCATTTTCACCAGTTTGAAAATGATACAAGTTAATAATAAAATAAAAAATGAAAGTAAAATATCAATAATAAAATGGACTTTTGAGGGAGGGTTGCCAAAAATATATAATATATAATATAAAATTAATAAGATATGAGTTGAAATCAGATATAAGAAATTAATACTATCTCTTACTCAGAATCTTAAAATAATGAAATTACGAGTTTTCATCTTTATATGATGCTTAACTTTCTTATTTTTATTTGATGTGAAACTTAAACTCATATTAACATATTAAGATACTTAACATTTGGATCACTCTAACAATATCCAAGAAATTAAAAAACAAAATAGTACCTGTTGCATTGAAAAGTATGATCAACTCCATTGTCACATATTCCTCTCCACTTTGATGGAATTGGTCCCAATCCTTCTTCACTAAAGCTATTCGATTCAGGCCAAACACCTAAAAGTATGTGGTGGGAGCAAAGATAGCAAAGTTTGTGGTCAAAATAAGATAAAATGGAGATTTCTACAATCTACCCTTTTCGTTCTCATCCAAATTCCCCTTAAAGCTATCATCAGGTTGGGCAACATTTTGAATCGAAGCTGAAGTATGCGCATACAAAACTCATATATTGCATCTTGGATTATCCCCACCTCAGAACATAAACATACCCCTTTGTTTTACCAATATCCTGATGAACAAAACTCATAATAATCTATATTTTTGTTCCAATATATGATTATTTCAAACAACTTGAAACACACACGTACCTTATGCCTCAAAAATAATCAAAACGTCACACACTATGTAAACTAAGAATTGGAACAAGATTCTAATATATACACAAATACATGTATATAACACACAAATGAGAAGAAGCCTAACCCATATTGCATTTTTTAAAGGTGGTTCGTTTGTGATAAAACAACTGAAAGTAGGTTAGTCCGTCATTATTCTCCAAACCTCATTCTTACTTTGAAAAGAATAACAAGAGTTTTAAACACAGAAATCAGGAAACTTACCTGTATCAAGGTTTCCAATTATCACTCCTTCACCAAATCTGGCTTTCTTCCAGATTGAGCTAGATGGGATCACCCCTTCATGCTCTAGCCCCATGAACTCCCATGATCGAGTAGTGTGTAGCTTTCTTCCTCTGTTCTTAAACACTGATAACACTTTGGAGTGTTCTAGAAGCAAATTTGAACAAGAAGGGTAGGCTCTTAAATGAGAGAAAGGGAACACAGAGAATAGTAAAAAAAAGGAGGATATATGGTTCTTTCTTACTTGCTATCTCGGCAGCTACTTCTTCCAAAGTTGCAGCAAAACCATTGATGTGTCTTGTGTATGAGTAAAAGATGGAGTCCTTTGCTGTATTAAAACTATAATAAAACAAACTCAAACTTGTAAGATGAAATTTAAACCTACTTATATATAATAATGTATATAATGTGAAATAACTTTATCGATTAATTCTATCTCTAATCCATGTGGATAACACATTGCAAATTTGTTCCGATTGGACCTTTTTCATACCTTCCTAAGTAAGATCCCAGAAACTCATAGTGGGACTGTGTCACTTGATCGAAGTCAACGAAAGATGAAGATAATTCTGGCCCGTGTGAGTGAGCTCCAAAGTACACCACATATGACTACAATTGAAAACCACAAGCTAGGATTTGATCTTTTCCATTGTTTTTCTTTTATCTTTATTCAAGATTGCAAATTGCCAGTGCTCACCTTTTTCGCTGCAAAGCTGGGTCTGTGGAGTAGACACACAAGAAGAATTTGGTGGAGAAATTGGATGGTTAAACTTGGTAGCCTCATTGCTTACCCTATCTAGAAAGGTTCTCCTTTGCTTTTGTCCTTGTTTTGAATGAAACAGAAACATAACCTTGGGTTTATATAAGGTAACAACCTTAGGTTGAGACTTTCTTTTTTATTATTAATCAATGAAATTAATATATAGTGTAAATATATAAAAATCCTACTGCTCAATCTCATCCAACTTCCCTTAAAGCTAACATAACATCATGGTCCTATTTCAGTTCTCATTGGCTCCACCAATTTTTCACGCCTAGAGTCTGATATATATGAAACAGACAAATGACAAGAAGCTTAATTGTCCACATTGCGAAGGTGGTCCCTTTATGCTAAAACAATCGGTAGTTGGCTACTCCGTCACTATTCTTCAAACATTTTCGTGTTCATTGTAATCTAACCACAAAAAGTTTTGCCCAATCTGTAGTAATAACATCTTTCATTTGAGAAGTAGGTGTAATTTGGAATTTAATGATATTGTAAGTTTGATTAGTGCCAATCACTGAAGATTAATGAACTAGGGCTAAAGATCGTACAAGAACATTCACATTGAGAGTATATAAGAAATAGTCTAACATCACATCAACCATCAAAATTTTGCAATATAAAATAAAATAAGTGATATAACATATTAAAAAACACCAGATGAAATGTGGTAAGAATGCAGCATGAAGATTCTAAATTGAAGATGCAGTGTTAGTATTACGGTTATTCTTAAAGTTAATTAGTACTGAATAGGGATTGAGTCATAAGTTTGTTGTGGATATTAATTGTTTTTTTGGCAGAGTAAAGTAAACACAAGCTTGATAGGCTTTTTAATTAAGGTTTATTTTAATATGATTCTTTAACCTTTTTTCTTTCTCTTATTTATTTAAAAGTATTTAACGTGGTTTTTTATGATAAATTTGTGTTTATATAGTTCGAAAGATGATCACCTGTCAATCCAAATTATTATTTTTTTTCTCGAACTCTTTTTATTCAACGACACAACTCAACTCCAATGGCATATGACGCATTGCTACCTTAGTTATAGCTAATTTCCACAACGTGTTTCATGTATCCTAGATGAAGAAGTATATCTATGATCCAAGTCATGTACTATAAGGTCAAAGGAACTGCAACTAAGGCAAGATTTGACTTGTGAAGCCAAGCCAAGAGACTATCCATATACTGATAAAAGATGTATAAATTCTTGAGAAGAGAGAAGTCTTAGTGGTCCTCGGATCCCACAAGTGAAGAGAAAATTAGATCTACATTGGATCTCACCTGAATCGCCCCATCTATCCTCCTGGAGATAAGTTTAGGTCACCAAGCGAGACAACTCAGAAGGAAGTTAATCAACTTGGTGAAGGATTTTGTGCGGTGAGAAGACTGGTTATGCAACATGGGAGTTAGAAGATAGCATGACCTACTTGTTTTTTTAATAAATTCAATTTTTGAAGATGAAAATCTTTGAAATTAGAAAAAGTGTGAAACTCAAAAAATATGATGTCTTAGAGTAGACGCAGAGTGTTTTGAAAACTAGACTTTAGATTATTATTATTATTATAATAATAATAATAATAATAATAATAATAATAATAATAATAATAATGTATATAGATTATTGTAATTAATAGGTATTTGAACTTACCAATGTATAACTAAGACTTCAAGGAATTATGGATCTTTAGTTAAGATTCATAAAATTCATGAAAGTGCATTCATTCAATAAACAAGAATTTAGACTTTATAAAAGGATAAATAACAAATAAATAAACATATTACAAAGTATTATCAGATGTTATTCATTTTTGTTTTCAAATAATTTTAACCAATATTTCTTTGTTCACCACACTTACGCATTTCCGACTTCATTCAAGAAAAGTATTTTCGATTATTTTTTACTTATTTTATTAAAAAGTAACATATAATTGACTATATGTAAAAACTGGACGTCAAAGTGATTGGAATAAAATCTTATGACCATTATTTTTTCTGTGATATTAATGACAAAAATAACATATTTTAACCAAATTATTACCCATGCACGACTTTTTAAAAATTAAATGTATTGGTTATGGAAATTTAAGTTCTATCTAATAAAATTAAAATTAAAATTTAATATAAATATTTTATTTTTATAAAATTGAATGATAATAATAATAACTTACTATTTTTATACTAAAATCATTTAATAAAAAAATTTAGCTACAAATTTAGTATATTTTTTCTATTTGTTCGTTTTCATAAAACATGTTTCTTTATATGTTTACAATATTTTTAAATGTAAAAATTTCAAATGTAAACATTTCATAAAATATTCCCAATAATGACTTCTTTCAAGAGAAAGTAATATTACTCTTTTATAAATATTTAACGTTTTAGAAATTGTAAGACTTTGGAAAATGACATTTTAAAAATGGTAGTGATTTAAAAATAGTGAGACTAGATTATTTTAATATTAAAAGGTTTTAGTATAAATAGAATTATTATAAACGAGTTTTATTATTTTAAAATACATAATTTCTCTAGAAATCACTTTTTAGAGTTCTCTTTGACTTATCTCTAGGAGTTCTATCTCTCTGGTCATCTGATTGAAGAACCGAGATCGTAGGGTTAATCCTCTCGGTGAGCTCTTCAAGTTGGACCGATCAATTTCTCCATTCGCGTAAGTTGAGTTTCTGCCCTCTTTTTGGTCTACTTTTTTTTGTTACATGTGAGCTCTCCCTTGCATGTGTCATTTTAATCATCAGTATAAGTCTCTACTGATCAGTGATCATAATAGTATCGTTCTTGTGATGTTTCAATATGTAGATAGAACATTTTGTGGAGTTAGAGGTGTTTTGACGTTTATAGAGATGTCTAAATAGGATAACAGGTAAAGGAAACTAATTTCATTGTTTTTAAGTTACAAACATGTTAGAATTATATATTGTATGGTTGTACTATGATTGGTTGTTTTAACTGAACTGTTGAATGATTTGTGATATGTGAAAGCTATGAATAAGTTACAAAACATGTTAGAATTATGTTCGTATAGAAATGTTATTATTTAGTATTGCAATTAAGGTTAATTGGTATTGATGTTTGTGTTATACTTGATTTTGATATGTGATTGGCATCTACAAAGGTTCTTTGGTTGTCTAGACTGGCTTGAGTATGCATAACTATACGAAATGAGATTTTGTAGAATTATGCTGACTCGCTAGACGAACTCGAAGTCATGGGCTGATTTGCAGAATGCTTATCTGTAGAATTACATAGATTCACTAGGCGAGTATGAGTTCATTGGGCAAGTTACAAGTCAAGGGCTCACTGATTTATGAGGTCGTTGGGCAAGTAGGAGCTCACTAAGCAAATTATGAGTCAAAAGTTCACTGATTTGTGAGTCGCTGGACAAGCCCAACTCATTGGGCAAATTATTGAGGACCATTTCCTGTAGACTCCTAGTGAAATACTTGTTGGGCCAACAACCTGGTCACTAGTCGAAATGTGTATTTTGGACCAGTGAGATGGTGTGTTCGTTGGGCGAGTATCTCAAATCTTGAACATATATCAATTAATTGAATTTAGAAACTTTGTATGTTTCGAATATCTAAATTTTAATTGTATTTGAATTGCATATATATATATATATATATATATATATATATATATATATATATATATATATATATATATATATATATATATATATATATATATATATATATATATATATATATATATTTATTTTATG
>Ga0214544_1001700_pt1 | contig 46166 bp, 16 predicted proteins | sample CNSS3metaG_FD_160074 | JGI IMG/M metagenome (GOLD analysis project Ga0214544, IMG submission 160074) | Root nodule microbial communities from cowpea collected in UCLA plant growth center, Los Angeles, California, USA - CNSS3 | ecosystem: Host-associated > Plants > Roots > Nodule | place: USA...
AGTATCATGATTCCGTTGGTGTGATTTTTAAATTTTTTTTATAAAAAATATTTAATTGATATATGAAACAATAAAAAAATGGGTATGGGTATGGGTATAAGAAAATACCCGTTACCCGGTGGGGATGGGGATGGGTCAAAAGTTGTATACCCGTTGGGTTTGGGGATGAGGATGGGGATGAATTTTTATTATGGGGATGGGGATGGGATCATGATACCCGTACCCGCCCCGCCCCGTTGCCATCCCTAGAAATGGTGCAGACTTTGGTGAAAAATCTTCCTCAAACTTCGATCACTTCCTTTTGGAGATTTGCTTAGAACAGAATGATTAAAGATTTTGAAAATCAAAGACAAAGGCAAAGAAGCTGAGATGAATCTTTTTTTTTTTTTCTTTTCTTTTTCAGATTATACTTATCTCTCCTCTCTTCTTCTTTACCATTTTCTTCCATTTCTGTTTTCTTTTGAAAAGTTGGTGTCAAGAAATAGATGGCAGTGAATTAAATTAAAAGCAAGAGCATGACAATTGTCATATGTCATAGTATAACAGTAACTCTGGGCGGCTCATACTCTGTCTTTTTAATTTCAACAAAATTTTAGAGTGCATTTAATTTTGATTTTGATAGAATTGACTTAAATAATTCAATGTCATTTGAATTTATGTTCACATTATTATTTTTAAATAATATGTTGGATGCATGTATTCTGACATTAATTTCATTCATAAATTAAATGTTTTCAAATGTTTATATTTTTTACAATAATTATTCTTAAACTAGTCTATGAGATATTTCAAGTTTTTACTTAGTTCTTGTCGATACTTTGTTGTCATAAAAGTCAGAGGAAAAAAAGACTAAATATATCATAGAGACAAAAGAAATGTAATATATTTATAGAAACAAAATTTATAGAAGTAAAATCACATCATAAATTAAAATTTTAATAATATTTTTAGTTACTGAAATTTGAAATAAATCCTTTATAATCCCTAAAATTGAAAAGGTTAGGTTTAGTTCCTCGAATGTTTTAAAACATTATTTTAATTTATAAAGTACCAGTATAAATTTATAAGTCATTTCAAATTATTTAGGTTGATTTATTGATAATATATATTTTGTAGTTACTATCTACAAACGGAATAACGACAGGTGTTTCCATTTTGGAAAAGTTTATTCCTAATGATTCAATCAATGGTTTCATCATTTCAATGGTTGTTTTATGCGTAACTTACGGGTAAAATAAAAACCACCTGTTAAATTCATCTATTACATATGAATAAGGATAATTTCAGTTTTTTAAATTTCCATAATTTATGAAAAAAAATTAAGAGTCAACTTTTATAAAACTAAAAGTCATTTACACATAATTTATATAATACTTTTTGCTATTTTTTTTAATTTTTTGCATATTACATTTCTATGTAATAAATGGAATTAATAAAATCTAAAAAATAACTATAATAAATTTTAATTTGAATTATATAGTTGCCAACGAGAAAAAAAAAGCATTGAGAATCCCTTGAAACAAAAGTAAAGTTGAAGATGTGTATTTAAAGATAAAATAAAGTTTGAGCATCAATTAATCTATTTAGCAAAATATAGGGGTTAAATGCTTTTTTTTTTTCATCGTGCTGCGAGGAAAAAATATTAAATGGAATAATACTCTCTCTTATTTTTATTTTTATTGTAAGTCATTTTTTAAAATTTATATATGATTTTTCATAAGATATCTTATAGTTTCAAAGATTTACTTTTACTTATTTGTTTTCATTGATTAATTAATTAATTATTTTGGGTTTTTTTTCACAAGAAGAAATATTAGGTCATCTTCATTGTAAGAATAATTATATAAGGTATTATTTTCTGTATGAATAATTATATAAGGTATCAGTTTTCTGGATTCAACTATACGATATTACTTTTAAGATTTTATTGTAACTTTAACTTTAATGAGAAGATTTGAATTAATATTTTATTTTATTTGTGTGTTTTCAAAAGAGAATTCTTTTTTATTACTATTATGACTTATGTAAGGCCCAATTATTTTTTTGCCCATTTTATTTTAGAGGCTGTCCAATCTTTTGGGTCTAAATGGGGTTGGTCCAATTCAAAATCTGACCTAAGGTATCCAAAACCCTAACTAGTAATCACACTTCGTAAAACAGATCCCTCACATCTCTTAGAGCAGTTGCCATCATCCTCTGCTAGGGTTTGGAGTCGTCATAGCATTTGCAAGCTCAACCTCGTTCTTCCATTCCGCGTAAGTTCCTCCTAACTCAGACTCCATGTTCTTTTGTGTTCCGTATGTTCTTAGTTAGAGCTTCCTAATGAGCTCGTTTTCGGAACCTGTCCACTGTTTTTTTTTTCAGCTCGCAAAGCCGTCCCGTGAGCTATTGATCTTCCCTGTTCGAGTGTCAAAGCTATTAGCTAACCCAGGTAGGGGAAGTTAGGGTTTCTAGTTTCGAGTTGTTTTGGACTGTGTTTGAGTTGGTTGTTGATTGTATGGTTTGATCTTTCGTTTTGATGCGTGAGAATATCTTGCATGATTTGGTTGGTTGGAAAACATGGCTACTGCAGGTGAAATAGTGGTGAGACCTGTTAATCTCGCCCAGGCGAGCCAGTCTCGCCTAGGCGAGACAAACAGGGGCTCGCCCAGGTCAGTTTACGCGAGTGGTCGCCCAGGCGACCCACTCCTTATTTTGAGCGAGCGAGAATCTCGCCCAGGCGAGAGGGGTCTCGCCTAAGTGAGATCCCGCGTTGCTTCCTGATACTCTTTTCGAGCCCTCGCCTAGGCGAAGGGGACTCGCCTGAGCGAGACCCTTCGACCTGAGTGAGGGATTGGGCGAGACAATGTTGTGTTTGGTTGTGTGTTTACTCTCTGATGATTGGAATTGTTTGGGTATGACTGCCATGATGAGATACATGTACATATGTATGGATATATGCTTAATGGATTGCTCTATATGCGTGACATGATTCATGAATGATGAATGATGGGTGTTGTGGGAACTTGGCATGTGAAATGAATGAGTGGTTTGGAACTAAAGGAACATGGTATTGATATGAGATGAGGCCCTAGACTCATGGGGTGGTGATGATCAGATGTATGGATTCAAAATGTGATGCGTATGAGGAATTAATCTTAGGGGTTGGTATGGAATTGTAAATATGATTTAATGTTCTCTTATTGCTGATTTATGAATGTTGGTCCGTGTCAGCGTGTAATTCCTTGGGGTCTCTAGGTGAGACCTCCGGGGTTGCGCTTCAGTGGTCGGGACGTAATCCCATTGCCCCTGGCAGTGGGTGTCCATGGTGGTGACCCATCTGTATAACTAGGTAAGGATTCAAAATGTGATGCGTATGAGGAATTAATCTTAGGGGTTGGTATGGAATTGTAAATATGATTTAATGTTCTCTTATTGCTGATTTATGAATGTTGGTCCGTGTCAGCGTGTAATTCCTTGGAGTCTCTAGGTGAGACCTCCGGGGTTGCGCTTCAGTGGTCGGGACGTAATCCCATGGCCCCTGGTAGTGGGTGTCCATGGTGGTGCCCCATCTGTATAACTAGGTAAGGATTCAAGGTAAGGTTGCATCTTGACACTCTAAGGGGTCAGTTAGTCTCACCTAGAGCGGACTGACTCCTGTGGTGAGAGTAGCAGGAGGCCAGAAATTCATTAAGGGCTAACCTTGTGGTGAGGGAATATTGATTCATTATAACACTTGTAACACATAGCTCGGGGGTGAGCAGCTCGGAGGTGTGCAGAGGTATCCACCACAAGTGCAAGCATCCGCTGAATCCGACCAAGTTATACGTATCCGGATGAGTCGAGTCGAGTCGTAGTGTATTGTTTGGAAGGTCGTAACATGCTAGTGTGATGTATGTGTGATGGACTGTGAATATGTATACCCTACTTTCTTTGTTGTGTGATCTGCTATGTGGTACTCTCTTTTGCGATGACCATCAACTTGTTGGTGTGAGCAGATGTGAGGAACACCTGTAGGCAACAGGGGGTGGAGATTCCGTTGCCTAGTCCGTGTGGACCAATTTATATTTATGTTATGAGTTTACTTAGGGCTGCGACCCATGTATCTGTTCGTCCTTAGATTTATGTACTTTGGTTAACTTTTCCTCTGGCTTCTTTTGGGCATCGTGGTGTGCCAAGGGTTGTATGGAGTTAAGTTTAAAACTCTCAGACCGTGCTTTTATGTTATCTTTATCGTAATATTCCTTTAATTTCACGTACTTAATTAAATGGGATGTTACACCTTATGGTCTTAAATTTTATACCATATTAATATATTATAAAAGAAAGATCTTTCAAAACTTTAGTCTTAAATTTATGACTTCTAGAATAGATATGTGCTCACCTATATTGTAAGAGTCATATATGAGATTCTTAATTTTTTTTATCTCATTGTGTCACATAATTTTTAATCGTCATAATATTTTTTCTATCAAATATGTCTTATAAAATTCTAATTTAATAATATTTTTTAAATCTTATTTGAAAAAGATTTTATTCTTATGATTAGAATCTTAAATTTTACGTTACATCAATATGGGTATATATATATATATATATATATATATATTTTATCATATGTGGTTATAGTCATAGAGAGATTGTACTTCTATATATAAGTTATTTGACACAACTTTTATCCCAAAATCTTAAGACAATGGTGTTATGGGTCTTTATTCTGATATAATGTTTAACTTTGTCTATTTTATTCAATGTGAGAATTTTGACTCACACCTGGACTATTTCCAATAATCTTCCCTCAAGGGTGAGTCCTTTTTTTTTTCTTCCCTTCATGTGTATGATGACCCCTTTATGTTATGGTTATACGATCAATTAGTCCGAACCATCGACTCTGAGACCACTGAAGAAATTTTTGGGACATTTAAAAATATGAGATATACGAGAGATATATCTATATGTTATATGGAGGAACATGTTTTTTGTATTTTATTAATATACCTCATAGAGTAAAATGTAACAGAATATCAAATATAAAATATTTACGATATCTTACTCTTAATCTAAAATAATAAATATTTTCTAAAACTAAAAGATATTTCTAAAATTAAAATGTTTCCTATAAATAAAAAAATATTAAGTATTATTCTCAACTATTTTTATCAGACAAGTGTTATAAAAATTGGATCTTAAACATTATCTCTTATTATGTATCCATGGAAAAGTAAATAATTTTTTTTAACTTTTTAATTTGAATATACAAAGTCATGTTAGAACAAGGATGGGAGAAAGTAGTAAACTTTTTAGCAGAGTAAAATCTCAAAATTTCCCTTAAAATAGGTAAAAGGGCCGAGCTGAAGTTAAAAGAAAAATAATATAAGTTTATAAATAATCAGAAAAGTAGATTTTGGTTCCAAATTAACCAAAAATGGCAACATTTGTGTCTTCTTTTATGAAAAAAGAACTTGGAAAATTGCGTTACGACTCATTTAGATACTTTTGAGGACAAAACACGTTATACATAGATTAATTGATTGATATGCGTAGAAAGAAGGTGGTTTGTAGCATTGAAATATAGTAATTAACGGTTGGGAGATAATGAAATATACTTTAAATCATTTCCATCGAATCAGAAAAAGTGTGAAATTGAAGCGCACCAAATGGTAGGTTTATATGATGGATTTGATTTGAAATAACAGGTTTATTTAGTTATTTAAAAAAGGGGAACATGATAATCAACTTGATTAGTGAAGTAATGATATAATTAAAAACATAAAAGATGGTGATATCACCTTTTGTTTATGTGAGTCAATAATTATGAGCTAAAGCTGAGACATATTTTGTCGTATCACATTCATGCTGCCTAATAATCCATGCGTCGCACGCCCATCTTTCACATTAAACCTGCCTCACTCACTACTTTCGGGAACCCACATCTTACTCATCATTTTAACAATTAATTAATTAATTAAGCTTCCTAAATTTTGACTATTTGTATAAGCCACATATTACTCTGTCACTAACTCGTCACCACCTATCAATTCAAATTAGTAAGCTTTCTACTTCCAAATATAAGAATAATTTAACAGTAATTATATCACTGGACTTCCAAAACTCAGCAAAAAGATATCATCACGGATCAATTTAACCGATATCTATCATGATGGCCCGCACTTTAGAATAGTAATACGTAAACCTAAAATTATGATATGGTATTTTTCACAGGTTCTAAATCTTTCTAAATTAAGAATGAGTCTAAATATTTTATTGGCTTTTGGTGTTGTCATTTATTGAGTGTTTAACTTTAGTGTTCATCGGTGTATTTTAAAGAGATCAAGCATAATGAACCAAGTAGTAAGGTATATAAAAGGGTTTTGTCATGAGGTAAAGAGATCACTCATTAGATATACATATGCTCCATATCTTAATCATATAATTGACTTGAGCAATGCAATCCTCAAAATATGATATAAGTTGTATTAAAAAATTAGAACCGAAGTTGTATGATAAAATTTAATATAAACTCTTATTGATAGATGAATTACAAGTATCCTAAGAAGTGGCTTAATCCAGTCCTATAAAACTGAATTATAAGGTGAGGTTTGTACCTGCTTATATATTGTGAATATGTCTTATCTTTAGTCAAGATGAGATCTCCAACACACCTCCCTCATCCCAATAATGTGGAACTAGACATTAATGGGTGATCTGATAGCAGCTTTATAACGGGTCACACAATAATCCAAAGAAACAACAAGACTCGTTGGGTTAGACTTCAAACCAGAAATTATACTATTATTGAAATTAATAGAAGAGGGTAGCATGAGAATGATTTGGGTTTTTTTGTTTTGTTTTGTTTTGCAGACATTTGATGTTTATGGGTGGCGATGCTGCTTCTTGCCAGTGAGTGACTGCGGGTGGTGGTTGGTAGTAGGTAGGGTGGTTGGTAGTAGGTAGGGTGTGTGGTGATGATCGTTGGTGTTGGGAGGAGACAGTTAGTCATTCTCAATAAATATTTTGGATTACACAATACAAAAATAAAAATATTAACTTTTTACACATTCCAAATTTATTAATTTGCAATGTGTTCCAAAAATATATTACGGATTTCGCAAACAAAAATAGATTTTCTGATTTGAATTACATTCTGAATTATACAATATGTAATGTATTCTTGAATAGATTGTGTAATCCATAATGTATTTCAGTGACTTTCACAATCCAAAATATATTTCGAATATGTACCACTATATTTCGAATATGTACCACTTTCGCGTTATAATAAAGACATCTCTTCCCTACATATAAACCTCAACTGCAAATGAAAACAAACAAATATAAAAAAATATTCTTCAAATTAAGAAGTAAACTTTAAAACTATCTAAACTTTACGAGATCGACCGCTTATAGTAAGAGATTTGCATCTAATTATTTACTATAAATATATTTTATTTTTAATTGATGCGAGATCTCCACTTAATTTTAAAAATAATAAAATCACTATAAGAAATGTATTTACATTTTATCTTTACCTAATCTTCACCTAATGTACAATAATTAAGAAAAATTTTAATTTAATCGGTGATATTAAATTTGGTGTCAATTTATTTTATTCATTTTTAAAATTGTGCATAAATTGATTAAAATTTGTCAACTCCGACTTTCTATCAAACTATATAATTAATTAAAGTGGAAAGAGGTAGTGATTATGCAATTTCTTAGGATTTGTAACTATCTTTATCATTATTCGTGATGTTTCTTATTAATTTGCGATATTTTTTTTTTATGTACTAAGAGCAATAAAGCAAATTAGGGATATTTTAAAAATAAAAAAATGTATTAATACACAATATATTTATACAATAATAGAGACAGTGTTAAATCATTGTATTTGACAATATGTTATTGGTAATGATCCTATTATGAAATATATATATATATATATATATATATATATATATATAAGTTTATAGTAATAAAAAAATACAAAAATAAAGTCTTTGAAAAAAGTTCACTCTGAAACAAGATTGAACTCTTAAAAAGCACGTTCATTATCATATTTTAATACAAAAATACAATAATAATCAAAGTCTAGACCGTCACATTAAAAAAAGTATGCTAGTAAAAAGAAAGAATATTATAAAATCTTAAAATTATTATAGAGTTTTAGTAAATAAATCAAACACATTGATCCCCTGGCAAAAGACATAAGAAAATCATTCAAATAGTTACAAGAGTCATAAATTTAAAAAACATTATATTTGAATATTTGAGACTAACTTTATAAGGTACAGGGATAGAAAAAATAGTTTCATACAAAATTTGTAAATGAATATTTGTAGCGGATAAGTGAGGGTAAATCAGTATCATGATATCTGACCAGTTTGTTAATTGTAACATTCCGTTTTCATAGTTTTTATACTATTAAACAAAATATTTAAATTTCAATAATTCAGAAACAGATGATGACGTAAGCTAGTATAATGTATAATATAGTCATCCTCAAAATAACAATACATACACTGATCAATATATACAGCCCATACAGTACTAAAGGGTTACAAAACACCCGGTCAGCTAAGCTAAACAAAGGGGCTACAACTACTATTGGAGCGCCTAACATACTCATCTCCTGTCCCGGAGGGGTGTATCCTCACATGCACCTATATCTGCTCACGCCATTCAATAATGACGATCATTGCATAAATAGAAGACACAAGGAACACACAACGTACAAGAAGGGTAAGCTAACTTGAACCCAGAGCAAATCATACAATTGTTACACTTAAGCAGAAAACAGAATTTATCACACAATTATCAAAATCATCCAATCAATCTCAACCATAACACCACACACCATTCTAGACTAGATATCCGGATTATGTAAGTGGCATTGGAGCTCTCGGTGACTTGCACCTGAGACGGTTCCTAAACTCTGCAGAGTTTTAGGCACAAGGGGTATTCACCCAACCACTCTCAAGGTAAATCCCATCACCTCTATAACGGATCGGATTCATAGACCAGGACCTCCTGCTACTCCTCCTGACGTAATCCATCATGCTCTACTTGAGTCTTAATGGTTACTAGGAGCGTCAGGATGCCACCAATATGAGTCCTCATGCTCTTACATTTACTAAAACCATTTCCTTAGAATTTCCCTTGAAATCCTAACTCCAACATGTCCTCATTCATATCAAATTCACACTCAATTCCATCACACTGTCTATCATGCATAAGGATCACATACAAGATCAACCATCATCATCTTAAGGCAATCAATATAGCATCATGTAATTGAAACAATGAGAAAACTAACTTCTGCAGGGAATCTCGCTTAGGCTAGTGGGTCTCGCCTAAGCTAGAGAGTTTATCTCGCTTAGGCAAGTTGCTCTCGCCTGGGCGAGACCTCATACAGTGGCAAATTAAAAATCCTGGGCGAACTCTCGCTTAGGCTAAACTGGCTCGCCTAGACGAGAGGTTATCTCGCTCAGGCGACTCCAGCTCGCCTAGGCGAGATTTCGCGTAGTGACAGAGGTGATCTTCTGGTATTTTCGCTCAGGCGAGAGCTGCTCGCCTGGGCGAAACTACCAGAAAATCCTTTTTGTTCTTCACATGCATGCTCGCTCAGAATCATCCACCACCCAATTTCACACACAAACAATCTCAAACACCAATTGAACACACAATCACATAATTAAATCACTCATGAACACAATTCACATTAAATTGAGTTGAAAGTCAGCTTCCCTTACCTATTTTTGAGTTAAAGCTTGGATGAGGACAACCTAAGGGAGGGAAGCAGAATTCCTCAGTCCGACCTAGAAGAATTCATCATCCAACCACATAGCAAGGAGGAACACTTGGTTAGACTCTGAATAGAAGCAGGAAATTCGAGTTGAATTTCGAAATTGGACTTTAAACCACTAGAGAGACTTACCTAAGAGAAGAGAGGGTATGAGTGGAGGCAACAGGAGGCTCAGGTGTGGCTTCCTCTCCAATCTGATCAAGAATCAAGGGTGGTGAGATAGCAGCAAGAATTCAGAGAGAGGGAGACAGAGGGGAGGATTGAGTTTGCAGAGAAAAAAAAAATGAAAGGGAGGGGGTTTGGTTCTGTTTTTGGAAAAGAGGAGTGTTGCATTAATAGTTATTGATGAATTTTATTTATTTATTTTTTAGGTTAAATGATCAAAATAAAATTGTTAATGAATGAAATATTGACCATTAAATACTTATTTAAAATTTAATTTACTTTCTTTTATTTAATTATATAAAATTGAAGTTATTTTGTAAAATGTTAAATTTTTATAATTTATATTTTTAGTATAACTCATTTAAATTTGTTTTTTAGAAAGATTAAATTTATTTATATTAATATTTTATTGAATAATTTGATTTGAATTGTACTTAATTATTATTATTTTATTTAAATTTATATTTTAAAGAGTTGATTTTGTATATATTTATTTGAATTTTTTAAGAAATAAAATATAAGAATATTTATAGATATCCATGATTACTCATTGGTATAAAAAAACCTACATGTATTTTTAATGGATACGAAATAAATCATGGAACAAACTTGTTTAGACAGGACCTATGATGCACCAATACTTTCACTTCGATCATATATATATATATATGTGTGTGTGTGTGTGTGTGTGTGTGTGTGTGTGTGTGTGTGTGTGTCTGACCAGTATCCTGTATTTGATACTTATTAATGAAGTATCTAATTTATAAAGTCATCGTACACTACAAAAAAAAGTTGAATAATAACCAATTTTAGTGACAACAAATATTGAATCACTTATAGTGACCAATTTAGGTATCAATTTAAAAACTAAAAATTATTGACCATAAAATAGTCCAAACAATTATAATTGATCTCTAAATTGATAATTAAAATAGTTTTTATTATGAATTGATTTCTAAATTAGTTACTAACATTAGCTACCGATGTTTTGACTACCAAAATAATTGGTTTCTAAATTGTTGACTAACATTAGCTACTAATAATCATATACTTATTATATTTTTAAGAATTATTGTATATATTTTAATATTTATATATCATATATCTATCACGTATCGTATCCTATTATTTTAAAAATAAATGTATCCACGTATCGGATATGTGTCGTATCCGATACACATATCGTATTCATGCATCATAGGACAGGACAAATAACGGGTAAACATTACTCATACCCATGATATATTATTATCCTTAATAACATAGTAATTTCTGTTATATCTCTATATAAATTTTCAATGATTCTTCACCCTTGAATAGGTACCAGAAATACTTACATTATAATTTATATACAAACAAGATTAGATAATTTCTTTATATAATCACCTCTCAAATACAATTCATTATATATATATATATATATATATATATATATATATATATATATATATATATATATATAATAAAACATGTAATAATAACAATAATAACAATAATAATAATAATAATAATAATTATTATTATTATTATTATTATTATTATTATTTTAGGCATAACAAATAATTAAATTAATGCAACCTAATTTGAAATCTCTGAAAAATTACTTAAACAATATCAAAACACTTTATTAAGTTGAAAATATTACTTAAATGAACTGAGAATGCTCGACTTGAGCAAAATAGTCTAAATAAGACTCAAATGCTCGAGTATCAAATTAGAATTACAAATATCAATATGTACAAATATTAATATGCACTTATATGGTTAGTATTCTTATATATTTTTCTATTGATAATTCAAAAAGTATCTTTTAGAATTGTAAAATTTTGGTCGAAAATTTTCGTATTTACAAACAATAAAAGAATTGAAGAACATATCAAGAAAAGAACAAATAAAATTTAATTGAGTACATACACAACACAACTATTTTAAATAACAAACCCTTTTCCCTCTATAGCCGAATTTACAAGAATAAGTCCTTTTGAACATTTTGAAATATCAAGCAAAGATTCGCAGACAGTTTCTTCCTCTTAATTTAATACTGGAAGTCCTTATCTGCTTTTATGAAACTCTTCTTGTTTCTTAATTGAATTACAGCATAGGGGAATAGGCATTGAAATTATGATCAGCATCTTGTATATTGTTTATTCAATTAGCCAGAAAGAAAGTTTCCAAAGTGAAAGCACCTTCTCCATCACTTTCCATAGTAAATTGGCCCTGTTTCCCCAACTAGCTTTAAATAACTCATTATCTAAATTAACATATATCTCATGGGATTAGGTACCTATAACAAACATGACAAATCAATAAACAAATTTCATGGAGGTGAGTGAGACTCATCATTTAGCAGCAGATCTGTGTACGTTCGTACTCATCTCATCATCAACTACACAGTTAAGTAAAATTATATATCTTTTTAGTTTTTGCATTCTATCACCCATTTGCCTTTTGCCTCATAAAACCCAAACATCCTTCCATTATAATATTGCAATAGGCTTTTCTCTTCCATTAACTACAAAATACTACAGTGCTTTTATGTATATATATAGTTTGGTGAAAATTAACTATATTACTCTAAATGCATTACAGCATATAAAGTAGCCAGCAGAAACTTTTTCTTTTTCTTTTTTTATCGGACAAAGTCCATGCAGTTTAATGCTTGCGAAAAGAAAACACAAACCTATCTATCTATCTATCTCTTACCATTTAAAATTGTCTTACTTTACGCCATTAAAAGTTCCATGGTAGGGTAGGAATTAACACTGCATTATCGTATTAACTACTTGCGTCATACTAAATGATTACATACACCGATATACAAATGTATTAATGTAATACTCAACGACCACTAATGATTACGTAACTATTGCCATTGTTTCGAGAGAGTTGAACTTAACAGAAGGAAAAATTAGTTTTCTGAGATAAATATATGTATTTAAAGTCACACACATCGATTAAAAATAAAGTTAACTTATATACTGAATGCGTAAAAATGTGAATATTGTGGACAAGCACATAAGACAGGGGATTCTCTAAAAAGAAAAAGCGAGTCTGATGGATGTCCATAGAAAGAAGCAAAAGGAATAGTATATATCCATAGCAGAAAGAAACAAGAGAGAAAAGAAAGAAGAAAACAAAAATTAAGGGTAAGTGTAAGCAGAGAGAGAGAAGGTAATTGGAATGGAAAGTTAAGGTGGATGGAATGGAAGTTGAACTTTCGCAGTTGGTGCGGTTGATGTGTTTTTCCTTTTCAACTTGTTGTAAGTACATGTCTGTAGCTTTGAGAGACAAGGAGACCCCACAAGATGGGAAAGATATGTATCAGACTTTTGGTTTTTCTTATAGATTACCTCCTAATCTTTTAATAACATGTTTTCTCTTTTCTCGTACACACATATATGTTTTTTGTTTAAACCGCACCCTCGTATTTGAAACCACACATTAGACATTATGATATAGGACAAAAAGGTGAAGGTGGTGAAGACAATTTGACCAGGGCTGGTCCTTCTCTGATTCTGGAATGATACAGATCACAGAATAAAGTTGGTGGGTTTGATCGATGATAGCACTACACAGATGCACCATAATGCACTGTTGATGGGATCTTTCTTTAACCCTTCTTCTCAGATTTGTATTCTAATGGGTTCTGTTCTCTGGGCAACAAAGGTAGATGCTTGCGGGTACCCTGTGTCCTAAAAAAGATTACATTTTTAACATTGATTATAGGGTTGAAGTTGCAGAGATGGCAATCATACATGGGCTATGTCGGGTGTAACCTAATTCGTGACCGACCGGGTAATTAACTCCCCAAGTCATTTCAGTTTTCAGTGTCTCACAAATTATTCAACCACTGATGGGGGAATTAATCAAACCTCTCCATTTTTTCAACACCTAAAAGTTGTAAATTAAGTTTTCAAGCATGGCCTATGGATCATATCCATCACCTTTCACTCTGAGTTGTCCCACTCTCACCATGTTGTTTTGAATGCAATAATGATACTTTGCCACGTATTTTTTTTTTACACTTATTTGACATGTTTTTTATTTTTATATTTATTTTTTTTCAAATTTAGACGTTTATTTTATTCTTACCGTATCTTGTCAAATTTGTTATCAAATAAATGTAACCTGTGTTAAATTGTTTGCACAAAAATTATTTATGATTAAATAATGCATTTTGCACGATTGCCCTGTCTCTTTCTTCCTAAATTCCCTTCTCCCCAGGGATATAGCCCCCATCCCCCCACAAACTACTCATTCATCTTTATCTTCCTACATTACTTTTCTGTATCTTTGTTCCTATATATATCATTACTGTATTATCAAACAATTCTTCTTTTAATTTTTGGTCTACTCCTTCATTTTTTATATTATCCTCTCACTTTTACTTTATGCTATTTTTCTTCTTTTTTCTTAAAGAAACTTTCTTTTTTAAACATATAAGAAGATAAGTAAATATAGTATTGTACAACTACTATATATATACCTTATAATTTTTTTTATGTATTTCATTGTTTACTCATACTTATAAAGGCATTTTAGAAATCCTGGTATTTATTCCTTTTCTGATAAGTTAGTTGCTAAAATAAAAAAATTAATTGTTCTAATTTATTATTTATGTATTTCATTTAAAATTATTTTGACCTTTTCTTATTTGGGGTCTAATTTTTTGAAACTGGAAATTTTTTTGTTTTTATTTTTATTATTTTCACCAGACGAGTTATTTGGGATTTTGTACTACTTTGGGATTTTGTACTACTTTCTCTGACTTAGCCATAATTGTAATTTTAAATTGGGCTAAATACGATTTTAGTTTCTAAATTTTGATGCGAAATTGAATTCGTTTTTATTCAAAATATTCATACATTTTTATCTTAAATTTTAAAAATAAATAAATGTAATATTTTTAATTAAATTATGCTAAACACTTTATTTTGACATGTCAAACGCGTTTTCTAATTAACATTGAATCAGGAACGTAGGAACATGTGAGTTGGTGTAAACAATTCAAACGTTAATATGAAACGCACTTGACAGATCAATAAAATTTAACCCAATTGAATACAAAGACCTATACTCATTATTTTTTAAATTTGAGAATTAAAATATATAAAGTTTTGAATAAAGACAAATTACAATATCGTGACAAAATTTAGAGACTAAAAACATATTTAACATTTCAAAATGGACATAACATATTCAACATTTCAGAATGGACATAATTTATTTAATTTTCATTTTCATTTATTAAGATCATACATATTCACATACTCTATGATCCAGAAATAATTTAGAAAAAGAAGAAGAAGACGTATCTCCCCTCATCGTTTAACCTCTTTATTTAGGATACCCAACTATTAAAAAATTAGCTTAAAATCTAAAAGTGATTTGATAAAATTTTAAGTAAAAGAAAATATTTGTAATTATAATTTGTTGAGAATAGTTTAAGTGTGAGTCAAAATTCCACATTGAATAGAATAAATAAAGTTAAACACTATATAACATGAAAGACTCATAATCTCATTGTCTTAAGATTTTTGGTTAAAAGTGGTGTCAAGTGTCTTATATATCTAAGATTAATGTCATATATATATATATATATATATATATATATATATATCTAAAACCACAATCTCTCAATAACTATAATTCACATGAATCGCAAGGATGTGGCTACAAAGATGTGATAGGCAACATCATGTATAGACAGGGAGAGACCTTAGTATAGTGTGAAGGGGCCATGACCCTTATGTTTCAAACTTTAATACATTTTGATTCCTAACCATAATTCTTTTAATCTAATGACATGAAATTTATTTATCGTGTTAAACGTCATTTGATGTCAAAAACATTTAACATAGTTGAGTTAAAAAGATTATATCTATTTATTTTTTAAGTTTGATAATCAAATTATATCAAAGTTTGAGATAAAAAAAGTTTTTTAATTTTGTGTGAGCCAAGAAACCAAAAACATTTTAACCCCATTTAATATGTTTCCCACCTTAAAAAAAAATATCTATTTTGACACCATCAAAAATAATTTCCAAAAATTCATCATGTATATAGAGTAATTTGGGGTCTAACACAACATTGTCATGAAATTTTAATATAACACAAATTACCAATCCTTATGTGAATATTCCGCTTTTTTAAACTACAAAATCACTCATCAAAATTTAATAATGAGAAAATTCAAATATTACACGGTCAACAAAAATGTTGGTCAGTCAGTCGAATATATATATAATTCAATCTTTCAATATATTATAATATCATATTGAAGTGTTATTTCTTTTTTCTTAATACATTCCGTTCTATAAATAAATTAAGACTATGAATATTATAATATTATTTGGATTTAAAGATAAATTTGGGAAAGTGAATTTGAGAGAAAAAGAAAAAATCAATTCTTTTATATGTTATAATATAAGAGAATTGATTATTGAGTCACATAAATTTCAATATTTTTCCAATCTTGCAATTTCTCCCAGAATAAGTTACGTGGTAATGAGAGAAAAATCAATTCTGCTTCAATTATGATAGAGGAAGATATTCTTTTATTGTATTTTCTTATTATTGAATTTGAGAGAATCGATTATCTTGTTTTCATAATCAATTCTCATTCTTTATATGTTCATTCATCTCCTTGAAACCTCTCCCAAAAACAAAACCAACTCCACTCCTTCATCGTCCAGATATTATGTATATAGCCATAAACATAATTTAGTTTGGACTAACATTTCTCTTCAAATTGATGGAAGCAAACGTGATTGTCATTCACTCTTCCATCATCGCAAATAGTAAATTGATGAAAACAAACATAACATAAAACTTAAAATAATTTCTAAAAATAAAAAAATAGTCATTAATTGTAATGATTAGCCAATCAAAATATCTAATATTAATTAATTAATTTTATTTACTAGGTAAACTAAAATCCAATTAATCAATTGTAATTGATGTTAAAAAACCAATTATAATTAATTTTTTATCATAAATTATATATATAATTAAAAAAAAGTTCGACTTAAGGTCATGGTCTAATTGGGCTTTTATTATACATGGATTTGTTAAGATATTCATTAAAAGAGAAAATATTCTAGACACTGCTACGCCTACAAATACATAATGGGTACACGATTGAAAATTGGAACAAAAATTACAGAGACCATACTCCTATGAAAAATGATCACACCATTCTGACATTTATTTCCTTTCGATTTTTCTTCAAAACCTCACTTTCCAATATAAACTAGTTTCCACCCCTCATGACAAAAATTCACATGTTTTTAAGAACTTTGAAGATCAACTTTTTACCAAAAAAATAAATTCATCCAACTTAATAATCTTCAAACCTAAATTATGTGTATGGTTATTCCTTAAGATAAAAGATGCACCAAAAGCCTAAAATTGTTCTAAAAAGAAAATTTAAGAAATTATGTTAAGTACACATGAAACTTAATAATAAAAGTCAAATGAAAAGATCGAATGGAAGCAACACATCAATTTCACATATAATTTGAACTAAGATCTGTTGAAACGTTGAATAACATTACATTCATGACACATAATGTATATGGAGACATTGAAACATTAAATTCCAATTTAAATCTTGCTTAGAAAAGAATGCACATTTGTAAATGGGTCATATACCATCTCTTCATCATTTTCTGGATAGTTTTGTTGCGTGGTTGCAACAATTATATTATCATCAAAGAAACATGATTAGTATTTTTTTTTTTTTAATGAGAATAAGTTAATTCTTTTTGTTTCTGATAAGTATTACTAATCATGGAAGGTATCGTTAAAATAATATATGGAGGGCAAGAAGGAGGGGTAAATTAAACTAAAAAAAATTATTAATTCTTTACTAAACTGAGAAAAAAAAATTGACATCACTTGTGACAATCCACTTTTAAAAATATTTTGGTCTTTTAACTCTCATAAAAATTATTAACTATCTTATATAATAAAATTATTATACTTAAAATATGAACTCAAATCAAATAGTTTTATCTTAATTTTATTAAACTATTTTTTTTTTACAAAAATTCATATATAATAATAATAATATTGTGCGCCAATATCTGAAAAAATAAAATTCAAATAAAGCCATCACATCTGTCATCATAATAAACTTTAAGATTTGAATTATGCTAACATTCCGATATTCATCAATAATTTGTTATCAACATCTATTAAAAAAATAAAAAATATAAATATGGAAATCATACCAAATTCATGATAGAGTTACATCTCACAAAATATAGAGATACTATACTTAAAAAAACATTTAAATAAATACACATAGATAAAGTATTAAATAATTTATATTATTCTCTATAAATCAAAATTAAATTAAATAACTTATCAATAGAATAATTTGTTCTATAAAAAACATAAAAAATTTTGAACTGCATTATACGTATATTTATTAAAAAAAAAACTAAAAGTCCTCACATTGAAATAAATCAAAAGACACATAAGTTCATTATAATACAAGCAAAAACATGTGTTACATATGTATTTATTGACTTTTTTATAATAAAATAAAAAATAATAAAAATATTATTATTAGTATTACTATAATTATAAAAATAAATAATTTTTTTTATAATTTGATTGTAAATGATTTTTATTACTTTTATAGATAGTTTTATGATTAAAAAAATGATTAAATAAGTAAACTGTCAAATTAAATTTTAAAAAACAATTATTTAAAAAATAAAATTAATTTGAAACTTTAAAATTGATATAGAGAGAAATAACTTAAATGTAAACTTCAAAACCTATTAAAATTGATAATTTGAAGAAAAATATTTCGAAAAAGTCATCACATAAAAGTTCGAGCTAAAAAAACTTACAAAATAGTAAATCTTATTCGTCCTAAAAATAAAAAACCAATTAAATCAGTGATCTCCGTAATAAAATTTATTTAAATTTCAAATCTAAATCATATAATTTCGATATCTCTATTAAAATAAAACGTAACACTTGAATATTTTCTATAATTCAATATTAAATATCTTAACTTACTAAAAAATAATAAGAATAATTATTTTATAGTTCTTAGTTTTCTTTGCCGGGACTGTCATTTAAACTATTTTTTTTTTCAATATTGATTTACTCGTCTATTATTTTCTTACTAACTTGAGAGAGTAAGAGAATTATTCTGGGATTAACCTTCTTTGGTTGTTCAATTGTACTTGGTTCATAAGAGAACTGAAGAACATGATATACTTACATCTCACCGTTTTTCTTTGTATGTATCAGAGTGAGAGAAAGAGTTCGAGAAATGTCAAAACTCCCAAGTCATGGTGTCCTGAGAATTCAAAGCCAAACAAGGTTTGAACTTGAAGAAAACCCTCAACTGCCAAATTAACCCATTTAAACCATTTCCTTCAGAGCAACAAAGCCTTAAATGTTCACCAGAAAAAACTTGACTTTACCTAATCAAACACCAACATGATCAGGAGCATACAACCTCCGGTTTCTTGGTTTCACTCCACCAATGGGCCAAGTTTCAACATTCTGGACCACTTGCAATCAATGGAAATCAATGCTCACCCCAAAGGTGAAGAGAAAACTTCAAAGAGATCAAGAGTGGCAGTTGGCTATTTATGGAAGACCACAAGGGCAATATTGTTAACGTTATGAATACTACATAGTATAAAACAAAGTAAATTTATGTTTATACACGGATGCTATAGGCTAATCATGTGTGATATTGATAATACACATGCCAACCCTTTTCAGCATTCCCTGTAACTTAACTTTCATGTCGTTCTTTTTTCCCCTTTGAAAATATTTTAAGCACCTTTTAATATGTTACTATTATGCCTAAAACATCTAAATATTCTCCTTTTGAAAAGGATGGAGATATCTAAGAGATGTGTACGATGTTGCGTATAAAATAAAATAGTGTTTGACTAAAATAATCAGGGCTGCTCGCATTTATAAACACAAGAAACTGAAGATAAATAGAAAATTTGCATTTTTGCAATGGTAATGATGAGAATACGGAACAGAGGTGGGCGCAGGATAAGCACGTGGGAGTTGCCTTTAGAATTGCACGCTGCCAATGGCATGTCTCCATAGTTGCAAAAAAAATTAGCTCTCTATCATCATATTCTCCTTAGAAATAACAAAGCAAGATTTTCTGCAAATAAAAATTCCCTGCTTTTCCTTATACGGTTCGAAGTTTTCGATGAATGATTGGCAGTTTCTGTATTGGGAGAGTATCCACATGCTCCTCCTACCTTAGCTTCTAACTAGCCCTCCTTATCTGTGCTCTCAACCATTCCTTATTTTATTTGTGAAATGTTTGGTGGTGTGGATTTGGTTATATGATTTTTACAAGAACTAAAAAAAAATTACACTGTAATAGTGTGTATTATGTTTCACTATAAATTTGTTTGTTTTGCATAATACATGGTTGTGAATATGCCAAGCTGGTGTGCTGTGTATTTATTTTACTGCATAACCTTGTAATCTAACTGATATACTGTGTAGGAGTGTGACAGGTCTGAGGCTGAATTTGATGAGGTTTCATTGCCCTCATACCCTTTTATTTAAAATGTCAAAATCATTCATGGGGATAACTATTTGACTGAAAGGACATAACTTAGGCGTGTTTGATCTTCAGTGTTTCTTTCAAGCCATATATGTCATCTATCCTATCCAACCTATTTAAACTACTATATATTATTTTTGCTCTCACATAAGCCCTTGGTTTTCCTTTCCCCTTGGAACTTCTACACCTTCTCTCCTCCAAGGAAATTCTATCTTTTTTATTATTTCTCTTTTTATATTTCTGAGAGTTCTGAAGTATTCTTGAGGACTCTGACACCCTGTATGGTCTGCCGGCTCAGTATTCAGTGTTCCACTTGGGCTTACTCAGCGGGAAAATCTATTCCTTGCTTTGGTATTTGTTAAAACTCACTAGTATTTCTCAATCTGTTAGTTGCACTTATGCGTTGTTCGGGGTGCTTCTGTGAGTGAATTATGCAAGTAGCTACTTAGAACTAGTACATGATTTTGGTGATAAGAAACTGAAAGCCATGAAATTCATGAAACTGGGATCTCGTCCTGATACATTCTACACTTCAGAAGCAGTGAGGTAAGACATTAGTTAACTCGTCTATTTTATTCTTTCTTCTTAGATGGTTTTTATTTTCTGGTCAGTAACAGTATATACCTTTCCTTCGTATGCAGGTCTGTCTCTTCTGAAGTTTCCAGCGACCTCTTGATTCAAGTGAAGGGAAGTAGATATCTCCTTCACAAGGTATGTGAAATAGTTCATGGAAGAAATTGTTCAAAGTTGTTTTTTTTTATTTTTTATGTTTTACTGATTCTGAAGTTCACGGTGATGTTTTTCAGTTTCCCTTGCTATCCAAATGTTTGAGACTACAAAAGTTATGTTCAGAATCTCCCGATTCTTCTTCTCAGCACCAAATAGTGCGGCTCCCTGATTTCCCAGGTGGGGTGGAGGCATTTGAGTTGTGTGCTAAGTTCTGCTATGGAATCACCATCACTCTGAGCCCTTACAACATTGTGGCTGCACGATGTGGTGCTGAGTATCTTCAGATGACGGAGGAGGTTGAGAAGGGAAACCTAGTTCAGAAGCTTGAGGTTTTCTTCAACTCATGCATTCTACGTGGGTGGAAGGATACTATTGTAAGTCTTCAGACCACAAAAGCTTTACCTATTTGGTCAGAGGACTTGGGAATTACCAGCAGGTGCATTGAAGCTATAGCAGCAAAAGTGTTGAGCCACCCCTCTAAGGTGAGTTTGTCACATAGTCATTCCAGAAGGGTGAAGGACGATGTGTCTTGCAATGGCACAGAAAGTTTGAGGCACAATAAGTCAGGAAACAAGGGATGGTGGGCTGAAGATTTGGCAGAACTGAGCATAGACCTGTATTGGAGAACCATGATAGCAATCAAATCTGGAGGCAAGATTCCCTCAAATCTCATTGGAGATGCATTGAAAATCTATGCATCTAGGTGGCTTCCAAATATTACCAGCAATGGAGAACATCTCAAGAAGCAAGCAGTTTCTGACTCAGAATGGGACTCGGTTGGTGAAATAGCTTCAAAGCATCGTCTGCTTTTGGAATCAGTGGTGAGCTTGCTTCCAGCTGGGAAAGGTGCTGTTTCTTGTGGCTTTCTTTTGAAGCTTTTGAAGGCATCTAACATTCTTAATGCTTCTTCATCTTCGAAGATGGAATTAGCAAGAAGGATAGGGCTTCAATTGGAGGAAGCCACAGTGAATGATCTTTTGATACCTTCACTGTCTTACGCAGATGATACAGTGTATGATGTTGAGTTGGTGATGACCATATTGGAACAGTTTATGTCACAAGGGCAGAGTCCCCCAACTAGCCCTGCGAGATCTAGGATGGCCTTTGAAAGAAGGAGGTCTCGTTCAGCAGAGAATATTAACTTGGAATTTCAAGAGAGTAGGAGGTCCTCTTCAGCATCTCACAGTTCAAAATTGAAGGTGGCAAAGCTTGTGGATAGGTATCTTCAAGAAGTTGCCAGAGATGCGAATTTTCAGTTGTCCAAATTCATAGCTCTTGCCGAGATTATACCAGATTTTGCAAGACATGATCATGATGATCTCTACAGGGCTATTGACATTTATCTGAAGGTAAAACATTAGAAAAAAAAAAGTTCCTGTTGTGTTTTCCAATTTACCACATTATATATTTTATATACCATGATAAAAATAAGTGGCTAAGAATTAGTAAAAAACAGTGGCTGGGAAAATATTTCGTTTTCACATTTTAGGATGTGGGGCAGAATTAGTGGATAACCAACTTTCTTGACCTCAAAATCTTGTCTTATTCAAAATTTATTGGCGGTTAGGTGTAGACTGACCCACCAGAAATTTGGCCTCACTGTATTCACATTCTGACTGATATGATGCAGTATGTATTCAGGTGTTGTAATTTCATTTGCTGAAAGCAAGAGAAAATTGCCTTCTGTGGTAGAGTTAGATCATATTACTGAGTACTAGGTCCAAATAGATAAGGGAGAAGGGGAAAAGGAGATGCATGTTTTTTAGTCCTTCACATAATTTTTTGTCTTCCCTGAGAGTTTTTGACGACCACTTATCCCTTCTTTGCAGTTAGCTAAATTCCACCTCAAACATCTCATTAATGATGTAACATGTCTGGCTGTCAGTTCAGTCAATATAGTACTACTAGAAATTAGGTCATATAAGTAAAATTATTATGTGGGGATGTGTTGTATATTCTATTATCTGAAATTTATGAGTTGTTGAACTGATGATAACAAAACAGGCTCATCCAGAACTCAACAAGAGTGAAAGGAAAAGGTTGTGTAGAATTCTTGACTGCAAAAAGTTGTCTATGGAAGCCTGCATGCATGCAGCACAAAATGAGCTACTTCCCCTACGGCTTGTGGTTCAAGTTCTCTTCTTTGAGCAAGCTCGAGCAGCACAAGCTGGTGGCAAAGTGACTGATTTGCCGACCAATATCAAGGCATTACTCACTGCACATGGTATTGACCCAGCAAAACCTACAGCACCATTAAGCACAACTACAAGTATAAATGCTGAGGACACTTGGAGTGTTTCAAACTTCAAGTCACCAAAGTCAAGGTCCTCAACTCTGAGGATGAAGCTGGCTGAAGATGATGACTTCAATCAAAATGGTTTGACTCACGACGCAATTGGAAGGAATTCTAGATTTAAGGCTATATGTGCTATTCCAACTCAACCCAAAAAAATGCTTAGTAAGTTCTGGTCTACCAATAGAACTGCCACTGAAAAGAATTGAGTGAATTATGTTTAGTTTTGAAGTTGGTAATGGTAAAATTTAGAGGGTAACAGTATACTCTTTTTTGTTTCTGCAAAGCGCCATGTAACTGTAGGAAAATCCAAGAATCAAAATGTGCATTGTTGATGTAACCTATAATAATAAGAAAAGATTTCCCCCAGCACGAGGGGAAATCACTTTGGTAATTCTCATGTCAAAAGCTGGAGTAGGAATCTTAGGTGTCAGTGACAAATCGTGGGGCCAATGGCGCTGTTCTTGTCTACAAATCTGCAACATCTGTCTCTTGTCATTTGCTGTAGCTCCTTGGTCCTGACATTGTTGACAAATTTTTTCATATTTTCATGTGCTCATTATATTTGTCTTATATATTTATTTCTATCCACACTGATAATCTCGGCTTTATTGAATTGATACCCAATTATGAACAAGATTTGAAGTGTTGTGGCACGTAATAAGTAAGGTTCAACGTGTATTTGTTGTGCTTTTTTTTAGTTGGAAGAGATCTGTCATTCATCACCATGCTGTAAAATAAATATACTTTAATTCTTGCAATATAAAATAATGTGCAATAGAAAGTCCGACCCAAAAAGTTGGTCAAATAAACCAGAAAGCATAAGATCTACCCATGAAAAAGATATGCTTGCTTCAAAGAAGCATGAATAACACGAACAGCTGAATACTAATTGGAGTATTTATACATAAGACAGCAAATGGTGTTAGGTATTTTATACGGGTAAAGTATAGTTTCCGACATTATTTATATGTATTAACTATCCAAAGCAAAAAAACAGCATAGGGCAAATAAGGGTGTTCCATTTAAAGAAAAATTGTTCTATGTGTAATTGAACCCAAGAAGTGTTGATTCCTGGACTTTCCTTAATTTCTCAAAAGTATTGTAAGGTGTTCAGTTGACTTCTAAGTTGGTATGGATCCACTCATGAAGGTCATTTTCATTCTCTCTTGTAGTCAGGTTTTAAATGATTATCAACAATTTGGTTTTGTACAATCGTTAGAATGAACCCTTCTTTGTATTCACAAACTGAAACTGACATCTTTAACTGTTTGGGTGGCTATAACTACAAAATAAGACCACTTTCATGTTTCTTAAAATCCTAAAGCATACATAGAATAGAAGAATCAAATATTGGCGTCCTGGTAATGAATGTCGTCATCATCATTGCTGCAATCATGGTCATCGTGTAATTTACCTAGGTCATGACCAACTATTGCATCAGTTTTTTCTCAATAACCGATCAATGTTACTACTTATCATTGACGAAATTTTGCTTTGGATTCCCTTATGATTTTTCCTGCTTCAATGGCTCTAATTACAATTCAATCATTAGTCAACAAAGTCTTCGCATCAACCCCAACCACCATGATGCAATCTCCTATTTCCTAAAGGATTCGTTCTTCACTGTTTCCATTATTATTAGAAGACGAAGATTGGAAGATAAAATTATTATACAAGATTACTGATTTATAATAACGTTATGTGAGCTTTTTGTTTTGATGCTCCATAACATTGTTACCTTCCCAGTGGTTACAACTCAAATCATAATCATATTAGTAAATTTCGTCATCAGGATACAATTTGCAAGCATTCTTCTCAAACAACACTTACAGAAAGAATCTGTCAAATTTCATTTTCAACATTCAATTTCACTGAGCGATACTTGTGAATGATGTATATAGCCCCCTATGAATTTTGGAATAATCCCCACCTATTACCTAATCATAGATTCTCACGTCCATTCCAAGTCCACTTAAATTCTTCTCCACAAAATCATAGAATTTGTTTCGAAACATAATAACAATGAAATCTAAGTACAATTTTCTTTCGGATTGATTGATTCCGATCCAAAATCTTAAACAATTTATTTATGAGTTTTTTTTTTATATATATTACTCAATTTTTTTATTTGTATTTAAATTTAAGACTTAAAGTCAGACTTAAATTCCAAATATGAAAAAACAAGTTTTCTTCTTTTCTTCTTCTTCTCAAGTTATGCAGATTAACTCCATCAACGCCCAACAAGCTCGTTGTTTTTAGACTTAGTAATATATGCCTTCTTTTTTCAACCACCGGGGACATGAAATCATATCAACTTTCCCTATTCAATTATCTTACCCTTTCTTTTATCTATGTAGGTTTCATTTAATCATTCTCTAATAAAAGAAAGAAAAGAATAAAATAAGAATCCATGCGAAGGGTCCCAACATTGGAGTTGGTGCTTTCTTTCGTTTCATGAGGAACTGTATTTGCAATTTATTGTATCATATCATATGCTCTATATGCCATAGATAGGATGCCATCAAAACCATCTCATTCTATTTGCTATATATGATGACAAATGGTAACATCAATGTGTCATACAATAAAAATGTTAGGTTTTTAAGGAGGGGATTTCAATGGGAAGATACAACACCAATGAGACTTGAGCCCAACTAGATAAGACACTGACACCACTTTCAACCCAAAACCTTAATAAATTTATGGGTCTTTATTTTTATATAGTGCTCTACTTTTTCATTTTTGGTCAATGTGGGACTTAGACTCTTCCTAACAATCTCCCCCTCAAGAGTGAGTCCCTTCAACCACATTGGTACATTCTCCCTCCAGCGGAAGCATTCCCAACCACGAATACTCTTTTTCTGTCCTTTTCTGTACCGCCATTCTTCTTAGCGGGACACACTTACTTGGAACCCTTTCGATACTAAGACCATACTGCACTAGTCTGAGCCAGTTTTAACTATCGGCTCTGATACCACTTGTTCGGATTTTAAGGAGGAATATCACTAGAGAGATACAACACCAATGAGACCTGAGCCTAACCTCGTAAGTACCAATTATTTGTTAATACTTTTCCAGATTAATATGTTCCTTCAAACACCAATTCGAAACTTAAATAGTAGTTTGTTGAGAAACAATTATTAAAGACAAACTTAGTCATGAAAAATTTCTCTAACTTCAACCACAACACAACCAATTTGTCACTCATAAAAATTTCATCTAAGAGAGACAAAAGAATTAGGAAATCAGTTTTCTCTCTGAAATTTTCATAATTGACTCAATCATATGAGTCATGTTCCTTCAACAAAGCAAGAATCTTGATGCGTCACATATTGAAATGATTTTTCCCATAAAATCCTAACTTGATTGGGTTAGTGATATTTTCTAGCGTCTTCTTTAAGATTTTCTTTGCAACAAAGGACTTATCTTGATAAGGGATAAACTACTTACGAATGAGGAATATATATAAATCGGAGCTCTAGTATAACTTTATTGGGTATCAAAGATCCTGGAACTTGCAAACAAGAAATATGTTCAACATTTGGCAATCTTGATAATTATTTTTAATTAACATGCATTCTTACTCTTGATAAAGATGTCTTAGTTAAAAGAAATATTGGTCATTAGAATTTATTTAATTAAATGATTACTTTCTTAGTTTGTCTATATTATTTTGAAAGACAGATAGATTATGCAAAGAAATTACATAGTTATTAAAAGTAATTGAAATTTGCACACACATGACTTTACTTACTTTTCTTTCATTTTTATTTCTTTATTTAATCTTACTAACGGGAAAACAAGTATTCTGGACCCAAATATGTATACACTTGGATCCATTCAATTTCAAGTAAGGGTTGCTTCCTCCTGCACCCCATGTTCTCCACCTGCATCTCATAGTCCTCGAAATACCTTTTATACCCTTATGAAAAAGTATAAAGTTCGAGTTTATTTCTTTTGTTGTGAATAGTGGGCCTCTGACTACTTCTCTTCTAACCCAACTAATAAGCCCATAAGTTCAAACCCAATCCACCTTATTATCGCAGTTCTTCTTGTATCAGAAGTTCAACGCCTATTGTCCAATTTCACATGATTTTCTTATCATTATAAACAATTTATTATAAATTTATGAACAGATGTCAAATTAATTTTTAATCAACGTGATGAAGAACTATATAATGTTAATAGGTCGATTACGTTGAAAAAGTGTCCTTTTTTATTGTACAAATTTATTACTAAAGAAAATATTAAAATCCATTTCTGAAAATTTTGATTGACTGCATTTGTCTTTTAGAACATTAGAAATCCTACTTTCATTCTTCACAAAAATATCAATCAAATTAGTTCTTCATTGTACAATAACTAATTTCATGAAAATTTTCAACTTTTCATAAACTAACGTGAAAATGTGGTAGTGAGTGTTTAAGCAAGAAAATAAAAGTATTAAGTATAAAAATAAAAAGGTTAAATATGTTTTTGTCTCCTAACTTTCAGTGAATTTTGAAATTAGTACATTTTGAAATTTTGGACCAATTTAATCATTCATATTTCAAAATACGTGGATTTAGTTCTTTTAATCAAATTTTGTTAAATTTATTTGTGTTTGATGATAGTATTTGACTTAACATTAAAGCAAAAATGTGTCAAACATTATAAACAACTCAAATACAATATTGAAATGCATACAAAACATCAAATAAACCTAACAAAATTTGATTAAAAGGACTAAATTCACGTATTTCAAAAGATGAAGGACTAAATTGGTCCAAAGTTTTGAAATGGACTAATTTCAAAATTCCCTAAAAGTTAAGGGACAAAAACATATGTAAGTTAAGATGTGTAATATACTAAAGTTGAGACAAATAAATAAATAATTAATCAAAAGTAACTTTTAATATATTAGCTACTTGTTGATTACTAATAGCTTGGTTGGTGGTTAATAATACAAGAGCTTTTGATTAATTACATTTAATAATTGCATTTGCATGACAATTTTTGTAATTTGAATTTTATGTAACTTGAAAACAAAGCAAAGGAAGTTTGATGAGAACCTAATGAACTGAAAAGTTTGTGAAAGTACGTTGCCAGCATAACATTGTTACCCATATATCAAGCACAATTTAATGTCCATTAAAAATATTCTCTTATGTTAGTAGCTTCTACTTCAATGGACCATCTTATTACAATAGCATTTTTAAGAACAATCTTTATATCTATCATGTTATGAATGAAACAGAGCCACCTAATGGATTAATTCAGTCCACAACTCAATTACCATTTTCCAAATAACATTTTATTGTTTTAAAATGGAAACATTTGGCCATTTTACTTCACAAAATTCTTTATTTTTATCATATTCATAACTTAATTTATACTTTGCTTTTATGACATGTTATTTGAAGTGCCAGAAAATTTATTTATAATAAAAAAAGTAAATGAAATGAAAATTTGATTAAAATTATGTATTTTTAAAATAAAATAAATCTCTATGTTAAAATGAGAGAAGAAAAATACGTATCAAGTAAAATATATAGAAGTCGTAGATCAACATTCATTAGTTTGTATGAATATTCAAACACAAAAGGATCTGAATTTCTTATATATCTTATATTTTTCCTAGGTTATTTGTATTAGCCTGTATTTTGTTTATCTTTCTCGCCCATTTTACAAAATTAAATAGGTTAAATTTATATAACTTTTTATTTTACTTTTTTTTTTCTTTCATTATTTTTCATTCACTTTTAGACAACAAAATCCAAATTATAAGACTTTGTATATTAATATCGTATCTGTATTATTATCCGTTTTGAAGACTAATTTAATATTACAGTTTTTTTCTTAGAAGACAACTTAAAAAGTGAAGGTAAAACAAATATTTAAATTGTCATCGTTCTTAACATACATACATGTGGAACTATTTGTGATGTATTGGAATACATCCTTTTAAAATAAATAGTTAGATATTTATAAAGTAAGTCTTAAGTAGAGATATATATTTAATATCTTTAAATATGAAATTAATATATATTAATATATATGTTCCATGCATAAAAAGTATTATGGATATTTCTTATATCCTTTTCTCCCGATATCACACATCATCTATCCAAAATATTAGAGGCTTTATATATATTAAGCTTCTATTCTACAATTTAGCGACATGATGATGGAATAGAGGATGTATCTCTAACTTACTTTCAAAATAACTAAACATTTAAACATCTTTCCCAGATCACTTTTTCAATTCTTTTAATTGTAAACTAAATATCAATCTCTAGTTAAAGAAAACAGGTAATGAAACGAAAACTGCATTTTATTATTAGTTGACAAAAGTGTAACCTCCCCTAAAACTGTAGCTATCATAGGATACAACTATAAATATTATATATATGAAGATAATGCATGTGAAATCAAAAAGTTTATATTTAGGTTGTTTTTTCTTTTTTTTCTTAGGAATGATTTGTGGACGAGAGAGAAAGAAATCGGAAGAATAGGAGGATTTTATTTTAAGAAATTCAAATGTGATTTTAGAATGGATTAGAGAGTAAAATTTAAAAAAGTTTATGAATAAATTAACTTATGTGATATATTAAAGAAAACTTTTAATAGATAAAAATTTAGGTTACCAAAATGTACCTCTTGTTGTAGGTTATATAAAATTATAAATAAATAATTTAGAATTATTTTTATAAATTTTATTCAATGATAAAAATTATAAAAAAATTATTTAAAAATAAATAAATAATATAACATATTTTGTATGAAAATAAATTTAATATGTAAGGTGAAAATTAAGTAAATATTATAAGGGTAACATGATAAATACAAAAAGGATAAATTAGTCATTTAACATTCGTCATTCTTCAATCTCACCAAAACTATATAAGAATGTCACTTACCACGAATCATACTAATTCTCCCTTCTTTTCTATACCCAAAAATAATAAGTCAATCACCATTTAATATTTGTTTCTCATTCTTCTTGAATAATGAATTTAGCAAAAAAAAAAACACCATCTTAATCTCACGTATCATCTCATGATTAAATATAAGTATTTTCTGAAATATTTTTAAAAACTTTGTGACAAGAATATGATATTTAATATATCTTAATTTGAAAATCAAAATATATTAAAAAAATAAAAAATAAAAACAGATTTTAATTTTAATATAAGTTTTAAAAATTAACTATATAAAATAACACAAGTTAAATTATTTTCCTTCAATATTAAAAATTGTTAAATGTTTATCAAACTAAAATTTATAACAAACTAAAAAAAAGACATACTGTAACATACCATTTAAATAATAACATAATTAAATGAAATCTTACACCGAATACTATAAAGAGTAAGTTGCGAAGTATATGGTCACTCCTTACAGTTATCCAAGTACTTAAAAGGAAATACTAAAGTTTACTACAATGCCTACAACTCAAAAGGAGTAAGAGATAGCCAGTATTCGAAATAAAGCCTTAGGGACAATACAATATACGAGCCTTAGTCCTAAAGAAAAGTCCAAATAAAACATGAAGTTCAGCCAAGTAGACTATGCAGCGGAATCATCTCTCCCTTGTTAACCACGAGTACCTCTCGCATCTACTCCCATCAATAAATTGATGATCATCGCAAAGGTATAAGAACAACATACAAGGCAATCAAACAAGCAAAGGGTAAGCTAGAGCCAAAAAGATTTTATCATGCAATCAGATATACTTTCACAGTCCAATATACACACATCATCCAAGCATATTATGACCTTCAAGTCAATATACTAAGACTCGACTCATCTTGATACATATAACCTGGTCGGATTCAATGAATGCTTGCACTTGTGGTAAATACCTCTGTTCACCCCCGAGCTGCTCACCCCTGAGCTATGTGTTACAAGTGTTACAATAAATCAATCCCCCACACAAGGTTAGCCCTTAATGAGTTTCAGGCCTCCTGCTACTCTCACCACAAGAGTCAGTCCGCTCTAAGTGAGACTAACTGACTCCTTAGAGTGTCAGGATACAATCCTTACCTTGAATCCTTACCAAATTATATAGATGGGACACCCACTAACAGGGGTCGTGGAATTACGTCCCGACCACTAAAGCACGACCCTGAAACTCCACCTAGAGATTTCAAGGAATTACGCACTGACCATGGACCAATCATAATCAAGTAAGTAATATATTCATCATGCATATATATATATATATATATATCCCATGTCAACCTTTATAATCAACCTCTTTTATATTCCAGGTCAAACCCATACCAACTCCTCATACTCCATCCATGAATATAGAATTTTAGCTCATCTCATTACCATGCCACTTTCATAACCAACCATCTCATGTTCATTACATGCCAAGAATTTATCCAGTTCGTCATTCATAACCCATACACCCTCCCACTCATGCATATTTATCCCTTTCATGACATTATTCAATAATCCAATCAATTTCATGCCAAAATCAAACCAACACATCAATCCAATTTCATAACCACAGATTTCCATGCATTTTTCGAGCCTCATATTTTAAATTAGGTAGATCCATTAATCAAACAGTCCACAACTACCAAGCGCAGGAAAATAGCGTGACTTGCAGCGAGTCTCGCTCTAGCCAGACGTCCTTGCTTAGGCGAGACTGCGACAGTGGTCCTGGGAGAGTTTGCAGGCGCTCGCTTAGGCGAGGCCATCTCGCCTTAGCGAGATGGTTTTTCGCTCAAAAATCAGTTCACTCGTCTAAGCGAGTACTCGCACAATACTCTTGGGCGAGTTTCTGCAACTCTCGCCTGGGCGAGATGGGCTCGCCTGGGCGAGAACATCAATTTGCCATCTCCTGCTTCACGTGACAGAAACATACACACATTCCCAACGATAACCAGTTCATTCTTATTTCAAGACAAGCATTTTCCAGGCACAACAATCATAAAACAGAAGTGAAACAACCAACATACGACAAAAAGCAAAGAACCCTAACTTTCCTTACTTGGAATGAGCTAGTACAAGGCCTCGACACCAACAACGGAGTAGCATAACTCAAGGAACAGACTCAGAAGCTGGAAAATAGCGGAACAGTAAAGGAATGGGGTTAATATGGAACCCTAACTAGAAGTACGAAAATATGACTTATAGAGGATACGTAAAGAGCTTGAAAATCACTTACATGAAGTGGAAAAAGAGGTCGAGCTTGAGTAACTTTGACCAAGATTTGGGGTTAAACCCTAGTAAAGAGTTCGCAGCTGCTCTAAGAAGGAATAAGAGAACTGTTTTTCTGAAAATGAGACGAATGAGTGAGGTTAGGACAGATTAGGGTCTTTGACTCTTTATGGATCAATCTTAGGCCCAATGATTTGGACAACCCTTTTAAAATTAGGATAGAATTAAAGTGGCCTAAACGTATAACTTTTATCTATAAATATTATAAAAGTGTATTAATAAAATATTTTTAGATATAAGAAAAAACGTTGCAGCAATTAAAAAAAGAAAAGATTTGTTGTATGCATTATTGTTAGTATAAAAAAGTGTTAAAGTGGGGATATAAAGGCAAGCGTGCATGGGGCTGATAAAGGTAGATCGTATTTCTGAAACCCAGGAGGGAAGAGAACGCATAGCGTAGCATAGCATAGCGTAGCATAGCATAGGGAAATAAAAAGTAGGTCATTATCACACTTATACTTTCCACAAAACCTTTCTATTTCTATTCTCAAACACACACCCGTGCTCTTACCAGTCTCATCCCAAGATTTTTACTATCAAATCTCCATCACTCTACACACTCTACGATATCATTTTTTTCTTCTCTTTCTTTTCAATACTATATTCATAAAATGTATTATTACAGGAATATTTTATAAGTTTGCTCTTCAAATTCTGATGAAAATTAAATTTTATTTTATTTTTTAATTTTAAATTAATTTAGTTTTTTAATTTTATAAATATGTAAATTTAATTTTTTTAACTAAATTTTATTAAATTTATTTAATATTTAAAATATATTTTATTATTATATTTTATTTTTTTACACCATTTAACATATTTTTGTTTAACATATTTTTATTTCAGTATTAGTATTTTTATTTTAATGTTAAACGCAATTTAGATGTTAAATAAATTTAAAAAATTTAATTTAAAAAGTTTTAAAAGAAACTAATATCAATATTTGCTTAAAAATAAAAACATATTTAATTATATTTTAATCATATTTGATATCATGTATCGGGGACTCAGATTATGGATAAGATTGGATTCGATCAATTTTTTTATAAAAATAAATGAGTTTATTTGTTTCAACGGAGATGGGAAGAAAGGAAAAAAAGGTGAATAGGTTTTAGTATTTTATTCTTATTTTTTGCTTTTTTTTTATTCTTAAAATGATGTTTTCTTTTTCATGAGTTACGGTGCCTGGCTGAAAGTAAAAGAATAATAATGAAATGCAGATTTTGGCAGATAAGAGATTGAAGCAGTGACGACAAAACAGTGGCGACGGCAGAATGCGGAGCTTTTTGTTCGGTTCTGATAAAGCTATCACAAATGAAGAGATACATAGCATGCACATTTTTGGATGACCAAGAGGTATATGCAATAAAGCTACCAACAAAATGTTTAATTAAACTCTTAGTTTTCATTTTATACTTTTTCCAATCTTTCTTCTTCACCTTTTACCAAACACAATCATAATAATATTTAAGAGACATGATCTAATTATACACTACAAAACTTATTATCACAATAAAACTTTCATCTTATTTATGATGTTATCGTTATTATAGGTCTTAGTTTCTAATAAGACTTATTTATCGTAATTTAAGAAGTCCTTCCAAAAACACTTCTTACTTTATTGTCACATAATATGTGACTAAAATTCAATGCTTGTTGTATATTCCTATTATGATTATGATTACCAAACCAAATCATTATACTTTTGAACTATGGAAGTAAACAAACTTATAAATGATCATATGAAACACAATCCTCTCACCTATATAAGGTAAATTTGAAAAAAAAAAGTAACATAATTGAATTTTTAAAAAATATATTTTCTCATGTTTAACTTTAGTGAGGAGATGAATATAAGTTCTTTCGATCTGAGTCACGGACGAAGAGAATTCATTTACAAAGCGGGTCAGTAAAAAAATTCCAACATTTGTTACTAGTATTATTAATTATGTATACTACAAGGTTGAATATTTATCTTATATTGAATATGATTTTGAAGTGATACATAGTGGATTTGGAATTTTAACATCAATTATGAAAATAGTCGATAAAAAAAATTAACTTTGATATTTGTTTGAAAATTCTCGATTTATAAAATTTTAAAACCCGTCTCTGATAGATAATAATAAAATGTGGAATTTAAAACACTCATGAAAAATTAAACTATAAATCAATAATTTATTATTTAAACAATGAAACATAAGTTTATATATATATATATATATATATATATATATATATATATATATATATATATATTAAGAATTTTACTGTCCATTTACTTTTAATATCTTTTATGATTTATAAATATTGTATATGAATATTGTTAATAAAGTTACCTTTTTAATTTTAAGAATTTATAATATAATGTTTTAGTGTGAGTATTATAAGAAAACGGCATATTATCAATAGTCTCAATGCGTCAGTAACTTATACAAACTCGTCGGTAGAAAAATCGAGTTTATTATTAGAATATTAATCAGCAAATTTTAATAACGAAAGATAAAATTCATCGTTAATCATAGATAATCACAAATATATCCATAAATATCTAAAAGTAAATTTATCGAGTTTCATACTTTTTTCTTTTTTTTTCTTTACCTTCTTTTTCCTCTCTTCCTTACAGGGTTGTCTTCGTCCCTTCCTCTGGTAGTAATTTCTAGTGGCTGTTGTTTTTGTTATTTTGTTTTTTTTTTCTGTTTTCTTATTCATGCGTCATTTTGTAGATTATATTTGTTTTAAGATTTTTATTAGAATACAATATTTTCGTTTTTTTCCCAGGAGGTTCGTGTATCATTCTAATATGGTATTAAAAGAAATTTCTTCCGTTTTGCTTAATTTTCTTTGCTTTGTTCTTTAGCTTTCAAAAGTTTTTGTTCCTCTTTTTCCATGGTTTCTTCTCTCTCACTTTTTTCTTTTTGTCATGCAATCCAAAGATCTAAGTCAAGACTTTATCCACTCCCCTCTTTTACTTTTGGACGGTGGTAGTATGACATTAATATTACCGATTGTCACTTTATTTAAATAATAATATTTTATTAAGAGAAGTTGGTATCAAATGATAGTTATGATAGTTATTTGGGAATGTTGGTGTCGAAAATAACTTTTTTCTTTATTCTTTTACATTATTTTTTATAGTTCTGATCTTATTCTTTAAAAAGAAGCTCAACGTGAAATTGTTATTAATTCTTCTTCTTCTAATACTACCTCAGATAATTTAGTTTTTTATGTTACTTATTAATCCAAATATTAATTTGATAGTAGTGAGTACCTGTTGTAAATATTGAAAAGTTGGTCGAGGAGTAGCTGAATTTCAAGTAAAATAATATAATTAATACATACAACGGCAGATCTTAATTGATCCTTGAGAAAGTCGGCCCGCAAAAATTTTAAATTTTTTAAAATTTATATGTAACATATATTGTATTTAAATATATGAAAATTATATTATTGTATTTTTTTTAAATTATAATATTTAATGTTAATAAATAATAAAATATAAAATTAAACAATAAATAATAAATAAATTTGTTGAAATATTTTTATGTTTTTTCATTATTTTTTTAGTTTTTATATATTGTATTTATTTTCTATTTTCATATATTTTTTTATAAAAAAAATAGAAAGATAGACACAAACTTATTTTGTGTTTTGATTTTCCATATTTTCTATTCCATTATTAAAAATGAAAAAGATCATTTTTTTATCTAAATTGATAGTGAAATATTAGTTTAATGAATACTATTTTTTTATCTGATGAGTTTTTTATATTTTTAAGTTTTTTATGAATAAAGAATAAAAAGTTATATACTATATACTTTTATATATAACCGTTTTTTATTGTGACATGATTATCATAATTTTTTTTAATAATTACATCTCTTAATTTTTTATTAAATTTTGATACATTATTTTTTATTTATTTTTAAATAGGTATATAGATGAAAAAATATATATATTTATTTTTTAGAAATAAAGTAAGATACCCGTAAAGATAAAAATAAGACACATTTTTCTTCTTTGTACATAACATTAAGATCCAATTTTTAAATTAGGAAAAATAAAACCTTTTTTCTTTTTAAATTTAAAGATTCATAAGTGTCCCAACTATCCCAACCATACCACAAACCAAGGACAAATGCACGTAGCATACCGTATGCAGCCAGTAAACAACTTACCCAAGCCGCCTACTCGGAGTTGTAAGGTACGAATACAATATGCGGCCAATCAGCAACACCTCCGGATCACATACTCTGCACACTAAGGATATGTGGACACCAACAACACCCTGAAGTCGCGTACTTTATATGACTCACGACTAAGCAGACCACTCAGATTTGCATAACCGCTTACCAGATACCGCATATTCACCACCCCTCAGAGTACGTGGTATCCAGCACTAGAGACCCACAACCGCTTACCTACAACTTTGAGGGACCTTCTGGTAATCTCACCCACTGTTACTAGGTCCCAAAAGAGTTAAAAAGGGATATTTGGGCCCAAATGCTCATTCCAAATAGGACCCACAGGTAAAAAGGTATAAATAACATACTATTCTAGGCATTGATTACGCATTAAATAATCTCTGAAATCCTGACATCACCAGTGCTAACTTAAGCATCGGAATATCTTTTGCAGGTCCCTTACATCATCTTTGAAGATCCACTAGAGCAAGAGGAGGTTCGTCAACAATCGAATACCAAAACCATCTAATAAGTTTGCAGATTATAGTTTGGTCTCATAAGAACAATAAATATAAAAAAAAAGTTTTGTGTTAACTCTTTAAAACATATGTATAAATTTTGAATATATTAATGAACCCTTCCGAATCTTACGGTCAAAATTTGTCACTAAATAGATATATTATATTTTCTTATCCATATATTTTCTAAGGCATGTTAGAATCCAATGAACATATATACATTTTCAAAATAGAAGTATTGAAACTGGTCTAAATTTGTTTTGACATGAGAATTAAATTTGGCAGAGAGCATGAAAGGATGAAGTTGAAGATTATACTACCATACCCATACCCATTTGTGTTTGTATGGCATACCATAAATACTGAAACATATGGACTGACAATGACATTTATACTCTGTAATCTTGTCTCCCTCCTTAGTCCTTCCTCATTAATGGAAACACCTGTTCCTGCACTTCCCCAAAATACACAATTTCAACTTTTTTCTTCTCTCACTTTTCTTAACAAATTCCATGCACTGAGGTATCTTGTTGATCTGGCAAAAGATATTAGGTGAGCATGAGTAGCAGAAGGGTTTTAATGAAAAGCTGTGTGATAGAGATACAAATAGAAACACCAAATTGCTATCATTATTGTTTTGTTGGTATACTCTTATGTTATGCGGTAAATTAATTACCAAACATTTACACTTTTAACTGCATTCATTTATTCATTCGGTAATTGTATTTTTTATACTACTAAACAAATTTAAATTTTTTGCTAATTTTATTTTAAATTTTTTTTCCGAAAAATACTTATAAACTTTTTTATGAAAAAAAATTTGTAAAAAATTATTGTCAATTTTTTTACAAAATATTTGGTATAAAATATTTTTTTACAATAAATTTTGTAAAAAATACTTATAAATTTTATAATTTTATAAGAAATAATTATTCACAAAGAAATTATCTATCGATTAAAATTCTTAAAAATAATAGAAAAAAAAAGTTTTTTTTATAATTTTTTTAATAAATTTATAAAAAAAAATTCCATGTAGTAGGAGATTTTTTAATAGTGTCATACTCTGAATTAGATACCATTATTCTGGATATCATTTTTTTCTAAATCTTTAATACATCGGTGATTAATAGATTCATGCATTGAATATCATATTTGTCCATCTTATTCATAAAGACGTACGTACACGTTTGGGAATGTTGCGTGTGAAACCTAAGATGCCAGTAGAAAGTAGGAGGAATACTTAAAGAGTTTTTTTCTTTTTTAAACTATAAATTCAATAAATCTAGCTAGCATGTTGAAAATATTAATATAACTTGAAAAACATACCTATAATAATTTTAATTAGGTAATTACTAATATATATATAAGAACTAATGGCTACTATTTATTTCCTTTTATCTATAAATAAAATATATCTATTTAAATAAAAGACATAACAAATATAACAATTCACATAAAACTTTCCGGCTTCTTTTTTATTATTATTATTATCTTTTAACATTGTTGTTTATGATATTAAGATATCTTTCCTATGCTTATCGATCGACGGACTTTGTATATCAAAAAAAGAAAGTATATTATTCTCTTGTATTGTGGGAATTTTTTTTTATAAAAACGACATTTTATGTGTCTTAACTCGTATCTTTAATGATTTATTGTACAATTTTTTATCGTATATTGTTATTTTTTATTATATAAATTAATAATAAGGTTAAGGTACATGCATGATTATTTTTTTAAAATATCTTTTAATAAATTTAATGATAATTATTGTATGAGTTATAAATAATTTTTTGAAGGTTTATCTAGTGAGTGTGATGGTGAGATTGTCATTCTGAGATAGGAATAAGTCAATAAATGACCTCATTAAATGAGATTCATCAAATGAGATTCATGGTAGAAGATCATAATCGTTGATTAAAACTTAACATGATATTGAATGTGTTATTTACTAAAGTTCAAATTTAAGAAATATAGCTCAAGATAATTAAATCTCCAAATTTTACCATGTGAAACTTTATATGCACTATGTATAAGGTTAGGTTCAACCCGGAAGATTCCTATGTTAAAATACAACATTTTGTTTTAAAGATAATATATATTAAAAAAATATTCTTTTTAATTATGTGGGAGATTTTCTGAAATAATGGTATAATAATAATAATAATAATAATAATAATAATAATAATCCTATGGCCACTTATACTTTTATGGACCATGTGTAAATGTTGTTTATAGATGAAAGCCTTTAATATTATTATATATTTTTTAAAGAAATTTATTATTACTTATTACTTTCTATTGTCTTTTACTTATCTACAAGGTAATTAAAATCGATATTTTGATTAGGATTGTAAAAGATTTATATAATCGTAAATCGTGAGATTGTAATATCGATAATAAATTTTAATATATATATATATATAATTAAACACATAATCAAATAAAGTTTACAAAATTAATAACTTTCAAAGTACTTTAAACTAAATTAGTCTAATATAAATCATTCAAATTTAAAAATAAAATAAAATTCAAAGGAATGTGAAGTACCTTTACATTATATTTGTTTGGGAAAATTTACTGTTCATATGGAATGGCAAGAGAGGATTAACAAATGATCACCTTGTTCCTTTGAAGATGAAAGAGGGTGATGTCGAGCAATAATGAGGGGATTCATTCCAAATACAATCCCTACGTACATGGTGAGATTAGAGGGTGATGTACTTTAATTTACAAAATTACTCCCTCATATTTTAATTTTTCTGTACTTGATTTATTCATTTTTTCTTATTGTGAAAATAACATAATAAAAATTAATAACACAAATAAAAATTTATAATGGTTATAATAAAAATTTATTACTTATAAAATTACTATTAAAAATAATATAAAATCTCTATATAAATAAATTACTTCTCACCTTACATATTAAATTTATTTTCATACCAAATATATTGTATTGTTCATTTTTTTAAATAGTTTTTTTATAATTCTAATCATTCAATAAAATTTATAAAAAAAATTATAAATAATTTATTTATCATTTTATATTACTTTTAACAATAGGAACATTTTGGTAATCTAACTTTTTTATCTATTAATTTTTTTTAATGTCATATCAATCAATTTACTCAGAAACTTCACTCTCTAATCCACTCTAAAATCATCTCTAAATCATTTAAAAGAAACAACACTAACTTCACTATCTAATCCTTCTGATCTATCCTTCTTCTTTTCCCTCAAATCATTCATTCTGAAAGTACACAATCTTAATCTCTAAATGTTTTCAAGTAAATATGAAGAAACAAATGAAATTATCTAAGAGTTTTTAATCTTTGAGTGTTAGTAAAGTAAGTAATGTTTATCAATAAAATAATTACTAGATTTTATTGGAATGTATGAAAGAAATCAATGTAATAAAAAATGGAAATACGAAAAGAATTAAAATAAAATAAGAGAGACAAAATAAATCATAATAGCTTATTACCTTTTTACATATATTAAAATTTAATAAATTGTATTCATAATTCTCAATAAATTCATGGAAAATAATATATTAAAAAGACAACGTGCTATTAGTTCATAAATAACATTAATATAAACCTATTATGTTCTTTATACACTATTATTTTTCGATGTCATATATCTATCCATATTTATCTATTATATATATATATATATATATAAGTTAATTGTTTTTTTATCCTTATGCTAAATCTACGACCTCTCCAAATTACAAGTTAGTTACACATAAATATTAAGTCAATCCTAAGAAATGAGGACTTTATTCAAATTGGTTTGGAAATGTATAATTATTAATCGTATATTGTTGGATTGTGGAATTTTGAAATGATAAATTGAGTTTAAACGTAGAATTTGAGACAGTTGAATTTAAACATAAAATAAAATATTTGAAACTAATTAGAATTGTATGTTTTGGGAGAACCTGTGAATTTTTGGATATGTTTTGGTTTATTTTTAAAATTATATCAATAAAAAAAATTTAAATAATCCGAAGGAAAGGCTGGTTTCTGATGGAGTTTTATCTGACTCTTGTATTGTTTTTGTACTTGTCGTAAAATATCCATCTTCGTCTTCTTAAGGAATGCTTAGTGTCTTTACTTTTGTTATTTCCCACAAAATTATCATTTTAATATGAATTAAATATGTTTTTCCTTTTAGTAAAAATTAAAATTAGTTTTTTTTAAAATTTTGAAATAATTTAGTTTTTTATTTTTAAAATTGTATAAATTTAGTCTTTTAAATCATTTTTTTAAAGTTTATTTGAAGTTTCAAATGCATTTTTCAGCTAATATTGAAACAAACATATGTCAAACAGTATAAACAAATTAAAATATTATAACAAAATATGTTTGAAACATCAAGTAAACTTAATAAATTTTGGTTAAAATGATTAAATTTACGTATTTACAGAGTTGTGAGATTAAATTGGTTAAAATTTTTTAAGAGAGAATAATTATAATTTTCACTAAAAAATAAATACCAAAAACATATTTAACCTTTTTATTTTACTTTTGATGAGCGACCAATAAAAAAATAAAATAAAATTATAAGAGAATGATATAAGAAATAAGTAAAAAAAAATATTATTGAATTGAAAAGTAAATAAAAAGTAAGTTTATTTGTCATTAATATTTTTATTTAATGTTATTAATATTTTTAATAACATTTTTTAATTTTTTATTACTAGTAGAATAAAAGGAGAAAAAAAGAACATCTTATATAACATGATAACCGACTTTGAATTTCACATCATGCATTACCAATGAAAAAAAAAAATACATAGCTGGATTAAAATTTTAAACAACATATCTCTTCCCAAAATTTACAGTATGGTTGCATTTGAAGACGAGACAAAAGTAGGCGCGTAAGGGTGCATAAAATTGCTCCAACTTCGTTTCCTCAAGTGAAAAATTAAAAAATTAATTTGAACTTAACACATATTTATAAAATTAAGTAAAATTAAGTTTATCTTTTTTATTATTGAAGTGAAATCTTAAATATAAAATATACTTAATTTATGACTTTCAAAAATGAATGAAGAGTTACTTTTATTTGAAATAGGTCATGAAAAATAATAAAAAAAGATTGTGATAAAATAATTGTGTAATTTTCATATTTTTTTACTCGGTTTTCAAAACAGATGTATTTTTGTTTTGGTAAATTGCAGTTATGTTTGTTGTTGTTTTTGTGGTAAAAAGATTTTGTACTGTGATGAGAGACAGTTAGGTTTTTATCACTGTATTCGAAGTGACCTAATAAAAGGAGCGAGTCTCCATTTCTGTCTCCACAACCATGGTTGTGATTGAGGTTGAAGACAAAGTTGAGGTGACATGTGTTGCAGATTTGAATCATGCATACATAATCTGCACATACTTTATTGCTTTTCAACTTTCTACTCAGATCATCCTCAGGATCTCATGTCAAAGGACAATAAGATCTCATTGTATTTCTCTTTTTTTATATAAAACAAATAATTAGTTTTTTTTTGTAAAAACAAATAGTTAGTTCTTAGTTATAATTTAAGTGATGTTTATAATAGTAATTGACCTACACCCGACATGAAACTTGATATCAACTAGAAAAGACACCAAGTTTTTACAACAAAAATTCGGCTCAATTAATAAGAAATCGTGCACGTGTTTAAGCACTGGTTTTAGACTATTAGGGTTCATTATTTTTATGATTAATTAAAAGGTGGCTGAGGGTGGTGGTGGTGGGAGAGAAAGAATTTAGGTGAAAATCGTAGTAAATGGAGGAAGATGAGAATGCATGCATGGTTATGGTTAATTGTAGGGAAGGATAAATACGCAGACCTAGTTTTTCCAAATCCATAATCAACTATGTCATGCCAAACTACACGTAATTATGCAACATTAAATGCTATTTTTCTTCGTCGTTTTGTAGTTTTTGTTTTGTTTTCTTTTCTTTTGCTGCTATGGATTATATAGTTTGTGATGATAAGGACGTTCACGAAACATGACAAATGAATTCGAAGCTATTGTTAGCAGAATTACACTCAATTATATAGTACTTTAATGAATGATTTAAGTGACCTACGTTATGGAACTTCTTATATATATGTAAACTTTTTCTTATTTCTCATTTTATTCAGAATTATATATATCTTCCATTCCAATTTTTTATCATATATTAAATACAATTAGATGGCGAGATAATCTGAATTTAATTAATGACTTAAAACGTGATCTAGGTAATAATGTAATGTAAGAGTAAAATCGAATGAAAAAAAATGATTTTGCTTTTACTTAAACAACTTAACATATTTTAATTGGTCTTCACGTGATTTTTTTTTATTAACAAAAAGCCTTTTGAAAATTTAAATGAATCCTACCAGGTATTATGAATGTAACTGTTAAATAGTCGTTAGAAATGATAACATACCGATCTAATATATATTCGGTTGAGTGTATTAAATTTATGCAATTATTTATTGAAACAATAAATACATACTTTTTCTTAATTTTTTACTAGAAAGTAAAAACAGATATGAGTAATTGGATATAGTAATTAGTGAGTTAAAGTTGAAGAAATTGAGGCAAAATTTGAGTGTGGTGGGTAGAGCATTGGCAATGGCCATGGGCATGTACCTTTCCTTCCTGAGTCGAATGGTACGTTCAACCAGTAACAATATTGTTTATGTCAGTTTCTAGCTACCAACAGGACCTAACCCCCCATGTATCAGACAACTCCATGTGATGTTTAAATTCTTGCTTCTTCTTTTTTTTCTTCTTTTTTTCTTCTCACGTCAATTAACCAAAATCCTCAAATTACACATGTGATCAACCTCAACCTACAGAACAGGCAAATAAGTTTAGAACCAGAAACCAAAGTAGGAGGAACAACTTCTGAGCGCCGCCACTGTAATCATGTAAAACGATAATAATCAGAAGCGACCCTAACACTTCACATCAAATTTTACTCCTAAAAAGCACCTTTATCACACCTATCTATCACCTTCTGCATTCTTCCAAATTTTGTGTGTGATGTATTCTTTTCCAGTTTTACAAGGTTTCAAAATTTTCACTACGTGAAGATCCTAACACCATATTTACTTGCTTCTCCGCTTTCATTAAAATCTCCAATCATAACTTTTCACGACCCCGAAACGCAACGTCATATTCATTCATTCACCTCTTGTCCCAGAATTGCATAACTTCTACCAGTTTTTGGCAATAACTATTACTTGAGAGAAGTATGTATATAGCTGGCACAACTCATCACCACCAAATCAAATGCCAATCCCATAAAAGAAGACAAATAATAATGTCTTTACAATATAAGCTATAAAACAATTTATGTTATATTTAATTTTTTATTAACTCCTGTTTTATCATCACATAAAATAAGCAACAAAAAAGAGAAAGATAAACGTAAGAAATAACTATTACACAAACTGGTTGTATTTTTCTCAACTGTTAGATAAAGTTAAATACTTTATCAGCTCTTTTCTTTTTCTTTAAGTATTGCGTATTTTTGAAACTATTTTCTTTTTCTTAACTGTTGTTTTAAAAGTTAACATTAATTTCTTATTATTTATAGTTTTACTAGTTATCTAATCTTTAATAATTATTATGATATACAAATACAAAATAACAAAATTGAAAATCTTATATATGTTTTATTAAGATAAAGAAAGTGTATTGTATTTATCAGTTTTTTTTAAAAAAAAATCTTAAATGACATTTAAAAGAGAGCAGATGTAAGGCCCATAAAAATCCACCTTATTTTTCTGCCCTAAAGCTTTAAGGGCTGCCTTTGAGCTATTGGGCCTTAGGGCTGGCCCAAAAGATAAAGCCACCCGAGTCTGACCTAGTTCCCCACTTTTCAGATTTCTCCTACCTTGGCGCTTAGAGCCGCAGCCGCACTCTCTCCGTTAGGGTTCCACCGTGTTGACAGTCCACCTTCCGTTTGGCCGTTCTTAGCTCACGTAAGTGCTCTCGGACTCGTAGTTTCCTTTCCTTGGTCTGTTTTTCGTAAGTTGTTGTTAGGGTTCTGAACTGACCCATTCTCACGTTGTTTTCCAGGTTCGAGTCCATTCCTAGAAGCTGTTCGTCCTCCACGGTTTGGGGTGTCGAGGTTTCAGCTAGCTTGTCCAGGTACGGGAAGCTAGAACCTCACTATGGCTGTGTTTATAAACTGTTTTGCGGTACACTTTATGATTCTTGACCTGTATGTTGTGGAGATCGCTTGAAATGGTTGGTGTGTTGTTGGTTGGTGCAAAATACGTCTTTTACAGGCTTGGCAATGGCGGGGACTGTTAAACTCGCCCAGGCGAGCACGTCTCGCCCAGGCGAGGCGAGCAGAGGCTCACCTTGGCCTTCTCGCACAGATGGTCGCCTAGGCGACTCGCTCAATTTCGAGCAAGCGAGCGTCTCGCCCAGGCGAGGTAAGTCTCGCCTAAGCGAGAACGTGTGGAGGCCCCTGTTCCAAATTTGCGAACTCTCGCCTAGGCGGAGAGGACTCGCCTGAGCGAGAGACTCTCGCCTGGGCGAGACTCCTCAGCCTGAGCGACGGCCTGAGCGAGGATGCGATCAGTTTGGGGTTTTTATGTCTTTTGGTGGCTGAAGTGTATTCTATTGTACTACTATGTGATGGGATGAGTGGAAATTGCTCGGGTATGCTTGTATGTCGAGGCGTATGTGCCTATATATATGATGGATTG
>Ga0214544_1001701_pt1 | contig 46148 bp, 12 predicted proteins | sample CNSS3metaG_FD_160074 | JGI IMG/M metagenome (GOLD analysis project Ga0214544, IMG submission 160074) | Root nodule microbial communities from cowpea collected in UCLA plant growth center, Los Angeles, California, USA - CNSS3 | ecosystem: Host-associated > Plants > Roots > Nodule | place: USA...
TACATTATACTTTAATATTGTTTTTTATTTGAATTTATATTTTAAATAATTGCATATTTTTAAAATGTGTAAAATTCAATAATTTCTATACAAATATTTTAGTTAGTATAAAAATAACAATTTGAATTTATCAATTTGAATAAAAAAATCAAATTTAATAAAAATATTTGTATAACATTTTATAATTTTTGTTTCAATTTGGAGGGGGACGAAATTGCATAATTTTTACAAAAATTGGGACTAAATTGAGACAAAAGATAAAATACAGGGTTGAGAATGAGAAAATGACACCTCCCAAATAGTGACACGTGGCACTGTCACTGCCACGTGGCACGATGTCAGTTTGACACGTGGCAAAATTTTATTTTTTTAAAAAGTTTTAAAAAAATTAATAAAAAATAAAAAAAAAATTCAAAAAAAAAATTCAAAAAAAAATAAAAAATTCAAAAAATCCAGAAGCTAACACGTGGCACCCCATTTAACACCGTTACTCCACCACTAACGGAAAGGACTTAATTGGGTCAAATTTCCCAAAATAGGGACCAAATTGAGATAAAAAATAATTGAGGGACCAAATTCAAATTTTGTTACGAAAATTGGGACTAAAAGTATAATTTAACCTTAAAATTTTTAGCGGAGCCAAATTAACTTTGATCCGAGATAAGAAAATACATCTATGTTCTATTGTTTCTATATAAATGATAGTATCATAAGTAAAAGTAAGAGTAAAAATACTCCATTCTTAAAATTCTGTTATTATTTTGATAGATTTAATGTCGTTTATAGGTATTTTGATAATAACATAATTTTTTCTAGAAAATCTTCGGTAAAAAAAATATTTTATTAAAAATATTAAAATCACTATTAATATCCCACAAAATAATTCACCGCAATGTTGAAATATTTTATATGATTAAATATGTTTTTGCCTGTTATATTGCTTTATTATAAGTAATCATTTGAACTTAATTTGTAAGTGTTAATAATTTAAATAACAAAATTGTTATATATTTACACAATTTTAAAAAATTTCGTATCAAAATTTTAATCTTTTTAAATATTTTTTATTTTAATTTTTAATTAAAAATATTGATGAACGGAGACATACTGATCTATATTTTGGCTCATTAAATTAACAGGTTGGATAGGATGGGCCAAACTGACAGACTAGCCCGTTTGGCCCAATCCGTTTTATCACACCTAATTCAAATTTTCACCTCTAATTTTATACCTCATCAACCTCTCAATCCAAAAAGGACAAAAGCTCCATATATAAAGAAGAAAACCTAAAAAGAGAGGGGAGAGCTTCTCAACACTCCTAACAACCTCCAAGCATCTTTCCTAAGCATCGAAAGTGTTTATCTTTGTAAAAAATGAAAAACCCCTTAAAACATTAGTAAAAATATGATTAAATATTCATTGATTAAATACTCCCCTTTAATTACTACATACTCGGTTTCACACAATAAAAATGTTATTGTGGATTGCATCTTTGAAAGAAAAGTAAGCATTCTCTTTCCATGAAAACTCATATCTTGGTGTACTCTTCCAATCATCTACACCCCAATTATAGAATCTTACAAATATTGCAAACTTTTCGTTCTAAACCTACTGGTTCTTCTTCTTATCAAATTCAAAATTAAATAGTTAAAAAAGTTAAAATAATGAACACTTATAAATTAAATTAATATTCATATATGTAATATTAATCATAATTTTTATGTCTACTTTTTTATTATATAATGTTTTATCAAAATATATATATATATATATATATATATATATATATATGAAATATATTTTATCATGACTTAGACATGTCAGTATGTTAAAGTTGACACATTGTTTAAGAACCTAAAATTTAACGTTTTGTTCAACAAGTTTAAACTTCACTTTATCTTTTATTGACAGATCATACTAAATTAGACATCCTCATCTAACAGGTTAGACAGCAGATTACTAATAAAATATGGTGCACCCATTATAAAAATAATATATTATTTATAATATACTATATATATATATATATATATATATATATATATATATATATATAAACAATGTGTTGATACAAGATATATATTATCATTATTCACACGTGATAATCTATAAAATTTATTATTATTTTTTTTAAATCCCAAATTTAACTGTTGAAAAGTACACATATAACCTTTTTAATCAACATTTTATACTAAACATGAGATTTAATAAGTTGGATTATAAATTTGGTATAAGTTATTAGACTTATATTATCATTATTTATACAATGCACATTGTATATAAAATATATATTATTATTATTATTATTATTATTATTTAAACATGATATTTTATCAAATTTATTAACATTTTTTTAATGAACATTTTATACTAAACAGGAGATTTAATAAGTTAAGTTGTAAACTTCTTATAAATTGTTAGATCTATCTCATCATTATAAGACAAATTATTATTATGTATATATAAATATTAAACCATTAAGTTGTTAGAAAAATATTATTATATATAATAATATTTGTGCAATGTGCATAAAATACACATGATTTATATTTTATTCTTTCAAATATAATATTTTTTTATGTCTAAAATTTAACATTTTAGATAAAAAAGTTTTAAATCGAACTTTTTAATAGACGAGTTAAATTATATCATACATAATCTTATAAGTGAGATGATAGATTTCCATATAGATATATAACATATTTCATCATAAATATATAAGGTCACCCACTTAAAGTTATAAGTCTAAGACTTCTGCATGAAAATGTATTAACATTACACAACATTTAAAATCTTAGATACTTGGAATAATAATAAAAAAATTATGGATCTCGAATAAGAACTTAAATTATATAAAGAATAAAGTGTATGTTTTAAAAAAATTAAATGCCAAATAAAATATTGATTAAAGAATTAATCTTTTATAATCATATTAAAAGATTAATCAGTCTAATTTATTCTAACATAGTTGTCTATAATTAAGTTGATTGAAAATATAAGTTCGTTATATTAAACTACACATATACATATACATACACATATACATATACATACATATACTAATTACATTATACATGTGAGTTTATCAAACATAACAATATTTTTTAAAATTTTAAATTGTTTTTGTTCACATGCATAAGTGTGAAATTTTTATCATACAGGTCAGATTAGACCAGACATCTTTAAGAGACATGTCAAACCAATCTATAAATCTGACATCTGAGATTTCAGATCTCTAATAAACTTTTGAATTTATTTCACTCTAAATTTATAAAAGTAAAATATTATATAGTTTAAAAGTATCATATATTTATATCTTCAATTAATATTTTTTAATATATATATATATATATATATATATATATATTATATAATGAATAAATAAGTATTTGGTATATTACATTAATTTAACGAATTATAAATGGATATAAAAGATTTTTTTTTCTTTTTGAACTATGTTGACGTGAAAAAAAATTAAGATTAATAAGGTTTAAGGATTATAATTAAATTTTGATTTATATTATAGTACATTCAAACTTTTTACGGGTATTAATTTTAAAATTCATCAGAGAATAAACTTCATATAATAAAATCAAACATCCTTTATTTAAATTTAGCTAATTTTATATTAAAAAAACATAAAAATATATTTTATGTTAGAGTTTAAAATTTCTATTTAAAAAGTACATTTTTAAAAGAAAAGATATATTTGAATTATCTTTTACTCAGATTTTTTAGTTATGTAAAGATTAGAACATAATAAAATTTTGACAATAATTTAAATGTTGACAAAACATTTATCAAAATATATACATTAATGTAATTTTTTATATGAACTATATTACATTCAATATTCAATATATAAATAGTTTTATAGTAATCATAATATTTGTATGTAGTTAAATTTTGATTTATATTATAGTACTTCAAAATTATATTTAACTTATAATTAATTGTTAACACAAACTTTTGTATGCTTATGCATAAAATTTAATATCTCTTATATAAAATAAAACTATCTCTCCCTATCAATTAAATATGTACATATATTTATTACAACATCTTCAACGAAAATATTTGTGATATTTTAATTTTTTATTTAAAACAATTTTACACAGTTCAGAAGTGCTATGCATCATCTATATGACACCATTGTTTACAAGTAAAATCAGTATGTTATTTTTATCTAAAAAGATCATCAATATTTGTTTGGAAAGTACAAATAAAGTTATGAGTTGTTTAACTTTTCAAATTCAATAAATTTGAGGATGGATTTACCTAAATGTGATGTTATATTGTGGAGACTGCTTGGTCTATTTTGTTCTTACATAAAAAATTTGAAATGCATATATTAAATTAATAGCATTTAGATGTTTTTAGGCAAGGTATAGAGAAGTTTGAAGGAAATTTATCACAAAGTACATTTTATTAAAAAAAATCAACAAAATAAATACTTTTATTAATTAGTTTACATGGGTTAAAAATAATTTTTTTTACATAAAACAAATAAAAAAGAATTTCTTCAATTTACATATAAATTAATTTTAACTCAATGATAGTTCGGCATCAACTAAAATTGATTTACGGTATATAAATTACTGTGAATTTTACTTATAAGTCAGTTTTGTAAATTTGAATTATTAACTAAATAATTGAAGATAGATATAATTTATAACATCTGATTGATATAAAAATTTAAAATAATATATATATATATATATATATATATATATATATATATATATTCATCATCATGTATGCATGTGATTCTATCAAACTTAACAATATTATTTTGGTTAAAATGTATAAATGTTATAAGTGTGGCATTTTTAACTGGTAGGTCAGATTAAATCAGACATCTTTAAGAGACATGTCAGACCAATCCATAAATCTGACAACTGAGACTCCAGATCTCTGCCAAACTTTTGGATCTATCTCACCCTACATCTACAAAAGCAAAGTATTATATAATTTAAAAGTGTCATATATTTATAATTTCAATTAACATTTTTCAATATATATATAAATAAAATTTTTATGATTTATGCACCTAATATTTTATTGTATTAAATGATTTATTATATATATTATTATTATTATATAAGCATGCCAAACTTAACATTTTTCTTCTAAATCTAGAATTTAAGTTTTTAGCTAAACAAGTTTTCTTAAAGAAAATCAAATATAATTTTTTTAAAACATGAAATATGTTAGAATTTAGATTTTAATTTCTTCTCCTATCCCACATTACTATATAATATAAACCATCTTATATTTATATTTTCTAAGAGTATGCATATTATATATATATATATATATATATATATATATATATATATATATATATATATATATATAAAGAATTAACAAGTATTTTTGTATATTACATTAATTTAACGAACTATTGATGTAGATAAAAGATTATAAGTTTTTTTTTTTCTTTTTGAACTATGTTGATGTGACAATAAATTTAAGATTCACAGGGCTTAAGGATTATGGTTAAATCTCGATTTATATTATAGTACCTTCAAAATTATATGTAACTTATAATCAATTGTTAACACAAGCTTTTGTATTCTTATGCATAAAATTTAAACTCTGTTATATAAAATAAAATCATCTCTCCTGATGAATTACATAAGCACATATGTTAATTACAACATGTTCAACGCAAATATTTGTGATTGTTAAATTTTTATTTAAAGTAATTTTACACAGTACAGAGGAGCTATGCATCATCTATAAGATATTATTGTTTACAAGTAAAATCAGTACGTTATTTTGATTTAAAAGGATCACATTAATATTTGATTGGAAAGTACAAATAAAGTTATATATATGAGTTGTTTAACTTTTCAAATTGCAATAAATTTGAGAATGGATTACTTAAATGTGATGTTTAGTATATGTATTGTATGATACGATGGAGATCCATTTTAAGATATATGTGGATTCTAATTAAGTTTAATTTGCTAACTGAAATAAAAAAAAAAATAACACACATTTAAAATATAGAAAATTACATAAACGAAAATTGATTGAAAAATCCATAATATAGTAGAAGGTTGGTGAAGATGTGTGTGAGTGAGTACTAGAAATGGCAAGAGGCATGGAAGCAAAAGGCAAAACCAAAGCTAAAAAAACATGAAAATATTTGAACCTTAATCTTAACCTAAACCTAAACCTAACCCTAACGTAGTCCACACAACAACATAAGAAGAACCAATTCACGCAGGAGGATCTCCTCGTCTGCCTGCACTCTATTCACTACCATATATATGCATCTATGATTGGAATCTTCAATGCCACGTGGCACTGCATCTTCACACGCGCCTCATGCGCGTGAGGATACACTTCCTTCCACCCCACCCTGCCCTTGGACGGACCAGAACACAACACAACCCTCGCTTTCTCTCTCCAAAGCAAAAATAAATAAATAAATAAAATTATTATGTTAATAATAAATAATAATAAGAATTTCTGATATATCTTTTTTCCCTATATATCAGCAAGAGCCAAGGGACCGAAGAAGAGAACGACTTGGGTTTAGTTTTCATTTTTTTCACTTTTATTTTTCTCTCGTGCAAATTTTCTTCTTCTCTCTCTCTTTCTCGAATTTAACCTTCGTAGTGGCCATGAAAGCTCTTGCTCCTTGACGCAGGTACCACTCTTTCTCTCTTCATATACACATCTTTGTATGTAATATATATATATGTACGGAGTGAGAAAGAGAGAGAGAGAAATAGTTATGCTGTTATTATTATTTTCTTCATCAACAACTATGTCTTGTTCACGTTTTCTTTATTTCCAATCTGTTACTTCGCCAATCGCTGTGTAACAATCACGATCCATTTTCCCAGCTTCGCTTCTTCATGTGGGTCTCGCTGCCTGCTGCTTCTTCCTCTTCTCCTTCCATGGAGGTAATAACACTGCGAATCTTCTTCTCTCTCTCTTTTATTTTCTGTTCTCTCTTTTATCTCATTCTCTCTCTCGTGCTGTGCTGCTTGTACGGTTTTAATGTACTTGCAGGTGTGTTATCTTGTAAAATAACTGATTTTCTTGGATCATATTGGAATTCTCACTGGGAAACTTGTCTGTGTTTCTGTGTGCGCGCTTGTCTCTTTCTTTCTGCTTTTATTTTTCTCTTCCTTTTGTTTAATGTTACATATCTGTGGCTGTGTCTATGTGTGTGTTTCGTCTCGTGTTGGTGTTCTTTTTTCGTTCTGGAATGTTGTTGGTTTCGCGGAGATTGTGCTGGTTTTTTGCATTCGAGAGAAATGTGCTTACTGGGGATTTTCATGCATTTCTGCGGAGTCTTCGCCTTCCTTCTCTTTTCATATATATTGTTCAGGGAATGGATCTGGTTTGTGGATTTGTTCTCGGTGCTCCTCTCGCTTTTTTGTTACCCACCTCTTCATATTAACACGTATGTCAACTCTTTGTCACGATTTTTTTATGCCAAGCTTTCTTACGGGAAGTTCATTTGGTTGGTATAGGAATTTTGTTCAACTTCCATGTTCTGTTGCTAAAGGTTCCTGTTTAATTTGGGATTTTTTTTTTACCTGCAAGTTTTTATTTTTATTTTTTCGGGAAATTAAATAATAATTATATTCGTCATTATATTTTTCTTTTTCATTTTTTTTTCTTATTTATTTAAATTTCTCCATTTTTCTAATCAATTGTGACTTTTTGATGATAATTGGGTGTAGGGGTTATGACTTCCATATAAATATAAATCTCAACTCAATGTTATTATCTCACTGATTCTGAGACGGTTTGCTCAGCCGCACTCGAACATGGCTAGCAAATTTCACCGATGAAATCGTTGGATGTCTATAATTTAAATTGACTTGCAAAATGCTTCTCTGGTTTGACTCTAGCTGTGACTCCTCGTCGATGGTTAAGTGGAAAATTCTCATTACCATTAAATCTCGTCATTATGGTCACTAGCATTTTATCAGGAAATAATCAAATCAAACTATCAATCTTGCACACAGCTGGAGGAAATGAAGATACCGACTGTGTTTTTTCTTGCTATTATGTGTGTGTTGTAGGTTCATTACAGAAACATTATCCGGTAGACAACATTAAATCTGTGTTTTATAGTGTGAGTGATGTATATAGAAAGAGAAGGGCAAGGACACTCACCCTTATTACATTCAGCTCTTGCTCTACTGTTCACTTCCCTAGCAACAAGAAACACATCAGATTAGATAAAATAATCTTGACCATCCATGTGAGATTGAATCCTCAAAATTAGTTCCTCTCACCTGATACGCGTCCTATGTGTTTTCATGTTCATCTTTTAATCTTTTTTTAAATATGTTCAAATTTATGAACAGGTGGATGCAGTACAAGTTAATGACATGAATTGTAATGAGGAGCAAGCACATGGGCAATCACTCTCTCCCGAATATTCTGGTGTTTATGATGTTTTTGGTGAGCCGGAAATATTTCCTCGGGTGGGTCAGCAGTACCAGGTTCAACTTCCTTGTTTAATTTCAAAATCTGACTATCACTGCTATCTAAGGAATCCAAACGAGGTAGATAACTCTGCAAGTGCTCTCCATAAGTTTCGAGTTGGATTACCGATCCCAATAATTTGGATTAAGGATGAACTTGAGAACAGTAGGCATAATCGGCAGGAAAAAGCCTCCAAGTCAGATGGAGTTACCAATAAAAATGAATCTTCAAAACAAAATTGTATAAAAGAGACCTCTAATGATCGGGGGGGTGATATAGTAAAGGCTAAACTTGGGCCAGTGGACAGTACATTGGTCAGTGAAATGACATTGGGAGAATCGGGAGATTCCAATATGCAACAAGAAACAGAGATTGAGATGCTCGAGAAGCATAGTAATAAAGGTCATTCTTTAGTTCCTGGGTCTGCGAGTGACACCTGGAATGAAATTGAAGAGGCCAGTTTCATCCTTGGCTTGTATATATTTGGGAAGAACCTTGTTCAGGTGAAAAGATTTATTGGTAATAAGAACATGGGAGATATACTGTCATTCTATTATGGAAAATTTTATAAATCTGACAAATATCAAAGATGGTCTGGATGCAGAAAAACGAGAAGTAGAAAATTCATTTATGGCCAAAAAATTTTCACAGGACCAAGGCAACAAGAGCTTTTGTCTCGATTACTACCAATGGTATCAGAGGAATGCTACAATAAGTTACTCGAGGTACTCAATTAATTCTTGATCAAGAGCATTTTTTTTTTTGTACATTATAATAGAAAAGTTCTGTGTGACAATTATTTTCATTTCAATTTCAACATAAGAATGCATTACCTTTTATCGTAGCTTTAGAAGTCTTTTGCATCACGGACCTCATTACTTATGCAGAACAAAACAGTTATCTTAGCATTTCTACTGCCTATTAATTAATGTACCTTCTATGTATCTTAAGGAATGTGTGATGAATATATTAATTCAATTACTTGGTAGGTTTCCAAGGCGTTTGCAGAGGGAAAAATGCTTCTAGAAGACTATGTTTTGACTTTAAAGGCCTTAGTTGGGCTCAAAGCTCTTGTTGAAGGAGTAGGAGTTGGTAAGGGAAAAGAAGATCTTACGGGACTCGCTATGGATTCCATGAAGCCTACTCAAGCAGTAACTGTTCGCCAAGAAATACCAGTTGGCAAGGCATGTTCAATGCTTACACCTCCGGAAATAATAAGCTTTCTAACAGGTGATTTCAGATTAAGCAAAGCTCGAACAAGTGATCTATTCTGGGAAGCTATTTGGCCTCGTTTACTTGCCAGAGGTTGGCACTCAGAGCAGCCAGATAGTCATAACTATGCCGTTGCTTTTAAGCATTCTCTGGTCTTCCTTGTCCCTGGAGTTAAAAAATTTTCGAGGAAACTGGTGAAGGGAAATCACTATTTTGACTCTGTTAGTGATGTCTTGTGTAAAGTTGCTTCTGACCCTGAGCTAATTGAGCTTGGGACAATTGCAGATAATGATTGCACTAGCAAAGAGGGAACTGGTTGGGCACAAGATACAAAACTGGATCGTGAAAATTCCCCGGATCAACCACGCCACTGCTATCTCAAGGTAAAAACTCCAAACCGCAGCACAGATGTCATGAAATTTACTGTTGTGGACACAAGTCTGGCTAGTGAAATGATGAAGAATGTGAGAGAACTGAGAAGCTTGCCCTTTGAGTTTTAAAAACTTGTACTTTTGAAAATGACTCTGATGATGATAAGAATATTTCTGAGGAGCACACAAATGAATCCGAGTCTGCCAAGACCACCTGCTTTGATAGGAGGAAGAATGGCATTACTAAAGCCAGTAAATCTAATATTGGTAAGGGTGTCTCTTCACTTTTGAATGGTTTTGAAAACAATGTCCCTTCCAAAGTGGAGCTGCCAAGGAGTGTCATGGCTTCTAGTGGCCTATCTGCTGCCTCCAAGGGCCAGAAGCCAGAAGAATTCTTGTGCAACACACTCAAAAGGGATGGTTTGAATTGCTCATCACTCCAGAGAATGGTATCGGATAATAAAAATGATCTAGTCCCTGTTACAAAAAGAAGGAGGCGATTAAATGCTTGTAGCCGCGCAAAGAAAAATAGCAACACTGCCAATTTCTTTGTGGTTCCTAGAGGAAAAGAAAAGGAACCCGGGTTTTGTTTGGATACAGAAAATTCAAAATCTAGTGCAAATGTATCTGCAAACTTCTTTGTGGCTACTAGAGTAGAACAAGAGGAAGCCAGTCTTCAGAAGTCAAAATTTAGTGAGAGAGTTTCATGGGATATCCCACCCCAGGAGAAGCAGTCATTAGCAGGTTTTCCAACCCAGAAAAACAAAAGACTAGCAGATTCTCTGTCAAATCTAAGCTCAATCATCAATGAAGAAGCTGTTCCTGACACTAGTTCTTCAGGCGCTATGGATCAATGTAGTAAACCCCAGCCACGGACTATGATTGACCTTAACTTGCCTGTTTCACCAGAAGTTGAAGTTGATGAACCTTTTGTGAATGTAGTGACCGAGATTCAGCAAAATGAGATAGCTAAGGAATCAAATGATCTCAGTGTTGGAACAAACTCCAAACTTAGCGATCAACCTGAACAACAGCCTGACATGCACACCCGGAGGCAGAGCACCAGAAACAGGCCACCAACAACGAAAGTGCTTGAAGCTTTTGCTTTTGGATATCTAGACAGAAAGGAGAAGCGAAAAAGTAGAGATTATCTTCAAGACGGCTCAATAACAAGATCTTCCGTATCTCGCAAAGTGGGAGGCTCTAGTAATGCTGGTACTGGTCTTGAAAAAGAAGAAAAAACAGATATCGTCATTAATGGTAGCCCTGGCAGTGACTGTAATATACACAGGCTCCAAGTTTAATGAAGGATAAAGGAAACTGAGTGTTCAAACTCAACTCTAGACTCAGGATGTGAATGTCACTTCTTTGAATCCAAGCAGTGGAAGTTTGATTACCAGGATCCAAAATTGTTAGATGGCGCATGATATGAACAAGATAGCAGCATTTTCACTGATTGAAGTGGTTTTGCACATAATGGATGTTAGATATTAACCTCCAAGGAAGGTTTTTCATAAAACTTTCAGGTCTTTCCAATAGAATGCACTATAAACTACATAGAGAAACCCCTCTGTTCTTCTCAGCTTTGCAATCAACAGAATCTGAGAGATGTTTAGTCCCTGGAATTGAACTTTTATGCTTTTCTCATTTCATAGTTGCAGTACCAGTCTTCAATGTCAGACATGGTTTCAGTCAACCCTTGCTGCCCCTGGTTATGAACAGAATACACAGCAAGTCAATGCACATTGTGACAACAGTTTTTTTCTTTTTAATGTTAAACCTCATCAGATTCTGTCAGATGACAGAAGAAAAGTAAATGGAGCAGCAGTTACCATAGGCCTTTTCCCTATTGAATGGGTATGTCCTTCCTTTATACATGCATATATGATGTGATTTCATCGTTGTTATATTAGGTGGTTGTTTCTAATAATTTACTACTTCGCTTAGACCAAGCGTGGTTAGTTACCTCCCAAGTTGTGAATCATAAAGCCATTGTCTCTGTATGTAAAGTATAGGTGTTTATGGCTTCACTTTTCTCCTCAAACAAAAAGAGTTTTTCACCAAATTTTCAAATCTTAACTTACTGTTAGATGAGGACATATCTTCAAGTCGACCAAATTTGCTTTGTAGTGATATATTTTTCTGTTCAAATTTACTTAGCTGTGTAGATTTTAAAATTCAAGTGAATTATTTTATTTAACTAATGATACCCAAGTTTGTCATTATCTTATTTTTTGGACTTTCTATTTAGGCTAACCTTGATTTGTCCCATTCAAGTTTCACAGTGGACCCATAAATAATCGAGCTTAGGTCTAAAAATGTGATTTAATCAAACTTTAGGGTTAAGATTGAGTACATATATCTTAACTCATCTTTGATGTGAAGTCTCTATTTTTTTATTTTATCTTTACTTGAATGTATTGTTTGTTCAGTTCTCTTCGTTCCCAATATTTGGAAAAATGTTTTTTCTTAACAATTTTTCATTCTGTCAATTCTCTTCTCTGCAATTGACATTTGAAAGTGACTTTGTCCACTTTTGTTTTACGTCTTGCAAAACCTAAGCTTCCGTTTCCAACAAGTATAATACATAAATGATTTAACTACTAGTTTTTCTTGTTAGGCTTTGTTTTATTATACAGAAAGAGGAATATAATCACAACACCTTATAAAAATGCATGTTTTAATCCTATTGTTAAATTTATTTGCATATAAGTGAAAACAAAATATGATTAGCTAATCTGGTTGTTTAATGACTCATACATAATCGTACACACCCAAATTAAACTTTAGCATTTTAAAAAGGTATTATTTAAAAGAAAATTTATAAATATTTTAAAAGTTGACTTCTAAATAATTGTAGCTTTTTAATAAATATAGTGTGTGTAAAAGACAAATGTAATTTTTTTTTCTAAAATTCCTTTGAATTGAAAAATAGCATGTTTAAAAACAATTTCCTCTATTTTAAATATCAATATTATGTTAATATTATGTTAGCATTGCTGGTGAAAGAAAATTTAAAATTCATTTTTATAATAATGTGTTGATTTGGTTTTCAACATTTTGTAATTCCAACTTCCCAACCCCAACTAACTATCAGTTTCGGACATAAATTACGTCCCAATCTGATGATGTTGTCGGTTTCTTTATTAAATTCCAGCAAATGGTTTTATATTTTTGAGTACTTCAATTCTCTGCAATGTGTCAATAAGGATCTTCCAATAATGAAGTCATATACACTTTCATCATATTTTTTATTTCTAGTATTAATATATTCTCCAATGCTAATTTGTATTTATAATTTAATTTTTATAATTCATATATCTAAAAAAAATTCTATCCCTATCATTGACCAACTCTGACAAATATTTAATTGATAGAAAACCTTGTGTTCAATTTCTAAAGCGTTTTTGTTTATGAACCATTTTAATTACTAAGTGTTTCCAAAAAGGTTAAATGAACACAAAATACTTATATAATCATGAAATGGCAAGGTTTGTAGTTGTTACAATGTTAGTGTGAGAGTGTGTTTCTTGTTAATATGATCTTCATATGACACGTGCTAATAGACTTTAGTTTAACCTAAGATTATAGTGTCTGTAATTCGAGTGAGATTAAATGTTAAAAAATGGACAGAAATTGAAATGAGTTCTATGAGAACGTTTCATCAAAGTTATAATACGTTTTTTTAATTATTGGTCTTATTAAATAAAAATAAATGTTAGAAACAATTTATAATAAATGATCTGATCAAATTGATCTAAGCATGTTTCATGTATAATTAATTGTTGCTGGTACTGACAAATTAAAACAATGAAAATAACAGATGTCAGAGGAAAATAGATAAGAGAGAATTAAATTTTGAGAAAAAAAAAAAAAAGAAAGGCTAAAACTGCACTCAATTTTAGTGTCATCTACTCAAATCAAATAGTCTGAAATCCTATAAATCCTATAACATTCTAACATGTGAACATGTGTGATGTGTTACCTCCACGTGGGAGAACAAAGTGGAAGAATCATTTTTTTTTCTAGTAGAAAACTCAAAGTCAGTTAAACTTATTTTGTTAATTTATATCACAATAATATTATTTAGTTACTTATCTAATTCGATCACAATAATGTATTTCTTATATTAAAAGAAATTAGATTAGCTTTGATAAATATGATAAATTCATTACTTTTTATAAATATCAGTGAGAACATGTGTTCCTTTTTAAGATAATAAAAAATAATTTTAATAATTTTATTATTAATATAAATAATTTTAATAATTTATTATTAATAATTTTATTTATTTTGTAGTTAATTTTATAATAAAAAAATAAATACATTTAAAAGAGGTAAACTAAAACGTCAAATTAGTAAAACAAATAGTTAGTTAAAGAGTAAAAATTAATAAAAAAAATTTTTTAGTTTAAAAAACTTTTATTTAAAGGTCAAAATTGAAAAACAATATATAAACATCGACAAGAGAAATCTTCTATAAATTATGATAATAAAAGATAGTTTTTATAATTTTATTGTAAGTATAAATAATTTTTATAATTTTACTGTAATTTTTTTTTTGTTTTGTAGGTAATTTAAAAATATTTAAAATTAAAAAAATCAAATAAAAAAAGTGGTTAAATATAAAGAAAAAATTACTTAAAGAATAAAATTAATATAATAATTATTTTAATTTAAAATAAAATCATATAAAAAAATAAAATTAAAAAAAATGTTAACACCAAAAAAATGAATATATATATATATATATATATATAGATATAATATTCGTATATAGTAAAAATATTTTTATTCAAATATATTTTAGGAGAAAAAACTAGGAATCATTAATTTTACAAAACCCATAATTTCTTTTGAAAAAAGAAACTATAAACCAAAAAATTATATAACTTTATTAAAATTAGTTTATACGGTAACATATTTCCTATTTTTTAATTTATCTTATAGTTTATAATTTTAATCATTGTGACAAAAATAATAAAATATTAATTCTTTAAATATGTTTTAATATATTAATTACAATTATTATTTAATTTATTTTTTAATATAGAAAATAGTTACATGAAAAAAAGAAAGAAACTTATTAAATTTAGTTAAATTTACTATTTTTAACAATTTTCATAATTTTTAAAATAAAATTCAAATTAAAAGTTAACTTCTAAACAATTATACTTAACCATGTTATTCTTACCATAATACATTATCTTAATATTTCATACCTTCGTCTAGTCCAAAATCGATCCTTCGAGGTGTGCTTCTCTCCAAAGATGAATTTAAGAAAACAAAAAAATAGTCAGTGAATTTAAAGAAATGTAGAAGAAATAAGTCAATGAATTTAAGGAAATGTGAAAAAAAAATGAAGTTATTTGTTTTAAGCTAAAAACGAGATAAAAGTAAAATTTATAAAAGTTTGTAAACGATTTAATGATATAATAAATATAAAATAATGTTTTAATAACTATTAGATTAATTCTATGATTAAAACTAATATAAATAAAATATAATTATTTTTATTAATTTTAGTATTATTATTACTAGTTTTAATATTATTATTGTTAGTCTTCTTATTATTATTAATATTATTGATTTTAATATTATTATATTATTACTGTTATTATTAGTAAGTAAAAACAATCTTTTTAAATTATAATTTTAAAAAACTAAAGAATATTTATATAAATATATATTATTCAGTTGTCTTTGTCTTCTCGTTCCTTTTTCCGTACAAGAACGAGAATATTTCATTATTCATTACATCTATGTTGAGAAATCAGTTATCCATTTTGTCAAATTGAGAATGAAAAATAAGTGTATGTTAAAATATAACCCCCCATTGTTTGACCACTTACCAAGTTAAACAAACCAATAATACAAAAACACACGAATCCTGGACATCAAACATTTGATAAATTATCCAAGTTAGAGGGACCCATTTTTTTCAAATGAATATCAATAATAAGAATCCTGAGGACTGCAACAGTATTAGCCTACAAAAATTGACAAATTTGAGGATAGACTACTTTTGTCAAAGAGAAGAGAATTATAAAAAAAATCGACACAACATAGTCTCAAACTCGAGCACAAAAAGATGTTCACTCTCACCGAATTTGGCTAAAAGACCAAATTTAAGTTGAATCCAGACACCATTGGATTCTAGACAGGCTTTACACCATCTTGGAAATATACATTTTGAATTCAATATCAGACGTAGACATCAAGAACGAATCTTTTCCATCTTAAGGAAGTTCAACCTTATCATCTACAACTATCATTAAAATGAATTAGCAAATCCCTCACTTTCTTCCTACACTACGAGGGATCAATTTGTATATTGAAAAAGAATATGATTAATAACTGGAGAAAAAGTGGGGAAAAATCAACTAAAAACGGACTCTAGCCAATCTGATGTCAACTCATAAGCAACAAATGTAACAGCACCAGCAGGTGCAGCTTTAATAGTAGATGGGATTATCCCCTTGTACAAACCAGCCCAACCCTCTAATCGCAATATCCGTTGCATGGCATCGAACATGTTCCTGTATGCACGATGCTCAACTCGAGCTCCATATCTTGGATGTCTTTGAAGCCCTTCAATCTGCACCAACAAAGAATGAACATCCATTATTATAAATGACAATGACAGAATAACACAATGACAGAATGAACATCCATTATTATAAATGACAATGACAGAATGAACATCCATTAAACACCCTCTCCTTCTCTCAGATGACACCAAAAAATCATGTATCCATGCCAAAAATAATCACCAATTTACAATTTTTAGGGTTGAAAGGCCATGACATCTACAACTCTAAGTTCTGAAATAGAACTTCCAATCCCTGTACTGATCTTTACTAGGTGTAGAGGTTTACCTGAAATCTTTTCTTGACGACATCAAGTGGATGACAGACAAGTTTGGCACATGTTCCAGCTGCTAACCCACAAAGGAAAAGCTGAAAGCTAGAGATATTGTCTTCTACAGCAGTGTTGGAAACTCTATGATTCCAAGCCTACAATTTCACACATGCAATACATTATATGTTAACAGGACCAAACACTACGGTACAAAAGTAAAGTAAACTAAACATTCATCAGCTGTGTGAAGCAATCCAACTCCCTCTTTAAGTACAAGCGGAAATAAATCAATAGTGACATAATTTCAAAGTTGATTTTCTCTTTTGCTAATAATTCATCAACTTTAATCTGCAATATAATAAAAATTGCTAACCACAGATATGAGTTGTGCACACCACTACTTCCTCTTTAAAATTGAAAACAGATTCGCTTTTGGACAACATTGAAAATAGTGTAGCAGCATTAATAGCGCAAATAATTCATCCAACAAAATGGCAATAGTAATTCATAAGGTATTCCACACTGAAAAGCATGGCAACAGATAAAACAAGGATATAAGACAATGTATAATAAAACTGAAACTGAAAAAATTATCCACATAAACCAATCCTCACAACTGAATCAGAGCATCGCATTCCACCAAGAAGGCTACAATACGAAGGAATAATATTAAATAGCATGGAAGACCGAATCATGCAGTGTCCATGGGAATCTACCATATCACCACATTAGAGTGTCACAATAAACAAAGTAGAACATCCAAAGAATGCAGATCATAATCATGTCAAGAAATACAGATGCGCTTTAAATAAAAGGACTGGAATTGTACCATGGCCCAACGCTTAAATGTATCATACGTGCCAAATTGTAGGCCTGCATAAGGTATAATCTCCACTAGAGTAGGGGACAGTCCAGAATACAAGCCTTGGAATCCACGTGTACGAACAATATCAATGAATGCTGATCTCATGGTTGGATATACCTATAGCAGTATATTGACAAATAATTGTTACAAATAAAAAAAACTTCAAAATGGACCAAAGCAAGATCTTTATTTCCACACAAAGCAAAACAAAACAGCATAGAAAGCATAAGCATTTAGAGTTAATGAAATCATTAATGAAGATCTCATATCTGCCACAAGTACTCAAAAAGGAACACCACAGTGTTCACACTCAGCTGTAGCAATCCTTAAACGGGAAACATACAATACTAGTATACCATGGATTGATACTTGAGTCCATTTCACAACCAAGCTGAAGTCGAACTTAATAAGGTTCAAGGTATTCACTATAGTCCCATAGTGTATTATAACAAGGTTCTATTGTGACTTATGGTCTGCAGCTGTCAATGATTCGGTATAATCAATAGAAGAGAACAGATGTTATAGTTTGAAAGGCATTCATCTCTATGATTATCCTTAAAAATATATGAATAACCAATATGAGAAGGGATCAAATTACTACAAAAGTAAATATAAAAGAGTTAATCCTCTTTCCTTTAATCCAACCCCATAAGATGAATTACCCATTACAACCATAAGACTAAATTTACTCTTGGAAGTAAATATATCCCTTAAAAAGTAGCTCTTGTCATTTAATTTGAGTTTCTTCCACTTGACATTTATTTGAGTTCCTTCCTCTGTTTGACATTAGTTAACAAGTGTGAAAAAGAAAACAATAAATGAAAGTCCGTAGATTTCTCACACTAGCCACGATAACAGATAATTAAATACTTTGAAATTACAAACTACAATATCTTGAGGAATATCAGATTTGATTTCTCTCCAATGTGGAGAGCATAAAGGTTGGTGTCTCCCTAGGCATTTGAACAATAGTGCATTTTAGAAGAATAGCATAACTTTGAAGTGGACACAACTCAAAACTAACAATACTGTTGATAGAGCTAATTTGAAAAAGAAGCATCCTCTTGCTTGCAACAAGCAAAATGAACAAACAAAACAAAAAAGTGATGTCAAAGTTTATAAACATTCAAGCCCAGAGAATGAAGTGTAGGCTCATATTCATTACGGAGAAGATAAAAGCCTAAAGTTTAAGAACCAAATGAATGTGTTTAAAAAGCAGACCAATAATTTGCTTCACTCTACAGAACACTAATTAACATTACATAAATTTAGTTTTAATCTGTTTAGCGAACTTAAAACTAATAATGCTTATACCTTTGGTTCCCCCTGAGATGCTAATATGGTACGGAGAAGATCAAAAGGATATGAACCTACTGTAGCTGCACACCCAGCTAATGCTCCACTGACATATGAAAGATAAGGGCTCAAATGAATGTGATTCTCTGCACACAAAAAGATAAAGCAATCAATGAAAAAATAAAATACTATAAATAAAAAATAAAGAACATATTTTAGTATATAATAATTATAACTATATTTCTGAACAGTGCAGCAGAGTGTATGACAATAGGCTTTAGCTAGCCTTGATAGAGTACAAAAATACCGCAATGAATTTGATAAAACTCCCAAAAAATGATTTCTCATTGGTTTTAATGAAGACAACACATGGAGACCGTGAATTACAAAATAGAATACCTGTCTTTGAAGAGCCAGAGACAAAAGTCTTCAACTTATGTAAAACTGTAAATTGTATAGCTGTATATGGCATAACCATTAGCAATGCCGGGACATTTCCCCGCCAAAATCCCTGAAAAAGGGGTAAAAAAAAAATGCTTTTAGCCGCAAGAAAAAACACACAGAATGACAAACATAAAAGGGTAACAAAAATCACGGGGTTTATTTATTGTTTCCTCTACCTTGACGCCTTCTTCTCTTAGAATATCTTTGGTTGCTTGAAACATGCCAGTATATTTTGATGGTGCAGACGCAGCTGCAGCCAAATCCTTACGTAGTAAAGCCCATGAAGATGTGGGTTCCAGTTGAACCTGTTATTTTGAATTTGAGCGTGAATAACAAAAAAAAATAAAAAAAAAAAAAAAACCCAACCAAAAATATAACACAGACACGAACATACCTGGAATCTAATCTTAATAACATCGAGGGGCGATGTAACAGTCCGTGATATTCCTCCGGAAATTGCTCCGGCCGAGGAATCAATCAGGGCACGCCTCAGTTTACTCGGTTCCTCCATTGCCGCAAATAGTCTCCTCCGTTTTAGGGATGCAACCTGCAACGGCTAATGAAATTAGGGTTTCTGAAAATCGGAGAAAAGCCGATAGAGAAATTAGGGTTTAGGATCTGTGCGTTTGCAGAGAGAGGGAAAGGGACCTCGGAGAGATGGAGAAGGGGACAATGGAGAAGAGAGCCGACATTGAAGACTAGAGAGAGAGAGAGAGAGAGATGAAGAGAGAGAAACCGGTAAACAGAGGAAACAAGTTTTCAATCTGATTGAGTCAGATTTGGCGGAGAGAGACGCAGTTTATTTATAGAAAGACATGAAGTGAATGATGATTGAGTTTATGAGAACAAAATTTTGCTTTGAATTGGACGGAGAGATTATTGCATTGCAGGTATACTAATAATACAATATTCTCTTTCTTCATTCAGATTCCCCTATTTATTGCTAAACCTTTCTCTCTTTTATTTTCGTAAATCACACATTCTTCTTCTTTTTTTATTCACAAATCAATGTTTATCTTTGATCTCCTTCATGATTTCATGTTAATTAGTTACATTTGAAAAGTTACAAATAAAATTTAACCCAAAACTTGAAAAGAAGTTTTAAAATAGGAATTTCTTTTCTTTAATCTATAATATTTCTTTTATGCAGCTACTAATTCATAAGGTTACTTTGATAATTTATGTCTATACGAGGATTGGATTAAGTATTCAACAAAAGTTCGAATTCAAAATCAAACAAAATTCAACGCAAATTACTCTCTTTTATATTAATCCAAAAATAATTATAAATTATAATGATAACAAAATAGGTAGTTTCGAAAGTGGGTATCTTCTCTTTAGTGTTTTCCTCACTTTTTCAATATTTTGTTTCAAATTTTACGTTATATTCACGCAGCTAATTAAAAAGATTTCTCTCTCAAATATCTAAAATTATCGTTTTTTTCCCGGTATATTTATATTTTATCTTTTGTTATCATTTATCTCTTTCAACGTAAAATAAAAAAACATATCTTCTTATATTTTTATTTCTAATATTTTGAAAAATGTAAAAATATTAAATATAACTTGCATCATAATTTTCATTGTTTATTTTAATAAAAAATATAATTTACCTCACGCTTTTCAGTTCAGTTTCTTCCCACATAAAAAAAAAAATACACACTAACAAAATAAGATAAAAAAAACATAGTTTATCTATTAATCACAATAAGATAGACGAGTTCTCTTATTGTATTATATATTTATATCTAATATCACACAATTCCTTAAATAACTGATTTTCTATGCATTCAATTTCCTCTTTTAAATAGAAACTTGAATTAGAGACTTCGTTGGAAAAATATTTCAAAGTCTTGCGATTGGATGGGGGAGATTAAAGTCATAGGATTTGACCATAATTTAGGGTTAATTTCTATTTCAATTAACTTTGATTCTCCATGATTAAGCACAAAAGTGAGTTAAGTAAGGTTGGTGGATACACCAATCTTATGTAGAGGATTAGGTGAGAGGAGTCACACTTAAACAAATAAAAAGAAAAATACCAAAAAAATTATTAAAAAAATAAAGTAAGAGATGAAAATGAGGGTGGATTTAGAAAAACGTAGTGGTGTCCTAAAGGAATGGTGCTAAAGCAACCTTTATAGTTGCTGCAAAAACAATTCCTCCATTGATTACCATTCAAGCTTTTGCTTTTTTATTTTTTTGTCTTTTTTGACGCGATCGTGTTTACTTTCTGCCTACAAATAAATAAATATATTCAAAAGAAAATAGAGAACACTCTTATATAAATATAATCTTAAAAATTTTAAAGGTGAATCAATAATTTAATTAAACATATAATATTAAATTTTATATATTAATATATATATATATATGAATAATTTTATATAATATTTAACAAAATATCTTAGCACACATTCTCATAATTCGTATAATAATTAATTGTTCCACAAATTTAAGTTTAAACTCACTCACTGATATTTGTCATTAACTTTAAATATTTCACAACCATGTGAGTATAGATCTCAACAATGTTATTTATATTATTTAGTTGAGTATTAATAATTTTTATCTTTAATGTATATTATCTTCCATATTATTTTTCATTTATCTCACTCAATTAGAATTAATAAGGTAATAGGACAAGACGAGTTTAACTATCACATATTCATTTAAAAAAAAGAGTATTATCATCTTTATATCCAAACTCAACAAATTTACGGATATATAAATTTTGTCTCATTCTCATTAATATCAAGTAATGGACATAAATTTATACTCAAATTCATATTCATTTTCTTACCATTTTAATATTAATTAATTAAATTTTATAATATAATAAAAAAAGTTCAAATAAAATATAATGTTATAATATTCTCATTTCTTCATTATAGAATATTTAGAAAAATTACAATGTATATGTTCAAAATTAGAGTACCAAATAAAATGTTATGAGAACTAACATGTTTATTAAATTTGTAAATAATAATGAATCAGATTTGATAAAATTTAAAAATATGTTTAAAAGGTTATACAAAAATAGAAATATTTTAAATATCTCTTTACTTCTATTTTTTAAATTTTAGAACAAATATAAAACTAATATTAATTAAAATTTCTAATATAATTTTTACTAATATGATAAATGACAATAAATAAGATTTATGACAATAAAAAATTATTATATTATAATAAAGGAATTTATTTTATATAATTATAGTAATATAATTACACTTATAATAATGTTATAAAATAAGCATAATTATATAAAAATATTAAAACAACATTTTACATGATAAAAATAAAGAACAAGTAAGAATATATAAAAAAAAGTAAAAATAATTAAATGTGTATTTTATAAATTATTCGATACATTATTTAATGAAATCGTATAAAAGAAAACAAATATATATAATTAATAAAATGAAAAATATATTTTTTAAGAAAATTTTTTCAAATATTAAATTAATCTAATTATTGAGAGATGATAAATTTTGTTTTAGCAAAACAAATAATTTTTTTGAAGTAAAACAAAAATTAAAAATAAGAGTATGAAGAAGATAATTTTTTTTATTGTCTGTATAAATGAATGATTTGTGTTATTGAACACTTTAGTAGAGTTAAACATTCTCGTATAAAAATAATAATAAATATAAATATTAAAAAAATAAAAATATTCAAATATAAAATATAAAAAAAAATATTGAATTTACATAGGCGGTTAACTTATTATGAGTTTTGTGTGGTAGTTGGACATTAAAAGGAGTTATTATAATTGATGTGTTGTTATCTTAAAGTATAATCAAAATAAAATAAGAAAAGGTTTTGTGATTTTTTATTTGGTTTTTAGTTTTTGAATTTCGTTGATTCTGTTTTAAACACTCTCTACACACAAATATGGAATCATATTTAAATATTCATAAATTTTTTATGTCTCCCTGCACGGCACTGAGAATGTGTCGTTGATATCAACTTCACTAGTGCACTTTCAGTGGTCAAAAATTCTCCGCGAAGGAATATAAAACTTTAAAAAAATTAGAGTTAGAAATCTAAAAAGTTATGGCTATCAATATCATTGATATTTTCTACTAAAGATATCAAATATATGGTTGGATTAAGATTTTATTACTATAAACTAACTCATCAAAATTCAGAAAAAACGTTTTATTTCCTTGATAAAACTAAATATAGTTAAGTCTGTATTTTAAAAACTAATTTTAATTTTAGTACCTTCTATTTCTTTTTAATTCCTTTTCATTGCAATTTTTCTCCATCTTAATTAAGGATGTTTTAGTCCAAAAATAATTAATACGGAAAACATTATAGATTGAGTCTTTTAAAAATAGGAAACATTACTTCTTATTTGAGATTTATAAATAAGAACCAAAAACAAGTAGTATTTACATTTGAACAAATACATTCTTTTGATAAAGCTTTTTGTGTTTTAAATTTTTGGGAGTTCTTTATAAATCTTATGTTTTTATTTCTTCATCTTTAATTTTAAATTTCCTTTCAATGTTAAAATTATCCCAATATCACAATATGAATATTTATTATCGATCTAAAATATAATTTATACGTCCAAAATATTCTATAAAATAATTAGTTACATGTATTTTCATAACATAATACAACAATAAAATAAACATTTTACGCAAATAATAAATAATTTGGTACAATTGTTTTGTTTAGGTAGGGTTTATTTTAAAGGTTTATTGTTTTTTTAGTTTCTGAAAATTAGTACAATTATGTTAACTTTGTTTAATTTCTTAAAATTAAAAAAATAATAATAATTCATAAACACTAAATTTGAAGGACTGTCAATAATTTAAATTTCACAAGTACTTAACAGTAAATTTCTTTTACTCTTAAATTTTAAACCTTATAACCAGATTTTAAGTTGCTTTGCTCATTTTTTTTTTCTTTTACTTTTCTTTCTATTATATGTTCCATCTAAGTTTGAGTATATTTCACACTTCTGAATAACAATTTCTAAAGTGATATCCTAGTCCTATCCCACTTAATAAAATTTTTTGTCGGCTAAAGAAAGTAAGATAACTTCAGGATGATACGTTGATGACACTAATATTCTTGAATTTGTTTTAGAGTAAATATATAGATATATGTATTAAATAAATGTATGTCATGTTGGATTATTTAAGGTTAAATGTTTAAAATTTTATGTTGAATTAGTCTGTCGTTTTTATAATTAAATTGAAGAATAAAACCTTGTGAAGTCTTGAAAATGTTGATGTTAGAATAAAGCATTATGGTCTTCTTTTCTACTTGTTCATGCTATATTGCCTAAAAGATTATATTAATATAGAGTGCTCTACGGTAAACATTTAATACATATTTTGATTTTGAGAGTTTGATATGAACTTTATTAAAATGTGAACTTATAAAATTTATGAGTTATATTATAATATGAAATATTATGGGTCATATAATTATAATATCAAATATTATGAATGTCGAAAATTTATAGGGATTGTGAAGATATGAAAGATATGAAATATAAGAGATATGTTATTAGAGGAACTTGTTATTTTATGTTATTCATACGATTGAGTTGAAAGATTCTCCTTGTTTATCATGCGATCAGTTAAATCAAGTTAAAAGTGTGTTCTTCATCCTTCGTCACATCTTACACAATGGTCAATCGACAATCATATGTGAACGAATTGAAAATAATTGTCATGTGACTTTACGTGATATTTACTAAAAATAAAGTCACAAAATTATTGATCTAAGAATTTTTTTTTTTAAATGTAAATTTCAACTAGATGAATACTTAAATAAATACGGACTTAAGTCATCATTTAGTGTAGTTCTGATTTAACAAACATTTACATCTAGAATGACTATTGTGGTAATGGTAGCATATCAATGCATTTTTCGTGGTAGAATCTATGAATTGTTGGTCTTATGCTATTTGTCAAATGAGTATTACATCATTTAGAGTTGAAGAATGAGAGTTTCAAAGGGTCGACAGAAAAATTACTTTGTTTCTGTCTTCATCCTATTCTTCTTTTTGCCTGATACGTAATAATATATAGGACGTCATTAGACAAATTTTGTACTTACAAAAAAAAAATGTTGAAACATTAATTTTGCAGTACAGTGATTTTAATAGAAAATATCACGTTAAGATATTTTATGTGCATCTAACATGTCTGTGGAGATTTATATATAATACTAATTAAATATAAGTCTAACCCATATTAAGATAAATGTTTGTGAATATTTTTTTTATATAATACTAGCTGAGACACAGGTGTGATTATCATACCTTTATGTCTGTATTTTAAGTTCGAAAACAAAAAAATTGAAAATAATAGTAAGAAGTATATTAGTGTACATACAACAAATATGATGAAGAAACAGAAAAAAACAAACAATTAAACTCATGACAATTAAAAAAAATAAATTCAGCTGTTGCTATTAAAAATCAAAATATACACAAAAAAGATTTTTTTTTTATATATAGGTATAAATTCTATTGTTTCGCTTTTATTTAATATATAGAATGGTACGTAGATTTCGATAAGATATCTATAGTGCACGATTTGCCGATAAGTAGTTTAAATCATAGATTCAACTAATATTTTGTTTTTTTAATACAGGTGTGAGAAATTAGAAAAATAATAATTAAGCTTAACACAGACTTTAAACCTTTTATTTATATTTAATATACATATTTAATAGATTACTTGTAGAATTTTATTATAAGATAAAGAAGTTATATTAACTAACGAGGTGAAAATTATGATTTTGAGGTGCTGGGTATATTTAGAACAGTTAGAGTTTAAGGCCCGATTTTAAAAGAAGACAGCGATCAATATAATGAGTATAAGGGGTGCAAATAGAAATTCAATGAGATAATTTCCTTTCAACAAACAAACAAAAACTGTCTTATTCTCCAACTATTTTTTATTATTATCCTTGATTCTCCCTCTTCCTCCTCCGGGTTATTTATTTGAGGTTAAATATGTTTTTGTTATTTAATTTTTAGTGAAAATTAGAATTAGTTTTTTTTAGAAATTTTGAATTAATTTAGTATTTTATCTTTATAAATATGTGAATTTAATCATTTAAATCAATTTTTTAAAGTTTATCTGATGTTTTAAATATATTTTTCAACTAACATTGAAGTGAAAATGTATCAAATGGTATAAACAAACTAAAATACTATAATGAAATGTGTTTGAAACGTCAACTAAACTTAATAAAATTTGGTTAAAAATACTAAATCTACGTATTTACATAATTGAGAGACTAAATTGATTAAAGGTTATCAATAATGATTAATTTCAATTTTCACCAAAAGTTAGATGACCAAAAATATATTTAACTTTTTTTTTCTTTACCGGTTAATCTCAATCTAGAAAGAATGATATAGACCTTCAAGAGAAAAAGTCTATACCTAGAGTAAGTTTTTTCAACTTTCTTCTTTTCCTCTTTAATCACACGTGCATGAAATTGTGGATTTGTGGATCATAAAGAATTTTGAGTTGATTTAAGACTATTGATGATTTTGATTTAGAAGTTTTAGTCAATAAATTAAGGCTAAAATCAACCTTTTGGTCTACTTCTATTTACCTATTTAATGTCATTTATATAAATATAACAAAAATTATTAAATTGAATCCATTTAACATAAGATTTGATTAAACTAAAAACAAATAAATAAAAGAATCAATTTGAATAAAAAAAGTGGGAATCTAAGGAGGATTTTAACTCTAAATGAACTTGTGTTTTTGTGCTTTAATTATCTTTCCAAAATTTATTTTGTTAGAGTTAATGAAAAATTAAGGTTAAGGAAATTACCTCTACTTCAACTTCACTGCATGTTATATTTGAAAGTTTTGAGTTATGTGTTAAGTTTTAAGATATTTGAATGTAAATAATTTTAAAAGTTTTAAAAAATGAACTTGAAGTCTAACCGAACTCTACCAAATTAGTTTGTAAGATAAAATTTGTCCATACTTATTGTTAAAAAATATTACTCAAATAATACTAATAATAATAAAAATATAAAATAATATAATAATAATTAAAGCAATAATAATACTAAGATAATATATAAAGCAATGAATATTAATTAGAGATCAACAATTATAATAATAATAATAATAATAAATAAAAGATAAAAGGTAAGGAGTAGAAATATCCTCGGTTGATGCAAGCGTAGCGCTATCCTTAGAGATAAAACGCCCCTACAAGGCTAAACAAATACACAATCATATGTGTTTCAAATCATATGCGTTTCTCTCCCATGATACAACAATCCCGTCAGATCAATCGAGTGCAGTCAAAGATCTCCGAACACTAATGTCTTAAAGATAATATAGAGAATAAATAATAACACTTTTAAGAAAGACTCTAGTGTTTGTTGTCTATGTTGTTGTGTCGTTGTTTCTTTCCCCATGCACCTATGTGGTATTTATAGGTAGAAAATGGAGACAAAGAAGTAAATAGTAATAAGAATATAGCTATTAGCCATAAAACACATTAACCCTTAAATTAAAGGTATATAAAAACATGAGTAAGAGTAAGTTTTTTTATTTTAATTATTTATTTTTTAAATTATATTAAAATATTTCCAACACTTATTTAGTGTAAACTCAACTTATTTCTAGTCATGTGGGATCTCCAACATATCCCCTCACATCGAGACATGTATATCTTTAGCGCGAGACTAAACATGAATGGGTGATCCAATTGTAGTTTGATAGCAGATGACGTGATACACCCAATAAACCACAAATCTCTCAATAATTTGTGATCAAATAACAAGTCTCATCATAATAGACTTTAGATGACTTTAATACTATTTAAAAAAATATTTTTAAACATAGCATGATCTTTCATAACTAGTTTGTAATGAGATATTTGCATTGTATCCAATATATATATATATATATATATATATATATATATATATATATATATATATATATATTAATTATAAATTCGTCTTAGTTGATGAAAGATTTTTAACAATAAATAAACTATATTTTGAAATTAATTAAATACTGTAAAATCTTACTAATGATTTTTATGTACAAAGATTTTGGTGATTGAATAAACTTCTATATCTACTTGAGTATGGTTTAGTAAAAAGTATTTTACTTAATGTTTGTTAAGTATAAATTTGATTTTTTTAAATTTAGTTTTCAAAATTTGTGAAAGTTCTTAAGAAATTTTCCTCATTCCAAAAATTTATTTCAAGTAGTTTTTGGTTGTTGAAAGCTGTGTTAAATTTTTGGTGTAATAACATGGTTTTTATGTATTAGTGTTAGTAAGGTAACTCAGTTAGAAGTAGGAGTAATTCATATCAATGTATTAAATGTAAGAATCATTCGAAGATTCGCTCATACGGTGCATTTATTATAACTTTGGATATTGATAATATTTAAATCCTGCAAAAATAATAGAATTATAACACAATACAAACGAGAATGTTGCTAAGGTATCCTTCCGTAAGTGACATTTTCTACATCTTATAATACATATTACAAATTGACATGAAAGAGTTAAATATAGTTGACCTTGTATGGTAATAGAGATGTGATACAGATACATTGACTCAGAAATTATAATTATATTAATTGTTTATTCATATAAATATTGATAGACCCATATTTTTTGGAAGTAAAAACTACACTTAAATTTTTTATATTTAATTATTTTCATAAATACAATAAAAAAATATATAATCTGTTCTATTTTCGGTAGATTTCTTTTATTGCTTTTAAATAATAAATTTATTATTTTATTTTTCATTAATATATTTATATTTAAAAAAGTTATAGTCTAAAAAACGTAATCAAATAAAAAAAATTAAAAGACGTGATTATTAAAAAGAGAAAACCAATAAAAACAAATACATGTTAGAAGCCGTTTATGAAAAAAAAAACATAATATATTAACTTTTTATTTTATATTCACAAAAATAATATATTAAAGGATTGTGAACACGACCTTCCTAATTATGAAAGTCATGACTCCTTCATATTTTTTAATTTTATTTTTGATATATATTTATATATTTTTTAAATATATATTTATACATTTTTATTGTTTAAAAAATAAAATAAAAATTAATCTAACGGATTTGGTTATTATATTTTCTAAAATTAATATGAAACTAAATTATAAAATGTTGTGATTTTATATTTTTTATTATATTATAATAAATTAGTTGAATAATTTTGCATTGAAATAAAAATTTAAATACTCATTAATTTTGCATGAATTCAATCGATTATAAAGATTAAAAATTAAAAATTAAAAATATAATTTATATAGTTTCTTATAGTACCATATTTTAATGAAGCCTCATGTGTCCTTTGTTATTTATTTTAAATATCTGTATTGATCGGATTCCTGAAATAAAATTGATGTTCATTTTATTCTAATAAGCTAGTCTTTTATACAACATTTTCGTATTGCATTTCGATTGATATTTATAAAAAATAAAATAAAGTTAGACATAGTTGAGATCACTTTACATCTCCATTTCATATTGTTAATCTATATATTCAGTACGATGAATGACAATGATAATCATTATGATGAAAACTACACTTATCCTTATTCTTTTCATAAAACAAACCAAATTAATTAAGAAAGTACAAAAGTAAATAACATTATGGTGTGTTTAATTTTTTTATAATATAAATAATTAAGATAAATACGACACACATAAAATGTTGTGAAATTTTTTTATAAATTTATACTGAATTAATACAGACTGAATTATATGAAATATTAGTTTGATCAATTACGAGATAATAGAAACTCTCTTCAGTTATTAGAGGCAATCGTGATTCATAATACATGAAATCAAATAAAAAGATTTTTTTTTCTCTTCTCATCCGGAGAAAGAATGAAAAGATTATTCAAGAAATAAGACGATTTTAGTTAAACAAAAAATATCACACGAAACTAGTTTTTCTTTCTCTTTTCAGGATAATCTGACGTTTTAATACTAATTTGTTGTTTCATAAAGTTAACCTAAAACATTTAAACAATTAACTCTTGATGAAAAAATGAGTGAATTTGTAAACATTGCTACTTTTTATTATTGAGTGTATGATAGTCTTCCATTCCACATAAAAGTTCAAATTCAATATTTTTTTTATTATATATTTTTTTAATACATCCTACCTCGAATATAATGAATTAAAAAAGTCTGGAAACAAAGTTTAGTTGTATCCATTTGTGGTCCTTGAGTTGAATTCCATGTGCCAAAGAAAATTATATAATTTTCGGCGTGTTTTATTTCAATATTTTCAAATTATATTATAAGAAATAAAATAAAAACGAAGTAGTATTTTAAAATTTAATAAAAGGCCGAAAATATAATAAATAAAAGAAAGGAGTGGAACAGTCTGGAAAATCAAGTTCGTTGGAAGGAGGAAAGAAGAAGAATCAGAGAAGGGTCCCAGCAACTTTTTGGAAACAGAATAAAGAAGAAAGATAAGCCAATTTTAAATGCCACGTTATCATAACATAATGACAAGTTTTTATTATTTTGTTTGTTACGAAGAAAACACTTTAATTGTTATGAAAGTAAGATTATTTTTAAATACGTAAATTAGTAAATAATAAAATAAATGGATGTGTAAGTTTTCTCTTTGTTTAACTCGCAAAACACGCATCAGTGAAACTGAACATGACAATAGGAAAAAGTCGTGAGCCGTGTGGGTTCTGCACACGCAAACCACTGACATAGGACTTGGTCAAAAGCAGTGTAAACTTTGGAAGTTTCGAAAGAAATTGTTTCATTCCATTAAGCCATTTTTACTTTTTATAATTTTAAAAATCTAAAATACAATACTAACAGATAAAGATAATGAAGCGTTAAAATAATAACTGAAAAAAGTAAAATATATAAAATAATAGAATTACTTTTATTTTATTCCTACAAAATAAATATCTTGTTACAATACCACAATAAAGCCGCCTTTATTGAGAAAAAACGTATCAATATTAAAACGCGTGAACACAAAAGAGTGGCACTTTAAATTCAAGATGGTTGACCTTAATCTGTGTTAATTAGTTTGTGAGCGAAGACGATAAAATAAAACATACACAACAACCAACTTCAGACTCATATTTCTGATCTTCGAATTCACTGAAAAACTCGTCACCGTCACCATGGAACACAGAACGCTGGAACTCAACCTCGGATCGGCGAAGGATATCAAAGACGTGAATCTCTTTTCCAAGATGGACGTGTACGCCGTCGTTTCGCTCTCAGGCGTCAAAAAGATCAAGACTCCCGTCGACAGAAACGGCGGCACCAACCCCACGTGGAAAGTTACCGAGAAGTTCACCATCGACGAATCGCTCGCGCGTCAGAACGGCTTGACCCTCGAAATCAAGCTCCGCTGCGAGCGCAGCCTCTCCGCCGACAAAGAAATCGGCCAGGTCGTCGTCCCCATAAGGGAGCTCCTCGACCAACCCGGCGACGGAAAATCCTTCCAGCATGTCAGTTACCAGGTCAGAAAACCCTCCGGCAAACCCAAAGGAGCGTTTAGTTTTTCTTACAGATTTAGCGAAAAATTCACAGCGCCCGGGATAGCGCCAGCGCCGTCCGCGCCTGTTGCTCCCAAGACGGAGCCGGTGACGGCTTATCCTGCTCCCGCGGTGGGGTCCACTTCTGCCTCGTATCCCGGCGTGTATCCTCCTCCACCGCAGCCACAATATGCGGGCGGATACGGGTACCCTCCGCCGCCGCAAGCGGCGTACGGGTACGCTCCACAAGCGGCTTACGGGTACGCGGCACAACCCGGGTACGGTTACCCTCCTGCTCCTGCTCCTGCTCAGAGACCCGGGAAGAACAAATTTGGGATGGGATTGGGAGCGGGTTTGCTTGGTGGAGCATTGGGTGGGCTTCTGATCGGAGACATGATATCTGATGTAGGTTCTTACGATGCTGGCTATGACGCTGGTTTTGGAGATGCTGGTGGATTTGATTTTTAAGTTTTAATATTTTTCTTACTTGTTTTGTTTCTTTGGAGTACATAGTTTTTCTTAGTATCTGAACCTTGAATATGGTTTTGCGACAGTATACACTGTTTTGTTACTTCTATTTACTTGTACAGGTGGTGTGTTCTGTTTGTAATCGCTCAAGTAATGTTATGTTTCACGACTATCTCTGTTTTTTTTTCGAATATTAATTCTCGTATTATTTTTGGAAGACGAGATAAATGGTATTTTGAGTTATACATCTCAACCAAACTTGTGTTTGATAAGTGATAGAGTAACAATCATCACAATTTAAAAATGTTGCATAAGAAATAAATGATCTTCACTCGCAATTCTACATATGTCATATCATATTTAGTTTTAACAATATTTTAGTAAGTTTAAGTTGAAAATTCAACTCATGAGAACTGATATTTGTAAACTTTATTTAAAATTATTGCATTTCACACCGCTACAAAAGCAACGAAGTAATTTAAAAAAAAATTGTAACATGTATGAGATGAAACAATTAACTTTTCAAGCTAAAATATTGATCGAAATTTCAAGAAGTCGTTTAATTGTGAATCAAATACCACTAAAAAGTTTATTCAAGCATGTGGTGAAGACAAATAGTATTAACATCCATTTATGATCTTGTTAATAGCACCTTTGAAAAAACTAAATCAGAATTTGGTGAATAGATTATCAAACTAGAGTAAATGTTACGAGCATCACATCAACACACTAAATAGATAACGACCGTGCTCAAAAAAATTGAACGAAGAGCACACATGTATTATTTTTAAAGGTAAGTCAAAACTTATGAATTTAATGTATTGGTACTATCAACTCTCCATATTTGTCAATTATAATCTACACGGTTAAATTAAACTGTCAATTATAATCTACACGGTTAAATTAAACAATTGGTGGTTTAATTTTGAACAATTTAAGCTTTCTGACGTGTTGAAAGTTTCACATCGACTAGAAATAATGTCAATTTATAATATATAAGTGAGGTGTAAATCTCATCTTCCAAGCCGGTTTTGTGGGGTTGAGTTAGGCTTTAAACCCACTTCTAACATCGGCGTGAAGGGGTGTGTTGGAAGTTCCACGTCGACTAGAGATAAGACCAATTCACAATATATAAGTGAGCTGCACACCTCACCCAAAAAGCCGATTTTATGGGGTTAAGTTAGGCTTTAAACCCACTTCTAACATGACTTCTTAGTTTTTTTTTTTATTTCATCTTTCCATTTACAAGTTGGCTATTTTATTAATGTATTAATAGCCTACTAACTATTTACAATATTTATATCCACATATATATAAATTTATTGATCTTTTACACAACTATAAATTTTATTCTTGACTATTATGTGTTAGAAAAATTAAAAAGACTAATTTAAATTAATTTATGATCATTTATATGTGAATATTATATATAAAATACTAACATTTTAAATAAATACAATATATAAATTTATAAAAATAATAAAAAAGTAACCAGAGACACAGATATCCACTTGTCTATTGGGCCGCACAAGTACCCCAGACCCAAAGAAATTTCTGTTCCCGTTTTGGGCCTTGGGGTCTTTTTCAGGCATTAGTCTCTTTTTCATCTTCTGAAGTCAACAAAACCAAAAACCCTAATCTCGCTGTAAAACCCTAGAAGGAGGGAGCGAGAGAGAAAGAGGAAGATGAGACCTTTGGATGAGAAGGAGACGAGCGTAGTGTTCGAGAAACTCTTCAAATTCGTCGGAAACAACCTCAAGAACATCGTCGAGAACCCCTCTCACGAGGGCCCCGACGCCAACCCTGGCCGCTACTGCTTCCGCCTCCACAAGAACAAGATCTACTATGCCAGCGAATCCCTCGTCAAGCGCGCCACCAACGTCGCTCGTCCCAACCTTGTCTCGCTCGGCACCTGCATCGGCAAGTACACACACGGCGGCAGCTTCCACCTCACCGTCCAGGCCCTAAACTTGCTCGCTGCCAACGCCAAGCACAAGGTATGGCTGAAACCGCAGTCTGAGATGTCTTTCTTGTATGGAAACCACGTTTTGAAGGGCGCGTTGGGCAGAATCACGGACAACATCGCCGCCGGCGACGGAGTTGTCGTGTTTTCCATGGCGGATGTGCCGTTGGGTTTCGGTGTCGCGGCCAAGTCTACGCAGGATTGCAGGAAGTTGGATCCCAATGGCATCGTTGTTCTGCACCAGGGCGATGTGGGAGAGTACTTGAGGATGGAGGATGAGCTTTGATTTTGCAAACGGTTTTTTTTTGTTGAATTTTGAACTTCATGAAATTATATAGTCCTCGATATTATATGTATTTAATCCCTTTGCCTTAGAGGTTGCTTATCAGATTCCTCTGCAGTGCAGGAGTGGTTGATTTGCCTTTGAGGATCGGTGTGATTTGCTTTGCAATTTTTTCTGGGGAAAGTAATTAATGAAGGGATTAGTTTTGTCTTTGTTATTTTTGTAGCTTCTTTGAAAGAGAAAAATATGAATGAATTGAAAAGTGATTATGAAATATGGGTTATTCCGTTCACTTGATAAACAGCTTGTGGAACCAAAGCAACTTAATTTACTTGCGTATTGTTTGCTTAATTGAATTCCAGATTCACATGGGTCTCATAAGATAAAAAATTGTATTCATTCATCAATTATGGCCTTCCATGTATAACTGCCCCTTGTAATCATATCATTCTTCACATTTATAGTTATAGTTGACTTCACCAGATAATAATGTAGTAATGGGAGCCAAGACTTGTGATGTCATGCTAGAGGTTAGTACTCAATGAACTCTGGTTTCTCTAATTTGTAACATGTTCACTTTTTCCAGCATTGCATTCGAATTTGTTATAGCTATTTTTGAGTTCTGTACAATTTGTTGTGTACTCATTTTGTTAAAGGTCAATAGAGAAGGAAGTCAAGTAAAGAGGATGAGTAAGCAGCTTTGCTAAATAAACCAGTGTAAGTTTTGTTACAATTTCTCGAGAACAACTCAGTTTTCTACAGTTTCTCCCATGAAGGACTTGTTCACAACCATTCTGATATCAGAATGGCAGTGTCATATACTTGACTTTTTGTTTTGTTTTTTTAATTTACATGTACGAAAGAAGAATATCTTTTATCCTATCTGACAGCTGTTGTTTTTGATTGGTTAGAAGGAAGAAAAAATATGGTAGGAGCTGTACATAAACCAAAAATGTGTCTTTAATTTAGAACATGCTTAATCCGATTCTCACAGATATATGGTTGTGCAATAAGTATATTGGACCTTGCAATAGCTGATCCTAGCTGTCAACTTATCTTCTGCCCCCATTCATTTTGTGGCATTGCTTTCATAATTACCTTTATGGTCTATAACCAATCTTTAAAACTTTTCAGTACTTTCATGCACCATCTTTTGGGATCTAACGTCACTAGAAGGTTTGAATGCTAATCTCTTCTATATTTGATATTCAGCAGTTGATGATTATCAGGTCATTACAATATGTCAACCATATTTACTTCACGCATCTGATCCGGTATTAATTTTCCTTCGCCCCCAAAGTTACTTCATTGGAGAATCATGATAAAAAGTTGATTTGATATGTAGGTATTAATTTGTTCTATACTAATTATGATGTTAATGTCTTTTAATTTGTTATCTGAGGTAACAAATTCAAATCATGAAAGCGATTGATACCATTTTTATAGTGAGGCTTTTTAAGAACGAAACCAATACCTTCCTAGAACTGTGAAATTGTTTGAATACAAACGTTCAAAGTGTAATAATAGTGCTAAAATTCAATGCACAACACCTGAGCTTTGTTTTTAAACGTAGTAAATAAGGTCTATCTGCAATTGATGAGTATTCATATCAAAAGTGATTTATTTGAAGTATTCGACAGTGTAGGAAGTTAAATTCAGTGGACATTCTTTGTTGCCATGTATTCGTTTTCAAGTTTGCATAGAAGCAAAAGAAAGATGTAAGTTCATTAATTATTTCGGTGGGAAGAGAAAAAATGGGCTCAACGGGTTTTTTATTCTTAGAAATATATATGTTGATATGTCAAAATGAATTTTAATATGTGAGTCAAACTCATGAATTAAAAAGTTTCAAGTTGGGTTGAACTTCGAGTTGACCTATTTAACTCATCAACATTTTTTTTACAATTTTTTTATTATAATTATTTATTATAATATTTGAATGTTCAATTATATTTGAATAGTTTGAATGCTTAATTAATTTGTTTGTCAATTTATGAGTTAATACTTTAATTTTTAACTATTATCTTTATATTAATATTTTGAAAGTTATGTGAACACTTTAATTTTCCTGTTATACAAAATAAATTAAGTTAATTTATTTTTATTGTAATGCAATAAATTGTAAAAAAAAACATTTGTGAGCTAATCTATTAACTTACTAACCTTGGATAGATCAAACCGAGTTTTAGTTTAACATACCAATCTGTAGGATTAGAATTGGTTTAATTTCACACCCATGTATATGTATTAAAGTTAACAATGCCTATAAATAAATAAATAACTCACAATAAATGTAACTTTGATCTTCATAATTGTAATTCGTATTAAGTAATTGTTTATATATTATCATTAAAATTTAATTTAGGTTTTACATTAATAAATTAAAGTGTAATTTAATAATAATATACAATGATTAAACAATACTTTAATGATAATATGGAAATATTTTATTGAGATGAAATTTTTAAAACTTGATTTTAATTTATTTAAATAGTATAATTAAATTTTTGAGTTGCCCTGAATTTGTAAATTTTTGAATGGCAAAGGTGTGGTCGTGACTGTTCAAATTAGGGAAAAAATTAGAATGTCAATCTGTGAATCCGCCAACCCGTCGACTTGCCTATGCGGGCTGGGTTATAAGTTTCAAACTGTTTTAACTTGGCGAGCTAGCTAGGTTAGTCCATTCCGACCTGTTTTTAGCAGGTCAAAAGTGGATCAGGTTATCGGTTGACCTATTTTTCTATCCTTAATATTAATAAATCTTTTAGAAGTGGTGGGAAGGGCTTTGTAGGAAAACTACAAAGATAAAGATGAGAGGACAACTTACTACAAAGATAAAGATGAGAGGACAACTTAGCAAAAGTGAGGGTTATTTAGCAAATACATAAATTACTTTCTAGATAATTCTTATAATGATGTAGAGGAATAATATTTTCCACTTATTACATGATCATCATAAAGCTTATTTCTCTCCTCCAAGTGTCCATGTGGTCGCCTCTTTCTAGATACTCTCATTTCTACTTCTAAGGAGGTATTCTTAGCAAAAGAAGGATATGGTGATAAATACCCTCGTTGGATTAGGCTCCTTTTTAACCTTTCATTCCTCTAGAAGTTGAGAACCTCAAAAAGGAGAGGTGTCATTAGTAACCCTACAATACATAGTACAAACATAAGTTTTATTTTAAAACAAAAGCTAAACCAAGTATAAGAAAGAAGGTGAATAAACTTTTCTCCTAAACATGTTTATTTTTCTTAAACTTCCTCATCCATGTTTGGTATGGATTATGGGCTCATCATTTGTGAAGATAGAAAAGTAGGGAAGTGGTTGAAGAATTTCCATGCACTAGCGAAGAGAAAAGCCATTATTGTCAAGTGTTCAATGTTGTTTGACATTTTTATCCTTGTTTAATTTTAGTGTAGATGTGAATATGCTAAGAGTATTACTAAATTTTATCTATTTAATTAAAGAGAACAACAACAACAATAATAATAATAATAATAATAATAATTTATTTAATAATAATAGTAATATTTGTAAGAATTTATTTTAAATTTTTATTTTAAATTAATTTTAACCACAAGTGTAAAATGATAATTATTCGATTGTATTAATTCAAATAAATTTTTAATTTATCAAATCAATCATATCACATAAACTTTTTTTTCTCATTTTTCATTATTTCTTGTTATTCATTTTAATTCAAATAACCTAAATTTCATCTCTTTTTGTCTGTTGAATAATTTAAATTCACTCTTTCAAATATATTTTTAAAAACAAACAAGGATTTTCTTTATTGAATGATATAGGTCTAAATACAACAATTGAAGTTATCAATCTGGGTTATCAAAATTAATCTATTTATTAGTAAATAATTTTGCATTATTAAAATATATAAGGTAAACTTCCAGTAAAAACGTTCTTAATTTAATAGAAGTATTTTTAATCCTAAAAATAGGCCATTCTAATATTTGTCTATTTCTAATTATTTTGTGAATGACACTTTACTAGATATTCTCTCCGACATATGAACATTCCTAGATTTGGGGACTCTATTTTCTTATATAATTATTTAGACTTTAAATTTTCCTAACCAAAAAAATAAAAAAAATGGCTGAACAAATAAACGAGGCAACTTCATAATTTCTATCTATAGTTTATGATCATTATTTTTTGTTTTTCTTCATATCATTAAGGAAAAATAAAATGTATTTTATCCATTTTAATTTAATAGTCAAGCTTTTATTTAATTTTTAAGTTATTTTTTGAATCACACCCTCTACATACAATTAAAAGTAATAAATGGAAGAATATTTGTTTTTATATTACAATGAAACAAAAAAGTTAACCGAAAAAAAAGATATTTTAATATTTTTTAGTACCACAATTTTAAAACAGCAATTAAAGACCAAATCTTCATCTGCGTATTTGTTTTGATTCTTTAATGAGATATTTATTTTGTTCTTTTTTATTTTATTTTTTTGTAATAAGGAATATGAGAAGAAAATTCCGATAAAATGGCCTTGTGGGAGAATTGATCCAACATTCGTAATGTTTAACACTTTATTCTGAAAATCAATGTAAGTTCTCCAATTCCATCATTTATAATCAAAGTTAGGCATAAACCTAACAACTGATATAAGCAAACAAATAATTCTCCTTTAGCTTTAATCTTATTCTTTTCTATCACCAAATTCTTCACCCTTCTTTTCTTTTCTCATTCTTCAAAAATTCTATTCGGTATCTGATTTTATGCATTCTTTTATATTATAACTTCACAACCCCAATCAGCTTTTCTTTGTTTTTTTTTAAACTTGATCCTATAACAAATGGAGAATATGTTCATATACCTAGGTGGGACCATCATCATTAATATTTAAGATGCTCAAAATTTCATTAAGATAAAGAAGATCATTTGAAAAATAAAAGTTGAACAAAAATTCCCCTTTTGAGGTTAAGTACAAAATATAATAATTAATTTTAGGTTTAATTAGTCGGATGGTACGCACTTTTGTTTAGACGTCAGTTTGATACTCGCTTTTTCTCGCTTTTTAAAAGGTGTTAGTTGAGTCCTAACTTTTAAAAAAATGTCTCAATTAGGTCTTTTTCAGCAATAAATTATTAACCTGTTAACGATATTGATATTTAAAATGATTTACAAAATTAAGTATTGATATTTATACCAAAATTTAGTGGTAGAAGTCATGAATTAAGTTAACGACTTTAGTAATTTTTGTCTGAAAGAGACATGATTAACACATTTTTTCAAAAGTTGGAACTAGATTGACATATTTTTAAAAGTGGGTACCAGACTGACACATCTGAACCAAAGTGAGTACCATCCAACTAATTAAACCTTAATTTTAGTATTATTATAAAATGGTTGAGAGTTAAGATTCTAAAAGTTTTTTACACATGATTTTGGAAATCAAAATTATAACAATTTGAACATTTGTGAATGTATATATAATTTTATAATTGAAATTTTATTTATATTTTAAAAATGATATTATAATACTTTTAAGTTGATGTATTTAATTAAGTATTGAATAGTTTTACAAGTTTACAAAAAATTGTAGATTTTATCTATTTAATAGAGTTTTTAAATTCAATAATTACATTGTTACTCCAATAATAATCAATTGAGAAATAATTGGTAAATTTGTTATAATTGATTGTTTTTACCATTAATATATACAAGAAAATAATCACTCGATCTTTGTTTCGATTCGTAAAATTCATTCAACTTAACCTTTTAATATAATTATTATGAAATAAAATTTGAACAACTTTTTGATGAATAACCATATATAGTCACAATAAGTATTGCAAATAATATTTTTAGAAGCAACACATTAATTTTGAAAAGAAATATTGTCACTAATTTTAATTTGTATAAAACGCGAGAGAAAAAACTTTTTTTTAAAGAAATAAACTATATATTATTAATTTAAATAAACTTTTTAATTTTTTTTATATAAATAAATGTATGAAGTCAAAAGTTCATGTTAGACATCAGTTATATATATTTGACATCTTATTTATACCAACATTTAAAAATTTAAATATTATTTGTCATCATAAAAATATTATTAAAAAATAAAAAATAAAATATAAGCAATCATGGATCCAAACCAAATCCATAAACAAACAAAGAATACATGATAAATTTTCAACTAAAACTAATGCAGGATAAAATAAAATTCTATTTAAAATATCAGCACTATGATTTCATTCTTAAAAAATATGTGAAATTCTAAATTTTGTATTGGACAAAGAGATAAACATTTCTTCTATCTGTCTCTAATATTGAATTTTTCGAGAAAAAATTATTGGAAAGATACAAATGAACATGAACTCAACCCGTACATAAGGAATTAACATTATTCTTAACCCAAAACTTTAAAAACGATAAATTTATGGACATTGATTCTTATATGATGCTCAACTCTCTTATTTTTATTTAATGTGCGACTTAGATTCACACTTGAATTTTCAAATATAGTTTTGAATTCAACCATTGTTAAATAAAATTCCAAAGTCACACCACACGAAGTTATTCAATTAGTATATACAGTTTTTTTAAGTTTAAGTTAAACAAGTATTTTTTATTTATAGAATAATATTTATTTGAGTATTTTTAAGTCACCATCATGCTATATTTAAGTGAGCATGAATTAAATTTTTAAAAATATAGTCGATTCAAACCTAATTTAAACTATGTTTGATTACAAAATTAGTTTTAAATTAAAAAATTTACGTCAATGCAAAGCAAATAATTAGATTGAATTTTAAGTTCAAAATTATATTTTTTAATAATAAAATAGTTTATAAATTTATAAATTGATTTAATGACAAAATTTAAAATAATTTTAATTAATATTTCTAAGAATATTTTTTAGATTGAAAATATGTTTTTTTATAAAATGTGTATTATCTCAATATTATTAATAATTATAAAATTGAATTACTTTAAATATATATTAAGTATATATAATTAATATTCATTGCATAAACAATGTTTATTCATTTTTAAACTTAAATTTTATATAATGACGTTTCATATTAAAAATTTATTATTTTTAATTTCATTATCATATTGTATTAAACACAAATATTTGATTTTAAATTGTTTTACGTTTAACTTTTTTTTTTTTTGAAAAGTTCTGATTTCAAAATCAAAATGAAATTTATTTGTAAATTCCAATCCAATATTCAAAATTTAAAGTGTATTACTGTAATTTTTTTTATAAGAGTAAAGTAAAGTATATATAGTGTTGTTAGTGATTAATGAGATTATACTTTTTTCGTATATTTGTTTATATGTAAGGTAAGAGTGTGTGTTTAAGAGAAATTTCAACTCTACTTGAAACTTGTAGAGGATGAATTCTAGTAATTCTGTATAGAGGTTGAACATTAAAATTATTGTTTCTGCTTCAAAATTATCGGTAAAGATCCGTTAATAATCATCACTATAAATTATCATTACAGTCTTTATTATTCACATAGTTAACGGTTTGTTTACCTTTTGTTTTGGAGGAATATGAAAATTAAAGTTTATTTTATTTTTTCATTTTAAAGGGATTAAAAAAATATATAATACAGTTTAAACCAGGGATTGAATGGTTTTATTTAATTAATGGAACAATTATTATTAATATAATTTTTGCAAGTAGACTATTGCACGGATGTTGCATTACTGATATGGGACATAAAAGATGATGCTGTTCTCCTTTTTTTCCCCCTCATTTCTTTGTTATATTATCTATTTAGTTGGAAACTACTTTTTTTTTTTTTTATTAACACGATATTTTGTTTTTATTTTTTATTTTCTTTTCACTAATTTTTTTAGTGGATATATTGAAGAGAATCATTCCTATTAAAAAAATATTTAGATTCAGTAAATCCCGAACCACGAGTTATTCATACGTAATAACATCACATTCAACTCAAAACTATCACATTTTGTATAATGAGAAAAATTAAAACTATTTAGACTTATATTTTTTTTACTTCCTCTTGTCTTCTTTTATGTTCCAAGACTATTGTAATTTTACCTTTAAAAAATAAAACAAAATTGACTGATATTTTTAACTTTCAATAAATATAGTTATTGTTATTTATTTTCAAAATGTTTAATTTGTCTCAATAACAATAATGCATTACTTAAAAGAGTAGAGTCATTAAAATACAATCACTTTGAAAGAGGTCCATTTTATTATATATGTTATATTTTTATTTATTTAAAAAAATTAAATTGCAGTAGCATATAAGAAATACATTACAAAAACCATGAATAAATATATATTATATGAATGCTGAATGACATACCAAATTTTGTTACCTGAATTATATATGTATGTATATGTATATTAAGAGTTTTAGGGTTTGTAGAAACGATGATGTTTGGCACACCGACGAGTGTTGAAAGCAATGTATTACGGAAGAGAAAGCCCTAGACAAGAACTACTTTTTGGTGAGTTGATGGATCATAGTTTGTCTTTTAAAAGAAGAGGCTAATATGGAAAGACATAACAATATGTACATGTGTGAAGGATGTTGATGATACGATCGACCAAGGAGTATCTTTGTTCACACTCGTATTTTGTCTTTGGATTTTCTGTTCCAACAATCACAAACCCTAAGCATTCCGTTTATCCTGGAGCTTGTGATTCTTTGTCACACCACATTAAACAACCAATATCATGTTTTTTATAATTTACTTGTAGAGATGTTCTCCGAATATATATAACTTTATCACAAACAAAATAAAATGGCCAAAATCCAAAAAAGTAATAACGTGAACCTGACTTATCAACAAACAATCGCAAATTTTTGGATATATATATTGGGAATCAAAATCATGTGTGTGTCCGAGGCTGGCACTTGTGGGTGGAAATTTATCGTTTTGATGCATGCCACCTCACTAATGAAGTTTCGTTGTTCTTTACGTGAGTATTTAATACAAGTACTTTGGTCGATCACTTCACCAACATAATTAAACTTCTAGACAAGAATCTTATACCAGACAAATTCCCAGAATAATTTTGAAGTTACCGAGCATTCAGGGAAGGAACTACTATCACACCTTAATTACTGTCTAACACTAGTGTATGAGTTGTTTGTAAATCGTGATGAAACTTTTATATATTATTGAATCCGTGGAAGAGTGAATAGAAATCACGAAGTGAATGAATTGACGGGAGTGTGTCAACGGTGGCCCAATGGGATTCAAAAGGAATTGGAGAGAAAATGACAGAGAAAGAAAAACCCTAGCAAAATCTTTGTCATCGTAGGACCCTGTGGCTCAAGGAGGGGTGGCAAATTGAAGCAAAGTCATGCATGCCTCAACTTTCGATTTTGTTGGGTCAGAATGGATTCCAGCACTATGCTATTGGCTCATTACTTTGTGTATGTTAGTTATCAGTTTCATACAAAAACCCAGTTAACGTGTTGCAACTTCGTAAGTCATTATTTTACCTACCATTTTGAACTGTAATATTTATTACGTTCACGGTTCACTCTTCTGAGCATATTTCTCCATTTTCTTTCTAGAAATGAGATTGACACAAACCTAATGCTAACAATAACATATATATACATGCTTTCATAGTATGTAAATCTAGTATACTTTTTCTGGGGTAATTAATGTAATCCTCAACTTTGTGAGGTATTTTAAACTCCGATCACAAACAATTTCAGTAGGAAAAATGCAGTAATTGAGTAATAATTGTTGCTGAGTTGTTAGACTGAGCTTTGTGCAAAGAGAGATTATGTAGGTTTGAATCTAGATGCTAAGAATCCATTTTGCTAGCTATAGGGGGAGACTAGAGCTTTAGTTGGCATAGATAACCAAATATATTATTTACCTGCAACGGTGTGAGTTGATTTGCACAGAGCTTAAAGTGATTTTTAAAATTCAAACATGGGAACTTGGGTTTGAAGGTAAAGAAAAGTTGATTATCGAGTTTAGTTTATGATTATAGTAATATAAATTGAAAGGTGGCGTCAAAACTAGTTAGGCAAGGAAAAGTTTTTAGCGAAAGTAGATATATATTAGCATAATAGTTAGGCAACAAAAACAGAAAAGAAATGGTTGGAAAACCTGCCCCTGCACTGGTGTGTCCTAATGAAATTCAACAATGTCATTTCAGCAGCAACGACCTCAAGTAATTGAAATCAATTCCTTTCATATTCTGGTCCCCACACCCACTATGTATCCTTCCCCACAAACCATATGAACACTTTGGGAAAAAGTGTACACTATTATTCACTCAAAGCCTATTTCAGCATCTCTTTCTACTTCAAGAAACATATTCCGTAACAATTCAAGTCCAATTTATACACTCGCCCCCCTCTCCTATACTTTTCTTCACTACTTTTTCATTCACTATTTATCCATCAAATCTTTTCTTCATACATGAGTCCAATCTATACATAAAAAATTCACATCAGTATTGATCTAAAATCTTAAAACGATAAATTTATTAGTCTTCATTTATACGGTATTCAATTTTTTCATTTTTACTCGATGTGAAACTTAGAATCACTTGCTTTGTGTTATTTGTTTGTTCTAGAAGAACTCATTATGTCACCGAAACAAAACATGGATTCTCTATGCGTGGGGTTAGAAAACTTAGACTACGCAAATAGAAAAGTGAATGATGATTCCCCAATCCGATTATGATATATAATTGATGAAATGAATAACCTAGGCCCCCACCCTTTCTCCAAAGACCCTGTCCCCAAAATTCACCTTTAGCTTAGAACTCTTCTTCACTGGGTCCCACCTTAGCTGTATTCACATCCAAACACCACCTCTCTCTCTCTCTCTATATATATATATATATACACTCTACTATATCCATTCTTTTCTCCCCCATGTAGTATACGTACCCTTCATCTGGTTGGCTGCTCCATAAAATAATCCCATCGTCAAACTTTCTCATCCTATATATACACATTATACACAACCTTATTCTCCCCCAACAGACACAGTTGAAGAAGATTGTTGTTCTGAAATTAAGAATGTCTGGGGTTTGGGTTTTCAAGAACGGGGTGGTGAGGTTGGTGGAGAACCCTGGCGGTGAGGCGGTGGAGGGAAGCCGCGGTGGAAGAAGAAAGATGCTTGTTCATTTAGCAAGCAATGAGGTGATGACGTCGTACTCGGTTTTGGAGAGAAAATTGTACTCGCTCGGGTGGGAGCGTTACTACGACGACCCTGATCTTCTTCAGTTCCACAAACGCTCCACCGTCCACCTTATTTCCCTCCCTCGGGATTTCAACAGGTTCAAGTCCATGCACATGTATGACATAGTCGTCAAGAACAAGAACGCTTTTGAAGTTAGGGACATGTAGGGTATACCTACGGACAAAGGACAGGGACAACACAGCAT
>Ga0214544_1001706_pt1 | contig 46105 bp, 23 predicted proteins | sample CNSS3metaG_FD_160074 | JGI IMG/M metagenome (GOLD analysis project Ga0214544, IMG submission 160074) | Root nodule microbial communities from cowpea collected in UCLA plant growth center, Los Angeles, California, USA - CNSS3 | ecosystem: Host-associated > Plants > Roots > Nodule | place: USA...
TTACCAAACTTACTCAATAAATCCAATAATCACAAATCCTAATTAAATCAATCTTTAAGCACAGAAAATTCAATTAAATCCCCAAATTTAAATATTAAATGAGGGCAAAAATTTGAACTCATCAAGGCTTCATGGTGGAACAGACGACATGAAACTGCTTCAAGTGTTTGCACGGGTCCTCACCTGCAAGACCATGGAACTTTGGCAACAAGTGTATTAAACCAGTTTTCAGCACATATGGAACCTCCTCCTCAGGGTATTGAATACATAAACTATCATAAGTGAACTCTGGTGCAGTGAGCTCACTCATGGTTCTCTCATGAGGTGGAGGAGGTTAAGCCATGTTATCAGTATGAAAATGAAAATGCTCAGAATAAACAGTATGCTCAGAATGTAAAGAATGAGGAGTTTCAGGAATGTGATGAGAGTCAGAAGAATCAGGAAAAGTCACTGAATATTCAGCATACAAAGATGGATTCCTAAGATGCCTACTTCCTCTGTGGAATGTCCTATCAATCTCAGGGTCAAATGGTTGTAATTCACTTGGGTTCCCCCTAGTCATGCACCATAAAGCACTAATTGTAGTGATATTGGCATAACATAGGGTATAACTACAAGTATACTCAAAAGACCTCAAATGACTTGAAAATTGGTAGGATATTCCCTTGAGTGGTCAAACAGAAGCAAAAAAAAAAAAATCAGATCAAGACTCAAAGCACAAGTATTTTAAAAAAAATTTCAAAAGTGGAAAAAATGAAGAAAAATCACAAAAAAGATTGCTGAAATGTAGAAAATGGCATTTTCTGGAGAATCTGAGTTTGCAAACCGGCGGAGCGGGTTTTGACAAGGTGGAAAATCAAATTCTACCCCAAATCCATATAAAATAATAGCGATTCTGATAACCAGAGCAAAAGTTATGGTCCTCTGAAGTTTCACTAAAATTCAGTCCAAAATTTTTTTGAATCTCTTAACTCAGACCATACCAACTGCTCCAGCTATTTTTCCTATCAAGTTCGATGTCTTAGAAGTGGGGGGGGGGAATTTCAAGTCAAAACAAGCACCATAGCTACCAAAACAAAAATCCAAAAGTTAAATGCCAGATTCGGACACTATTCATGCACTATTCACAACACTATAAATGACATTACTCATGCGCGCCGCGACACTATTCACTACACTACACAGAAACACACAGGAATGGAAACATGCACTGAACTTAACAAAACATTAACATCACAATGAACATATACCAACTCAACCACACTTGAATTACACATATACCAAAACACAGAACACAAACACACTGAACATTTTACTTTGAATGAAACGATTGGTCCCCGGCAACGGCGCCAAATTTGATAGAGGTCGTACCCCACCAAATTAAAACATATTAAATATAGTATATGAAAGTGAACCAAGTCGTCTCCCAACGACCAATATTTTCATTCAAAACCAAATTTCCAGATGAACACAACAATAAAACACAAAGGGGGGAGGTTTGGCAGATTCACACAACTTTGCTAAATTCTAATAAAAACACCAAAATTGAATTAAATACAGAATTCAAAATGTACTGGTTCCTTGATTCCACTGAAAATCCACCAATCACGGGTAACTAAATCAATTCTCTTACCCACTTTACTCTCATGAAATCTGAATTAATCAACAATGCGAAAATTAACACAGCTTCATTATGCCATTAAGCATAGCACACATCATTCTTTCAATTTCACACACACACACAGATTAAGCAACTGTGGCCAAAACCCGAACTCACTAAGCATGACAATGATTCTGAAATTGTGCAAAACATGAACCCACGATTAAGCATCACAAATTCCATTTCATTCAAAGCTACGAAATTGAATACGATGATGAAGAGAAAATAGGAATTGGAATGCATTGCAAAACATCAACCTCATGGTTTCAAATCAGTTTCTTCAAGGAACCAATACGAAAAACTTAGTTACACATAAAGAATGATCAATTAAACATTTCAAAACTGCAATCACAAAACAGAACCAAGAACCCTAAATCTGAAAACACAATTTAAGAGCAAAAATAAAGATTTCAAAGCTTAAATGGAATGCAAAACGGTACTATCATATATAAATGTGAAAACCCCATGAATGGGTATTGTTCCAACTCAATGAAATCACAAAACGAGTTACCCAATGTAGAAAATGAAATCAAAACGCAAAACCCTCAATGGGTGCTGTCAAATGTACATAAAAACGGTAAAAATAACCCAAAAATGTGAAAAACCGTAAGGGGAGACATCCATGAAAGCTTGGAGTACGAAAAAAAATGGAGGTGGAGAGAATGGAGAAGATCAAGTGGCGGCCTCCTCCATGCAGACCTAATTTCCGTGGTCATATCACCCTTGCCACTCATAATTACAAAACTGCCACTCTGCCACTCAGATTTACAAAAATGCCACTCTAGGCCTCAAATGTTGACCCATTGACTTTGCTGACGTGAAAATGACATGGAAATGATGTGGAAAGTCTCTTCAACTAAATATTAATGTCTAAGCTCCAAAATTTGCTTCACCCAAATATCTAAAAATAATTAAAAACAAAAATTAGGCCAAATAATGTGAAATTAGTCCAAATTCGGAACAGTGGCCCAATAAAGTCCAACAGATGAAAAACACTTTAATGATGAACAATTAAGCACTAATCAACTGTCTAATGGGTACACAAAGGCTAGTGGAATGGAAGAAAATAATGACTCATCAATAGGCAATGAATATAATTTATTCAAGGAAAGGAAAAATTACATACCATTCTCTCTAATCCCAAGGAGAAAACAATGACAACCCCTCTATTGGAAATAGAAAAAATTAATACAAGGAGAACCTTAAAGGAGAAACTAACATTCTCTTTTAGAGGAGAAACTAATATTCTCTCTTAATTCTTCTCTCAAGCAAATAAAAAGGAATAGAAAATGAAAGACTTTGAGATAATTTCTTGAGAAAACACTAAGATCTTTTTATAACATTAAAAGTAAGTCTCAAAGTAAGTTCTCATCGATATAAAACTTCTTTTCTCACATAACTATTGTTCCATTTTCTTCTAATAAAAAAATCATACTTTTATTACTCCATCTTCTTCGTGCAATATGTTTGACATTGGATATTAAAATTCAATTAGATGCACGATTGCTAGATAAAAATATCAGACAGTAAAAGAAACCTCAATGAACTGAATGAACAACAATCACCAAAGCTTACGAGTCAACAGGATTCACCAATCACCATATATGTGAACCAAACCTCAGAGCAATATTAATGACCTTCTGCTTCAACACAAGGACCCGTTCAGAAATAAGTTGTCAGAGATTAAGAGATAAGGTTTCCCAATGGATAATAATCAAAACGCAAACATGAAGATTTCGATTCGTTACCAGATTTATGTCAGAGATTAAGTTGTCACAGATGAACAATCGTGTTCAGACCAAACGTGTTGGGGCTTGCAATATTGTCCAAAGGGGAAAACTCCAACACCCAATCCGCTTATCTAAGACACCACTTCTTCTTCTTCTCGCTACACAAAGGTTCTCAGTAAACTTTAAAACATTGCCAATCCAAATAAAATGAAGCAATGGTGGAAATCAAATGCAGAAATTGAGAAAAAGTGAAGACCTAGCTCACTGTTGGAGGAAAGTGGGGAAAGTTGAATATAAAAAAACTAATAGCCTCCGCCACCATTTTCACCAGCAGCTTCACTACCCCGCGACTGAAGATTCTCTAGCAAGATACTCTCGCTTGTCTTCATGGAGAAACTCACCCATTGTAGAAACCTTAGGCATGGCTCGGGCCCGTGGTCTCGTCAAAAGCTGGTTCGGAGGAGGAGAAGCCGATGAGCTTCCAGAGCTCTCTTGAGATATCGTTGTTGTAGGCAGAGAAATCGTTGAAGACGAAAATATATGTATCATGAATGAGTGGAAGATGGAACGACTTTGGAGCAAACAATGAACCGCGAAAATGGTGAGCCAAAAATCTTAAACAGAAATTTGGAATACTGAAACTAAATAATTTAATTAATTGCAATATATTAATATAAATTTAATCTGTTATTAATTTAATCTAGTTAGATATTAATTTAAAGAATTATTTTTAAAATATTTGTACTATAAATCAAATTTTCATACTTTAAAAGTAATTTATGACATTAATAACTATTATTAAAATATTTGGTTTAATTTAGTAAATTACTTAAATGTGATTAAAAGTGAATTGAAATATTAGCTGAATATGAAAAAATTTGGAATATATATCTACAGAACAGAACAATGAGAAATTTTGAAAAAAATCAGATTATAGTGGTAAGATACAGGACATGACTTATATTTACAAGTTGAAATTCTTAAATAAACATATTACAATGATTGGATGAAGAAAAATTAAACATACTAAATTTATTTTTTTTAAGCGACAACAAATTACAGAAATAAACAATCTAAGTAATTATAATTTATATTAAACAAATAATGTTTTATTAACCAAAAATATCCGTAAGTTAATTATCATATTAAATATATTTTATAAAATAATAGTTATTTTGGTCGTTAAATTGGTGACTAAAATATTACATATTAAATAATTTTTCAACGATCGAAAATATTTAGTGACTAATTACCATATTAAATATATTTTATAAAATAATAATTATTTTGGTCGCTAAATTGGTGGCTAAAACATTACATTTTATAAATGTCTTAGCAACCGAAAATATTTGGTAGCTAATTATCATATTAAATATATTTTATAAAATAATAGTTATTTCGATCGCTAAATCGATGATCAAAATATTACATATTAAATAATATCTCAAAGACCAAAAATATTCGATGACTAATTACCATATTAAATATATTTTATAAATCAATATTTATTTCGGTCGCTAAATCGGTGGCCAAAAAGTTACATTTAGAGACCAAAAATTTTCGGTTGCTATGTCGGTCACTATAACAATAAATGTTACTATATATTGACTTGGTCGCAATTTTAGTGACTAATTTGTGACTACTACTATTCGATGGCTATTTTAGTCACAATTTGCGACTAATTTTTTCGGTGACTAAATTGCATCTAACTTGAGTTTGTATGGAAATTGATCGAAGAATTTGACATTTTCGAGCGGGTGTATGTTCCCAGGCAGGATAATTTTTTAAATTGGTAACTAAAACACTTTTTAATATGAATTAGTCTCTAAATTGGTCACTAACATTTGCTTCTAAGATTTGGACTACTAAAGGGATTGATCTCTCGATAAATTTTGTTTTACCAACAAATTTTTCTTCAATCAATAAAATTTAATCAATTATTTAACATTTTCTTATAGTAATATTGATTTTTATCATAAGATATATGCACCCATGCATTACGGTAACCTAGGCATGTTTCCCCTTCACAATTTCCTTTCTTTTTCCTGCTTAAGGCATGCAAATTTTTAAATTTTTGGATATTCCACGCTACATATTACATGATATTTACGTGAGTGTGTATATTTGAAAGTAGTTGCAATTCTAATTATTTTGCTGAAGTATTATGTTTACTTAAAATTACAGGGTTGAAAATTTTCAGGTTCGATCTTCTCGTTGTCTCATTTTTTATCTTTTGTTTTTCTTCTCTCTTCTATCTTTTTTTCTAATTATATCACGTTAATTGAACTGTCTTATTTAAATTAAATTTTGAAAGAGGTTTGAATTATTCTATATCCAAATTATCTTTGTTCAAACACAATTAAAGAAATTAATTTCTCTAAAAAGAACATGTTAAAGTGAGAAATAAAATTAAATGTATCTAGATTTTGTTTTCTTTTATTTTTCTTTGAATAAAAAATAACATAAATATAATATAGTCAAGATATTTCTGTACATATGTATGAGAAAAAGAAAAAAAAAAACTTCTATTAATATATATATAGACTAATTATACAAAAGACTACTGAATTTGATCCTCAAAAGGAAGGAAAACACATCATTCTCATCAATCAAAGTTATCTCACTATACAATATACTTTTCTAAGATAACTACTGAAAGATATCCTTTTACCACTAAAAGAACTACATATATATAAACAATTAAAAAGGTAAAATACTTAATATAATGACATTGCATTGTTGAAGTGAAGAAATAATAGAGAAATGCATGGTATCCTTCCACATGAGACACTAACAATGGAAACCTAAACATTTCACAACACCCTTCTCCTCATATAATCAATCACACACACTCTTAATTTTAAGAGGGTAGTTTCTCAATGGATTTAAATGCAATTCCACTAAGCAACAACATGTCTTTGTCATGAGCTTCAATAGAAGGATCACTTATCTTTGCTGCACTCAATGCCCTTTCACAAGTTGTAGGTCCATCACCAGCCACTCCTGCATCATAACTTGCTGTAAGATCATCCTCACCCAATTCACCCAAAGCACTTTTGAATGACCCTACCACTCCATCATACAGGGTAGTTGCACACTGTTTAAGGTCTGGTGAAGGGTTTGTTTTCATCAATTCTTTTAGGAAATTCTGGGTTTCAGTGCCCTTTTTTAGGGCTAGCTTCAGGATCAGTTTTGTGAGCTCCTTGCTGTCTTTAGCAGCAGCGATATTAGGATCTTCTTTCAGAAGTTCAAGGCACCTTGCCTCGTTCTCCTTCGTTTCCTTGCATATTGCTTCGTGCAAGGCTTGTCCTGATGCTGGCAAAGGAGCATGAGAAACTGTGATCATGGAAAGAGAGAACAATAAGATGGAAAAGGTTGAAAAATTCATTGTATTGTTCTGGAGAAGAAAGTGGTGAACTATATATTAAAGGTCCCTGTGATCTTTTGTGGAAAGAATGATTTCTTTTAATTGTTATGTGACTTTTTTATAATCGATAATTTGTAGGTTAGCATGATGACACTAATTTTAGTAATGTATATATAATGATTGGTGTAGGTGGGGTGATACATAACATCTTTTTGCTATTTTTGGTTGTTAATATATGTTAGTTTTTTTTTTTCATCCAATTATTGAAGGTAATAAGGAAAACAAGTTTTGATGTTTAACTATTTTTTTAGGGTTGTATCCCTAAAAAGGCACTAGCCCTTCTATTAAGGTGTGATATTTTATTAATCACCATTTATTAATAGTAATATCGAAGATGAATAATGCTCAAAATTTTATTTAACAAAAAAATACAATTGAAATATTAATTAATTAAAGTAGGTATCAATGTGTTGTCTTTGTTATGATGGAGTTCTCTCTTCATGTAAACCAAAGATTTTATTGGATATTGCTATTAACATACTTGACAATGGTATTTGTACTTATGAATTAGATGGCAATGCACATGTATATACTTCTATATAATCAATGAGTTAATGTATCTTAATTTCTTACTTATTTTACACGTGAAATTTGCATTTAGATATATAACACTATTTGAGTAACTCATGCTATGTTTTGATATGACCTAGCTACTATATATATATATATATATATATATATATATATATATATATATATATATATATATATATATATATATCTTAGAAATTTGTGTGCAAGATGTATTAAGAAAATAAAAAAGTTTTTATTTTTTCAAATTCCTCCCACTGCACCACCATTTAATGCAAATATAATTATTTAATAATAGTAAATATTATTATGTTTTAAGTATAGAGAAATAGTTATAAATAAACTTTCACTTTTAGGGTCTCTTAAACTTTTTTATGTTCCACAATTGGTATTCTTATTTTAAAAGTTTTAGGTTAAATTGGGAATTTACTTTCTCTATATGATACCTTTTTATTTATTTTGGTATTAAGAAAAAAATAAAAAACAATGCTTACATTTTAATCCCTATTCTTTTAGTAATAAATTAATTCTTATATAATTAAAATATAAAAAATAAGGTCCACGTATATTATGTTGAGATCTTTATATGTGCTGAACAAATTTTTTAAATAACACAATGTCATGAAAAAAATTGGTTACATGGACAGAAAAAAAAGTTTGAATAATTTTATTTTTTTTTAAATTTGAATCCTCACAGGCGTCTAAATATTTTAAAACATGTTCACAAATTTTTCGAAAAGCTTTTAAAAAGGAAGAGTAGACCACATGAAAAAGACAAAAATAGTGAATATACGTTACTAAAAATTATCGTATTATATAGGATTTGTTTTTCAAATTTATTAAAATAATTTATAAGAAAATTTTTTTCTGTTATTTTTTCTAAAAATTTTAATTAACAATAGATTCCTTCGTGAATAATTATTTTCTATAAAATTATAAAGTTCGTAAATATTTTTACAAAATTTACTGTGAAAAGTGTTTTATATAAAATATTTTGAAAAAAAATTAATAGTAATTTTCTATAATTTTTTTTATAATAAAATTTATAAATATTTCTTAAAAAAAATTTAAAACAAAATTAATAAGAGATATGAGTTTTTTTAATATCGATATTAATTATCCCAATTTAAACCATGTTTAATTCTCTTTTGTAACCTACCAAGATTCCTTCGTAACATATTACAAGTATTTTTGGCAAAAAGTCACTCCTGGATATTAACTAAACCTCTCTTAAGTTTAAGTAACTAGTACCAATATCTCTCCGAACTAAGTAGAAAAGGCATCTTCAGGATGTACAATGATAAAGTTGTTTAACAAGAACAACAATTTTCTGATTGAAAGGGTATTACAAAAGAACACTCCTTACTTCTAAAGTCTTAACTTCATAGTTGTGAAATTTTTACAGATAAAACTTACCCTACATATCTAATAAGGATAAACACTTGGAAACTTTGAAACTTTCTTCACATGCAAGTTTATGTAAGACATGTATGTTTCATTAGTTGTATTTCTATGCATAAACTTCTTTTTACAAACATCCTACAACAAACTCTTAAATGTGTGAGTGTTGTAACTTGTCCATGTGTTAGCATACTTTTATAATTTGTTTGACTTTGTATTGCCACCTTTAACTATTATAGTCACACCTTTAACTATTATAGTCAAAGTGTTGTGAAAATGACCCTTTTATTTTTCTTTTCTCCTTCTTTTCTTTTGAATGGCAAAACAGGCTAACCCAGCTCGTTTAGACCCGATCCGTCTCTGACCCGTTAAAATCGGGTCGGACCGGGCTAACCCGAAGTCTGAAAGCAGGTTGAGATGTTCAACGCATTCTGCCAATAAGCAGGCCAGCGGGCTGGCCCGCCCCTCCCTTCCGCCATCCCTTCTTTTCTTTCATAGTTTTGGAAATATGAAGAATGTTTGCTCAAAATTTATGCATACTCAAATCTCTTTCAATGCAGGAGCAAAAGTCCCCTCCATTTTTAGGCTTTACTACACGTCACAAAACCAAAACCAAACCAATATCACCCTCAATTTTTATCGATTCTTGTAACCACAAAATTCAAACCAAAATCCCTAATTCGAACTACAAAATCCCAATCCCCAAATCAAACCACAAAATCACAATCCCTAATTCGAACCAGAAAATCCCAATCTCCAAATCCAACCACAAAATCACAAACCTTAATTTGAACCACAAAATCTCAAATTCGAACAGCAAAAGGAAGAGAACAAAAGAAGAACAATGAAATTGAAAAACATAAACAAGTTTGTGTCACATCGCTCCTATGGGTGAGTTTCGCAGGGCTAACTCATCAACAAGGTGGAATGGTTGGTTGTGCTAGTAGGAATGAGTGTCTAAGAGAAGAAAGAAACGAAATAAATGTGAAGGGAATGAGAGATGATGGATGAAGTGCAGGAGTCTAGGAAAGGAGACGAGAGAAGCGAAGGAGAGGAGACGAGAGAAATGAATGTCTGAGAGTGAGAAATGAGAAAGTGTCTCAACCTGCACTAAACATGTTCCAATTTATTTTAGTGACGTTAAGTTGCGGGTTGACCCGGTTTGAACTTTGGACTAGCCCGACGGATTTCTAGACTTGATAGGCCGAGTTGCATTGGGTCTGCAGGTTAAACTCTATCCCAACCCGATTATTTTTTGCAGGTTGGCAGCCTGGTCCTATGGGCCTAACCCATTTTGTCAACCCTACTTTTGACAACACCATTTGAGCATATAAACTATGATTGTTGGTACACTATATCAAAACCATTCTTGATATGTGTTATGGGTCAACTTTTTCCCTTTAGACACTCTCATTATTCCTGACAAAATTATTGGATTTTGACTATGCTAATAGACAATCCATTACTAGCTACGTGTTCACAATTGGTAGGTAGGTCATGGTTAGTTGAAAAGCTACTCTCCAACCAATAGTGTACTTCTCAACCAGTGAAGCAGAGCATATGGTGTTGGAAGAAGTAAATAAGGAGTTATTTGGTTGAAAGGTTTGACAAACAATTCAATATTTACTCAAGAGAATATTATCATCTTTTAATGATATCCTGAATACGATTTGCTAGCCAAGGATCATGTATAACATGGCAAGACAAAGTATATCGAAGTCAAATATCACTTCTTTTGTATTAAGATGATTCAAATGAAAAAGGATTAACACCACTAAAAATTCAACAAAATGCCTTCATCAAGTTATTTTCCAAGAATAAGTTTGTGCAATACTTGGACTTGTTGAGCATGATATTAGTAGTGAAAGTTTATAGATCTTTGTTAGTACTAAAATATTTAAAGTTAAACATATTTTTAGAGAACTTAATTAGACTAAAATTTTGACGAATGACTAATTTAAATTTTTACTAAAAATTAATAGACATAATTATATTTAGTCCAAATATTTATATAATACATTGTATAGTTGTATACACATAAAAGTGTATGATCTCATGACTACTGTTTTTGATGACCAATAATCATAATCATTATACACGTTTAGTTAATTAGTTCGGTTATGTTTGTCAATCCTAACTTATAATCATTTTGGGTGACCTTTAAAATGGTGAATTATATGACAAAAGAGGAGAGATGCAACGTTACACTGATCTTGCATAAGACTTTCCACAAGTTCTCATCGTTGTACCTTTCTAGACACCTGGTGAAGAAGAATGTGGATATATACTATTTGTTTCTCGAGTCCTCCCTAGTCTTTCTTTGAATCCTCGATCGTCTCACTCGCTATAGTTCTAAGACTTCATTTTCTACATAATTTTTAAGTGATTTCTTCCATTAAAAAAAGTTAAGAACCTCCTTTTTTTTTTATGTTCGAGTTACACCCTTAACTTACAATGATCATGCAACTCCTAAAGTAAAAAAGAAAAAAGTAAACTACCTAACTCCACATGAGTTGTAAAGAAATGAAAAAAAGGTCGCTAAGGCCAAAAATGGATGGTTGAGGCAAGATATATTAGGTAATATTAGCATTAGATGAAAACATGTATGTTGTATGCTCCCCAAAAAGGCCATGCAAAAATGGAAGGTAGACTTTCCAAGTTGAACAATGAGTTCTTCTGATGCCTCCCAAATAGATGAAAGTTGCTAAGACACTTGAGAAGAATGGAAGGTAGAATTTCCAATAAATAAGGAGCAATAGAAACCCGTTCTTGTATCATAGGCTCCACTTAAGCCTTCTTCAAACCTTTCAAAGTCATCAAAATCCCAACACATCAGTGGATCATAGTAGTAGCACAATGAAAGCATTTGGCGGAGGAACCAGTTTTACAATACCTAAATCACAGTATGTAGAGTTTTAGCATCATAACTGGTTATATACACAAAGAATAAAACCACATAAAGATGCAATGCACAGGTTGGAGAGTAGGATAAAAATTAACAAAGAAAAGAGAAGAGAAAAAAAAAAGATACTATTCCTCTGTCTCTCGAAAATTACACACATTTCTATTCTTTCCAAAAGAGCTAGGCTTACCACAAAAAAGATCAAACAAGTTTTTGTACTTAATGCCTCAATCAATTCAATTCCCATTCCTATAATCTGATCAAACACCATTTCCTTTTCCACCTTTAATATCTAAGTAACCACACATATCAGAAAGAACCACCAAGTTTTTGGCGCACCTCCTTTGATGCAACATGGCCTCTACTTTCAGTTAAATTTGAATTGGCAAGGACCTCAGAGGCAATTTCCCAGCTTTCACTTCTACCCTCACTTGAGTGCCTTGCTTCGGATCGAATTGTTGGAGCCCGGCGATCTGAACCCAAAGCTGAATCAACTTCAGATGTATTATGGGGAGGCCCATTACTCCCTCTACTCCGGATGTCCTCATCAATTTCTTCAATATTCCGGCGCTGTGATATCTTTAACAAGTCCTCACCGATATCCAGATCGTCTTCAACCTTAGACCGAGGGTCTCCTCCCAGATCCGGTTCAGATTCCCGGGAAATGATCGGAGGGGGTGGCCTTGGTACCTCCTCCTGGACGAAAGCTCGGAAATTGTTCCTTGAGGGCTTCACTTTTGTACAAAATACTTCCAAGAAATTGTTTAAACAACCACGGTTATAAACATTGAACCTGTTATCGGCTCTATACCGAAAGTTTTCGTAGGTAGTCTGCAAAACAAGTTACAATCAACCAGGTGATGAAGTTCTTGCAATACACGGGCTTTTAAGAATCAAAGATTCAGAAAATAAAGTTGTATATTATAAGCAATGTGTACATAGAACATGATTTATCTTTCATACTATTGAAAAGGAAAACCACTAGAGGGGACGACTCTTGGCACATCTTGTTACAAGTTAATCAAGCTTACACTGTCAATGTATTTTGGATTGAGGGAAAGAACATACAAAATTACCAACCTTCTGAGATTTATTTAAGGTTGATACTTGTTTAGAATAAAGGAAAAGTATGAGGGACACGAGTTTAAGATTTTAAAATTATCTTCTTTAAATTTCTTTCCTTCCCATTCATCATTGTGTGCACGTCCACCTAACAAGAAGTAATGAACTATTTCCTATATAAATAAGGAGCCAGGTGGATTTAGAAGATTAAAATATTTTTTAAGAGTTTTGTTTCAATCTAGTTTAACCGAGGACAATTCTACTAATGCATTTCTATTCACTTAGTAGCCAGTTTAGTCTTTAGCACAATGAACAGTAACTTAAACAAGATTATATATCAGAAATGTAAAAGATGTCAACTGACCTGATTTGTGCCAATAAGGTACAGATGAAAGCCAGTAAGTCCACCAACAAACCACAAAGAGATGAAACAGTATGCCATTAATATAACTGATGCAGGAGATTCTTTCATTGCCCTCCAAACTGTCCCGTGATAATTATCCATCAGAACCTTGATGTAAAAAGCTGAGATGGAAAACACATAGATACATAGAATAGTGGCTGAAGAAACAAACAGAAAGAAGTAACGGTAGTTCCTCTGCAATTTGGAAAAGTCACAAAAGAATTAAGAGAAACCAAAAAAGCCAAGAACATCAATATGAATATAGTAGTTATCTTATAACATCAAGAACATGGCTAATACCAACAATCATACCAGCCCAATACATTGGCCCACCCAAGGGCAATGGTGATCAAAACGTTCAACACAGTTGTTGCAAATGGAGCAATGTGAACAACGAGGTGGACGATAGAGCATACAAGTATCACAATATTTCACCCTCACGGGATGGCCATTGACCATTACTTCTTTTGTTCGAGGGAACTGAAGGCTTGGAGTTTGGCGACCCCCAATATCAACTGAAACTGAAGAGTCATAACGGAACTCTTCCTCTGGTGGATGTAAATTCCTTGGAATAACACCCGGATCACGTGAGGAAGTAAGAAAGAGAAGAATCAACACCTATAAACAAAAATATCAAACAGAAAAAATTATAGACAACCAATATCTAGACAAGGACTTTCCCTAAAAATGATGTTTAAATGAAAGAAAATGTGATCACCAAAATAGCTTACAACCTTCGTAAATATTTGAAAATCTAAGAGAAAAGAAAAGAAAATGTATCAATATATGCATTGTACATTTAGACGAAACAGTAGAAAGTTCTGTATAAAGAAATAAACCTATTTTAAATTTGGAACATGGGGCTTACAGAATAACAAATCTCGGTAAGCAAACTGCGAAAGTATAAAAATATAAATGACAAAGAACAGAAAAACTTACATAAATATTAAAGATAACTGCCAGCACCAAAATAGCATATCCTGCATTATATGAAGAAAATTCATGCCGAAGATGTCTTCCTACAAATACACAAAAGACGATAACTGGAACAATGATCAGCAGCAAGGTAACAAGCAGTGACCTAGCATCAGGTCCAAATATTAACCTTCCTCCAAATAGGAATTTCTGCATAACATTAGTATAAAAGTATATAAGATTGTAATTGTAGTATGTAACAGAAATAGGTAATAAACTAATAAACTAATAATAGGTATATAAGATTGTAATTGTAATATGTAACATAAATAGTATATAAATGTGAAGACAACCCTCATTCTATGAGCTAGCTTTTGGTGCCATCTGCTGAGATGGGCCCAAACCACAGGCTAAGACTTTGATACATTTTTTTGTTGAAATTAATTCAATTTACCCAGATTAAACAAGTGAACAAAATAAAATTAGAAACAATGTCCAATATTAATCCTAAGTTTAGAAAATTGATTATTGGAAATATAGTCTAAAGATATTAGATGCTGACTTTCAAGGCACACACAAAAGTTAGCAACAGCACACAAATATTCAATACGCCCTTTATCTGTTTATAGAAAATCAGGCTAAATATTCAATGCATGGCCTTTATCTGTTTATTAACTTTCATTCAGTGATTTCAAACACAATTTCATGCACATTCAAATTCTGCACACTAAGAATGGCACAGATTATCAAATACCACTGTGGAAGATTATCTTTGAAAAGGTATGGTTATTAATCACAGTTCTCCTGCCCTCAAAAACATTCAAAAAATGTAGTGGCCAAATGCAACACCTAGAAGTTGCTGGTTCCTTAATGTTTAAAGCAAGCATGCCAAAAATGTTTTAGTGAGATGCAGTATGATATCTATCTCATAATTAGAATTTTGAGAAGAGTGTTTTCTTTCATAATCATAACACCTCTCAGAAGATTTCAGCAATTTTCCCTACTTCTCACCTTAGTTCTAGTCTCCGAGTATTTGGTTATACTATCTATACACACTCATCGCATCATCGAAGCAAGTAAGACCATCAAGTTTTTAAATGTGTTTTCATTGGCTATTCTACTCCAGGCTACAAGTGCTGTGATCCATCAATAGAAAACCTTTGTTAGCCTTGTCTTTGAAAACTGTACTTATTTCCAAAAGCACTTCTTAAGGGAGAAATTTGGGTAAAGCTACACATTTGAAATCTAAGCTATCTATCTTAAAGAACCTATACCCCAACATTGAATCCTTCCCAAATACTCACTGTTCCAAGCCCCATATCTGTCTATAGGATTTCATACTTCATCTTCAAGGTTGATATGAAAAAATTCCAAAGACTATTCACAAGGTCTTAGAGGTTCCTAAATGCAGAGAGACATTGGTGGAAGAAATGAGGGCTTTGACAAAACAAAAAAAGATGGAAGCTGACATAGTTACTTATAGGGAAGAGATCTGTTGGCATGAGATGGCCTTTCAATTTGAAATATAAAGCTGACGGGACAATAGAACAGTACAAAGCGTGTCATTTTGCAAAAGGGTATACACAAACCCACGGCACCGACTATGTAGAGATGTTAGCACCTACCAAGGGCAAAGCCAAATACAATTCAAGTTCTCCAATCTCTGGCAGCAAATTAGGATCTCCTACAACATGACATTTGTTCAATGGAGATATTCAAGATAACACAACAAATTGCAGAGGATGCTGCAAACGCGTCAAAATGTGATTATGGTCTGGGAGATTGTATGTTAAAAGAGGAAATTTAGTGATGAATGACAATACTAGATTGGGAAAAATACAATATTTTCCATGAGATTGTATGTGAAAGGAAATCTAGTGACGAATGATGATACTAGGTGGAGAAAATACAATATTTTGCAAGACTCAATTTACAAAAAAGAACAATTTAGATCATTTATCAAGGAATTAAACTTGAATAGTTGAATCTAAATTCTGAAAGAAAAGACAATTGCGCAGAACCACCTTCTAAGGAGAACAAAAGGAGGATCTAAATATGTATCAATATAAATCCCCAAGCATAGACAAGTTTACAACTGCTTTCTTCAAAAATTGCTGGGACATTATAAATGAAGATCTCAAGATCTTCAGAAAATGCTTTCCAGCCAGTGAAGCTAGTACAGTAATGACTACCATCATTGCTTTGGTTTCTGAAAGGTTAAAGTTTAAAAGGTTAAGAATTTTTCAACTATTAGTATAGTCTCCATTGTTAACATGATTTTGAGCAAGTATTGTGTAAGGTTTTGGAAGATACCATTTCTCAAATGAAATCAGGTTTTGGATGCAGCTGTTAGCACCAATGAAATTAGCAATGAATATCATATGTAGCAGGTGAAAAAGACCTAATTGCCACAATTAAGAGAACTTATAACGTTCACCGTAAGGAAAGGATTTGGGGAAAACTTTAGACAACGGATCTCAGAAGCCTGTTCATGACTACCTTAGCGGAGTTTAGTGGTGAACTAAATTATCGGAAACCATCAATGACCCCAAATGACTCATTTCTATAATTGGAAAACAATATTATCATCTCCTGCTAGAGTTTTGGATTCAACAGCTGAACAAATTGATTGGTAATTCCGACTGCACAGCTGTCCATAGAACTCATTCTAATAATCGGAAAACAATATAACAATCTCCTACTAGAGGTTTGGATGACATAACTGGGATTATCTTCCCTTTGTTGCATGATATCTTTTATCATTTAACATCTCTGTATTGCTATCTGATTAGATGAGCTCTGGAACTAAAATCTTTACATTGCTTGGCTAAATTGCATGTTCTTTTCAATAACAAGAAGATTTGGATTGGTATTCAAACTCATCTGAACTGTTTTACTGCAAACCCTACTTTTAGTTTCTAACATTACCCTACTATAGATTTATGACATTCCTTGGCATCCACCTAATAGCTTAAGCCTGAGGGAGAGTTGGCCCCTTGTCCTTAGCATGGTATGGAAAATCTTTGGCAAAGTGATCAACATTCCATACTTGCTGCTCACATTCTCCATAATAAAATTAAAGAGTTAAGTATGTTTTTAGTCCCTGAACTTTGACCCAAAATTGGAATTCGTCCCTGTCTCAAACTTCCATACATTTTAGTCCTTAAACTTTATGTTAGTATTGGAGTTGTGTACACTATTTGACACATTCTTGGTTCAATATCTACTAAGAAATGTGTTTAACACCTAAAAAAAAAGTTAACATAATTGAGTTAAAAAGATTATATTCATTCATTTTTAAAATTTAGGGACTAAAATGTATTGAAGTTTCGGACAGAGACGAATTCCAATTTTTGGTCAAAGTTCAGGGACTAAAAACATACTTAACCCAAAATTAAATTTCAGTATAAGGAAAATTGGCTCAAAGCATTGTTAATGCTTCAAGCCCAAAGGGCTTATGCATTAGGAGATGTCTTACAAGGAACCATATAAAAAATATTAGTGATCAAACTTACAACTTATACAGCTACAACTATAGTTAATAATAATAAGAGCATTAATTGAAAAAAGAAATGAAAGGTCTCGTAAAGTGGACTTCAGTGGTAGACACTATATTAGCAATTTGAACCAAAAAGAATAAAGAAATATGGATAATTCTTGCCAATTATAACAATTTAAGGTGTAGAGAGGCTTCTGTATGAAATGTGGCCACCAGTCTGGAGCCTATTGGTATAGTCATCATAGTCACACACCTAATCTCCATCAAAATTCCTGGTTGGGTATCAAGCTTTTATCATTGGCCCACATGTGAGGCCAAGCCCAAAACCAAATACAAGCAAATAACAAAAGGGACGAGAAAAAGTACAATATAGCATGTGGATCAATCTGGTAGTACACGAACTGATAAACTAATAAAATATGATTCTAAACACATAAATCACACAATACAGCAATACAATTGCTGTCCAAAGAGAAAGGTTTACTAAAGAGAATATTCTTGATCCACAAACCACTAATAACAACACTCTCCTCCATAGTATACACCCTAAATATACAATGATACATAACTAACATCACTTACTTTTTTTATGAATAACTGCCATCAATGAAGTTTCTAATTTTAATACAGAACTAACACTAAAAAAACTAATAAAGGAAAAGTTATTTGCTATCACATATTCTAATAATACATTCCTGATCCAATCTTCTATTCATAACTGCCAATTATTACTATTACTTACACTTATATCTAGTAATACAAAACTGTTAGTGACAGCTATTGTCGGTTCCCTTCCAATCATAACCATTGTTGATTATTTTCCCACAATGCAAAAGAAACTAATGGACAAATCACTGTTCACTCCGGAGCCGATCCTTTAGCAAATATGTTGGTGGTTATCATAAACGATAAGTTAAATTGGAATTTTAGAAAGCCAATGACAGGTATGTATGGAATTCCATTGGGAAAGTCCCAAACATGTGTCTGTTCTTGTATATTTTGCCCAAACCATGGATTTAAGATTCTGAACAGGACACTGAGACACTACAAGTGAATTGAGGTCACTTAGAGAAAGTCCCACCTAGGATTTTGGTTCCACATGGAGCTGAAGTTGTTGGCCTCTCCTGTGATACTTTATTCCCGAAAAACATTGTTGCTTAGCAGCACTATCTCAAACAGATAAAATATTTTCATATGAATTTCATCCAACATAAAGATGAAGCAATCCAGTGATTGTAATTCAATCCTAGCTAAGACAATTTTTGTTGTACATGAAAACTACCATCAAAAGATGAATATAGAAAATTGATCACAAACGAGCTCAAGTTCATGATACTTCATATCTTACTGAATTCCAAAAAAGCAAAACTGAACATGCACCACATTGAGCAAACAGAGAAACAAAACAAGAAAAAAAATGTAAAATTAAAATCCTTTGTCCATGAGACAAAGTATCTCAACAAGTTGAAGATAATGCTTTAAATTAACCAAGACAACACAAAAACTAATGTATAGCTTCATGCATCTTTCACCTATTACAAATAGGAAGTACAAAACAAGCAACCACACTAAATTATTCTTTCAACTATGTCCTCCAATGAACCACTATCACGGCTCCATCAGTTTGTTTCCAAAGTCACGCTTACTCACACAAACAAACAAGACAAGGCTTACAGAAGACACCAAAACCCAAAACAGCTCGTTTAATGTTTCCACAGTTCATAAAGCAAATAATCCCACGCCACCAGCACTACCTGAACAGACACATGTTCCTAAATACCAAATATTGCACTTCCATACTAATTTTTTATAACTTCAGTTCAACTCAAATAAGTTCATGCTAGGCATCACTGCCAAACCATGAAGATTTTATTAAAAAATAAAAAAATAAAAACAAAAAGAACATAAAAACATGGGGGGACCACAACAAACCCATCATCATGAACAACAAGAACAACATTTGTAATGAAAACCCATCATCATGAAATATAAAAAAGGGGACAAAAATTATATATCTCCATCTCTCATGTACCTATAAGACAAATCAAGTTGCCCTGCGAAACCTTTCTCTTTGACCTAACTAAGGCACAGGAGTCTCAAGTATAACCACAGTTCTCTTTGACCTAACTAAGCTGCAGGAGCTTCACAGCTACGTCTCTCCCTCACTAAAATATACGAACTCTAAGCAGAAAACCAGCTGCAGCCAACTAAGACCAGTTTTTAATCACATCACTGAGTTCTTGTTTCAACTGTCTCTTCCAAGGAACCACCATCAATGCTCTATCAGTTTGCACACAAAATCAAGCTTCCTCATAACGGTTACAAGAGACAATCCAAAAGGATACAACCCATTAGATGTTAAAATCTTCTCAAAACATAAAACCTCGCTCCACCAACTCAACACACGCACCTCATAAATTCTGAAACCACACTCTCAAGTTATTATCTTTCTCGTATCCTCACTCACAATTTCAATCTTCAACCAACAGACCAACAGCAGCAGCAGCAGAAATTCAAAGTTCAAACCCACTAATCCCTTTAAAAATCCAAAATAATAAATGACAGAAAACAACACTTCCTAACTCATATAAACAAATCCACCACATACACACGTTTAAGACATCAAACACAACAAGTTATATTCACAAAGAAAAACATAAAAAAAGCAGAGAAAGAATATTACATTACTTCCTTTCCATGCTTCATAAACGCGCTTGGCTGCCATTAAAATGAAGAAGAAGAAGCTCTGCTGCAACAACTCCTTCTTATAATAACTCTTTGCAAACCCAAAACATGCAAGTTCTTCTCATCTCACCAACCCGTGTTCAATTACCCCAAACGACCCCACCGCTGAAAGGTAGTTCGATTCAGCGATTGAAGGGTCAAAATCCGAGGCTTCCACGATTTGGATGTCGCGCGTGAAGAACCCTCCGCTAGAAATTAAAAGGGTGATTCAAAGACGGCGATTTTCGAGTTCGAAAATTGCAGGTTTGGTTTTTCGGGTAAATAAAACAAACTAATAATAAAATATAACAGAGGGAGAAAGAAAGAGAGAGAAAAAAAACAACACAACACAGCACTGTTGAAGAAAGAAGAAAGAGACACGGGCTTGCGATGTTGGTGTTGTGTGACCAGAAACCCTTCTTCGCCAGTGAATGTGAAATCTCTGAAATTCACCACCTCCATGAAGAAGGCCTTACCCATTTTTCTCACTTTTAATAATTTTCACCATTTTTTTTTTGTTGTTGCTGTTTCATCATTTATTATTATTAATTGACTTTCACTTATTGAGGTGTAAATATTAAAAAAAAAAACTGCTATTATATTATATTATATAAGAATGTTTCTCTCACACATTTTTCTAATTGATATTTATTAAAAATGTTTTCTTATTTATGTATGAAAGTCATGTCTTTTACAAGTGATTTAGCTGACAATATAGTTGAATTTGTGAAAAAAGTTCCATTGCAGCAAAATACATTATTATGAAATGATAAGGAAAATTGTTCTGTGATCAATTATAGCAAAATACATCCTTATGAAATGATAAAGAAAATTAGTTTGTGATCAATTATAAAATGTTGGAAAGAAATTAAGAGATTTATTTCATTATGATTTAGACATGAATCAGTTTCGTAGTTAATTAAAAAAACTAAAATTTTGTAAAAATACTCTGGATTCTAACTAAAAAGACAAAGAATTTATATTGGGACGTTACGCCCTTAATTAAGTGGTTATGAAAGTTATAAAATAAACTGATAATTAATATTGATATGATTATGGGACAATTAGTTTTTATAAAAGGGAGAAAACATATTACATATAGTGATTTATTATTGAATGATACATTTACTGAATAAATTATTTATTTATTGTTTATCATTCAAATTTAATTCCAACACTTTCAAAAATTAAAAGAAAAATATCTGAGAAGAAGTTTATCTAAGATATTGGTAGCTTCAATAAATTTTTAATTTATAAGTTTCAACTGATAACTTAATTTATTAAATTTATATTTAAATACTTTATAAATTGGTTAGTAAATGTAAAATAGTATAAGATATAATTTCATAAATTTTTTATATGAATAAAATTTGAATTTATAAATAAAATATATTATTATTTAGTTATAATTTATAATTTTTAAAATAATTAAATTTTTATATAAGTTTTTAGAAATGCTATTTATTTTTTTAAAAGTTGCATATGTTCTTTTGATGTAGAGAAGTCATTTTATATAAATAAGTTGACATAATGAATATTGAATAAATTTTTAAAAAAATATATTACTACGTTGAGATTCTTTGATGTGAATTTTATTGTGTATAATTTTTCTCAGAAATATATCATGAAATTTGGTTAATTTTTTAATCTAATATACATATAAATTAAAAAAAACAATCTAACAAGTACTAAAAGTTTTAAACAAGTAGTAGTATGTAAAAATTAAAAATAATAATAGAAGAAAATTATATAAATTATCAAATAAACTAAAAGCTAGATAAAATAACTTGCAACTTTATAAAATATATATAAAGCTAATTTAGCACTAGTAAAAATCATTTTGGAGCAATGGGGACCCACCTTGGGACATTGCATGAAGACAAAGTTTGTGATAGAGATAGTCAAAAAAAAATTTCTCTCTTTATCATTGAAAAAACTGAAGACAGAGACAGAGAGAGAAAATTGAAAAAGGTTAAAAAAAATGAAGAAAAAAATAAAAAATAATAATAGTGAAGTGAAAGTGGTATCAGAAATGGAAGTGCCAAGCTGTGCATTTGGTGCATTGCTTTTGGCTCTTCCTTCACTGCTTCACCTTTCACAGAACCTTTCACTTTCATTTTCTTTTCACTCACATTTCTTTTCCGTGATCTTCTTAATTCATCAATAATAAATGAACAACGGATAAGATACAAATTCAAATAAACAAAGTATTGAAGATTTTTCTTTTCCTAAATAACAAACTATTTTCTAAAAAAATTACCAAACCCAACCCTTTACTAAATATTTGAATAAGAATACGTGTTTTTTGGAATTCAAAATTCCGTGTATGAAAAATAGCTGTTTTTTTTTCAAATAATGTGTTTATAATGTATAAAATTAATTATAATTTTATAAATATAGTTGGCAATATATTGCACCTTACTTTTTAAAAAATAAACATTTCAAAATTAATAAATTTAAATTATATTTATAATTATATTACTATAGTAGTCATATTTATAAATAAATAAATAAGTATATATATATATATATATAATATTATATATAGAGAAACGTTATAACCGTTTTTTCTTCAACAAATAAAATTTTAAAATAATTTATTTAAATTATGTTATAAATATATTTTTCTATTTAATTTTATATTTAATCTTTGAATAATTATTATATATATAAATTAAATATAGACTTAATTAAGTTTTAAGTTCAATATAAATTTAGATATTTTAACTGAGTATCTATCAAATTTCTTATGTACTAAAAAATTTTATATTTTTAAATCGAACATTTATTATCTAACTTTTTCTTTTAAGTTGTGACATAATTGTTGTCATGCTCTCACATCCTTATTTACTTGATGGATTAAGAAATAAGAGTTTTTGTGATTAATATAAAATTGTATTACAAACAATATAAATCTATTTTCATTATTTTCGATGAAAACAAAACGTATTTATTATTATTATTATTATTATTATTATTATTATTATTATTATTATTATTATTATTATTATTATTATTATTATTATTATTATTATTATTATTATTATTATTATTATTATTATTATTATTATGTTCTCCTATGCATAGCATTCATGACAATGATAAGAGACTATTGTCATCATCGCTATTGATCTATTATCTTATCATCTGACATATTTTTTTTATTAAAGTAATGAAAGTCACCGATCATCTTAGATTAATCATAATATCTAAATCTCACACTTTTAACCTGTGAATCGAAGACTAAGTAAATAAGATAGTGAAATATGATAACATGAATCATCCTCAATTGAAGATTCAAAGAATCGATGGTTCGTTTAAAACTGTGTTATCAGTCTCATAGTGGGTGTTAATGTTCCGATCTCAAATCTGATGATTGAGACCTTATCAATTTTTATCCTTGAATAGCGTCTTAGTAAGTGAAAAGAGTATTAAAATTGTCTTTGACATCGATTCTTGAGCAATTTAAGATTACGTATGAACACAAAGAATTTGAAACTTTATTTATCTTTAAATATATAAAGAAAAATTTGAATATCAATTATTATTTTGTTAAAAGTTTAATTAAACAATTAATCTACTTGTTATACATAGTAAAGACGTAAATATTTAATGTGTAATAATTATTTTAAATTAACATTAATTTAATTTTAAACTTTATGGATAAAACATTAATTAATTATCAATAAAAAGTGATACAATAGTAGGTTTTATCTTCTCCTACATTCATCCATCATTTATTTCTTTTCATTTAAGCACTCAGACTTCTTCAAATACTAAAACATTCCGGGTGACTAACTTTTATTTAGACAAATAAGTCAATCTTATTTAATGATTTTTCAGAGAATATTATTATTATAAAATTTATTATCTTAGCTCTTCACAGTATCATTTTAAATCCTTAATGTAGCATTTATTTTTTAACAGAGTAATAGACAAACTAGGGGAAAAAAAATCCAACAAATCATTAATCTAATTTAATGAATTCTTTTTAGACTAATTTTGTGAATTCGTTTTAGTTTTTATACAATTTTTTTTTTCCAAAAGATCAATGAACGTTAAAGATTAATTTTATTTGTTGATGACACGTGGAAGTGATACTAAAGTAAAAATAAATTGTAATTAGACTAAAGAAAATGCAGCTATATTATGAGAAGTTTGAGAAAAATTTACTTACTTGCATTTAGTTATTATATACAAATAGTCCATGATTCCAACACATTTTTTGTATACTTATATATAGTTCATAGTTTTTATGATAATAAATAATAACAAGAGTGTATTTAATAATTTATTAGAATTGGAAAACAAATATTATATAGAGTTGTTCAACTTCTAGTTAATTATGTTTTTTCTCTAAAATATAAGGCGATTTTAAATTTGTTTTTATTTTAAACTTTGATCCAATTTGATTTTTATATGTAAGAAATATAAGGTGTAACCCTCTTCACCTAATAACTTTAGATTTTTTTTTTTACATGACAAATTAGTATATTGACCCGTGTGTACACACGTAATGTATTTTTTTTTATTTTTTATATTAAAATAATAAAATAGTGAAAGTATTATGTAATAAAATATTATGAAAATTAAGTTATATTATTGTAGAGGTTGTTATTAAAGTAATGAAATAGTAAATCTAAGTGATACAATAATAATTTTAGTTTTAAATATAATAAATAGAATTGATATCACAATATAATACAGTTAATTGATTTTACGAAATAATTATAATAGTCTATGATCCGTACGAACATTTTTTTGTTTTTGTTTTATTTTAAATTTTTTTAGAATAATAATATAATTGTTATTATATTTATTTAACCATTAAAAATACTAATAATAATATTAATATAAATTATAAATTTTAAAAGATTAAAACTCTATTTAGCAAAAGTATTTAGTATAACAATGTTTTCTATAATTAAAAAAACACACTTATAATAATAACATTACTATGAATGACAATAATAATAATAATAATAATAATAATGATACCAATAATAATAATAATGTTTATGCTATAAATATTAATATTAATGCTAACACTAAAGTTAATGTCAATTATAATTATATATAAAGATATACATTAACAACAAAACAAATAAAAATGACAAGTAATTGAAATACGATTCCATAGTAAATTAATTTAATATTTGTGTCTAACTATAATAATAATAATAATAATAATACCAATATAATAATACCTCGTAGTGATAAAAATAATAATAATACAATAACTACATATATAAAAAGATATACATTTGTTGTGTCCTCTTTTGTTTATACAATTTTATCCTCTTAATTATTATTTGTTAAATTAAAATAATTATTCATAATAAAAATTATTTGTCCATTTTATCATTTTCATAATTTTAGTAACTATTTTTTTAATTCAAATAATTACACATATATAAAAATAAAATAAACAACAAAACAAATAAAAAGTGCAAGTAATTGAGATATGATCCTCTAGTAAATAAATATAAAATGTGTGTTTAACTATAATAATAATAATAATAATAATAACAATAATAATACTAAAATAATATTGCATAGTGATAATAATAATACTAAAATAATATTACATAGTGATAATAATAATAATAATAATAATAATAATAATAATAATAATAATAATAATAATAATAATAATAATAATAATAATAATAATAATACAACTACATATATATATATATATATATATATATATATAAAGAGATAAACATCTATGGTATCCTTTTTTGTTTTTTCAATTTTAGCCTCTTAATTGTTATATTTTAAACATAAATAATTATTTAAAATAAAAAAATATTTTTCAGTTTTATTATTTTACAAATTTTAGTAACTATTTTTTGAATTGAAATAATTATTTAAATGTAAAGATAAATAACAAAACAAATAAAATGATTAAATAATTGAAATATGATTCATAGATAGTAAGAGTAAAATGTATGTGTAGCTATAATAATAAAAACAATAATAATAATAACTATTATAATAATTATAGTTCTAAGTAATAATAATAATAGTAGTAATAATAATAATATAATAATAATAGAAATAATTACAGTTAATAATAATAATTATTATTATTATTATTATAGTTAAAACTAATAATAATAATAATAATATAATTATTATTAAAATTATTTAACCATTAAAAATAATAATAATATTAATATAAATTATGTATTATAAAATTTTTAAAAGATTAAAAATCTATTTAGCAAAAATATTTAGTATAATAATTTTTTTATAATTAAAAAAATCACTTATAGTCATAACATCACAATGAATAGTAATAATAACAATAATAATAAAAATAATAATAATACTAATAATAACAAAATAATGATAATAATAATAATTTTTATGCTATAAATATTAATGTCAATGGAAATACCAAGCCTAATGTTCACATACTAATAATCTATAATTATATATAAAGATATACATCACTAACAAAACAATTAAGAAGGACAACTAATTGAATTATAATCCATAGTAAATAAAACTAAGATGTGTGTCTAACTATAATAATAATAATAATAATAATTCTATTATAATAATATCATGTAGTGATAATAATAATAATAATAATAATAATAATAATAATAATAATAATAAATATTAACTAAATATATAAGAGATACACATTTTTATGTACTTTTTTTTTGTTTTTACAATTTTATCCTCTTAATTATTATTTATTAAATTTAAATAACTATTCATAATAAAAAAATATTTGTCAGTTTTATCGTTCTACTAATTTTGTTAACTATTTTTTTCAATTTAAATAATTATACAGATATAGAGATAAAATGAATAACAAAACAAATACAAAGAGCAAGTAATTGAAATATGATCCCGTAATAAATAAAAGTAAAATATGTGTCTAACTATAATAATAATAATAATAATAATAATACCACTATAATAATATCACGTAGTGATAAAAAAAATACTGATACTACTACTAATAATATTAATATTAATACAACTACATATATAAAAAGATAAACATATTTGGTGTCATTTTTATTTTATCAATTTTATCCTCTTAATTATTATATTTTAAATTTAAATAATTATTTATAATAAAAAAATTATTTTTTCAGTTTTATTATTTTATTAATTTTAGTAACTATTTTTTAAAATTGAAATAATTGTTCAAATGTAAAGATAAATGAACAACAAAACAAATAAAAATTACAAGTAATTGAAACATGATTCCTACATGGTAAGTAAAAGTAAAATGTGTATCTAACAATAATAATAATAATAATAACTATTATAATAATTATATTTTTGATTAATCATAATAATAATATAATATAATAATATGAGTAATATAATAATAGAAATAATTATAATTAATAATAATGATAATAATATTTATAGTTGATAGTAATAATGATTATTAATTATAGTTGATAATAATAATTCCTGACGGATTTTGACCAATAATTTTGGAGGAACCAAAATAATTTATAGTGAAAAATTTTGAACTCATCAATAATTTATTCAGAATAAAAATGTCCAGTTATCCCTTTTTAAATGTAAATAACCATATTGTGTTCAAGAAATTCATCTTTCAATATAATATAATAATAATTTATTCAGAATTTTGTTTTGATAATCTTCGTTGTAGAAAATGAAACATTAAGAGTTAAATAAAATGAATTAGACAATCAATATAATTCAATAATGGTCGACAAATCCTTCAAATTTGAATGGGTATGAACATCAACAATGAAATGTTGGAGTGAAATTTTAAACTAATCATATATTTATCAATATACCTATTTTTTTAAGTTTAAGACAAAAAAATAATTTATCATAATCTAATAAAAATTGAAACGTAATTACTAACAAAAATATATAATAATAATAATATTATATATTACAAATAACAGTAATAACTTTACTACTAATAATATTAATAATACTAGTAGTAATAATATATAATAGTAACATATAATAATAATAAAAATTATTATTATAATAATATTAATATTTGTTATAATTTTACTACTGTCACTATAAATAATATTTATAATAATAATATTATTAATAATTAGAAATATTAATACTTATACAAATATTACAAATAATAATATTATAGTTGAAATCATAAATAAATGAAAAAATAAAAACAAATTGACTTTTGTAGGATTTGAACTCGGGTCCTTTTGTACTAGAGTTTTAAAATGACGAAACTAATTTTTATAACACGTGTCAATAAAAGAAAATGGGTAATGTAGTAATTTTGGTAGTATCTTCTTTTCTTAATATGTAATAGATGTTGTTACCACATGTGTCCACGTGTGTATCCTATTGTGTCTTCTCTTTTCCTCCCCAACCTTTCTCGCGACTCTTCCTCCTCCCCACCCTCCCTGGCCTCTCCTCCCCCACCCTCTTGGTTGCAGCACCTCCATGCCACCTCCAAGCATTGCAGCTTCTGCTTCTTTTCCACCAACTCCCCATCTATCATAATTGTGTGAATCAGTTTCAACAACATTGTCAGGATAAAGCACACCATTTGTGTTGAACACAACTCTACCAAGGTTCCAACCATAGAGAATAATATTTAACCCTTTTTCAGATTAATGATTAATTGTCCCCATCTTTCTTCAACCATTGGCATCTTGCTTTTTCACTAATAAAAAACACTCATGCACATAGAAATACAACATGAAGGGTTGTCTTCTTTCCCCAAAACTTATGATTTCTCCACTCCCCACTTAGAAACCCATCTTGCTACTCACCTTCTCTCCATCTCTTCTCAATTTTTCATCTTCTCCCTTTAACCCCATCCCCCACCAAAGGTGTCTCCACCGTTAGGGAGTTTTACCGAAGTCATTATGGACTAAGTCGCCAAAATTGTGTAGAAATCACTCATCTTTCGCTGTCGGACCCTCGCCTTATTGTGAGCCTTCATTATTACCCTTAGAATCTCCTCCACACTAGCTATCGGAGCATGCCTACTTTTGCAAGTTCGTGTCTATGTCCCATCTTTGATGTTGACGCCACCCATACCATTTCTGCATAAGTGAAATCGTTGAGGCTACTAAGGTCATGCCTCAAAGCGTCTCATGCCCATCGTTGCTATCTTTGGCTCCCTTCATTTGTGATTGAAAGTTGTCATGGTTAAGCCCTAACTTAAAGGTTGGTCCTGTTTTGAGCATTAAGAAAATGTGGTGGTGTATAATCTAAGGTTCAAATTCCCCTAAGTTTTATTTTATTTTAATTATGGTTTTGGTTGGATGAATGTAATATAATTTGGACTAATTTGTTCTTGTTTGTTATCTTTTATTAGTTGGTCTCTGTTAGGTGAAAAACAACAAGTGCACCAATCGCACGTAGCAAGTAATAAATATCGTTTTCTCCATAAGAACTTGTGCAACACATGACAACTCTCATAATTTACAACTCAAATAGACAACAAAGCTCACAAAAACATAAAGAAACTCTTTTTGGTATTTTATCAAACAGTTGGTGTGGAACATAAATTTAACATAGATTATATACAATTGTCAAGACTAGATTTCATTCATTTTATTCTCATGCATTCACAAACATCTCAATTCCAATTTCATGCCAAAATCAACTCACAAAAATACTCAAATCCTATTCCTAGCGACTGTGAGTCTATGATAACTCATCAAGTTCCAATTCCTTGAATCCTCAACAAGTGAAATCATGCATTAAGTTTAAGAGTCTTAAGATTACTAATGAATCTTGTTCTATCCCTAGATACAAGCTCCATTAGACATTCAATTTCAGTTCTAGGTTCAAAAGACATTTTCCAACACCTCAAGAACCACAAATCATGCATGGGTGGCCAAACCAAAGCAAGCATTAAGCATGGAAATCAAATGCTAACATAGAAATGGAAAAACATATGGATTAACATCACATAATACACAAGAATTTAGTTCATTACATCTAATCTCGACAAATAGGTTTAGCTCTCCATGGTGGAGAACCTAGGTTTTACAAATTAGAGAGATAGGGAAGAGATGGAAACCAAAGAGAAGATGCAAGCCCTCTCCCAAGGTTCTTAGCAGCTGCTCCATGCTCCAATTGCGCCTCTCCTTCGCATCAACACCTCCAATTCGTAACCCATTTTCCTCTCCAACCCCAAAAAAGGGAAAAACTATCATGAATGGAGGAGAAGACCCAAGGAGAAGTGAGAGAGCTTCCCAACACCCCTAGCAACCTCCAAGAGGCTCTCCTAGCACCCAAAAGTGTTTCTCTATTGTGCAGAAAGAGAAATGGTCCAAACCCTTGTGAGAAACAAGATTAAAAACCCATTTTTTGATATGTCAGCGAGCCACCACTCAACCTTGTCTCAACAGCGCTCAGCGCCAGATTTTGTGAACTGAATGGCGCTCAGCCCTAGTTTGCCACCACTCAGTCTTGGGCAGTTTGACAGTATTATGTATTTGAAGCACTGGGCGTGATTCCAATGGCGCCTGACATGGGTATTTGCTTCAAAATCAATCTTTTCTTGTCCAATCATCCTCCCTTGAGTTCTTGCTTATTTTCTTCCACCATAAATGCTTCCTATTAACTTATTTAACACACTTAAAAGAGAGATTAAAAACAAAACATGCATAAAACAACTAAAACACAAATACAAAACACACTAAAGTTGAGGATAGAACAAGATATAATCTAGGAAAGAGTTAATTTATTCATGACAATAAACACACAAAAAGAGGTAAAAATGAGCATTATCAGTCTCATTTTTGTAATTGTTTGAGGAAACTAGTTTTCTAGGTGTGATTATATTTGTTTGTGCTAGCGAGATTACAATGTATTTTTCTGGTAGAGTTGTGTTCAACACAAATGGTGGAGGGTTGGGGGAAGAAAGGCTAGGGAGGGTGGGGGAGGAGGTCGAATCGCAGGGAAGGTGGGGGAGGGGATGGAAGGTACACTTGGACACACATATGGACACACGTAGGAAGACCGAAATAGACACACACATGGACATGCATTTCTTAAGTATGAAAACCAAATAGGATCAGACTTTGAAATACGAACGAATTCCAAAATTATTATACTTTAGTGACTAAAAATATAATTAACCCTAGAATATAAACAACAATAGCATATAATTATTACAATAAAATAATGATATAATGATGTTCTTTAAACATAAATACTACACAAAAGTACGACATAATCATTAGTTTAAGATTCAAATTGTTTAAAGAAAGATTTTTTTATTTTATAAAATGAATGTCTTTTAGACACAAGATGAAAATAATAACAGTATGTTACCAATATGAAATATTGGTAAATATATAAGGTGCAGTCATTTTGTATTCTAAGTACTCGCCCTATAAATATTGAAGAACTTGAATTCTTATCGAGTACTTAGTCTTCTCAGTCTAAATTATAGATACAAAGATTGTATTAACTAAAATATGATATATGAGGAGTCTAATATACATGGAATAAAATATATACATATGTGAAGAAGTTTTTGTGATTATCTTATGAAGATTCCTAATAATGGAACCTATATTCAGGGGTTTGATAAGTCTATATATACCATGTAATATCAAAGGGAGTAATCAATCGATTCTTTTCAAGATATCTCATTTTTTTATTTCATTTACTTTTCATACAGATCCCTTGAACTCTTACTAACTTAAGCATTAAAGGGTTTTTTGCATGTGCTCCTAATCTCATGACTTTGACACTCATTTTCACAAAGAAAACAACTTGGTACCGGAAGATCTCTTGGTATACTCCAAAGAAAATTAGGCACAATCTAATAGGAATAAGACTCAACTTGTTCAAAGAAATATTTTTTTCTTTTGTAAAACGAAAACTTTTAAAATGCAAGACAAAAATAATGAAAAAATTGTACCATCATGAAATCTCAGTAAATATATAAGATGCAATCATCATGTTAATAAAAAACAATAAGTTAATTAAAATTATGATTAAATATGTATTTGTCCTCAAACTATTATTAAACAAATCGACTTGTCCTTAAACAAAATTATAAAACATTTTTGCACTTTATGAAATTCATATAAAACATCCTCTCCAACAAACGACATGTGGAGTGTTTTTCATGTGGTAAAACGAAGTTTCGCAATGGATTGCAATATAATCTATGCATGATGTTTTTTGAACAAATGCATGACTTTGATAAAGTGTAGAGATAAAATACTTTATAATTTAATTTAAGAACGAAACATAATTTTGTGCAATAGTTGAAGGACAAAAATTATATTTAACCTTTAAAATAACCATTTATTTTAATTTCTTGTTATAACTTTTTTTTTTTAAAATTCAATAATTTAATTAAAGAAATAAAAACAGAAAATTAATATTCATTTTTTTTGTTAAAGAAGATTGTTAAAAATAAATTTTAAAAAAATAATAATAAAATAAAAACAAAAAATTCTTCTAACAATATATAATTTCACTTTTAGAAAAATAATGAAAAAGTTAAAGAAAATCTCAACTTATGTACAATGTCATTTCAAAAAATAAATAGAAACTATGAATCATCGTATAATTTCATCTATAACAATATATAAAGAACATTCCCTCTTTTGTATCCACATTTCAAAATAAAAATTTTACCCTTTGAAATATAATTATTTATTGAATTTTTAAAAATTGACCGTTACTTTTATAAGTTTTTTATAAAACCGTCTATCTTTGCTTCTTTTTTTATTTATTTATCAACAGTTATTCTCTCATCTTTTCTGATATATTTCACTTTATTTTTAATAAATATAATTTTATTTTATGTATTAGCTTAATAACATTACATTATCATCACCTACTAATATAATATCACGCATAAAAAATGTGTAAACACAGGCGCTATCGCGCCTGTGTTTACACTAGTTTAAAATAAAATAAATTGTGATTTTAAAAAATAAAATAAAAATTGAAATTTTGCTTCTATTTATTATTTAAATAAATAAATAAATTTAAAAATGTATTTTGAAATAAGATTTCAATGTTAAAATTGTGAAAATTCAAGAATTATAGATTTTAATCCAAGAATAATAAAATAGATTGGATTTAGAAATCAAATTCTTTTTAATTATGTTTGATTTGAAATTTTCCATTTTAGTTTAAATTGAATAATATTTAGATTAAATACACATTATAAATTATATTAAGTCTTATGTGAAATTGAAATGTCATGGGATCAAACCAACTCATTAACATGGTATCAAACTTGTTAGAGTCCAATGTCTTTACTCAACACGAATCCAACTTGACTTGACCTTATCCATCTCAATCCCACCAAGGCCAAATTAACAAGGAAGCAACCAAACTCGACTCAATTTAAGCTCGATCTAGACTAGTTGGACTACGTTTGACTTGGGTTCAGTCGACCTGGATCTAGCCCAAATTGGCTAAATATGTTAACTTCACCTAATGTTGGATCGCTCCAACTTAATTTAACATGATTCCAACTTGATGTGGATCTAACATCTCGACCAACTCGATTTAGTTTAGACTTGTCTGTTGGAATCCTACCTAGTTATGGTCAAACTTGGACCATGTTGAACTTGATCCTAACCCGGTCCAACTTGGTCTTGATTATGGACTCAAACTAACTTAGGTCTATCCTAACTTGCCTCGACATTGATTAGGTTCACTCAACTCAACCTAGGTTTCCTTTCACTACAACCTTATTTACACTTTTTTCCTAGTATAATTTCATTCAAATATTGTATTTCATTTGAAGTAGGGGTGGCAAAACGTGCTAGCCCTACCTGTTTTTACCTGTCCTACCCTTTTCCTGTCAAAAATGGGCTAGGCCAGGCTAACCTGCTACTGTAAAACATGCTAGGAATTGTAACATGCCTCATCATAGGACGGGCCAATGAGCTGACAGGCTTGCTCGACACTTTCTTTTTTCTTAAATTTATATTTATCAAATTTGTTTGTATATATACTTATAAATGAGTATTTAAAGCACATTTAATCACATAAATATTTTCTAAGCTTTTAATTGATCAATAAATATTTTTAATTGGATAAATTAAATAAATTATTATATTTACATGTTAAATTATTTTATTATAACAAATAATTGGAACTTTGTTTGTAATTGTTAATGATTTAAATTATAATAATATTGCATATTTAAATATTTACAAAAATATAATATAGAAAAATTAATCGTTTTAATTATTTTTAATTTAAAAAGTAAAAAATAAAAATGGACCAATAGGTCAGACGGACCGAGCCAAAACGGACTGATGAGTTGAAAATGCCAACCTGGTCCGTCCCATTTTGGCGAGCTGGTCTGTCGGGCACAACCCACTTTGCCACCCATAATTTCAAGAAATAAAATTATCAATCTCATATAACCAACACAATCATTATTTTTTAATTTTTATAACTATTTCAACTTTATCCTAATTTTATTTGATACTCTAATCGTAAGGTGAAGAGGGAGTTGTCACATCATTTCCACATCATTGACACGTCTGACCATGTCGATTAACCTGTCCACGTCATTGGGCCAACATTTTGAACTCAAATTGACATTTTTTTTTGTAATTCTGAAGCCTTTAATGATATTTTTGTAAATATGAGTGAGAGATTTAAAAGCACCACGTTTTATTAGGATTTTAGAGGAGGGTTTTGGACTTCATCTTCTTCGTCCATTCTGTTTTCACGTTTTTTAGGAGAGCACCTACTTGAGGTTTTTTGTTTTTTGGTGATTTTGAGACCATTGGAGCACCACCCAACTTAGGGTTTTCGCCCCATTCAATCTAAATCGTGTTTGTTCATTCTTTCCTTACTCTTATAATGCAATTTCGTTTTTGTTTGAGTTGTATTTCGAATTTCATGTCTAGTTAAGCTTTTTGTATTGATTCCTTGAAGAAATTGAAATAAAACCATGATGTTGTTGTTTATTTTCAAATTTTGTTCTGATTTGCCCTTCTTCTTGTTGCATTTTCATGGTAAAACACGAAATTAATGTATGTTTAATCTCAATTTCATGTTTCTGCACCTAAATCGACTTATAATCATGCTTAATGAGTATGGGTTGTTCATAGTATGCTTAATATGTGGGTGTCAGTTGCTTGAAGTATGCTTTGCTTAATGACATATTGAACTTGTGTTAATTATCGCTTAGTTGTTTAATTTCGGGTTTCATGAGAGCAAATTGGATAGAACAATTAATTGTGTAATTTGTGATTGGTGAAATTTCAGTTGAATCAAGGAACCAATACGCTTTGAAATCTGTTTAATTAAATTTTACAATTATGTTTTGTTAATTTTTTGTTTGAATCTGAATCTACCAAACCAAATCCCCTTATTGAATTTGGAACTTTTGATTTAAAATAATGGTCATTAAGAAATAACCTTGAATTAAATACCGTATTTATATGTTTTATTTGATTAGGTACGACCTCAATTACTAGAATAGAAATTGTAAGAATATTATTTGCTTTTGTTTGTATGGTCGGTTTTAAACTTAATCAAACAAATGCTAAAAATCTTTTAAGTGGCTACATTGATGATACATACATTGCACAACCACCCAGGTTTATTGACTACAAGTTTTCCAACCCTGTACTTGAGCTTTAGAAAGTTGTGTAAGTTGAAACAAATTCCTATATAATACTGTGAAAAACTTGACAAATTTTTTATTATCTTATAATTATGAAGAGGAACAATTTATACAACTCCTTTTTATAAAGAAAGTTTTAGAAGATATAACGTTGGTACAATTATATCCATGTGTCATCATATTTCGGAGCGAATAAAGAAAAAGTGTGAGCAATTTGTTTTAGCTATGCAAGAGAAATTTTAAATGTCAAATATTGGAAAATTGTCTTTTCTTCTAAGTCAACCAAAGTAGTATTACGAACTATTATGGAAGCTCGAGATGAAAATTTGCAAAGAATCAGCAATGCCTATGTTTACTAATTACTATTTAGATAGTTATGAAAGACGTAAAGTTTCTGATTCTATAAATTGTTGAGGTTTGATTGAATCTTTCCTTTATTTGAATGTTACTAGATATATCGTTTAATGTTTATGTGTGTGTTAGTCTAAAACGTCTTAATTAAAAAGAACAATAAATCTTTGTTTGTGTCATTCTAATTTAAATCTAGTAACTTGTTCTAAGTTTGATTTTATTGTGTGTAAGCAAAAGTGTTAGTTGTATTTGTCATCTCTGGAAAAGTAATTTGATTTCATGAGATAGAAAAAAATAATTTTTGTGTTATTTTAACTACTATTGAGGTGAAGTACTATAAATCATAGCTTAAGTAATATATTATAAATAATAAATTATGATTAGTCTATATTATTTTCAAATGTGATAAGACTGATGCTATACATATCACTAAAATTTTAATTCAACATTATAGAAAGATTAGACAACATTTATAGATAAATCATATCATACAAAGATTAAACATCATTTAATTAGAAACTATGGTTTAAAAATATATGTGTATTATCACTATTATAATGATAATAATTAAATAATAACAATAATAATAATTGTTTCTATCATACTTGATAATTTCATAAATATTTTAGTCTTAAATAATTTCTCTCTCATCCTTCTAAATAGTAAGTATCTATAAATAAATTTAATGTTAGAGACAAAATTGTACATACAATCCACATTCCAAAATAGATAATATGTAACGTCCCAAATAAATAGATAAAGCCCATTTAATAAAACGTTACATACATAATATCCAGAGGGTACGAAGATTTGGAATATGAAGTACTCCGTATCCCAACATATCCACAAAACATAAAAGAGGCCCTACACGGCCTAAAACAAAATGCACTAGTGAACTAATAGTACGAGTCTTGTACAAATAAGAAAGCATAGCAAATACAATCTTCAGCGGTGGGCCCCATAATGGGCCCAATGCTCGTCCAGCCATCAAGCGGTACCATTCCTATCATCATTATCACTGCCAAAAGTTTCTCTATCTTCTCACATCAATAGGATTGATGATCATCGCAATAAGAGAAGAGCCACATATAAGACAATCCAAACAAGCAAACAGGGTAAGCTAGTGCAAAGAAACCTTATATCACAATAGTCAACATGCAAATATCAGAGTCAAACATGGATAGCAGACATTCACACGTAGATTACCAAAATCATTTAAAACTCCCAAGACTTGACTATCCGGATACGCATATCGAGGCACCACCACGTGGCAGTGGAATTATGTCCTAGTAGTGAGGCGTCACCGCGAGGCCTTCGCGGAATTACACCCTTACAAGAGGCACCACCATGTGGCCTACGTGAAATTACGTCCTGGCCTTGAGGCACCACCACGACCCCTCGTGGAATTACGTCCTTTCGTCGAGGCACCACCATGAAACTCCCCTTAAGAGGGTCCATGGAATTACGTCCAACAGATGAGGCGCCACCAAGATCTCTCACTACAAGAGTCATGGAATTATGCCCTACCCATACTTTATACATGTCCCACCCACCAATCAAGAATTTCCATAACATTAATATCATGCATAAGCAACAAATCATGCAACTCATGCCTTCCAATTCATACCCAATAAAGCAACATACCATTTCCATCTCGAACTCACATATAAATCATGCCATCATCTCGTACCCTCCTAGTAAAGCATGTAGATCAGACAAACAAGTCACACGCAATGGATCATTCAACAATTGCACCCAAAACTGCATGCAGCCTCGCTCAAGTTAACAGGCCTCGCCCAGGCAAAGGAGACCCTCTCGCTCAGGCAAAATCCTTCTCGCCTAGGCGAGAGCGCGATAGGGAAAACCATGGTTTTGCGATGTCTCGCCCAGGCGAGTCCCATCTCACCTAAGCGAGACTGCACCTCGCTCAAAAAAAAGAACCAGGTCGCCTGAGCGACCGTTTGCACATAATTGCTTGGGCGAGCCTCTGTTAGTCTCGCCTAGACGAGGCATGCTCGCTTGGGCGAGAAAATCAGTGTCTGCCACTGCTCATACACACAACAGGCATGCAAACATCAAACCCAAAGGCCACAACGACATTTTCATCAAATCACATAAGCATACCATCCACAGAATCATACAAATGTATTAGAGCAAGTTAAAAACGACTAGACACCCGGACCCTAGCTTTCCTTACCTGGAAATAGCTAGATGAAGGGTTCGACTCCAACAGTGGGGATGCGACAGCTCCCAAGACAGACGAACAAGCTGGAACAGAATAGCGGAGCGAGCTTTTAAAGTGGTTCACCACGAAATTCCAACTAGAAACCCTAGCATACGAATGGAAAAGGAATGAGGAAGTGTAGGATACTTACACGAATCAAGGAGACGAGGCTGGGCTCACAAGATCGGGATCGGGATTAAACCCTAGCAGAGCTTCCGGTTGCAAGGGCAGACTTAGGGTCTCCTTTTTCCTTATTGGGCCGGCCCTTAGGCCCAACTGTTTGGGGCAGCCTTTAAATTAAAGGTAAGAAATAACGTGGGCCTTACACAATATCTCATATACATGTTGTGATCACAGTAATTCTATGAGATATTTGAATTATATTTATAAATTAACTTGTATTTACTATATTTTGCTTTAATTTATTCAAAAGTATTTTATTCCATTAAAATACTTTTTTAAGTGATATTATTTAATTAAAATGCACTTGAGTAAGATTTTCTTTAAAACTCACATTGTTTTAATTGGTGAATTCTTGCTTTAATAAATTAAAATGAATATACAGAGAGAGGGGAGAGACATTCATCCGTCAAATGGATTAAAATCAAATTTTAATGATTTAAAATTAATGAATTTGCAATTACTCGAATATCGCGTTTCGAAAAATAATATATTAAAACAAAACAACGGTGCTATGCACGTGAGTTAAATCACATGCAATTGTATCGTCCTCGGTACCATCAACATTTTAATAGATTAAAATCAAGATTGTTGAATATCTTCCAAAAAACAATTAAAAATAAAATCATACATTAAATTTGAAAAGTGATACAGTCATACCACGAATATTATAAATATACTTAATATTTGATTAAAAATTAAGAGTAAATATATTTTTATATATGAAGAATTTCTTATAAAAATCATTAATTTAATCTCATACACAATAAATATATATATTACTTATTTATAATTATTGAAAGTACACATATATTTAATATCACTCAATAATGTTAAAACTAAGTCATCAACAAATTAATATTTTTTAAAAATCACATTAGTATTTTTTTTTTAAACTAGTGGTTATAAAATAAATTTAATAACAAAAAGAAGAATAGAAGGAAGTATAGAGAATGAGTGAATATGGATCAATGATTCAAATGAAATCAAATATTTAATACAAATATTTATAAAAAGAAAGTGATGAATCATATGAGTATCAATCATATATCAATTATATATGAGTAACTCTATCAAAGTAATGGACGATCATTAATTCATAACATTCCTCCTTAGTGTCCATTAATAATAAGAAAATGTGCATCGTTAAAACTTTACTAGAAAAGACTTTGTAAATAAATCTACTAGATTTTGCATGAACGAATATGTTGGATCTCTACATCATCCTTTCCATTGAAAAATGCACTATTATTTTCATGTATGGTTGTTGAATTATAGACCTTAATTAAACATATTCATGACTTACCTCATGTAATGCTAAAAATTATGCATGATTTTGGTGATTTGTTGTTATGGTCTCTTTCACATATCGTCATGAACTCATTTTGCTACCACATGTGAATAAATATCTTGTTTGTGATCAACCATTGTGACATAGTGAGAATATAATAAATAACATGCATCTGCATAATCCATTAGATCCAATTTTGAATCATTTGGATAAAATAATTTCATATTCGTAGTACTCTTAAGATAACAGAGTATATTTTTTACTCTAATTCATTGTCTTCTTGTAGGTGAAGAACTATATTTTGCTTAACAAATTTACAGCAAACGCAATATCACGTAAAGTATAATTAGCAAGATACATTAGTGTTGTTATAATACTAATATATGGTACTTCTAGACCAAGAATGTCTTCATCATTTTCTTGAGGTCTAAGAAGAATATTTATCAGCAGCTAACGACCTCAAAACTATCAGACTGCATAATGAATGTGACTTGTCCATTTAGAACATTTTACGCACATTAATTATTTAAGTCTCTTGATGTATAAAAAAACACATTTGTTTAAATACTCAATTTGTAATCTCTAACAAAAATTTTGCCTTTTCAAGATCCTTCATCTCAAATTCTTTCTTTAAGCAATTAATTGCCTTTGTGAGCTCATTAAGAGTTTTAACGATGTTTATGTCATCTACATAAACAATAATTATGGCAAATTCTCTCAAATTCTTTCTTTAAGCAATCAATTGCCTTTGTGAGCTCATTAGGAGTTTCAACGATGTTTATGTCATCTACATAAACAATAATTATATGGTAAATTCATTTTTGGATCTTTTCATATAAATACAAGAGCAAATAGGATCATTTCTATATCTTTTTTTTAATAAGTATTCAATAAGACAGTTATACCACACACGTCCTCATTGTTTTAATCAATAAAAGGGTTTGTTCAATTTTATTGAATAACTCTCTTTAGAATTTGCCTTGTTGGGCAAATAAAATCCTTTAGGGATTTTCATATCAATATGATTCTCAAGAGAACCGTACAAATAAGTTGTAACATAATCCATTAGATGTAAATACAAACCTTGTTGTGCAACTAGGATAATCAAATATTGCAATGTTGTTGCATCCAATACTAGAGAATATGTCTTTTCATAAATGAATATCAAGTTTTGTGAAAAACCTTGAGCAACCAATTGTGCTTTGTATCTAACAATTTCATCATTCTTAATTTGATTTTTGCTCAAAAATCCATACCCAACGAGTTTCACACCTTTAGGTGTGCGAACTATAGGTTCAAAAACCTTTCTTTTAGCAAGCAAATCTAATTATGCTTATTTGCATATTTTTATTTTGGACAATCATTTCTTTGTCGATAAACTTCAATGATCATTGGTTATTGATCCTCATTGTCATTCATAGCATTCATCGCTACATTGTATGTAAAAGTTTCGTCAATGTTGACTTCATTTTGGTTCCATATTATATGATTCATGACATAATTTTTTGAGATCTCATCATTTTCAACAACTTCAGGTACCTGAGGTTCTTCTGGAACCAAATAATTAATTATGTCAAATGAATCTTTTGGGATTTCCAACTTTTCGATTAGGTCATCTTGCATTTTAGCTCTCTTTCTCATTCAAGAGTTTTTATCTTTGGAACCAATAGGCCTACCGCGCTTCCAACGTGTCTTTGGAACTAATAGGCCTACCACGCTTCAAGCGTGTTATGAATTAATATCAAATATACTCAGAGCATTAACAATTGGTATATATGATTTGATTACCCTTTATGACAGTAAGAAATTTGGTAATTGATTGACTAATTTTGTAAATGAATTATCCTTTGAATTTCCAGTTCACATTCTTTTGTATGAAGATCAATATAAGACAATGATAATTCATTTCAACCAATATTCTTTTCCAAATGTTTTCTTTCTCCCCCTAATGTTGGAAAAACTTATTCATCAAAGTGACAGTCGAAAAGTCAAACTGTAAATAAGTCTCTTGTTGGTAGTTCAAGATATTTTATTATTAAGGGAGAATCATATCCAACACATTCTCAATCATCTATGAGGACCCATCATTAGTCCCTTTTGGTGGGGAAATCGAAACATATACACCACACTAAAAAAATTCTTACATGAGAATATTAGGTCATTGACCAAAAATCAACTGCATAATAGAGTATTTGTGATAACTTGTTGGCTTGATGCGAATCATTAATGCAACATGAAAAATTGCACATCTCCAAGTAGCCATTAAAGATTAGCTCTCAAGAGCTTGTTCAATTGGTTTGATAGGATAAAATTGACAAGTTTCTTAACGAGAAAATTAATGAATGTCTCGAAGGTATTATCATTAAAATGATTTGTTGAAGAAGGTTTTTGTTTCTATGAAAATCATGTTTGAATTTTAAAAACTTCAATTTTATAGAAATCTCATGGTTGACTTGCCTTCCAAATTTCTAAAAAGTTAATGGTTGAGTCGAGTTGAATAGAGCCAATAAACTACTTCTAAAAGTTTCAAAAAACTTAAGATGCACTTAAAACAATAAATATCAAAATCATTTTCATTTTCATTTTTATGAAACATTGTTTCCCATCTTAAAAAGCTTATCACACTACAATAAAATTCTTAAATAATAACCAATTGTAGTGACTAAAAATATATTTATAGATTAATTTAAAGACCAATTTTCTAATTAAAGACTAATTTAAAGATCAATTTCTTGGGTAGCAAAAACTTTACTAGTTAATGTTAGCGATTAATTTAGAAATTAATTCATAATAAAAACTATTTTAGCTAATAATTTAGAGACCAATTATTATTTTTGAAATTTTTTTAGTTTATAAATTGGTATCCAAATTAGCTAGTATAGTGACTGATTATTTTTATCATTAAAATTGATCATTATTCAAAGATTTTCTTATAATGTAAAAAATCCAAAATTCAACCAAAACTCATAAAAAGCTTAAATAAAGACTTTAAAATACAAAGGAACTTACTTTATCCAAAATCTTGATCGGTTAGAAATTTATTTTTACTATATCATCTTCTCTACTATTTGATTAGGAAAAAAAATATATGAGAATAAACTTTAAAATCTTATAAAACAGTCAATCAATATTTAAAGGAGCGGTAAGAATTTTAAAAATAAACTAGGAGACCGCCTGTGCATACGCACGGGTTGTATTTTTTATTTATTTATTTTGTATATTAAGTAGTAAAATATTATGTAATGAAATATCATGAAAATTATGTTATATTGTTATAAATGTTGTTATTAAAGTAATGAAGTAGTAAGTAGTAAATCTAAATGATGTAATAATAATTTCAGTTTTAAGTATAATAAATAAAATTGATATTAAATATAGTGCAGTTAATTAAGTTTACGAAATAATTATAATAGCTTATGACCCAAGTATGGATGACAAATAAACTCGTTTCTCGTGGGTATTGCCTAAACCCGTACCCATTTTGACGGGAATCCCGACATTGACTGGGTATGGGTATGAATATGGGGATGTACATATTTGTCCCGTCCTCGTCCTCATACTCGTCAAAATACTACATAATATAAAAAATTTATCTTTTTTACTCTATTATTATTATTATTATTATTTAATTTGAAGAACTATTTTGTTTCGCTAAAACAATTTTCGTTATTTCTAAAGCATTGATTATGTTGATATTTAAAAAGTTTTTTTAGATCTCTAAAGTATTTTTCATTTTATCATATCCTTGATTATATAGTTGTTTTCCTTTGTGTGATTTCATTCAATGGTCTCTCAAATTGTTTCTAAGACACACATTTGATAATATTTTAATATTTTTATTTTCATAATGTAAAATATTATTTTGATATATTTTATACAATTATCTTTTATATTTTAACTCATTATCATTCTTTGATTCTGTCACTATAATTGTATAAATAAATTTTATTTATTATAATATAAAATTTTAATGTAATTGTCATGAATTTTCTTTTACCACCCCCAACATATATTAAAGTTCAAAAGATACAATATTTAGGTTAAAAATTTATTATTATTAGTTTAATATTTGTTCTTTGTGTTATTTGGGTCAAGTAATTTATTATAACTTTTATTAGTATATAAAAAAGAGATTCATTAGAATTTAAAAAATAAAATTGAAGTAAAGATACATTTAACATATATTTTAATCTGAATATTTGTTTTCGTTTTATATTTTTTTACAAATTAAATTTTATGAGCTACAATTCATTAATGTTTGCAAATTTAACAAGAAGTTTTGGTTCTCATGAAATTTTATTTGGTTTTCTAATTTAAAATATATACAATTATAACATAATTTCTTTATAAATATTTGATATTGGAGAAACAAGCTTCCTCTTAATATTGAATATTTGATAATATTATGTTTCCTTTGTCATAGTTTTTTATTATTTTATAATAATTAATTAATTAATATTAAAACAATAAGAAAGTTGGTATGGGTATGAATACAAGTATATACCCGTTACCCTGTGAGGATGAGGATGAGACAAAAGTTTGATACCCGTTGGATTGGGTATGGGGATGATGATTAAATTTTTCGATGGGGATCAATATGGGATAGTGAAACTTGTCTCTGCCTCGTCTTGTTGTCATCCTTATATTAAAATAATAAAATATTGAAAGTATTATGTAATGAAATATTATAAAATTAGGTTATATTGTTGTAAATGTTGTTATTAAAGTAATTAGTAAATCTAAGTGATGCAATAATAATTTCAGTTTTAAATATAATAAATAGAATTGATGTCACAATATAATATAATTAATTGATTTTATGAAATAATTATAATAGTCTATGATCTGTATATAATTAAATGATTTTACAAAATAATTATAATAGCCTATGATCTGTTTGATATTTTTTTTTATTTTAAATTTTTTTAAATAATAATATAATTATTATTATATTTATTTAACCATTAAAAATACTAATAATATTATTATATAAATTATAAATTATAAATTATAAAAATTTTAAAAGATTAAAATTCTATTTAGCAAAAGTATTTAGTATAACAACGTTTTCTATAATTAAAAAAAACACACTTATAATAATAACACAATTATAAATAGTAATAATAATAAAAATACACTTAGTTCTGTTAAGAGGATTTGTGTTCAAGTCTAGTGTGTGGCATTAGTGTGATTTTAATTGTGTTTTATATTAACAAAATATTATGAATGCGAAAACATGGTTTAACCTTGTGTGAATTGACAGGAATAATATTTGGGAAACAAGGTTCTTTTAAAGTGTGGGATTTTTGTGTGTTGTGATGCAATGAATCAAAGTATTTAGGGTCTTGTAAATCATTTTTTTCCTTTAGGCTAGATGCAATTTTCATAGATTGGTGGCATCTGTGGAGGTGTTGGGAGGTCATGAATTAAAAGGGTCGTGGGGTAAAATTAGGAAATTATTTGGGAGAATTGGATGCTCTGGAAGATAATTAAAAGGATTCGGGAGGTGAAATGAAAATTAGATTTCGCAAACCAAGGATGTATTACAAGAATTAAAATAAGATATAAGTATTGTGCAATATTATCATTATTGTATACTTGTTTTATTTAGGAACGTAGAATTTAGGTTTATGGTTGAATTGGTTATAGTAATATTGTATTTTCTTTATTTGAATTTATAAAATTCTAGAGATAATTGGATGTGGTTCCTTATTTCATGAAATCTGAATGGGTTCCAGTAATTTAAAAGGCATGAGTTATTTTAGGAAGAAATGATTATATTATATTATAATAATAAATGTTCATTTAGGTGAAAATAAAAGTGAAAAATGGTTTGATTTGTTTATTTGGAGGAGTGATGAATCTGGTATATAATTATATTGTTAACCGAAATGATTGTGGTTAGATATTTATATAACCAATATAATGGTATAAGCACGTGGTAATCAGGATTTTAATTTTTGCAATTGGTTATGACTTTAGTATTATAATAATATAATATATAAGAAGCCGTGATGTTCATTTGATTTTTGTTTTTGGTATTTGATTTTGTAATATTAATAATTCTATGCATATAAATAGAGTTACGGCCACTACAAAAGAATTTATTCGAATTGGGGAAAATTGTAGCAAGGCTTCAAAGTTTACGTCCTTAGTTGCGACAATTGTGTTTATTTTTTTTAGGTATATAATGGCAATAGGATGCTTGCAGGTTCGTTTTAA